>Ga0075421_100010240_pt1 | contig 11579 bp, 10 predicted proteins | sample SoiMetdeltSBSDD5_FD_75292 | JGI IMG/M metagenome (GOLD analysis project Ga0075421, IMG submission 75292) | Bulk soil microbial communities from a Populus tree surrounding site in Tennessee, USA - Soil MetaG P. deltoides SBSDD5 | ecosystem: Environmental > Terrestrial > Soil > Tree plantation...
CCGAGCGCGTCGAGGTACCAGTCGTAGAGCGGGCGGTGGTCGGCGTACTCGAGCGTGCAGATCGAGTGCGTCACCCCCTCGATGGAGTCGCTCTGCCCGTGCGCCCAGTCGTACATCGGGTAGATGCACCAGGCGTCCCCGGTGCGCTGGTGCGCGGCCTTGCGGATGCGGTACATCACCGGGTCGCGCAGGTTGATGTTGCCGCTGGTCATGTCGATCTTCGCGCGCAGCGTCTTGCTGCCGTCGGGAAACTCGCCGGCGCGCATGCGGCGGAAGAGATCGAGGTTCTCGGCCACGGACCGGTCCCGGTACGGCGACGGGCGTCCCGGCTCCGTGAGGGTGCCGCGATACTCGCGAATCTGGTCCGGGGTGAGATCGTCGACGTACGCCTTGCCCGCCTGGACGAGCTGCTCGGCCCAGCCGTACAGCCGCTCGAAGTAATCGCTGGCGTGGTAGAGATGCGAGCCCCAGTCGAAGCCGAGCCAGTGCACGTCGGCCATGATGGCGTCGACGTACTCCTGGCTCTCCTTGGTGGGATTCGTGTCGTCGAAGCGCAGGTGGCAGCGCCCGCCGAAGTCCCGCGCCAGCCCGAAATCGATGTGGATGGCCTTGGCGTGGCCGATGTGGAGATAGCCGTTTGGCTCGGGCGGGAAGCGGGTGATCACCTTGCCGCCGAAGCGGCCGGAGCGGTTGTGCTCCTCGACGATCTCCCGAATGAAGTTGGACCGCGGCGCGTCGCTCATTCCCATCATCGTACCAAAGGCGGGACGCGAGCGACGCGCCGCGAGACGCTCAGCTGCGCGGCTTGACCCAGCTCTCGGACCACGCGAGACAGGCGCTGGAGGACTGGCGGTCGCCCCGCATCTCGGGCCATACCTTGCCGTCCGGAACCTTGCCGTTCAGCTCCACGCGCGCCGAGCGCGCCGGGAAGAACGTGCTGAAGACGCCGATGGGGCGGTTCTGGAATCCGGGCGGCGCGTTCAGGATGAAGGGCGTGATGGTGTCCGACCACGTCATCACGATGCGGTCGCCTCCGCCGACGATGGTCTCCGTCACCGGTTGGGGCGGCGCGCCCGCGCGCGTGAACTGGGCCTGCACGATCGGGAGGTTCGTGTCGGCGAACTTCTGGTAGAGGATCGTCTCGATCGTCTTCTGCAGCCAGCGCGCGACGGCGGGATTGTCCGAGTAGATCCGCGTCTGGCCACCGAGCAGCGTGGAGTCGACGAACAGCGCATGGCCGGCGCCGTCCGGGCACCACAGCACGCGCCAGTGGCTGAAGCGATCGGACAGCGTCTTGCCGCCGTCGGGGCTCAGGCGGACGAAGGAGTTCTCACCGGTCATGAGGACTTCGTTGGGATCGACGGGTGGTGTCATGGCTCTCCTCGGTAATGCGAGTTGGAGTCCGATGATGGCGCAGGCCGCCGCCCTCGGCAAGCTACTTGCGCGGCGGGACGTTCATGTACAATGCCTCCGCCATGAAGCGAGCAGGCGTGAACAAGAAGCCCGCCGTGAAGCCGGGCGCGCCGCCGGCGGCGCCGCCGAAGACGGGCGCGCGCGTCGTGTCGCTGCTCGATCCGGATCTCGTCCTCGAGCGCGCGGCCAAGCGCTTCCTCGCCCAGCCCATCGACCGCTGCGTGAAATGTCACAGCACCTTCATCGGCCACGAGCCGGCCTTCATCCACTGCTACTACTGCGGCAAGATGGCGCGCATCGCCAACGCCTCGCTGTTTCTGCAAGAGGAGTTCGAGATGCGCTCCGGCATGCGGGTCGCGTCCTGAGCTAGACGCCCGCCGGGAGCTCGCCGTTGCCGAAGATCGCAGAGCTGTCGTCCATCCCGCTCGAGTACGTCGTGCCCGACGCCAGGGCCTACGGCATGTCGCGTGGCCTGAACTTCCGCCGCACCCTCTCGTTGATCCAGGTCACCACCGACGAGGGCATCGTGGGCACCGGCGAGGCGTCGGGGCCGCCCGCCATCACCCGGGAGTACCTGAAGCTGCTGCGGCCGGCGTTCATCGGCCGCGATATCTTTGCCTTCGAGCAAGCGGCCACGCACGTCTACAACAAGCTCTACCACTACGGCGTGCAGAATCCGATGACGTCGTGTCTGGGCGGAATCGACATCGCGCTCCACGACGCCATCGGCCGGACCATCGGCGTTCCCGTCTACAATCTCCTCGGCGGCGCCCACACCGACCGCATTCCGGCCTACGCCTCCACCGGCTACCTCACGAAGGATCCCGACAATCAGCTGGCCGAGCAGCTGGAGCGCATCACGGGGCAGGGCTTCCCCGGCGTGAAGATCAAGATCGGCGTGAGCCCGGCCTCCGACGTCGAGCGCGTCCGGCTGACGCGCAAGATCCTCGGCGACGACGTCCTGCTCATGGTCGACGTCAACGGCAACTACACGCGCGACGTGGCCCTGGAGAGCATGCGCCGCCTGCAGCCGTTCGACGTCCACTGGATGGAAGAGCCGCTGCCCCTGCGCGACACCGAGGGCTTCCGGCTGCTGCGCGCGCAGGCCCTCATGCGGATTGCCACCGGCGAGGCGGCCTACACCATCGACGACTTTCGCCGGCTGATCGACGTGGAGGGCGTGGACGTCGTCCAGCCGTCGCTGCCCACGTGCGGCGGATTGGGTCAGGGCAAGCAGATCGCCCGGCTGGCGGCGTTGAACAATTTACGCGTCTCGCCTCACGTGTGGGGCGGCGCCATCGGGCTGGCGGCGGCGCTGCACTTTCTGGCCTCGCTGCCGCCGGCGCCGCACAGCGACAACGTCCCGTACCCGCCCCTGCTCGAGTACGACCGCAGCGACAACCCGCTGCGCGATGAGCTGCTGGAGACGCCGGTCGTCTTCGAGCGAGGCACGGTCCGCGTTCCCGACGGACCGGGCCTCGGCGTCGAGCTGGACATGGCGATCGTCGAGCGCTACCGGATCGGCTGAAGAGCTAGGCCGCGCGGCGGAGGTCGGCCACGACCTCGTGCCACCACTCCTCGCTCGCCTTCGACTCCAGCCCCTGCAGCTTCTTCCGGGTTTCCTGAAACTTCGGATCGGCGTGCCACGCCTCCCAGTCGGCCCGCGTCTCCCAGGTGCCGATGATGACGCGGGAGTTCAGGCCGTCGACGGGAATGACGAGCTGACCTCCGACCCAGCCCGGCTGGCTCTTCACCTGCTCGAGCCGCTGCTTCATCGCCGCGTCCCACTGGGGCTCGGTACCCTCCCGCAGGGTGACGCGCGTCACCACGGTCATCATCGGCTGCGCGCGCCGGTCTTCCGGCGTCCGCCCGCCCGGGTGCTGGACGTCGAACGGCGACGACCGCGCGTGCCGCTGCTCGAGCGCCCGCTGTCGTTCATCGAGGATCTGCTGCGCGTGCGGCCCGACGCTCGCGTCGAGCGCTTGCCGCGTGACTGCTTCCCGCCTCTGCTTGCCGAACGCTTGGCCATGATGCGTTACCTCCGCACATCCTGGCTGCAAGTTCAGCGCCCGCGAGTCCTCGTCGCAGGCGCGGCCGCTCGCGTGTCGTCGTCACCAGCGGTCGAAGTGGACCAGCTCCGTGAGCGGCTTGCGGGGGCGCGCGACGCTGCGAGGCGGCGCCGTGCGGGCAGGATCGACGTAGCCGAAGCCGATGACGCGATCGACGTGCAGCTCGGCGGGCACGCCCAGCAGACGACCCAGCTCCGCCTCCGGCAAATGCGCGGGACACGAGCCGATGCCGTCGGCCCAGGCGGCCACCATCATGTTCTGCGCGCAGCGGCCGGCGTCGAACTCGTGCCGCTCCGTCTGCACGATGACGACGATGGCGGCGGCGTCGGCGAGCCACCGCCCCCACGGCCCCATGTCGCCCATGGCGCGTCGGGTCGGCGCGTCACGAACGACGACGAGTCGGTTGGGTTCGCGGTTCTTGCTGCTCCCGGTCATGCGCGCCGCTTGCAAGATCTTCTGCAGCGACTCGTCGGGGACCGGCTTCGGCAGGAACGCGCGCTGGTCGCGCTTGTCGACCAGCGCGCGATAGGCGTCCACGCTCACCGCCGCCAGCGCGCGGGATCGGGACGGCGGGTGTGCCAGTCGGTGGCGCGCTCGTAGGCGCGCGCCAGCCGCAGAACGGTGGCGTCGTCGAACGCGCGTCCGACGATCTGGATCGACATCGGCAAGCCTTCGCGGCTGAACCCGCACGGCACCACCACCGCGGGCAGCCCGAGAAGGTTCCACGGCGCCGTGTACCGCATCGCCGGTGTCGTCAGCCCCTTCATCGGAAAGTCCTCGAAGCGCAGCGCCGGCGCCGCCTGCCCGGGGAACACGAGCAGGTCGACACGCTCGAAGAGCGCCTCGACGTCGCGGCGGAGCCGTTCACGCAGCCGCTGCGCGCGCAAGTAATCGGCGGCCGTGAAGAGGGCGCCCATGTAGACGCGCGGCCGCAGGCTCTCCCGGTAGCCCTCGGGCCGCGTGCGCAGGTGCTCCTTGTGGTACTCGTACGTCTCGGCCAGGAACGGCGCCCAGGCGGCCATCGACAGCTCGAGGGACGGGGCGTCCACGTCGGTGAGGGCGGCGCCTTCGCCCTTCAGTACGTCGAACGCCGTCACCGCGGCCGCGCGCACCTCGTCGTTCAAGCCCGACCAGTCAACGTAGAAGCGGCGGAGGATGCCGAGCCGCAGCCCGCGCGCGCCGCCCTCGAGCCCGCCGAGATAGTCTTGCGTCCGCGCCCCGCGGGTCGACGTGTCGTCGGGATCGGCGCCCGCGATCGCCTGGAGCAGCGCCGCGCTGTCCCACACGCTCCGCGTCATCGGGCCCACGTGATCGAGCGACCAGCACATGGCCAGCACGCCGCTCCGGCTCACGAGGCCGTACGTCGGTTTGTGGCCGACGAGCCCGCACATGGCAGCCGGTCCTCGGATCGAGCCCCCGGTGTCGGAGCCGAGGGCGCCGGCGCAGAGCCCGGCGGCCGCGGCCACGGCGGACCCGGACGAGGAGCCAGCGGGGGCGCGCCCCACGTCCCAGGGATTGCGGCCCGTGGGAAACGGGCCCTCGGTGGCGGGCCGGCCGAACGCCCACTCGTGCATGGCCACCTTGCCGAGGATGACCGCACCCGCGTCGTAGAGCCGCCGGGTGACGAAGGCGTCGCGCGTCGGCACGTGATCGGCGAAGAGCTGCGAGCCGCTCGTCATCCGCACCCCGGCCACGGCGATGAGGTCTTTCAGGGCGATCGGGACGCCGTGCAGCGGTCCGCGCCGCCGGCCCCGCTCGCTCTCCGTGTCCGCGGTCTTGGCACGGGCGAGGGCCTGGTCCGCCATGACGGTGATGTACGACTGCAGCACGCGATCGTGTTCGGCGATGCGCCCGAGATAGCCCTCGGTCGCCTCCACCGAGGTCAGGTCGCGTCGGGCCAGCGCGTCGCTCACGGAATGAAGATCGAGCTCGCCCACGCTCACCGCCATGGCTCGTCCTCCAGCGCCGGCACTTCCGCGCGCAGACGGTCGCGCTGCGGGAGCCAGTCGAGCCACATCTCGTAGAGAAGCTCCAGATCGCGGTCGCCGAGCGTGAGCCCGGCGGCGCGGACCTCGGCGTCGAACTGCGCGCGTTGTTGGTCGGCCATGGCACGCCTCCTGTCGGCGCGCATCTTACTACTGCGGCCCATCGCTTGCGTTGGGCGGCGGGGGATGTCTATGCTCCCCGGGACTCCAACGAAAGGAACTCAGCATGGCCACCGCCACTCCGCGGCTCATGGGCGCCGAAGTGAAGCGCAAGGAAGACCCCCGCCTCGTCACGGGTACCTCGGCGTACGTCGGTGACATCAGCGTGCCCGGACTGCACTACGTCGCCTTCGTCCGGAGCCCACACGCCCACGCCAGGATCGGCGCCATCGACGCCTCGCGCGCCACCGCGCGTCCCGGCGTGGTGCGCGTGGTGACGGGACAGGACATCAAGGCGCACTGTCAGCCGATCCCGCTCGGAGGCCCGAGCGCGGAGGGCGGCGGGGGCGCCGCCGAGACGAGCGTCGGTCGCAAGCACTATCCGCTCTCGATCGGCACGGTGCGCTACGTGGGTGAGCCGGTGGCCGCGGTCATCGCGACGTCCGAGGCCGCCGCCGTCGACGGTGCCGCCGAGGTCGAGGTGAGCTGGGAGCCGCTGCCGGCCGTGGCCGACCAGCTCAGCGCGATGAAGGACGGCGCCCCGAAGCTCCACGACGACGCGGCGAGGAACGTCGAGCACGAGACGAACATCAAGGTCGGCGACCCCGACGCCGCCTTCGCCAAGGCGCACAAGGTCGTCAAGCAGCGCATGGTGAGCCAGCGGCTTTGCGGCGTACCCATGGAGCCGCGGGCGGCGCTGGCCACCCCCGATCCGGCCGTGGGCGGCGTGACCGTCTGGTCGACGCACCAGGCCCCGCACAATCTCCGCAACGACATCGCGACCCTGCTCGGTCTCGAGCAGCAGATGGTGCGCGTCATCGCGCCCGAGGTCGGCGGCGGCTTCGGCGTGAAGTTCGGCATCTATCCCGAGGACGCCACGCTGGCCGTGATCGCGCGGCGCTACCGGATCCCGGTGCGCTGGACGGAGACGCGCGTCGAGCACATGACGTCGACCACGCACGGGCGCGCGCAGATCACCGATCTGGAGGCGGCCGTGGACGCGGACGGGACCATCGCCGCCCTCCGGATGCACGTGATGGCCGACATCGGCGCCTATCCGATCTTCACGTTCATTCCGGACCTCACACTGTTCATGGGCGTGGGCGTCTACAAGTTCACCAGCGTGGACTTGAAATCGACGTGCGTCTTCACCAACTCCACGCCGGTGGCCGCCTATCGCGGCGCCGGCCGCCCGGAGGCCGCGTACTACCTGGAGCGGCTGGTGGACGTCATCGCGCTGGAGCTCGGCAAGCCGCCGGAGGAGATCCGACGAAAGAATTTCATCCCGCCCAGCGCGTTCCCCTACGCGACGCCGACGGGTCAGCGCTACGACAGCGGCGAATACAACCGCGCCCTCACGCGGGCGCTGGAGATCTCTCACTACGAGAAGCTCCGGAACGAGCAGAAAGAGCGCCTCGCCCGCAACGACCGCATGCTGCTCGGGGTGGGGATGGCCGTCTATGTAGAGATGTGCGGCTTCGGGCCGTTCGAGAGCGCGGTGGTACGCGTGGAGCCGGGAGGCGGTGTCACCGCGTTCACCGGGACCTCGTCCCACGGCCAGGGTCACGAGACGACCTTCGCCCAGATCATCTCGGATCACCTGGGCGTCGACTTCGACAAGATCGTCGTCCGCCACGGCGACACCCTCAACACGCCCATGGGCAACGGCACCGGCGGCAGCCGCAGCCTGGCCGTCGGCGGCTCGGCCATCCTCAACGCGACGATGAAGGTCCAGCAGAAGGCGCGGCGGCTGGCCGCGCACATCCTGGAGGCGGCGGCGGACGACGTCGTATTCGAGGACGGCCGCTACCAGGTGAAGGGCGCGCCCGCCAAGGCGCTCACGATCGCGCAAATCGCGCCGAAGGCCTACGGCGAGGGCCTCCCCGATGGGGTGGAGTCCGGCCTCGAGGCCACCGAGTTCTTCCGCCCGCCGCAGCTCGTCTATCCGTTCGGCGCTCATGTGGCGGTGGTGGAGATCGACCGCGACACCGGGCACACGCGCGTGCGGGAGTTCGTGTCCGTCGACGACTGTGGCGTGCGCATCAGCCCCATGCTGGTGGCGGGCCAGGTCCACGGCGGGCTCGCCCAGGGCATCGCGCAGGCGCTGATGGAGGAGGTCGTCTACGACGCCGAGGGCCAGCTGGTCACCGGCTCGCTGATGGATTACGCCGTCCCCCACGCCGAGGATCTGCCGCTCTTCACCACCGATCAGACGGTCACGCCGACGCCCTTCAATCCGATGGGCGCCAAGGGCATCGGCGAGGCGGCCACCATCGGCTCCACGCCGGCCATCGTCAACGCGGTCGTCGACGCCCTCAAGCCCTTCGGCGTGCGCCATCTCGACATGCCGCTCAAGGGCGAAAGGGTGTGGCAGGCGCTCTCGAAGGCGAAGAAGTGATCGATCCGAAGGCCGCCCTCGCCTCCGTCACCCGGACGTGGGACGCCGACATCCTGCCCGCGCTCGCCGACTACGTGAGGATTCCCGCGAAGTCGCCGCACTTCGACGCCGACTGGAAGGCGCACGGACATCTCGACCGCGCGGTCGCGCTGATCGAAGCGTGGTGCAGGGCGCGGCCCATCGAGGGACTTCGCGTCGAGGTCGTCCGCCTCGCCGACCGCACCCCGCTCATCTACATGGAAGTGCCGGGCCGCGGGGACACCGTGATGCTCTACGGTCATCTCGATAAGCAGCCGGAGATGGTGGGCTGGGGCGAGGGACTGGGGCCTTGGACGCCGGTACGGCGCGGCGACAAGCTCTTCGGGCGCGGGGCCGCCGACGACGGGTACGCGGCCTTCGCCGCCCTCACGGCCATCGAGACGCTGCAGCAGCAGAAGATCCCGCACGCGCGCTGTGTGGTGCTCATCGAGGCGTGCGAGGAGAGCGGCTCCTACGATCTGCCCGCCTACGTCGAGGCGCTGGCCGGGCGCATCGGAACCCCCAGCCTGATCGTGTGCCTCGACTCCGGCTGCGCCGACTATGAGCACCTCTGGTGCACCACCTCGCTGCGCGGCATCGTCAACGGCGTGCTGACGGTGGAGGTGCTCACCGAGGGCATCCACTCCGGCGCCAGCGGCATCGTGCCCTCGTCGTTTCGCATCCTCAGATCGCTTCTCTCACGCGTCGAGGACGAGCGGACCGGCGAGATTCGTCTGCGCGACCTGCACGTCGACATTCCCGGCGAGCGGCTGGAGCAGGCGCGCGCGGTGGCGGAGATCACCGGCAAGAAGGTGGCGGAGATCTTTCCCCTCGTCCCCGGCATGCGGCTGGCACAGGAGGACCCGCTCGAGCGCGTGCTGGCGGCGACGTGGCGACCGGCCCTGTCGATCACCGGCGCCGGCGGCTTGCCGCAGCCAACCGACGGCGGCAACGTGCTGCGCCCCAAGACGATGGCCAAGCTCTCCTTGCGGCTGCCCCCGACCGTGAAGTCGACCGACGCCGCCCAGCGCGTGAAGCAGATGCTCGAGTCGGATCCGCCCTACGGCGCGCGGGTGACGTTCGAGGTGGAAGCGCCGGGCGACGGCTGGGACGCGCCCGCCACCGAGCGCTGGCTCCTGGAGGCCATGCACGAGGCCTCGCGGACGTATTTCGGCGCGCCGGCGATGTTCCAGGGCACCGGTGGCTCCATCCCGTTCATGGCGATGCTCAGCGAGCGGTACCCGCGGGCCCAGTTCATGATCACGGGCGTGCTCGGACCCGGATCGAACGCGCACGGGCCCAACGAGTTCCTCCACGTGCCGACCGGCGTGCGGGTGACCGCCTCCGTCGCCCACGTGCTGGCCGCGCACGCGCGGCGCTGATCAGGCCGAGCGGCGCTCGGCGCCGATCCGCAGTCGATTGAAGACGTCCCGCACGCCGGGGACGTTGCCGGCGATGTCCTCCGCCAGCCTTCGCGCGCGTCGATCGGCGACGCTGCCCTCGAGGGTCACGTCGGCGTCGCGCACCTGCACCACGATCTCGCGCGCGTCCACCCGCGCGTCGTCGGCGAGCCAGTCGCACACGTCCTCGTGAATGCGCTGGTCGGAGCGCCGGTAGTTGCGCGGGCCTCGGCCCGCGTGCGGACCTGGCCGGAGCGCGATGTCGCCGCCGCCCGGGCCGGGTCCGATCTGGTAGCCGAGCTCGGGGCCCGGATGGCGCGTGCGCCGCTCGCGCTCCCGCTCCCGATAGCGCTCGTTGCCGTAATAGCGACGCTCGATCGGTTCCATGCCTGGTGTCGCGATGCAGCGCCGGTGCCACCGAGTGCGTGGCGTTTGCATTGCACCCCTATAATGTTCATGGCAGTCACCATTCCGACCGACGCCCGCCTCCTCGCGCTCGAGGACATCGCGACCCAGTTCCGCGTCGACTGCGTGCGCGCCACCACCGCCGCCGGCAGCGGCCATCCGACCTCGTGCGCGTCCGCCGCCGACCTGGCGGCCGCCGTCTTCTTCGACGCGATGCGGATCGATCCGGATCATCCGCGCGATCCCGTCTCCGATCGGTTCGTGCTCAGCAAGGGCCATGCGGCCCCGCTGCTGTACGCGGCGTGGGCCGCCGTGGGTCTCGTCGACCGCAACGAGCTCACTCAGCTGCGCCAGCTCGACAGCGATCTCGAGGGCCATCCCACGCCGCGGCTGCCGTTCGTCGACGTGGCGACCGGCTCGCTGGGGCAAGGGCTCGGGGTGGGGCTCGGACTCGCGCTGGGGGCGCGGCTGGCCGGCACCGACGCGCGCATCTTCGTGCTCATGGGCGACGGTGAGACGGCCGAGGGCTCGGTGTGGGAGGCCGCGGAGCTCGCCTCGCACGACAAGGTCGACAACCTCATCGGCATCGTGGACGTGAACGGGCTCGGTCAGTCGGGACCGACGATGCTCGATCACGACATGCGTGCGTTTCAGCGGCGCTTCGCCTCCTTCGGCTGGCGCGTCCAGGTGATCGACGGCCATGACCTGCGTCAGATCACGGCCGCCGTCCGGACGGCCATGCGCGGGCGTGGCGCGCCGAGCGTGATCGTCGCGCGCACGATCAAGGGCAAGGGCCTGGCCGGCGTCGAGGGCCTGGAGGGCTGGCACGGCAAGCCGCTACCGCCCGATATGGCCGCGCAGGTCATCGCGGAGCTCGAGCAGCGCAAGCATCACCTGCCCGCCCCGCCGATCCGCAAGCCGCGGCGCCGGCCGCTTGCGAAGCCGGCCGTGAAGCCGGTGGCCGGCAGTCCGTCCAAAGGTGAGATCGCCACGCGAGAGGCCTACGGCCACGCGCTCGTCCGTCTCGGCGAGGCCGACCCGCGCGTGGTGGCCCTCGACGGCGACGTCAAGAACTCCACGTTCGCGGAGGCGTTCCTGAAGCAGTTCCCGCCGCGCTTCTTCGAGTGCTTCATCGCCGAGCAGAACATGGTCAGCGTCGCCGCCGGTCTGGCGGCGCAGGGCTACATCCCGTTCGCCTCGTCGTTCGCCTGCTTCCTGGAGCGCGCCGCCGACCAGATCCGCATGGCCGGCATCTCACGCTCGAACATCAAGCTCTGCGGCTCGCACGCCGGCGTGTCGATCGGCGAGGACGGCCCCTCGCAGATGGCGCTCGAGGACCTCGCGTTCTTCCGCGCCATTCCCGAGAGCGTGATCTTCTATCCGGCCGACGGTGTCTCCACCGACGCGGCCGTGCAGCTGGCCGCGCAGCGCAAGGGCGTCGTCTACATCCGGACCACGCGCGGCAAGACGCCCGGCCTCTACCCCGACGACGCGGCCTTCACGGTTGGCGGCCTCAAGGTCTTGCGCCACGGCGAGCACGATCGCATCGCCATCGTGGCCGCGGGCATCACGCTGCACGAGGCGCTCGCCGCCCACGACGAGCTCGCGGCCGGCGGGCTCGCCGTTCGCGTGATCGATCTCTACTGCGTGAAGCCCGTGGACGCGGCGGCCCTGCTCCAGGCGGCGCGTGCGTGCCCGGCCGGGCTCCTCACCGTGGAGGACCACTACGCGG
>Ga0075421_100010241_pt1 | contig 11579 bp, 11 predicted proteins | sample SoiMetdeltSBSDD5_FD_75292 | JGI IMG/M metagenome (GOLD analysis project Ga0075421, IMG submission 75292) | Bulk soil microbial communities from a Populus tree surrounding site in Tennessee, USA - Soil MetaG P. deltoides SBSDD5 | ecosystem: Environmental > Terrestrial > Soil > Tree plantation...
CTCGACGAGGCGCGAGGAGAGGGCGCGGCGATCCTCGTCTCGACCCACCGGGCGGAAGGAGTCGAGAGCGCCAGCCGCTGCATCGGCCTCCATGACGGGCGCCTGGTCTACAACGGTCCGCCCGAGGTCGGGAAGATCCCCGACTTCCTCGCACCAGGCTGAATCGGCCCTCCGGGTCCAGCGTCTCGTACGCGTGGCGAATCGACGGCGATGCCGCCGCGCGCCCGGGTCAGCCCTGGACGACGCGATCGCGGCCGGCGTTCTTGGCCGCGTAGAGGGCACGGTCCGCGTGGGCGATCAGCGCGGCCCCGTCCTGCTGACCGTCCCAGCTCACCACCCCGGCCGAGGAGCGCTCCTCCTCCGGGGTGGCCGCGCGCAGCCGCTCGAGCAGCAGCGTCGCCTCCTCCAGGTCGCAGTCCACTAGGGCGACTGCGAACTCGTCGCCTCCGTAGCGCGCGAGCAGGTCGGTGTCCCGCAGCTCCGCCTGCCATTTCGCCGCCGCCTGCTTCAGCAGGCGGTCGCCGACCTGGTGGCCGAAGCGGTCGTTGTATCCCTTGAAGTGGTCGAGGTCGAGCATTGCCACGCAGAGCGGGCTGTCCAGCCGCCGCGCCCGCGCGATCTCGCGTTCGAGGTACTCATCCCAGGCGCGCCGGTTGAGCAGTCCGGTGAGGTCGTCGGTGCGTGCGGCCCGCTCGAGCCGCTCCAGCAGCTCGACGCGCTCCATCGCGAACGACGCCTCGGCGGCGAGCAGCCCTACGGTCTGCACCACCTCCTCCTCCAGGCTCGCAACCGGCGACTGCCAGTAGACCGAGATGACGCCGACCGGCGTTCGCTCGTGCAGCACCGGCTCGAAGAGCACCGAGGCGGCGCCGAAGCGATCGACCAGGCGCCGGCTGACCCGCTCGTCCTCCGGCGCGGAGGCGGCGAAGATCCGCTCCCCGGTTGTGAACGCCGTCACCGCTCCCGAGCTGGGGCCGACGAACATCAGCTTCAGCCCGACGACGTCGGCGTCGGTCGCAGCGGTGCAGTCGAGCCCGGTGCCGTCGCCGGAGGGCTGCCAGAGCTGCGCGCCGCCGGCCTGCGCCGCGCTGGTCACCGCCTCGCAGATCGAGCCGGCCGCCTCGCCAGGGGTCGAGCTGCGGGCGAGCTGATGGGCGACCTGGTCCACGGCGGCGAGCGCCCGAGCGCGGGACTCCGCCTCGTCGGCTGCCGCTCGCACCCGGGCGGCGAGGCTCTCGACGAAGATGCCCCCGATCGCGATCGTGCCGACCACGGTGAGCCAGCGCCCGACCGGCGAGGTGAGATCGCCCTCTCCGATCACCCAGGCATAGGAGACCCCCACGAGGAGGATGTGGGCCGCGCCCCAGGTCCGGCCGAAGAAGAAGAACGCGTAGAGGCCGACCCAGACGTAGAAGAAGGTGTAGAAGCCGCCATTCGCGCCGCTGAGGTAGATCGCGCGGGTGATCAGCAGCGTGCCGGCGGCGAGCACGAGCTGCATCGACCAGGGAGGGAGCCGCCCGGCCAGCGCCGCCAGCGCCACAGACGCCGCGACGGACAGCGCCACGTTGCTCCACAGCGCGCTCTCGTTGAACGAGGCGGGATGCGGCAGCAGCAGGGAGATCGCCCCGATCGCGCCGCCCGCGGCGAAGAGCGCGGCGATCGCGAGCGCCATCGTGCGCGGATCCTCCTCGGGCATCGCGAACGCATGACGCCAGCGCCTCGCCACCCCGACCTTGCCCATGCGCGGAGCATAAAGCCGCCTGCCAGACTGATTTCGTGGATCTGCATCTGCTCGAACGAACGCTGAGCGAGGGCGGGGAGCCGGCTTACCGGGCCGACCAGGTGTGGCGTTGGATGGCGGGCGGAGCGGCGTCCTACGAGGAGATGACCAACCTGCCCCGCCCGCTCCGCGAGCGGCTCGCCCGCAAGGTGCCCTTCACCTCCCTGGAGCTGGCCGCAGAGGCTCGTTCGCGCGACGGGACCGAGAAGGCGCTCTTCCACACCGGCGACGGACGGCCGGTCGAGGCGGTGCTGATGCGCTACCGGGACGGGCGCCGCTCGCTCTGCCTCTCGAGCCAGTCGGGCTGCCCGCTCACCTGCACCTTCTGCGCGACCGGGCAGATGCGCTTCGGCCGCAACCTCGCAGCGTCGGAGATCCTCGACCAGGCGCTTCACTTCCGCCGCCGGGAGGCGGTGGACCACGCCGTCTTCATGGGGATGGGGGAGCCCCTGATGAACCTGGATGCTGTCCTCGCCGCCTGCGAGCGCCTCCCCGAGGCAGGTGTCTCGAGCGCCCACACGACCGTCTCCACGGTCGGCTGGGTGCCGGGAATCGAGCGGCTCGCCCGGGAGGGCCCCCCGGTGCGCCTCGCGCTCTCCCTCCACGCCGCCGAGGATGCTCTGCGCTCCGAGCTGATGCCGGTCAACGAGCGCTACCCGCTGGCGCAGGTGCTCGACGCCTGCCGCGAGTGGCGGGCGGAGCGCCGCCGCCGCGTCTACGTCGAATACCTGATGCTGGCCGGGGTCAACGACCGCCACGAGCAGGCGCTGGCGCTCGCCGACGTGCTGCAGCCCCGGGACGCCTTCAAGGTCAACCTGATCCCCTACAACCCGACCGGCAGCGGCTTCGAGGGCTCGAGCCGCGGGGCGATCGCGGCCTTCCGCGCGGCGCTCGAGGGGAGCGGCGTCCCGGTCACCGTGCGGCTGACGCGGGGACGCGACATCGACGCCGCCTGCGGGCAGCTCGCCGCCGCGCGGGCGTAACGGCAGCGGCGCAGGGCGGACTGAGGGGCATGCGCCGTCTCGCCGCCCTCTTCCTGCTGGCTCCGGTCGGTATCGCCGCCTGTGGCGGCGGTGGCGGGAGCCCGATGAGTGGCGCCCAGGACCAACGTCCGGCCGGCGACCCCGAGCCCAGCCGGCAGCGGGCCATCGCTGCCGCGCCCGCGGCCCCCGCCGAAAAACCGAGTGGAACCGAGATTGCGCTCCGCGGCAGCGAGTTCGGCCCCATCCTCTTCGACGGCTCGCGGCAGGCGATCTACCTCTTCGAGAAGGAAGCGGGCCCGCGCAGCGAATGCTACGGAGCCTGCGCCGACGCCTGGCCGCCGGTCCTCACCGATGGTCCTCCCTCGCCCGGAATTGGGGTCGACGCCTCACTGCTCGGCACGATCGATCGCAGGGGAGGGGGACGGCAGCTGAGCTATGCCGGCCACCCGCTCTACTACTACGCGGACGACCCTCCCGGCCAGGTGCTCTGCAACGGCGTGGTCGAGTACGGCGGCCGCTGGGCCGTGCTCGGCGCGGACGGGAAGGCCGCCGGCTGAGCTCAGCCGAGCGGCTCGAGCACCAGCACCGGGATGCGGCGCTCGCCGGCCCGGCGCTGGTAGGCGGCGTAGCCGGCGTAGGTGCGGTTGCAGAGCGCCCAGGCCCGCTCGCGCTCCTCGCCCCCCGCCTCGTGCGCGCGGTAGCGGCGCCGCTCGCCGTCGAAGAGGAAGCCGACCTCCGGGTTGGCCACCACGTTGCGGTACCAGGCCGGATGCCTCACGTCACCGCCCCGCGAGGCGACGAGCAGGATCTTCTCGCCGTCCCGGGTGTAGACGAGCGGCGTGCGCCGCTCGGCGCCGCTCTTCGCCCCGCGCACGTGCAGGATGCCGACCCGCCCGAACCCCGCGGTGCTGAACCAGCCGCGGGTCAGCTTCATCAGCGGCCGGTCGAGGTAGGGGGCGAGGTTGACATAGAACCAGGCGCCCGGCCGCGAGGAGGCGATCGGGGTCGCGACGCGCTCGAAGAAGCTCCTGCGCTCTCCGGACCGCCTGCTCACGGGAGCCACGGCTCGTACCACTCGCAGACGCCGCGCACCACGTCCTTGGCGCAGTCCGGGCCCCAGGAGCCCTTCGCATAGGTCTCGACGGGCGGCGGGTGCTCGAGCAGCGGCTGCACGATCCGCCAGGACTCCTCGACCATGTCCTCGCGCATGAAGAGCTCCTGGCGGTCGCTCAGCGCATCGGCGAGCAGCCGCTCGTACGGGGTGGGATCCTCCCCCGGCGACTTCTCGAAGAGCACCTCGAGGTCGGAGTTGTCGAAGGCCTCCTCTCCCGCACGCTTGCTCAGCATCCGCAGCAGCGCCCCCGGCAGCGGGTCGATGCGCACGATCAGCTGGTTCGGGTCCGGCATGCGGCCCGAGCCCACGCCGAGCGGCGGCGGCCGCTGGAAGACGACGTTGACCTCCGTCTCCTTGACCGGCAGGCACTTGCCGGCGCGGATGAAGAAGGGGACGCCGCTCCAGCGCCAGTTGTCGATCTCGAGCTGCAGCGCGACGTAGGTCTCCGTGTCGGACCCGGGTCGCACCCCCTTGATCTCGCGGAATCCCTCGTACTGCCCGCGCACGGCCTTGTCCGGGTCGGCCGGCCTGATCGCCTTCAACAGGTCGAGCTTCTTGTCGCGGATCGAGTCCGGTTGGTTGCCGGCGGGCGGCTCCATCGCGGTCAGCGCGAGCACCTGCAGCAGATGGTTCTGGACGACGTCGCGCAGCGTGCCGACCTCGTCGTAGAAAGCTCCCCGGTCCTCCACCCCGAAGTCCTCGGCCATCGTCATCTGCACGTGGGAGACCTGGTAGCGGTTCCACACCGGCTCCAGGATGAGGTTCGCGAAGCGGAGATAGGTGAGGTCCATCACCGGCTCCTTGCCCAGGAAGTGGTCCACCCGCAGGATCTGCTCCTCCTCGAGCACCTCGCGCAGCTGCCGCTGCAGCTCTCGCGCCGTATCGAGGTCGTGACCGAACGGCTTCTCGATCATCACCCGGGCGCCCTTCGCCAGTCCCGCGCTGCCGAGCTGGTGCACGATCGGCGAGAAGAGCGAGGGCGGCACTTCGAGATAGAAGACGGGCGTCCGTGCCCCGTCCAGCTCCTCCTTCAGGCGCTTGTACGTCTCGTTCTTCGTGAAGTCGCCGGAGACCAGCCTCATCCGCTCGAGGAGGCGCTTGAGCACCTCCGAATCGACCTTCTGCAGCGCATCCCCGATCGATTCGCGGGCCCGCTGCCGCAGCGTCTCATGGTCCCAGTCCGTTCGCCGTGCGACTCCGATGACGCGGCAGTCGAGCTTGCCGCGCTGCTCGAGCCGGTAGAGGGCGGGGAAGGTCATCCGGCGGGCGAGGTCGCCAGTGATTCCGAAGTCCACCAGCGCGTCGGCTGGACGGGGATCCGCGGTCTCGGCCGTCGCCATCCGGGGGCAGGCTAGCGGGGTTGCATTTTCGTCATCTGGTCCCATTGGGTCGCGCGGCTTGCGGCCCCGAAGTAGATTGCAGCCATGGAGCTCGGCATCGTCGGCCTGGGCCGGATGGGAGCGAACATCGCGCGGCGCCTGATGCGCGACGGCCACACCTGCGTCGTCTTCGACGTCGACCCGGACACGGTCTCCGCACTGGAGGGCGAGGGAGCGACCGGGACGGCCAGCCTCGAGGACCTCGCCGCCAAGATGAGCGCGCCTCGCGCCGTCTGGGCGATGGTGCCGGCCGGGGAGATCACCGAGAAGACCGTCGCCGCGATCGCGGAGCAGCTCGAGTCCGGCGACGCGGTGATCGACGGGGGCAACAGCTACTACCGGGACGACATCCGCCGTGCCGCCGAGCTGGGCGAGCGCGGCATCGACTACCTGGACGTGGGCACGAGCGGCGGCGTCTTCGGGCTGAAGCGCGGCTTCTGCCTGATGATCGGCGGCCCCGACGAAGCGTTCGCCCGGCTGGAGCCGATCTTCGCCTCGCTCGCCCCCGGGGTCGAGGCCGCGGAGCGCACCCCCGGGCGCGAGGGGGAGCCGGGCGCGGCCGAGCACGGCTATCTCCACTGCGGCCCGGCCGGCGCGGGCCACTTCGTGAAGATGGTCCACAACGGCATCGAGTACGGCGTCATGGCCGCCTACGCCGAGGGCCTCAACATCCTCAAGAACGCGAACGCGGGGAAGGTCAGTCGCGAGGCCGATGCGGAGACCGCCCCCCTCGACCATCCCGAGTACTACCAGTACGAGCTCGACCTGCCCGAGGTCGCCGAGGTCTGGCGCCGGGGCAGCGTGATCGGCTCATGGCTGCTGGACCTGACCGCCGCATCTCTTGCCGAGTCACCCCAGCTCGAGGAGTTCTCGGGGCGCGTCTCGGACTCCGGCGAGGGCCGCTGGACATCGATCGCGGCGATCGAGGAGGGCGTCCCGGCAACGGTCCTCACCGAGGCGCTCTACGCGCGCTTCTCCTCCCGCGGCCTCGACGACTTCGCGAACCGGGTGCTCTCGGCGATGCGCAAGCAGTTCGGCGGCCACGAGGAGAAGAAGAGCTGAGCCCGGAGCGGGCATGAAGGTCGAGACGCTGCCGGATGAGGACGCGGCGGCGGCGCGGGGGGCCGAGCTGATCGCCGAGGCCGGCGCCGATGCGGCCGCGGAGCGCGGCTCCTTCTCTACAGCGGTGAGTGGCGGCCGCACGCCCTGGCAGATGATCGCGATGCTCGCCGACCGGCCGCTGCCGTGGGAGAGCACGGAGATCTTCCAGGTGGACGAGCGGATCGCCGCGCCGGGCAGCCCCGAGCGCAACCTCACCCACCTGGTCGCGATGCTGCCGATCGAGCGCCAGGGCGTGCTGCGGCCGATGCCTGTGACCAGCCGGGACCTGGAAGCGGCGGCGCGCGAATACGAGGGCCAGCTCCCCGAGCGCCTCGACATCGTCCATCTCGGCCTCGGGCCGGACGGCCACACCGCCTCCCTCGTCCCCGGTGACCCGGTGCTCGAGGTACGCGACCGCCGGGTCGCGCTGACGGACCGTCCGTACCAGGGCCACCGCCGCATGACCCTCACCTATCCCGCGCTGGCCGCCGCCCGGCGGATCTTCTGGCTGGTCACCGGCGCGGACAAGCGCGACGCGCTCCGTAGGCTGCTGGAGGGCGACAGGTCGATCCCGGCCGGGCGGGTCGAGAACGACGACATGACCCTGCTCGCCGACCGTGCCGCGCTGGGCGAGGAGGCGTGAGCATGGAGCAGCGGGTCAGCCTGGTGACGCTCGGCGTCCGCGACCTCGGCCGGGCCCGCGCCTTCTACGAGGCGCTGGGCTGGCACACGAACGCGGGGCCGGACGACGACGTCGTCTTCTTCCAGGCGGGCGGGATGGTGCTGGCGCTCTGGGACCGTGCCCGGCTCGCCGAGGACAGCGGGGTGGAGGACGGCGGCGGGTACGGCGGGATCACGCTCGCCCACAACGTGCGCGCCCCGGAGGAGGTGGACGCGATCGCCGCCGCCGCGGAGGCGGCGGGCGGGACGATCACCCGCGCTCCCGCCGAGACCTTCTGGGGCGGCTACTCGGGCGCCTTCGCCGACCCCGAGGGACACCCCTGGGAGATCGCCCACAACCCGCGCTGGGAGATAGGCGCGGACGGCTCGGTCACTCTCCCATGAGTGCCAAGCCGGCGCGGTGTTAGCGCCGGCAGATGCATGTCAGGCGGCGAAGCCGCCGCAAGTTATTCCGGAGAGCCGAGGGGCCGGAAGTTCGCGCGGCCCCCGGCAAACGAAGGGCCGGGCAGATCGCCCGGCCCTTCGAGGATGGATACGGCCGGTGGGCTACTGCGAGCCGAGGCCGATCGTGCCGCTGATCCCGGCGCTGGTCACGCCCGCGCCTGCGCAGGCCGTCGGGTCCGGCGGCTCGAAGGCGAGCAGCCCGAGAGCCGAGGCTCCGGCGTAGCGCGTCGTCGTCACCGTCGTCGACGTCGGCTGGCCCGGCAGCGGGTTGATCGCCGGCAGCGTGACGCTGCCGATGACGGTGCCGCTCAGATGCACCGCGGCCGCGGCGCCGGTGGTCGAGTACTGGACGACCGTCCGCGTCGCATCGGCCCAGGTCACGATCGCGATCCCGTTCGTGGTGCTGCTGCCGCAGCTCCCCGTCCCGGTTGCGACCGGCTCCTGGAACTGCTCGCCCGTGGCCGGGTCGGTGAGGACCTTTCCGGCCTCGACTGAGCCGCTCGCCGGCGCTCCCGCCTCGCTGGACTGACAGCCCGTCAGGCTGCCCGCGAAGCTGTAGCTGAAGGGCTGGCTGGTGCTGCTCAGCCCGGGGCTGAAGGCGGCCTGGCCCTGCAGCTGGCAGCCGCCGCCGGACGCCGCGGAAGCCGGTGCCGCGAGCACGGCGCCGAGGACCGCGAGCGCCCCGATCAGGAGCGCACTTCGGACTCTACGGTTCACTTCTCTCCTCCTTGGGGGTGAGGGCGTCCGTGCGCTTGGGAATGCCCGTCCCTGTGCCCCGCGTGGCGGAGCGGGGAGCACCCTACCCGATTTTCGGTATCGAAAAAGGTGCCTTCAGGCAGAGTCCGGTGCAACGAGCCGTTCCGCGCCCCACTCGTGCCCCACAAGCACCTCGCTCACCATCGAGCCGGGGAACAGCCCGTGGGAGGCGAGGCCGGGGTCCGCTTCGAGCCGCGCCGCAAGCACGGCCGGCTCACCGATCTCGCCGTGGAAGTCCGCCAGCACCCCGCCGTCGGGGCTGGCCGGCTCCTCGCGCCGCCGCACCTCGCCCAGCTGAGCGAGCCGCGCGATCGAGGCGCCGGCCCCGAAGCCGAACAGCTCGAGCGGCAGGGGCGGGCCTAGTGACTCGACCGGCTTGCTCGAGTCCACGATTACGACGAAGCGGGACGCCGCCGCCGCGACGATCTTCTCGCGCAGGTGGGCGCCGCCTCCGCCCTTGACCAGCCAGCGGTCCGGGGCTACCTGGTCCGCGCCGTCGATCGCGATGTCAAGGCCTTCCAGCCCGGCGAACTCCCCGATCTCGATCCCGAGCTCGCGCGCGGCCCGCTCGGTGGCCGGCGAGGTGGCGACGCAGCGCAGCCCTCGAAGCCGGCGGGCGGCCAGCGCCGGCAGCAGGTGGGCGACGGTGGAGCCGGTGCCGAGGCCGACCGCCATGCCGTCCTCGACCAGCTCCGCGGCCGCCTCTGCGGCGGCCTTCTTCTCAGCGTCCAGGCGGTCTGACTCCATCGCCCGGGCAATCTAGGCGCTGGGCACTAGGATCGGTAGTACCCCACCGGAGGAGGAGATGGAGCCGACAGCGCAGGCCACCGCCACCGACATCGACCAGCTCGCGATCAACACGATCCGCACCCTGTCGATAGACGCGATCGAGAAGGCCAACTCCGGGCATCCCGGTACGCCGATGGCGCTCGCCCCGGTCGCCTATGTCCTCTGGCAGCGCTTCCTCCGCTTCGATCCCGACGACCCGATCTGGCCGAACCGCGACCGCTTCGTGCTCTCGGTCGGGCACGCGTCGATGCTGCTCTACTCCCTGCTGCATCTGACCGGCGTCAGGGCGGTCGACCCCGACTACGAGACGCTGGGCGAGCCCTCGGTCAGCCTTGACGACATCAAGAGCTTCCGCCAGCTCGACTCGAAGGCCGCCGGTCACCCCGAGTACCACCTCACCTCCGGCGTCGAGACCACCACCGGCCCGCTCGGCCAGGGGGTGGCCACCAGCGTCGGCATGTCGATCGCCGGCCTCTGGCAGGCGGCGCACTTCAACCGGCCCGGGCTCCAGATGTTCGACTACGACGTCTACGTGTTCTGCGGGGACGGCGACCTGATGGAGGGGGTCTCCAGCGAGGCCGCCTCGATCGCCGGCAACCAGCGGCTCCAGAACCTCTGCTGGGTCTATGACAACAACCACATCTCGATCGACGGGCACACCGAGATCACGTACACCGATGACGTCGCCGCCCGCTTCATGGGCTACGGCTGGAACGTCACGAGGGTCGGCGACGCCAATGACCTCGAGCTGGTCACGCGCGCCTTTGAGGACTTCCGCGGGGAGCAGAACCGGCCGACGCTGATCATCGTCGACAGCCACATCGGCTACGGGTCCCCGAACAAGCAGGACACCGCCGAGGCACACGGGGAGCCGCTCGGAGACGAGGAGGTGCGGGCGACCAAGCGCGCCTATGGCTGGCCCGAGGACGCGCAGTTCCTCGTCCCCGACGAGGTCTACGAGCACTTCCGCGAGGGCATCGGCGCCCGCGGCGAGCGGCTGCGCAGCGAGTGGGACCGGCTCTTCGTCTCCTACGAGCGCGAGCACGGGAGCCTCGCCAGTGCGATCGAGCTGATGCAGCGCCGCGAGCTGCCCGAGGGATGGGACAACGACATCCCCAGCTTCGAGGTGGACGAGAAGGGGCTCGCCACCCGCAAGGCCTCGCATCAGGTCCTGAACGCGATCGCGCAGCGGGTGCCGTGGCTGCTCAGCGGCTCCGCGGACCTCACCGGCTCGGCCGCCAGTGGCCTCGACTTCGAGGACGCCGGCACCTTCAGCCCCGAGAACAGGGCCGGGCGCATCCTCCACTACGGGGTGCGGGAGCACGAGTCGGCGGCGATCAGCAACGGCCTTTCGCTCTCCAAGCTGCGTCCGGTCTGGTCCACCTACCTGATCTTCTCCGACTACGCGCGGCCGGCGATCCGGCTCTCGGCGCTGATGGAGCTGCCCGTGATCCACTGGTTCAGCCACGACTCGATCGGCCTCGGCGAGGACGGCCCCACGCACCAGCCGGTCGAGCAGCTCGCCTCGCTGCGCGCGGTGCCGAGCCTCAACGTGATCCGGCCCTGCGACGCCAACGAGGTGGCCGAGGCGTGGCGCGTCCTCATGGAGCACCGCCACGAGCCGACGGCGCTTGTGCTGACGCGGCAGAACGTCCCGGTCCTGGACCGCTCCAAGTACGCGTCAGCGGCCGGGCTGGCGCGCGGCGGCTACGTGCTCGCGGACTGCGAGGGCGAGCCGGAGGTGATCCTGATCGGCACCGGCAGCGAGGTGCGCCTCGCCGTCGACGCCTACGAGGATCTCAGCGCGGAGGGGACGCGGGCCCGCGTGGTCAGCCTCCCCTCCTGGCAGCTCTTCGACCAGCAGGACGAGGACTACCGCGAAAGCGTGCTGCCGGAGGCGGTGCAGGCGCGCGTCGCGGTGGAGCAGGGGTCCACCCTCGGCTGGGACCGCTACGTCGGACCGCAGGGGAGGATCATCGGAATGCACACGTTCGGCGCCTCTGCGCCCCTGAAGGAAGTCGAGAGCAAGTTCGGCTTCACCCCCGACAAGGTCGCCGAGGCGGCCAGGGAGGTAATCCAATGAGCAATCACGCCAACGAGCTCCACGAAATGGGCCAGAGCCTCTGGGTGGACAACATCACCCGCAGCATGCTCGCCGAGGGCAGGCTCGCCCGCTACATCGAGGAGATGAGCGTCACCGGGCTGACCTCCAACCCGACGATCTTCGACAAGGCCATCTCCGGCAGCGACGACTACGACGAGCAGATCCGCGCCTCCAGTGCGCAGACCGAGGAAGAGCTCTTCTTCGAGCTCGCGATCACGGATTTGCGCGACGCCGCCGACCTCTTCAAGCAGGTCCACGAGCGCACCGCCCGCGTCGACGGCTGGGTCTCGCTGGAGGTCTCGCCGACGATCGCCGACGACGCGAAGGCGACGATCCAGGAGGCCGCCCAGCTCCATGCGCAGGCCGACCGGGAGAACATCTACATCAAGATCCCGGGCACGATCGCCGGCGCCGAGGCGATCGAGGAGTCGATCCACGCCGGCATCCC
>Ga0075421_100010244_pt1 | contig 11578 bp, 9 predicted proteins | sample SoiMetdeltSBSDD5_FD_75292 | JGI IMG/M metagenome (GOLD analysis project Ga0075421, IMG submission 75292) | Bulk soil microbial communities from a Populus tree surrounding site in Tennessee, USA - Soil MetaG P. deltoides SBSDD5 | ecosystem: Environmental > Terrestrial > Soil > Tree plantation...
GTGGCGAAACCATCGGTGGCGGCGGCGCCGACGCGAGGAATCGCGCCGGATCGTTCAACGCCGCAACCGCGTCAGCCAGCGAGCGAACCGCGTAGAGCGTGAGACCGTCGACAACGGCGGCTTCCGCGCTGTTGGTGTGGGGCAGCAGCAGACCACGATAGCGATGGCGCCTCGCGGCCGCGGCAATGGGAAGTACGCCGCGTGCCGGCTGGATGGCGCCGTCGAGCGACAGTTCGCCGAGAATCAACGGGTCGTTGATGGCGCGGCGGGTGATGTGGCCGGCAGCGGCAAGTACGCCGACGGCAATCGGCAGATCGAATGCCGATCCGGCCTTGCGGAGGTCGGCGGGGGCCAGATTCACGGTGACGCGCCTGATCGGGAACTCGAAGCCCGAGTTGCGGATGGCGGCGCGTACGCGGTCGCGGCTCTCACGTACGCTGGCGTCCGGCAATCCCACCATCTGAAAGGAGGGAAGGCCGAGCGACACATCGACCTCGACCTGGACCAACGACGCGTCGATGCCGAACACGGCGGCGCTGCGCACGCACGCGAGCATGTCGCTCCAGGCTGCAATCGCTGCGGCAGCGGGTTTACGGCCGGATTATGCCAATGGGGCGCGAACCTGCGCAGCCGCTGCACGCCGGCGGCGGCAGCGAGCGTGAAGATTCTGCGACCAGGCGGAATCAGTTCGAGGACGCGATCTTCAGTCTGGTGCCTGGTGTGATTCGGTTGGAGCGCAGCCGGTTCAGGCTCTTGATTCTGTCGACGGTCGTATCGAACAGACGCGCGATCCCGAACAGCGTGTCACCTTGCTTGACGCGATAGGTGAGCATCTTTTCGGCGCTGCTCGTCGTCCGGGCTGTCGAGCGCGCGGCCGGCCGCGCGGCGGGTGTCGCTTCACCGGTCGTTCGTTCGCCGCCGGGAATCGGAGCCGAGCTGGCGATCGCGCGCGACGCGACCTCGCTCGGCGCGGCGGGACGTCGGTTGGTTGCGAGCAGCGTCGTCGGCGCGCGCGGCACGAGCAGCGACTGGCCGGTGCGAAGCCGCGACTTCGTCGACAGACCGTTCGCTTCGGCGAGGTCGGTGCGGCTGACCTGCAGCTTGCGCGCGATCGTCGCGATTGATTCATTCCGCTTGACGCTGTAATACGTCAGCGCCGACAACTCGCCGGGGGCCGCGGCAGCGATGCGGCGGCGCAATCCGTCGGCCGTTCCCATCGGGACCCTCAGCTCGTATTCGCTCCTGACCGGCGTTGTCCATCGGCGCAGTTCCGGATTGAGCGCCTGGATTTCGTCGATGCTGTGGCCGGTCCACTCCGCGACGCGCCGCAGATCGACGGCGCGCGGTACCGTGACGGCTTCGAAGGCCACCGGCTCTTCGGCGACGACGTCGAACCCGTAGCGCGCCGGATTCTTCGCGACGATGATCGCGGCGAGGATGAGCGGCACGTACTCGCGGGTTTCCTTGGGGAGATAGCGGGAACTGTTCGCGAGCGTCCAGAAATCCGATTCGCCGGAGCGCTTCATCGCGCGCTGCACCCGCCCGAGGCCGCCGTTATAGGCCGCGAGCACGAGGTGCCAGTCGCTGTCGAACATGTCGTGGAGGAGCTTGAGGTATTTCGCGGCGGCAATCGTCGCCTTTTCCGGGTCGGAGCGCTCATCGATGAACCAGTCGGTCTTCAACCCCTGTTCGGTGGCCGTGGCCCGCATGAACTGCCACGGACCCTTGGCGCTCGCTTTCGACAGGGCGTTGGTCTTGAAGCCGCTTTCGATGACCGGGATGTAGGCGAGGTCGAGCGGCAGGCCCGCCTCCTTGAACACGCCCTGGATCATCGGCAGGTACTTCGATCCGCGGGTCAGGCTTTCGTGGATGTAGTCCCGCAGCCGGCCCTGGAACAGCTCGACGTAGGCGAGCACGCGATCGTTCTGCGGGATCGGCACGTCATGTTCGGTGGCCGCCAGGTCGTCCTTGACCGCCTTCTCCGTTTCCGCCGCCGCCGCCGGTTTGGGGAAGGTCGCGATCTTCAACAGCTCGTCGATTGACGCGGGTTCGGACTTCTTTTCGGAGAAGCCATCGCCCTGAGCGAGCGCCGTGACCTCGTGGGCGTTGATGCGGTCGATCAGGCGGTCGAAGTGCTCGCGCAGGCGCGGCTCGGTGCGGGCACCGTAGGGCGACTCGAGCAGCACGTCCACCGCGCGGTCGAACTCGGCGCGGGCCCGTTCGAGGTGGCCCACCTTCAATTCGCGCTCACCAGTCAGGAAATGCTGCTGGGAGGTCTCGATCAATTTGACGATTGGGTCGACGGGCGGTGGCGTTGGCGCAGTGGCCGGCGTCGCAGCCGGGGCTGGCGCTGGCGCCGGCGCAGGACCTTTCGGCTTGGGATTGCCCCCGCACCCTGTCGTGGCGACCGCTATACAAAGGAATCCGGCGGCCGCCAGATTCGACAGCCAGGCGCGAGAAATCATTCTGGGCACTCCCTGGCCGCGCTTTTTCTCCGCCTGGATTGGCCCCTGAGCGCGGCGAGTCGTTTCCGTCCCGGACGAGCCCGGGAACCCTGAGTACTGCTGGGGCAATGATAGTAGCAGGAAAAGCCCTTCAGGTCAACACTAACTCCAACAGCATCAATAGGAAGCGAGCAGCCAGACTATCGCGGCAGCTCGGCCGTGACGAACAAGCGATGCTGTTCGCCCAGATCGCGCGCGGCGGGCGTGACGATGGTGCGGTCGCCAATGAGCAGCTTGCGGCCGTGCTTGAGGGCCTGGCGGACGTCCTCTTCGCAGACGAAATCGAGCGGCTTCGACACCGCGCCCGGCGGGATGGGGTCAGACCCCGATGGTTTGTCCGCGGACGGCGCCGTTCGACTGGGGTCTGACCCCATTCCACCGGCAAAGCCGCGCGACGCGAGGAACTGGTCGATCCGTCGTGTGAGCTGTCCGGCCGGGATGCCCGGCGGGACCGGTGGAGGAGCGGGGGCCTTGGGGAGGCGGTCCGACGTGGCTGCGGGTGCGCTTGCGGCCGCCGCGGCTTTCAGCGTCGACACCGGCGTGACCTCGTACGCGATCCGCTTGATGTTCAGCAGGTGCATCGGCGAGATGTTGTCCGACGTGATGTTGCCGCCAAAGCCGCCACAACCGAGCGTCATCGCTGGATCGAGTCCCGTCGACAACCCGATGGACCCATGCGTCGTCGGCGTATTGACGACGATGCGGAAGGCGGGTTTCTTGAGGCCGAACTGCAGGATCACGTCATCGTTGCGCGAATGGATGGACATGGTGTGACCCATGCCTCCATATCGCAGGATCTCCCTGCAGCGCTCGCAGCCTTCGCGCCAGTCGGCAACGACGTAGAAGGAGAGGACTGGACAGAGCTTCTCGACCGACAGGGGATAGTCGCGGCCGACGCCGGTCAACTCCGCAATCAGTAGCCGAGTCGTCGGTGGAACTGAGAGGCCCGCCTGCCGGGCGATGTAGGTGGCGGGCCGTCCGACGAGCGCCGGGTTCGGCAGCCGCTGAGGCGAGAGCAGCACTTTCGCGACGGCGTCCGCTTCGGCGGTGTTGAGGAAATAGCCGCCGTTGGCAACAAACTCCCGCTTGACCTCTTCGACCAGCGGCGCATCGACGACGACCGAATTCTCGGACGAACAGAGCACTCCGTTGTCGAACGTCTTTCCCGTCACGACATCACGGACGGCCTTCGCGACGTCGGCAGTCCGCTCGATGAACGCGGGTGCGTTGCCGGGGCCCACGCCATAGGCGGGCTTTCCCGCACTGTAGGCCGCGCGCACCAGGCCCATGCCGCCGGTTGCGAGGATCACGGCAGTTTCGCGAGCCTTCATCAACTCCTGCGTGCCCTCGAGGGTCACCGTCGTCATCCAGCTGACCGAGCCGTCCGGCGCCCCGGCCTTGCGCGCCGCCTCGTTCATCACCTCGGCCACGCGCGAGATGCACCGCACCGCCGCCGGATGCGGACTGATCACGATCGGGCAGCGAGCCTTGATCGAAATCAGGATCTTGTAGATGGCGGTGGACGTCGGGTTGGTCGACGGCACGATGGCCGCGACGACACCGAACGGCTCGGCGATCTCGATGACCTTGCGATCGTCGATGCGGCGGATGACGCCGACGGTCTTCATCGGGCGGATGAAGCGATGGACCTTTTCGGAACCGAACAGGTTTTTCTGAACCTTGTCGGCGACGACGCCGTAGCCGGTTTCCTCGTGGGCCAGACGTGCGAAGGGCTCGGCCTGGGCGGTAGCGGCCTGCGCCATGGCGTCGATGATCGCGTCGATCTGTTCCTGCGAGAACTCACCGAGCGGGCCGGCGGCTGCCTTTGCGCGCCGCACGAGCGCGCGCGCTTCCTGGATGGAGGCCAGGTCCCGATCGCTCTGAGCGGTGGGCTGCGCCATGCGTGAACGCGGGAGAAACTACGACGCCTTGGCGTCTTTGACCTTGGGAAGGATTCGCTCCACTTCCGCGTGCGGGCGCGGGATGACGTGAACGGACACCAGTTCACCCACACGCCGCGCGGCTGCCGCGCCAGCGTCCGTCGCCGCCTTGACCGCGCCGACGTCTCCGCGCACCAGCACCGTCACGTAGCCGGCGCCGATGTATTCCTTGCCGACCAGCACGACGTTCGCCGCTTTGACCATCGCGTCGGCCGCTTCGATCGATCCGATGAGACCCTTGGTCTCGACCATGCCCAAGGCTTCTGACATGTTGAGGACGAAGGCTAGCATATTGCCCTACCTCGAACAACTGCAGTACCATCGGCCCTTTATTGGTGTCGCCACCTCGCTGGCGACGAGACCGCCGGCGATCATCTATGTTCAGCCGCTCGTACCTCGTTCCGCTCGCGCTTCTCGTCCTCATTACTGGTTGCAGCAGGCAGGAAGATCCAGCGGCCTGCGTGGCAACCAGCACGGTCACGCTGGCGCGCGACCGCGCTGCGATCGGCAGCCCGCTGCAGATGACCTATCGCTTCGAGGTCGCGCCGAACGCATCGATCCCGCAGGACTACACCGTGTTCGTGCACGTGCTCGACGATCAGCAGGAGTCGTTGTGGGGCGACGATCATCAGCCGCCGCCGCCCACCTCTTCGTGGAAGCCCGGGCAGAAGGTCGAGTACACGAGGACCGTCTTCATTCCCAACTTCCCCTACATCGGACCGGCACACGTGCGTATCGGCCTCTACCAGCCGGGAGGGCAACGGTTGCCACTGTGCAATCCCGAAGTGTCGCGCCGCGAGTATGAAGTGGCGCGGTTTCAACTGCTGCCGCAGTCCGAGAACGTGTTCCTTCTCTACAAGGAAGGCTGGCACCCAGCTGAAGTGGCCGCTGACAACCCCGGAGTGGAGTGGCAGTGGACGAAGAAGACGGCGACGATCTCGTTCCGCAACCCCAAGAAGGACGCGACGCTGTACCTGGAGTACGACGCCCGTACCGACAAATTCCCTGCGCCCCAGCGAGTAACGATCACTTCCGGAGGCCAGGCCATCGCGACGTTCACAGCTGATGCGAAAGTGAAGGGCCTGGTTTCGTTTCCGGTGACGGCGGCACAGCTGGGCTCGTCGGACATGGCGGAGATTTCAATCGACGCCGGTCAGACGTTCGTGCCAGGCGGTGGAGACAACCGAGACCTCGGAATTCGCGTCTTCCACGTATTCGTCGAGCCGCGGTGATTTCTGGGCCGGCTGGGGCCGACTCGACTGTAGTGATTCTGGACACAGTTTTCGCGCGGATGTTACGATAACCCCTTCGCATGAGCCTTCGATTGCTTCGAATCGCGGCCGTCGCGTTGGCGCTGACCGCGACGGCAGCCTCTGCGCGCGCCGAAATCGTGGTGCTGACGTCTGGCCGGACGATTAACGTCAAGAGCCATCGCGTCCAGGGCGAAACCGTTGTCCTCACGCTGAGAACGGGCGGCGAAGTGACCTGCGCCAGGTCCCTGATCGACAGGATTCTGGCGGACGAGGCGCCGTACCCCGACCCGGTCGCCGACGCCCAGGCCGCCCAGCTGCAGCCCCCAGGCGACCCCGCGGAGTTGTTGCGAGCCACCCCCTATGGCGAGATCATCGCCGCCATGTCCGAGGCCCATGGTGTCGACCCGATGCTCGTTCGGGCGTTGATTCAGGTGGAATCGAACTACAAGCCCGCGGCCCGGTCGCGAAAGGGGGCCATGGGGCTGATGCAGCTGATGCCGGCGACACTGCGGATTTACAACGTCCGCAACCCTTTCGATCCCAGGGCGAACATCGAGGCGGGGGTCAAGCATCTGCGCTCGCTCATCGACCGCTTTGGTATCGAGCTCGCGCTGGCGGCTTACAACGCCGGCGAGGGGGCGGTGGCGAAGTTCAAGGACGTCCCTCCATACCGCGAGACCCGCAACTACGTGACGCGGATCCTCTCGCTTGCCGGATCGAAGTAGGCCTCCTCCTCCCAGCCCGGCGCGATTTTCCAGCCGGCTGGCCCTGTCGGCTGTCTAACAGAAAGGGGTTCGTTCGTATATAATCCGGCGGTAGTACTCGTGCCGGTAATCTCCACAGAGACAAGAGCTTGCGTCCACACCGTTCGCTGAGACAATGCGATGGAGTTCCGCTGTAGGCTGGGCACTCCCGCCGGGGAGATCATCGAAGGCGTTTACGTCGCCGACAGCGAGGACCGGCTCCGCCGCGAGTTCGAGGAGAAGGGACTCTACGTCCTGCGGATCCACCGCTCCGGGCGGCTGGCGCTCGGCTCGCTGGCGCTGCCGACGCGGACCCGGATTCCGACCCGCGAGTTCCTCGTGTTCAACCAGGAGCTCGCGACGCTGCTCAAGGCCGGGATGCCGCTGGTGCAGTCGCTCGACATTCTTCGGCGCCGCGTGGATCATCCGGTTTTCAAATCGGTCCTGGATGACGTCCACGACCGGGTGCGGGCGGGGAGCGCGCTCTCGGAAGCGTTCGAGGCGCACGGCGCGTTGTTCCCAGGTGTGTACACAGCCTCGCTCCTGGCCGGAGAGAAGTCCGGCAACCTCGAGCAGGTCATCCGTCGATACGTCACCTACGTCAAAGTCGTCGAAGGAGTGCGGCGCAAGACCATCTCGGCGCTCGTGTACCCTGCGGTCCTCCTCGGGCTGTCGCTGGTGGTCGTCGCGATCCTGATGCTGCGCGTGGTGCCGCAGTTCAGCGGCTACTACGAGCAGTTCGGCAAGGAGTTGCCGCTGTCGACGCGGGTGATTGTCGCGGTTTCGAACTACGCGACCGCGTACTTCGGGCTGCTGGTGCTGCTCGCGGTGACGACAGCGGTTGGCATCTGGCTGTGGTTGAAGCGCCCGGGGCAGCGTGAGAAGTTCGATCGCTGGGTGCTCGGCGTACCGATGCTCGGCTCGATCGCTCGCAAGTTCGCGACGTCGCAGGCGTCGCGGACGCTGGCGACCTTGCTGGGTGGCGGCATTCCGCTGGTGAATGCCATCGACGTGGCGGCCCGCTCGATCCGGAACCGCTACATGGCGCGCGAACTGCAGATTGCCGCGCAGCAGGTCCGCGAAGGGCGGGCGCTCTCGGCGGCGATGACTGATAGCGGCGCGTTTCCGGACGTGGCCCTGAAGATGGTCGAAGTCGGCGAACAGACCGGCGCGCTGCAGGAGATGCTGAACAGCCTGTCCGACTTCTATGACGAAGAAATCGAAACCAGTCTCGGCCGCTTCGTGACGCTGGTCGAGCCCACGCTCCTCATCATCATGGGCGTGGTGATTGCGTCGTTGTTGCTGGCTCTTTACATGCCGCTGTTCAACTTGTCGAACGCGTTGCAGTAGCGCTGGCCTGGCCGCGAGACAGACACACGAATGAACGGAAACACGCCCTCCACGGTGAACGGACAGTCAGACGCCGACGACCTCTACGTCGGGACGGCGGAGCCATCGGCCGTCGACCATGCCGCGGAGTCCGCGGTCGCGCGGCGGCTGGCGGAACGCTACCGGCTGGAATTCGTCGACCTCGCGCGGTTCAACATCGATCACGATCTGTTTCGCTCGATCCCGGCGGATCTCATGCTGCGCTACGGGTTCGTCCCGGTGCGCCGCGAAGGGCAGACGCTGGTCATCGTGGTATCGGATCCGACCGATTTGCCGATGATCGACGAGCTTGCGCTGCTGCTCGCGACGCCGATCAAGGTCACGGTCGGCACGCCGTCGGCGATTCAGGGGATTCTGAAGAAGAGCGAGAGCTCCACGCGCGTGCTCGAGGAAGCCACCGAGAGCTTCCAGTTGCAGCTGCTGCGCGAAGACGACTCGGGCGAGGATCAGCTGACCGTCGACAAGCTGACCGCGGACTCGAGCCCGGTCATCCGCCTCGTCGACACGACCATCTACACCGCCATCCAGCGCCGCGCCAGCGACATCCACATCGAGACCGGCGACGATGCCGTGCACGTGAAGTATCGCGTCGACGGCGTGCTCCAGCCGGCGATGCGGCCGATCGACCGCCGCTTTCACAGCACCATCATCTCGCGCGTCAAGGTCATGGCGGAGCTCGACATCGCCGAGAAGCGCGTGCCCCAGGACGGACGTTTCAAGCTTCGACTGCCGGGCAAGACGATTGACTTCCGCGTCTCGATCATGCCGAGCGTCCACGGCGAGGACGCCGTCATCCGCATCCTCGACAAGGAATCGATCAGCGAGCAGTTCCACGAGCTGCGCCTCGACATCCTCGGCTTTCCGGCCGACGAGCTGAAGCGGTTTCGCAAGTACATCGCGGAACCGTATGGGATGGTCCTGGTCACCGGCCCGACCGGCAGCGGCAAGACGACGACGCTCTACGCTGCGCTGTCGGAGATCAAGACCATCGAGGACAAGATCGTCACCATCGAGGACCCGGTCGAGTACCAGCTCCGCGGGATCACCCAGATCCCCATCAACGAGAAGAAGGGGCTGACGTTCGCCCGCGGGCTGCGGTCGATCCTGCGCCACGACCCCGACAAGATCATGGTCGGCGAAATCCGCGACCCCGAAACCGCGCAGATCGCCATCCAGTCGGCGCTGACCGGCCACCTCGTGTTCACGACCGTCCACGCCAACAACGTGCTCGACGTCCTCGGCCGCTTCCTGAACATGGGGGTCGAGCCGTATCAGTTCGTGTCGGCGTTGAACTGCGTGCTGGCGCAGCGGCTGGTGCGGAACATCTGCGCGCACTGCAAACGGCAGGCGAAGGTGACGCGCGCGCTGCTCGAGGAGTCGGGGCTCGATCCCGCGCTCGAGCACAGCGGCCGGTTCTTCGAGGGCGGCGGCTGTATCGAGTGCGGCGGCACGGGTTTCAAGGGCCGGCACGCGATCTGCGAATTGCTCGATCTGTCCGACACCATCCGCGAGATGATTCTGGCGCGGCGCCCGACCTCGGAAATCAAGAAGGCGGCGCGCGAGGAAGGCATGCGGTTCCTGCGCGAGTCCGCCGTCGAGCGTGTGCTCAGCGGCGCCACGACCCTCCGCGAAATCAACAAGGTGACTTTCGTCGAATGAGCGTCACGACCGCCTCCACCGAGCGTCTCCGGTCTGGCCGCACCAGTGGGCTGCTCGCCAGTTCACCGCCGACCGTGGCCATCGAAGTCGCGCAGAGCCACGTGAGCGTGGTCGCGCTCGACGGCGGCCGCGAGCCGGCGATCTCGGGCTACGCGGTCGAGCCGCTGGCCGACGGCGTCGTCACGCCGGCGCTGAACGCGGCCAACGTGCAGGATGCGGCGGCGCTGTCCGCCACCATCAAGGGCGCGCTGCAGAAAGCGGCGTCGCGGGCCCGGCGGGTCGCGCTCGTCCTGCCCGACAGCGCCGCCAAAGTGTCGCTGATCAAGTTCGAGAAGGTGCCGGCGAAGCTGGGCGAGCTCGATCAGCTGATCCGCTGGCAGATTCGCAAGGCGGCGCCGTTCAGGATCGAAGACGCGCAGATCGCGTGGTTCGCCGGTGCCGCCGCCGGCACGGGACGTGAGTTCGTGGTCACCGTCGCGCGCCGCGACATCGTCGAGAGCTTCGAGCGCGCCTGTGATGCCGCCGGCGTCCATGCCGGACTGGTGAGCATCGCGAGCTTCAGCCTGATCAACGCTCAGCTCGCCGCGTCGGGACAGCAGGCGGCGGACTGGCTGCTGGTCCACGTCGCCAGCGACTACGTGACGCTGGCGGTGGTGCGCGGGCCGGATCTCGTGTTCTTCCGCAACCGCGCCGTCGGCGCCGAGGCGGATCTCGCCGACATGGTGCATCAGACGGCGATGTATCACGAGGATCGGCTCGGCGGCGGTGGGTTCTCGCCCGTGGTGCTCGCCGGGGCGTCGCTCGCGGGTGCGGAACAGGCGGAGCGGCTGCGCCGCGGCATCGAAGAGCGGCTCGGCGGGCGCGTGGAACTGCTGGACATCCGCCGCGCGGCAGCGCTGCGCGATCGCATCACGGTGACGCCCGCGCTGCTCGACGCGCTGGCCGCGCCGGTCGGCGCGCTGGCTCGCGAGCGTGCCGCCGGCAAGGAGCGGGTGGCCTGATGCTGCACGCCAATCTCTCGACCCGCCCGTTCTACAACGATCGGCTCGTGCACATCGGGCTGGCGGTGATTGCCGGGCTGGTGCTCGCGGTAACCCTGCTGAACGTCGTGAAGGTGATCCAGCTGTCCTCGGCCAACACGAGCCTGTCGGCGAGGATGCGCGAGGATCGCATCGCGGCGGACGATTACGCGCAGAAGGCGCGCCAGACGCGCCAGCGTATCGACGTGAACGCGCTGAGAGTCGTGGTGGCGGCCGCGTCGGAAGCCAACGCGCTGATCGACAGCCGAACGTTCTCCTGGACGCAGTTCCTGAGCTACATCGAGCACACCCTGCCGCCCGACGTGATGCTCACGCAGGTGCGGCCGTCGATCGAGCGCGAGGGCACGAGAATCACGATGATCGTGCTGGCGAGGCGCAGCGTCGACATCGACGAGTTCACGGACAAGCTCGAGGCCACCGGGGCGTTCGAGCGCGGCGTGTTCAGACAGATTCGGCAGAGCGAGGACGGACAGACCGAGCAGGGCTCGATCGAGATCTGGTACACGCCCGAGCACGCGGAACCGGATGCCGAGCCGGCCAAGCCGGCGGGGCCGGCCAAGCCGCCCGTGCCGCCGCCGTCAGGTGGGAAGGGGGCGATGCGATGACCCTCCTTCGGCGCATCTTTGAAGAGAAGCGTCACTTCATCTACCCGCTGATTGGCGCGATCGTCGTGAACGCGGCGCTCTACCTCGCGGTCATCTACCCGCTGTCGCTGCGGGTCGCCAACGGCGAGCGCAGCGCGCAGGAAGCGGCGGGCGCGCGCGCCGCCGCGCGCGCGGAATACGAAGCGGTCCGCGCCACCATCTCCGGAAAAGATCTGGCCGATTTGGAGTTGAAGAAGTTCTACGGTGACGTGTTGCCCCCGGATCAGAGCGCGGCGCGCCGGCTGCTGTTCGGCAAGGTCCAGGAACTCTCGCAGACCGCCAACGTGAACGTGCTCGACCGGACGTCCGAGCCGAGCCGCGAGCGTGACAGCGACCTCGGCAAGCTCACCCAGACCGTGGTGCTGATCGGTGACTATCGCAACATTCGCCGCTTCATTCACGACCT
>Ga0075421_100010245_pt1 | contig 11578 bp, 9 predicted proteins | sample SoiMetdeltSBSDD5_FD_75292 | JGI IMG/M metagenome (GOLD analysis project Ga0075421, IMG submission 75292) | Bulk soil microbial communities from a Populus tree surrounding site in Tennessee, USA - Soil MetaG P. deltoides SBSDD5 | ecosystem: Environmental > Terrestrial > Soil > Tree plantation...
CGTGCGGCGAAGCAGATGTCCGCAACCGAAGTATCGCTCGACGCACCGATCGATCGCTCTGATCGCGAGGCCTGCACGCTGGGCGAACGCTTCGCCGGCGTCGACGGCACCGAGATCGAGGAAGTCACCGACTTCAAGCTGATGCGCGAGTTCATCGACCGCATCTTCAGCAAATACCTCACGCCCCGTGAGCGAAAGATCCTGTACTTGTACTACGGGCTCGATGAAGGCGCCGAGGCGATGACCCTCGAGAAGATCGGTGCGCTCATGGGCGTCACGCGCGAGCGCATCCGTCAGATTCGCGAGCGCGCCTTCGAGAAGCTCCGCGAGTCGCCCGACGGCGCGGCCTTGGCAGGATTCTGGAACGCGGCCTGACCGATTGTATCTCGAGGTCAAAGGGCTCGGCGCCAAAGCGCCGAGCCCTTTGCGTTGTTAGGCGTTGGCTGATGGCTGATGGCTGATGGCTGATGGCTGCCTTTTTGCTTTGGCATCTGAGTGTGTCCGCGCCACCGAGCTCCGTGAGCACAGGCCCACTCCCGGCCATCGTCAACCCGAAATCAGGGTCCGGCTCCGCTGCGCTCGCCGCCCTCGAAGAAACCCGAGGCTTCGCCATCGAACGGTCTGAGGCCGACACGCTCGAAGCACTAGTCGACCGGGTGGTCGCCGACGGCGCGGACCGCGTCGTCGTTGCCGGCGGTGACGGTACAATCGCCAGGGCGGCCGCAAGTCTCGTCGGGACGCGAACCGCGCTTGCGGTGATCCCGGGCGGAACCTTGAACCACTTCGCTCGCGATCACAGTATTCCGAGTGACCATCGCGAGGCGGTGAAGACAGCCACCGCCGGACGGGTCGCCACGGCCGATGTCGCGTTCGTCAACGATCGACTCTTCCTCAACACGAGCTCCGTCGGCGCGTACGTCCTGTTCGTCCGAACGCGGGACCGACTCGAGCGGTGGCTCGGTTACCGGCTCGCGACGTTATTCGCCGGCCTCCGGCTCCTCGGCCGCGTCCGCCCGTTCACGGTGTCGCTCGAGCTCGACGGCGTCGCGCGCAAATACCGCAGCGCGCTGGTCTTCGTGGGTGTCGGTGAGCGGGAGCTCCAGCTTCCCTCGTTCGGCAGCCGCGCCGCTGATGGGCGGCGCGGCCTCCATGTGATCGTCGTCCGCGGAGGCACCTGGGCCCGTCTGATCGCCGCCGGACTGACGGCCGCGTTGCGGGGCAACGAGGCGATCGCGCGTGGGACGCTTGCTGACACCTTCGTCGTGGATCGGTGCACGATCGAGTTGCGGCGACGCCATGGCCGTGTGGCCGTCGATGGCGAGTTGGTCGACATGACCAGCCCCCTCGAGTATCGAATCGAGCGTGACGCGTTGCGGCTAGTCGTGCCGAGTGAGGCCAAGGTGCCGGGAGGCGCGTCGTAGAGGGCACCGCCGCGGGCGCGTCTGCTGTACTATTCTCGCGTGGCCGTCTACCTCCTGCCGCTCTTCCCACTGCCCCTCGTGCTATTCCCCGGGGCACCACTGCCGCTGCACATCTTCGAGCCCCGCTATCGCCAGCTGCTCGCAGACTGCATGGGTGGGGACTCGCGCTTTGGGATCGTGTTCAGGCCGGAAGGCACGGCGGAGACCGAGCTCGAGGCCGGCCGCGTGGGGTGCATTGCCGAGGTCGATGACGCGCAGGCGCTTCCCGACGGCCGATCGAACATCATCGTCCACGGAGTTCGCCGGTTCGTGTTGCGCCGGATCGTCTCTACGCCCGCACCTTATCACGTGGCGGAGGTGGCTGAGTACGACGACCTGCCCGAAGACTCGGCCTCGCTCGAGCTCGTGGCGGAACGCGTGCGCTCCCTCTTCGCGCGCGTCGGCCGCGCCGCGCGCGCGCTCGCGGATGATAGCGACCCACTCCCCCCTCTGCCTGACGAGCCTGACTCGCTCTCGTTCGGAATCGCGGCGCTCATCGACATTGAGCCGCCGCGGCGGCAGGAGATTCTCGCGTCGCGCCTTGCTTCGGACCGACTTGAGCGAATCGAAAATCTCCTTTCCGGAGCGGTCGATTCGCTCGAGGCACGCGCCCGCGTACATGGGCGCGCCAAGGGCAACGGTCGTGGCCCTCATGCGTCACCGTGAGTCGATGATCTCTTGGAGCCCGTGGCGAACGACCACCTGACGACCCTGCCCGCGCAGTCGCGAGAGATCGCGGAGCGCCTCGCCGAGATCGTCGGGCCGCGTGGCGTCCTGCAGCGCCCGAGCGAGCTGGTCGTCTATCAAAGCGACGGGTTGCCCGGCTACGCGAAACAGCCGCACCTCGCGGTCTTGCCCCGCACGCGTGACGAGCTCGTGGCAATCGTTAGGCTGCTGGCTGAGCGACGTGTGCCGTTCGTGCCGCGCGGTGCCGGGACGGGACTGTCCGGCGGCGCCCTGGCCGACGACGTCGTGCTCATCGGGCTCAACCGGCTCAATCGCATCCTGTCCATCGACCCGGTCGAGCGGCTTGCGGTCGTAGAGCCCGGCGTCGTCAACGTGGCGTTGACGCGCGCCGCCACGCCCTACGGTCTCCACTACGCGCCGGACCCGTCGAGCCAGGCAGCATGCACCATCGGCGGCAACGTCGCCGAGAACGCCGGCGGACCGCACTGCCTCAAGTATGGCGTGACACTCAATCACGTCCGTGCGGTCACCGCGATTCTGCCCGACGGAGAGATCATTCACCTCGGCAACGACGCGGGCGAGGCCGACGGCTACGATCTCCTCGGCGCGTTCGTTGGCTCGGAAGGGTGCTTCGGCATTGCGCTCGACGTGACGGTCAAGCTCTCACCGAACCCGCCTGCGGTTCGGACGCTGCTGGCCGATTTCATGTCAATTGAAGCGGCGGCGCGCGCCACCTCCGCGATCATCGCGTCCGGCATTGTCCCGGCCGCGCTCGAGATGATGGATGGGGCCACGATCCGCGCCGTCGAAGCATCCATCTACGCCGCAGGCTATCCGGTGGACGCCGAGGCGATCCTGCTCATTGAGCTCGATGGCCTTGCCGCTGGAATTGACGTCGACGTCGCCCGCGTCGAGGCAATCTGCCGCGCCGCCAAGGCACGCACCATTCGTGTCGCGCGCGATGAGGCGGAGCGCGCGCGGCTCTGGCAGGGCCGCAAGAAGGCGTTTGGCGCGATGGGCCGCGTGTCGCCCCATCTCGTGGTGCAGGACGCGGTCATTCCGCGGACTCGACTCCCGGAAGTGCTCGCGGCCATTCACGAGATCGCGACTCGACAGCGCATCACCGTATGCAACGTCTTCCACGCAGGCGACGGGAACCTGCATCCGAACATTGGCTATGACGCCAACGATTCCGAGGAGCAGGCGCGCGTTCATGCCGCCATGCGCGAGATCATGGCGACGTGCGTCGCCGCCGGCGGGACGATCACGGGCGAGCACGGGATCGGCCTCGACAAGCTCGAGTACATGCCGCTGATCTTCTCCGACGAATCCCTCGCCGCGATGTGTCGCCTACGCGAGGTGTTCGACCCCGATCGACGGTCCAACCCGGGGAAGGTCGTTCCGGTTCGCAGCTGTCGCGAATGGTACGCCGCGCCCAGGGCGGCGCGGGGGGCGTGATGGCCGACGTGCCTAACGCAGCGCGAATCGCTCCCGCTCCGGCCAGCCCCGTCACGCCGGCAGGAGAGGCCGGCGGCGCCGCAATGCCTGCGAGCACGGCAGACGTGCGCGACGCGGTGCGATTTGCGGCCGGCCGACGGACGCCGCTTCGCCTCGCCGGACGTGGCACCTGGCTCGGCGCCGGCCGACCGGTGAGCGCGGCGGTGATCCTGCGCCTGGATGGCCTCACCGGCATCATCGAGTATACCCCGGGCGACCTTACCCTGACGGCCAGGGCGGGCACGTCGCTCGCTGAAATCGCAAGCGCAACAGCCGCCGAGGGCCAGTGGCTCGCGCTCGCCCCATGGGGCGGGGATGCCGGCTCGTTAGGTGCGACCGTCGCGACGGCATCCGCGGGCCCAGTCGGTGGCTCGCTTGGGATGCCGCGCGACGTCGTGATCGGGGTCGAGGCGGTCACGGGCGTGGGCGACATCATTCGCGGCGGCGGCCGCGTCGTGAAGAATGTGGCAGGGTTCGACCTAACGCGCCTCATGGTGGGCTCCTGGGGAACGCTGGGCGTGGTCACCGAGGTCTCCGTCCGGTTACGAGCACTGCCGGAGCACGATGTCACGGTCGCCCTGAGCGTACCGCCGACACTCGCCGCCCTCGCCGATTGGCTCGCGACGCTGCGCGCAGCACCGGTCGCTCCGCTGGCGCTCGAGCTTCTCTCGCCTCGTCTGGCGCGGCACCTCACGCTCGGCGACTCGTCGGTGTTGTTGGCACGCATCGCCGGCAACGCCGAGCTCGTCGCCGCGCAACAAGACGCGCTTGGCGCGCTCGGCGACGCAACGGCGGTGTCGGGCGACATCTGGTCGCGGTTGCGCACGATCGAACCGGATCAGGCAACCGTGCTGCGGTTCTCGGGGCCGGTGGCGCACTTCGCCGATACGTGGGCCGCCGCCGAGCGAATCGCTATGTCGACAGTCGGGGGGCTCGCACATGCCTCGGTCCTCCGAGCGGTCGCGCGAGTGATCCTGCCTCATGCCGGCGAAGAGCTCCCGGATGGCGCGCTCGTGGCTTTGCGTGCCGGGGCGCGCCAGACGCGCGTCTTCGAGCGACTGCCTCCTTCCCTCTGGCCGAGTCTCGCCCCCAGCGCCGTGTCCGACCGACTCTCACTCGGCGTCCGCGCCGCGTTCGACCCGCACCGCATTCTGAACCCGGGCATCCTCGGAGAGCCGCTCGCGTGAGCGCGACGGCTCCGCTCCCGGGTCGGCGTTCGTTGCCGTGTGTGATTCCGGACACGCCACTCGCGGCGGCCGTTCCTGGAATCGATACGTGCGTCCATTGCGGCTTCTGCCTGCAAGCGTGCCCCACGTACGTGAATCTGGAAGACGAGAACGACAGCCCACGCGGTCGCATCGTGCTCATGCGCGCGCTCGTCGAAGGGCAACTCACGCTTGACGACCAGAGCGTTCACACGCACATCGACCGCTGTCTCGGCTGCCGCGCGTGTGAGACGGCGTGCCCCTCGGGTGTCCCGTACGGACAGCTGCTCGAGGCAACGCGCGCGACGCTGCGGGAGGTGCGGCCCACGCCGCTCGTTGGACGCATCGTCCTCGGGCTCTTCGCGCGCGTGCAAGCGTTGCGCCTCGTGCTCCTGGCATCGCGCGCACTGCGCGCGACGCGGATTCCCGCCCTCTTCTCTGGGATCGCCGGTCGTCTCGGGTTCGCGTCTGCGATGCTTGCGTCGACGCATCTGCCACTGCCGGAGCACGACTACGATCCGGCGGGAGACGGGGCGCGTGAACGAGTCGCGTTGCTGGACGGGTGCGTCATGGATGGCCTGTTCGCGCGCACAAACCGAGCAACGAGTCGAACGCTGCGCGTCAACGGATATCGGATCGTTCGCGCACCCGGCCAGGAATGTTGCGGGGCGCTGCACGCGCATGCCGGCGATCTCGAAACGGCTCGACAGCTCGCGCGCACGAACATCGCTGCGTTCGAGCAGAGCGGCGCCGAGTTCATCGGCGTGAACGCCGCCGGCTGTGGGGCGATGATGAAAGAGTACTCTCACCTGCTCGCCGACGACCCCGTGTGGGCGTCGCGCGCGAGTGCGATCGCGTCGCGCGTCCGCGACGCGAGTGAGCTGCTTGCCGCCGCCGGACCGAAGCCCGGCGCGCCGCTCCCATTGCGCGTGACCTACGATGCGCCGTGCCACCTGCTACACGCACAGCGCGTCGTTGCTCCGCCGCTCGCGGTGCTTCGCGCGATCCCTGACCTTACCTTGCTCCCACTTACCGATGCGGAGCAATGCTGCGGCGCGGCGGGGATCTATAACCTGATCGAGCCGGAAACCTCGAACGCCGTGCTCGCACCGAAGCTTCGCCACATCGTGACGACCGGCGCAGACTGGGTCGCCACGGGCAACCCCGGCTGCCTCATGCAAATCGGCGCCGGTCTGCGGCGGGCGGGCGCGCGGGCGCGGGTAATTCATCCAGTGGATCTACTCGATGTGTCATATGCGCGACGCGAGTCGGTAGCTGATGGCTGATGGCTGATGGCTGATTTGCTGGCGCCTGTTATTCTTCACTCATGCTTCACGCTGTGCTCCTCGAGTTCGAGGGTGTGTTGGCCGAGACGCGAGACGTGCGACGGCGCGCGCTCACCGCGGCGCTCGCCGAGGAGGGCATCGTCCTGACCGACGCGGAGTACACCGAATGGTGCGTGGCAATGCCCGTACGCGCCGCCGCGCGGGCCGCCCTTCACCTGAGAGGCATGGAGGGCGATGAGACGCACGCCGACCTCGTGACGCTGAAAGCCGAACGGCACTTTGCCGCTTACGTCGAAACTGGCTTGTCACTCGTCGACGGAGCCGTGACACTCGTCGAGTCCATGCACGGCCAGACCCGGCTTGGCATCGTGTCCCGCGCGAGCCGTCGCGAGATCGAACCCACGCTGGCGCTGGCGGGAATCGATCACTCGTTCGAGTTCATCATCGCCGACGATGACGCGTTCCTGCCAAAGCCCGCGTCGGTGAGCTACCTCGGCGCGCTCGAGCGATTCGCGCGCCGCCGCGCTGTTGTTCCCGCGAACGTCGTCGCGCTGGAAGATGGGCCCCCGGGAATTCGGGCCGCGAAGGGGGCTGGCATTCGCTGCGCTGTCGTAGGAACGGTGCCGGCTCACGTCGCGATGGATGCGGACGCGTTGCTACCGACGCTCGTCGGTCAGACCGCCGCGTCCATCGACCAGCTCACTTCCGGCCGGCGGGCTGCGGAGCGATGACGTCGTCGGTGGTGAGGCCGGACGCACCGGCTGTCGAGGAGATTGCCGGACAACCGGTCGTTCTTCGCTACGGTTCGCTCCAGTCGGAGTACGCCGCCCTGCGTGAGGGAGCGGTACTCGTCGATCGGTCGCACCGCATGCGCATGACGTTCGAGGGCGATCGCCGAGCGGACACGCTGACGGGACTCGTCACGAACGACGTGGACGCGCTCACTCCCGGGTCGGGACTCTACGCCGCGGCGCTGACGCCGCGCGGGAAGATCATCGCGGACGTTCGCGTTTTTGCTCGCGCCACTGACCTCCTCATCGACGTGCCCGTTCGCGCCGCAGCGGGCTGGGTCGCGATGATTCGCAAATACGTGAACCCTCGGACGACGCGCTACGTCGACCGCACTACCGCCAGCGCCGATGTCGCCGTCGTAGGGCCCCGCGCGCGCGACGTCGTGGCGCGTCTCCTGAGCGCGGACCCTGATTCGCTCGCATTGTTACCACCCTACGGTCACATCGTACTCCCTCACGCCGGCAGCGACGTCATGATCGTGCGCGTGCCCGATGCGGGCGCCGAGGGGTACGAGCTGTTCATCCCGGAAACGAGTCGCACATCGATCTGGCAAGGCGCGATCGACCTTGGTGCGACGCCCGGCGGGCTCGAGGTCTGGGAAGTCGCGCGTGTCGAAGCAGGACGTCCCGAGTGGGGATTGGACATTGATGAGTCGACGATCCCGCAGGAGGCGAATCTGGACGCGCTCCACGCGATCTCGTACACGAAGGGATGCTATACGGGACAGGAGACGGTCGCGCGCGTGCACTTTCGCGGTCACGTCAATCGCCATCTCCGCGGGTTGCGCTTCGATACGGCGCAACCCGCGGTTCGCGGAGCGCAGCTGATCGATGCCACCGACAAACCAGTCGGCGACGTTCGGACGAGCGTCAGGTCGCCGCGACTCGGCGGCATCGCCTTGGCGATGGTGCGACGCGAAGTCGAACCGGGCAGCTCCCTTCGCGCGCGATGGGAGGGCTCGGACGCCGACGTGAACGTGCTGGCGCTACCCTTCCCCACCTAGAGCCAGCAGGAGCGAGAAAACGAGAAGGGCGCGACGTTCACGTCGCGCCCTTCTGCGTAAGCGAAAGATTGGAACCGCCGATTACGGCTTCTTCGTGGCGGTATCCTTCCTCGCGGAGTCCATCTTCGCCGCGGTGTCCATCTTCGCAGCCGTATCGGCAGGAGCGGGAGCCATCGCGGGGGGCGCAGTCGCGGTGTCCGCAGGGGTCTCTTCCTTCGTCGTGCACGCGGCGAGGGCCAGCACAGCGGCGACAAGGGCCAGGCGCTTCATCTACGTTCTCCTTGAGGGGGATGGTCAACGCGGTTGCCGTGGTCCGCGCTCGCGGTACCAGGATCGGGGGCGGAATCTACGAAGTCGCTTGCCAGAGTCAAGAGTTGCCACGGTTGTCCAAGTGCAAGGACAGCAATGCGTTTGGCGTCGCGCTCGAAGCGGGGCGGCTCGTATCGTTTGGATTTTCACCGCGCAAATCGTGCCGCCGCCACCCACACAGCGCGGATTTGCATCTCACGGGCCTGTTGGTGGCGTTCACGGGTAAACTCATGGGCTCGAAAGCGTTATCCAACAACGACGCCGCCGTGGCTCGGCAGGTGGTTGTCGCGTACCTTTTCGAAGTCGCCCGGTAGACTTCTCGAACATCATCGACCGTGAGCGCAGCGATTCTCCCCACCCGGGAACTACGCGCCGTGCGCGGTGCGTGCCCACACGATTGCCCCGACGCGTGCGCCACCATTACCACGGTCGAGGACGGCCGAGCCGTGCGCATCGCCGGCGATCCGGACCACCCGTTCACGAACGGGTTTCTGTGTGCGAAGGTGAATCGCTATCTCGAGCGCACGTATCATCGCGATCGACTTCTCTACCCGCTGCGGCGAGCGGGCAGGAAAGGAAGCGGCACATTCGTTAGGATCTCGTGGGACGAGGCGATCGCCGAGATCGCTGAGCGACTGAGCGCGATCGCCGCATCGGGCGAGGGCCCGCAAGCGATCCTGCCATACTCCTACGCCGGGACCATGGGGCTGGTCCAGGGCTCATCGATCGACCGTCGCTTTTTCCACCTGCTCGGCGCGTCCAAGCTCGACCGCACCATCTGCTCGATGGCGGGCACCGTGGGGATGCGGATGACTGTCGGCGCAAACATGGGAGCCGATGGCGAGGGAATTCCGGAGAGCGACCTCGTGCTGCTCTGGGGCACCAACACGCTCACGTCGAACCCACACCTCTGGCCGTTCGTGCTCGAGGCACGGAAGCGCGGCGCGCGGATTCTCGGGATCGACCCCATCCGCACGCGCACGATGGAACAGTGCGACGAGTGGCTTGCGATCCGTCCAGGCACCGACGCAGCCCTCGCCCTCGGCATGATGCACGTCATCTTCGCCGAGGGGCTCGAGGATCTCGACTACCTCGAGCGCTACACGTTAGGCGCGGATCAGCTGCGTGAGCGCGTGCGTGAGTACCCGCCGGACCGCGTAGCGGGCATCACTGGCCTTGCGGCCGACCGGATCGCCGAGCTCGGGCGTGAGTTCGGGCGTGCGCGAGCGGCGTTCATCCGTGTGAACTACGGGTTGCAACGACACTACGGCGGGGGCATGGCCGTCCGCACCATCGCGTGTCTCCCGGCCGTGACCGGGCATTGGCGCCGAGCCGGTGGTGGCGTGCAGCTCTCGACGAGCGGCACCTTCGCGTTCAACAAGGCTTCGCTCGAGCGCCCGGATCTCTCGCCGCCCGTTCGCACCATCAACATGATCCGGCTCGGCGAGGCGCTCACACACGGCGACGCCGGCATTGGCGGGCCACCGGTGCGCGCACTCGTTGTGTACAACTGCAACCCGGCCACGGTCAGTCCGGATCGCAACGCGGTCGTGCGTGGGCTCTCGCGTGAGGATCTCTTCACCGTCGTGCTCGAGCATTTCCAGACCGACACCGCGGACTATGCCGACATCGTGCTGCCGGCAACCACGCAGCTCGAGCACTGGGACGTCCACTTCGCGTACGGCCACCTCTACGCGTCGCTCAATCGGCCGGCGATCGAACCGCTCGGTGAGGCAAAGCCGAACAGCGAGATCTTCCGGTTGATCGCGCAGCGAATGGGGATGACGCATCCGTCGTTGGCCGATGACGATGTCACGCTCATCCGACAGTCACTCGACACGACGCATGAACGCATGCACGGCGTCACGTTCGAGGCACTCGCGGAACGCGGCTGGGTTCGTCTGGGCGTTCCGCGCCCGTTCCTCCCGTACGCCGAGGGCAACTTTCCCACGCCAAGCGGCAAGTGCGAGTTCTACTCGGAGCGGCTCGCGCAGATGGGCATCGATCCGCTGCCCACGTACACGCCGCCGCTCGAGTTGCCGGAAACCGCCCCCGAGCTCGCCGAGCGATTCCCGCTCGTGCTGATCTCGTCCCCACGCCATTATTTCCTGAACTCGACGTTCGTGAACATCGAGTCACTTCGGAAGAACGCGGAGCCGGAGTGCGTCTTGCACGAACGTGACGCCGAGCGGCGTGGCATAGCGAACGGCGCGCGCGTCGTCGTGTTCAACGCGCGTGGCGAGTTCACGGCGATCGCGCGCGTGGGCGACGGGGTGCGCGAGGGCGTGGTGTGGGCCCCGTCGATCTGGTGGGGCAAGCTCTCCCCCGACGGCACCAACGCGAACGCCACGACGTCGCAGCGTGAGACGGACATGGGCGCCGGACCAGTGTTGTACGACAATCTCGTGGAGGTCGCTCTGGCCGACTGAGCGAGGCACAGGTTTCGATCACTCCATCGACGCGCGTCCCCCGACAGGATCCCGCGCGTCGGCGGTATCTGCTGGAACGCAGTTCCCTGGCATCGAGTAACGGAGTTCAAAGTTGCAGTCCTATCCTACGACTCTCGGCGCATTGAAGCGCTCACCCTGGGGCGCCGCGGAAGGCCAGCGGCGGTCCGTCAAGGATGAGCTCCGGAAGAACCTTCTCGACCGTATCTGTGCGGGCGGTGCGCTATTCGAAGGCGTCCTCGGCTACGAGGACACCGTGATGCCGCAGCTCGTCAACGCAGTGCTGTCGCGCCACAACTTCATCCTCCTCGGCCTTCGCGGTCAGGCCAAGAGCCGCATTCTGCGCTCGCTCACCACGCTGCTCGACGACGTCATCCCCATCGTCGACGGGAGCGAAGTGAATGACAACCCGTTCGCGCCGGTGTCGAAGTATGCTCGGCAGCTGTTGCAGGAAGCTGGCGACGACACACCCGTCGCGTGGCTCGAGCGCGACAGTCGCTACGTCGAGAAGCTCGCGACGCCCGATGTGACCATCGCGGATCTGATCGGCGACCTCGATCCGATCAAGGCGGCGCGCGGCGGGCACGTGCTGTCCGACGAGCTGACCATGCACTACGGGATGCTGCCGCGCGCGAATCGCGGGATCTTCGCGCTGAACGAGCTGCCGGACCTCGCCGGCAAGGTGCAGGTTGGTCTGTTCAACATCATGCAGGAAGGCGACGTCCAGATCAAAGGCTATCCGGTCCGTCTGCCACTCGACGTGCTGTTGTGCTTCACGGCGAACCCGGAGGATTACACCGCACGCGGGAAGATCATCACGCCGCTCAAGGACCGCATCGGCAGCGAGATTCAGACGCACTATCCCGAGACAGTCGAAATCGGCGTGTCGATC
>Ga0075421_100010247_pt1 | contig 11578 bp, 9 predicted proteins | sample SoiMetdeltSBSDD5_FD_75292 | JGI IMG/M metagenome (GOLD analysis project Ga0075421, IMG submission 75292) | Bulk soil microbial communities from a Populus tree surrounding site in Tennessee, USA - Soil MetaG P. deltoides SBSDD5 | ecosystem: Environmental > Terrestrial > Soil > Tree plantation...
GCGGACTCGCCGGTCAGCACGGACTCATCGATCATCACCCCTTCGGCCTCGATCATGGCGCCGTCGGCGGGAACCCGGTCGCCGGCCTCGACGCGAGCGAGATCGCCGGGCACGATTTCGGAGCTTGGCAGACGCCTGAGTCTTCCCTCGCGCATCACCCAGACCATCGGCGCGGCCAGTTCCTTCAACCGCGCGAGCGCCGCTTCGGATTTGCTCTCCTGATAAACGCCCAGCCCGGCGTTGAGCAACAGGATGACGGCAATGGCAATTGATTCGACCGGCGCGCCCGCCGCGCCCTCGCTAAACCAGATGGCGGCGTCCGCTACCAACGCGAACAGTAGAATGTAGATGAGCGGACTTTGGAATTGCCGCGCGAAGCGCCTCCACAGCGGGATGGGCGATCTCTCGGGCAGCGCGTTCGGCCCGTATTGCCGCAGGCGAGCCTGGGCAGCCTCATTCGATAGCCCGTGATGCGTCACCGTTCCGTAATCCTTCCTTCGAAGATGTGGGACGGACTTTAGTCTGTCCCGGCTGCGGACAGACTAAAGTCCGTCCCACATCTTCAACAATAGAGCAACAACCGTACCTTCCGCATGTGCGGCGGAGGTTCAAAGAACTACAGCTAGATGCGGGGATTGAGGATTCCGTGGAACCTCACTGCGGAAAATTCTCGCGCATTTTCCGCGCTCGCTGCGGATATTTCCTCAAAAAAAATCATACGCCTCGCGCGAAAAATGGCAAAACCGCGGTGAAACTACGTCTTTACATGATGTAGGGATAGGAACAAGGTTTGCGACTACTCGCCGGCGAGGAGAGATCAAATTGCTCTTCTACTCATTCTCTTTGACCGAAACCCATGTGTTTTGACTCGCCTTGAGATAGGAGCAAACTATGAAGAAGATCGCGAAATCCTTATTGCCGCTGGCAGCTTTGGTTCTCATCGGAACTTGTCTGGTCACCTTTTTTGATCTCCTGGTGGTATTGATGACATCGGTCGGGCTTGCAAATGAGGCGCCCTCGTCTTACTACCAGATAATGGACATACCCATAATTTCGGTAACCCTGCCAATCGTTGGAATGCTTCTCTTCGCCGCAATTTTGCTTGGGCTTCCGGGCAAACCTGCGGACGCGGTCAAATCAACCGCTACCAAGCGTCGCATGTACGGGTCAATGAATGAAGAAGGGAAAAAAGGTAACCGGCGGTTAAAAGCCACTGCCTGAGAATTCGATCAGCCAAGGAACCGGTTCCCTCAGCCGCTTACGGCAACGATCAATCGCCGCCTCAGGAGTCGCCTGTCTGGCTGCCGGCGGTCTGACCATTTGGGCTTGGAGCAGTTATCGAATGGATGTACGGGTTCATAGAACTCTGATGACGCGGATAGAGCGGATTGACGCCGATCTTTTTGGTTTTATCCTCTGCTGATACCTAACGGCCCAGATTGCCTACGGGCGTGGCGTCGATGAGTTATGAACCACGGATAGCTATCATGCCTCGCTGGTTAAGCGCGGCGCAAGGTATGGTTATTCCGCAATAGTGGCGCTGCGCTGCTTTGAGCACACAAAAAATAAGTGGGGGCGTATCAACCCCCACTTTTGCAATTACATTTCCGGGTTCATTTCAGCTCTGAAATTTAAAGGCGGCGCATCATCTTCCCTCGGCATCGTGACCATGTCCGGCGCCGAGCGCTTGTCGGCAAGTACACAGAGACTTTGCTCGGCGGGTCTGCCGAGCGGCATCTGTCCGGTTCCGTCTCACTTTTTCAGACTTATTGCCCGATTCCCATTCACTTCATTTGCCGTTGCGGCCATTACGAGCCAGAAGAACGCCGATCGCCGCTCCCAACCCCATTCCGACTCCGAAAGAGACGCCGAGCGCGCTGAACGGACGCTGCTTGATTTGATATTCCGCGTCGTCAACCAGGTCTTCCGCCGCGCGGCGGCCTTGTTTGACAGCGCGTTTTGCCGCGACGATGCCATTGTCGACCGCGCCAGTGACGGCTTCCTTAACGCGTTTGACTTCGGCTTCTAACTGATCACGGACTTCTATTGTTTTTTCGCGTATCTCGGTTTGCATTGTTATTCCCTCCATTATTCGTAAATGATTCTTAAATTGGACGCCGAAAGTAAAAGCAAACTGAATGCCGGAAGAATGTTTTTGTATCTCCTTCTTACCAGGCAGATGGCGCCACGATTCGGGCGTCGGAGGGAAAAAGCGCCCCAGCGTATTGAACCTACTCAGGCCTCAGCGGCGTCGGCTTCCGCAAGCGGGTCGCTGTCATAAACGATCACGACCATGCCGATAGTAGCTATTTCATTGAACTCCCGAGCCGCGAACATCGGGATGCGAATGCAGCCGTGACTGGCGGGTCGGGATGGGACCGACGGATTACCGTGGATGGCTACGCCGTAATAGAAGTAATTCGGGTAGTAGAGCGATCCGAGCGGGCTTTTTCTCCAACCCTCGATCTTGCGATTGATCTTGAACCTGCCCGTTGGGGTGATGGCCTGCCGCGTCTCGCCGCCTTCGGTAAAAAACTCGCCGGAGCCCGATGAGATCGGCAGAATGCGCAGAGACGCGCCGGCGACATCGACGACAAACAAGACCTGCCGGTGTAGATCGACTTCGATGTGCGGGTAGCCTGTCTCCAACGCCTTTGGCCCCTGAGCGACGCGCAAAGCCTCAAGCTCCTCGCGGGTCAAAACGCCGGTCCGTTTCCGGCCTTCGATCTTCTGAAAGGCGATCAACGCGTGGCGCAGCGAGGCGCTATTTCTCTTCGCGTCCTGGTCGACCCAATAACCGAGTTGATTGAGAAATTCTCTGGCTTCCGAAATTTCGGAGGCGGACAAAGTCCGCGCTGGTTGTCTCGATTTTCTCACTGGCGGGCTTTGCTGATCATTTGATTGGCGGCCGAATCGCGCGGCGCCGGCATATACAATAAACGATAGCGCGAACGCCACCGCCAAAAAGCCTCGCCCAGCGAATCGAATCAGACTATGAAACGGCGATTGTTGAATTTGATTCCTCATACGCCGGAGCAAGGTGCAATTTGAGGGCCATTGAATAATCGCCAATTTTGCCAAGGATTATTGGCTTCCAATTAGTGAACTATGTGTGAGATTCCGCAACAGACCGCAGCGGGCGCTCAAAATATCGCAACGGCGTCATTCGAGCGGCTTCAGATTCGCTCACTTGGACAGCCGTAGGCGGGCATCAATCTTGACTAACATTCTTTTTCTTAAGCGCCATAGATTCGAGCGGAAGCCGAAAGGTGAAGATGGCGCCCCTGGAAAGCGGACTGTGTATTGCTTGTTCTTGTCCATTGACGGCTCCTTGGCGTCTACTATCTTGATTTTGTAGACGCCAAGAAGTCATCACAGGCGTTAAACATCGCGCACAGCAGATTTATTTAGTTTCAGTGCCGAGGGCGGGACTCGAATTCTCATTCACTCGTAAAGCATTGACCTGGCTGGAAATTACATATAAGTCACTTACCTTCTGATATTTACGCTAATTCACTTTAAACCGCTAAACTCTCTTTATTCTCAGCAGTGCCCAACAAAAATAGACACCAAATAGACACCAAATTTCTTTCCAGATCAGATCGAACTACCACACTTTGCTCAATCGCTGCTTTTCCCACCTCCCACGTCGCTGTGATGTGTTCTCACGATGGCGCGAAAGGAGAAAAGCCAGGCTAAAGTATTCGCTTTGCGAGCACAAGTCTTATGCTGATTTGATTGAGACGATGGCGGCTTCAGCCTCGCCCACCGTGAGGATATTTGGCAAGACTGTGCGAATGCTGACAATGCAGTGAGATTGAGGCGAACCGTCTTGATTTTCATCATAAGCTAGTTAAGACAGCTCGCCGCAATCTCACGGACACGAATTTTGGAGAGCATCATATTTCTGTGCGAAGGTAAGGACAGGCTTCAACAGCCCTGTTCGCCCATTCATATGGAATCCAGCGGCGCCCTCCTCGCGCAACTAGGCTAATCGGCGTGCAGGACTTCTACCGGGTTAACCGACGCGGCGCGGCGCGCAGGGATGTAGCTGGCTATTAGCGCCGAGGCGGCAAGCGCGGCGGCGACAGTCATCAATGTGGGCGCATCCCAGGAATTCACACCGAAAAGCAGCGCGCGCATGAGCGTCGCCGCAGCAACCGAACAAAAGAGGCCCGCGACGATTCCGACGGTGGTCAGACCTACCGCCTCTTTCAGGATGAGCAGATATACGGAACGGCGCTGCGCGCCGAGCGCCATGCGAACTCCGATTTCACGAGTTCTCCGGCTCACCGAATATGCGATCACCCCGTAGAGTCCGACCACACTGAGGAGCAACGCCAGCGCGGCGAAACATCCCACCAGCCACGCCGAGGAACGGCGCAGGTAGGCCGACGGCGAATCATTGATTCTGTCGCTCATAGTCACGGTGTCAGAGGTGACGATGCCAGGGTCGATTTGATGAATGACGCCTACCAACGCCGGGAGCAGAGACTGCTCAGCGTGCGAGGTTCGAACGACCACGCCAAAATAATTATCCGCGCTCTGGTTGAAGGGAATATACATGACTGGCGGGATCGGCTTATCCAATGGGCCTTCTCTGATATTTTCCACGACCCCGACGATTTCCATGGGCGTGGGCGGATCCGAGAGATACGAGAGCTGCTTGCCGACGGGATCTTCATCGGGGAAGTATTGTTTCGCCAGCGCCTGGTTGATAATCACCACGCGAGGCTTCGACGCATCCTCCGCTTCGGTAAAGTAACGGCCGCGCAATAGCTTCGCCCCCAGCGTCGTGAAGTAATCGGAGTTCACAGGCCGTTCGGGCGATTCGTTGTGCTCTCCGTGCCAGGGGCGGCCCAACACCCGGAACCAAGTCGTATTGCCGTTGCCGCTCACGGGGAGGCCGTTGGAGGATATGCCAACAGATTTTACGCCCGGCAAACTCGCGATCCCGCTCACGATCCGCCGCTCAAGCGCAATGGCCTGATCTTCCTTCGCGTATGATCGTGGAGCCGCGACTTCCAGCGTGGCGAGATGATCGGTCTGAAATCCGATGTCTACGTGGAGCAGGCGATAGAGACTCTTGCCGAGCAGCCCGGCGCCCACCAGCAGCGTTACGGCGGTGGCCAGTTCCAAGACCACCAGTTTAGAACCGAGACGGCGCCAGACCGTTCCCGCAGAACCGCGGCTGTTTTCCGCAAAGCCTTCCCGCATCTCCGACAAGGACAAGCGCAAGGCGGGAGTGAAGGAAAACAACGCCGCCGCAAGCAGCGTGATCGCGACTCCAAAGGTCAACACGCGGACATTCAGGCCGACGCCATGCAGATACGACATGCCGGCCATCATGTCCGCCGGGATGAGCTTGATGAGAAGACGCATAACCCAATAGGCGGACGCTAGGCCTAGAGCGCCGCCGCACACCGCCAGCGCCGCCCCCTCTGTCACAAACTGGCAAGCCAACCTGCCGGGCGCGGCGCCCAACGCGCTGCGGACCGCGATCTCTCTCCTGCGGCTCTCGGAACGGACCAGCAACAGATTCGCGACATTCACCATTGCGATCAGCAGCAGCAGCCCTGCCCCACTGAGCAGCGTCAAAAGTATCGTACGTATATCTCCGACAATCACTTCGCCGAGCGTCGTCACGGCCGCGCCCTGACCGCGATTGGAATCGGGATATTGCTTTTCCAGTTGTTGCGCAATCGACTTCACGTCGGCCAGGGCGGTCCCGACCGTGACCCCATCCTTGAGCCGCGCTACGCCATAGAGATTATGGCAGCTTCGCCGCTGCGCACAGGGGCTGGAAACGTTAAGCGTGGTCCAGAACTCCGCAGGCTCGGCCGGCGCGAAATGAAACTCCGGCGTCAGCACGCCGATGATGACGTGCGGGAAGCCGTCCAGCGTAACCGTCCGCCCCAAAACATCTTCTTTTCCGCCGTATCGTTTTTGCCAGGCGCCGTAGCTCAGGATGACAGCGCGGGGGGCCGAAGGCGCATCCTCGCCGGAGTAGAAATCACGCCCGAGCGCCGGGGTAACGCCCAGAGTGCGAAAGAATCCGTCGCTGACGCGGGCGCCGCGCGCCGGCTCTGCGCCTGCGGGAGCGCTCACAATGAAACCGACGCGATTGTACACGTCCAGCGAATTGAAGACTTTGTTGAGCTTTTTCCAGTCCAGGTAGTCCAGATATGAAAGGTTGCAGAGCGGGCATGAAGGAATGCTCTCATACACGCCGACGAGCCGCCCGGGATTTTGGTAAGGCAGCGGCTTGATTAGCGCCGCATCCACAAAGGCGAAGATGGCCACGCTGGCGCTCAGGCCGAGAGCCAGCACGAGGACGGCGGGAAAAGTGAATCCCGGATTTTTTCCCAACTGTCGGATCGCGAAACGAAGATCCTGCGCCACGTTTTCGAGAAGCGGGATCGCGCCAGCGTCGCGGTAAGACTGCTTCGTCAATTCCACGCCCCCTAACTTCAACATCGCGCCCCGCCGCGCCTGCTCCGGCGTCATCCCGGAACGGAGGTTGTCCTCGATGTGCATCTGAAGATGGCTCTCGATCTCCTCCTCAAACTCCCGTTCTCGCCGCCCCTTCGTGAACATGCCAGCCAGTCTTAAGGCCCAGACACGTAGCCGCTTCATGCCGAGTCCTCCGCGGGAGAGAGGAATCGCGCGAGGATCGCCGTCGTCTGCTCCCAATCCTGCGTTTCCTTCTTTAATTGCTTCCGGCCCGATCGCGTGAGCCTGTAGAACTTGGCCCTGCGATTGTTCTCCGACGCTCCCCATTCGGAGGCGATCGCCCCCTCCTGTTCCAATTTCAGAAGCGCAGGATATAGGGTTCCATAGTTCAGGGAGAGGATATTTCCACTCGTCTGCTCAATGCGGCGAGCGATTCCGTATCCGTGAAGCGGTCCCATCGTCTCAAGTGTCTTCAGAACCATCAATGCGAGGGTTCCTTGCCAGACATCAGCTTTATCGCCCATATGCCTCCTCTTTGTTAGCCATAGGAATGCTAACATTCGCGCTATGGGAAAGCAATAGGTGACCTGCCAGATTTCCGTGTCCTTGCGGTGAACGATCTTGAAAAAAAGAAACATCTCCTTTGGGGTAGAGGAGGTTTGCTTATCCGCAGTTTCCTCAAGCGCTCATCCGTAGACCCCGGCCATGATCCCGCCAACGTCCTCAGCTTCCAACTGGCGCTCCCTGGCGGCCGCTATCAGGTTCCTCAACTCAAGCAATTGGCCGAGAATCTAGTCGCTACACTGGGAAAATCACCAAGCGTAGAGGCCGCGGCGTATACACGTCAACTGCTTATGGTGGTGTTGAGGGAAGGGGCGTCTTTCCGAACAACGCCAGCGGTTCCTGAGCAACGGGCGCCAGGACCATAGGAAGACCTGCGGTTGGTCAGCCGGGATTACTTCAAAGCGCTTAGGATACGAATTAAAGAGGGGCGCACATTCAATGAACATGACCGCGCAGGCCAGCCTGGAGTTCTGGTCATCAGTGAATCTCTTGCCAAAAGAGCCTTTCCGGGCCGGAGTCCAATCAAGGAATGCTCGCGTTGCGGAGCGTCTTCGGTCATTAAGATCAAATATGGCGCGACAAGCGCCCATTCGGCATCACTGACATCAGTTGGGTAAGGCTTTCGTTCCACGAAGTAAGCCCACCACGATCGAGCAAAGGAAGCAGGGAGAGGCAAAGCATTACAAATGAAGCAGAAAAGTTAACAACACGACCTAGTGAATTTTTGCAACAAAGCCATGTGGATAATACCCGGCGATCTAACTGCGGACGGTGTGGAATAACTTCCCTTCGATTCATTTACTAAGACGGAAATTCCAGAATCATTAAATGAAGTGTGTGCAAATTAGAGCTGAATATAATCAACTACTTGAAACGGATTCTTTCGTAACCCCGAAAAATTTACGGAAGAATTTTTGATCGGAATGTAAATTTCGCCGAAATTTTGTTCGCCTGTTTCCCACATACGTATGGAAACCTGTTCGCGTCGCCGAAACGCTCGATGGCGCATCCCAAGCGGCTGATGGCGCTCAGCAATAATTTGCACAAGCTTCAATAAACTGCGGCGTGTGCAAATAAAAGCTCTTTGAAATCGGACAGATGATTTAGTCAGCGCTCGTATGGTTATATAGGTATTGATATACTGCCCGGCGGCGCGCCGAAGCCATTGCGCTTCCAGGACCTTCGCGCCCTACGCCCAGCTGAACCGAGCGCCAGACCGCATCATTGGCGATATATCGCGGCTCGGCCAGACGCTACTGGATATTCTTCAATCGTCATGCTGAGGCGCCACCATTTTCAACCGGGTCAACAGGTTCGCCCTTCCGTCGCGCTTTCGACATGAGGCGCCGGGCCTTGGCGGCTGGTTTTCAACAGGTGAAAGCCTACGGATGTGCAATTGAAATTTTGCGCCGAAGCGTATTCGGAATAATCGGTGAAGTACTTGGGTAACACCGAGAGTTGTTGTTCAGGTTCAATTTGCACGCGCTTCAATTAATTGAAGCGTGTGCATAAATCAGATCGGCGGAGCCTTTGGGGCGACTCCGCTCGGTAACGCTTTGGTAGTCCACTTCGATACTGTGGCAATGACGGAAAGGAAGCCCAATCGGTTCTCCTGTCCCAGAAGTCTGTAGAATTGGAAATGACTACCAAAGCGGTACCAAGCTACTTCACTCCAAAGGCCGTCGCCATCTCAAGTAGTTGATTGCATTCACTTTTAATTTGCACACTATTCATTAAAATACGGCGCCTTTGCCGGCGAAATGCGTCTTTTATCAATGTAGGGCCTCAACCCAGCCTGAAGACCAAATGGTTCTCCCACTCAGGCTGATAGATCTCTGTTATTCTGCGGAAAATTGTTGTTTGCCTGCGCGTGGACGTCATATAGACCTCCTTGTGCGACGCTCTCGGCTGTTTTCGCCATAAGAGCTTGATGCGATCTCTTATGACGCCGGAAGAGGGCTGAGAAGGGCGTGATCGCATTTTTCATCAGACCGGCCATTGATCGGTTTGTGGAAATGACTATGCTGCGCCCGTTCGCGTCGCCGTTTCTTTGCAAACTCATTCTTCCAGGCGCCGCGCCAAGGACCGAACCCTGGGAGAACGCCTCGACAACCGCAGTCTCAGAGGTCCCAAAGCGATGTGGTCAGAATAATTCCGATAACAATAACAAATCATCGCTGCCCCAAGCGAAGTTCCTGAAGCGAAAGATACAATTCGATTCATAGGTTCTTTGTGTGTCTTTTCCTCTCGTACAATACCCAATAGAGTAATTGTAGTAGGGTTATAGACATATTCAGTTCAAGCTTGAGAATTAGTATGTTCAATAGCTGGTTACTATGCTCTTGTGGGTAGGCTATTGCTCGATGACAGATACCTGGTGGCCGCTATGCAAGTTATCTACTTGCCGGCCCTAGCGCCATCCCCCTTAACTCCATTTGCTGTAATGAGGTGAAAGTGGACCTCTAGGGGTTTGTGTGCTTATTACAGCGATAAGAACGATAACACTCTTGATTGAAAGGAAATAAACAATGCTGAAACCAATCGGTAAGACTGTTATGCATATGATCTCGAAGCGAAACCCGAGGTTTTTGATTGTAATACAGGTGATTCTGATCCTATCCGCAGCTATCTCCGCTCGAGGACAGGGGGTCCGAGAGGTGAGAGATCTGTTTGGGCCAGGCCACCAACCTGCACAAGAGATTTCCCCATCGGTGGTGCTTGTACCGCCGCCGGAACCCGAAACGCTACCTCGCCTCATATTCTGGAATCGAGCCCTCTTGGATGCCAATGCCCTCGACCATACGCCCGTAAGGCCCGGCGAGAATCGTGTCTTTGGCGAGCAAGTGGGACCGGTGCGTACGGCCCGGGCATTTGCAATTGTTCACATCGCTATTTCTGACGCAGTGAATGCGATCCATCGTCGCTACAGGACTTACACCAATCTTCCGCAGGTGCCTGCGAGCACGTCCTTGGACTCTGCAATCGCCCTCGCCGCGCACGATACTCTGATTGCTTTATATCCTTCGCAAAAACCGAAATTCGATCAATTGCTTGCAAACGATCTGGCGTCGATACCAAACGGGAATGATAAAGACAGAGGGATCACGCTGGGGAGGGATGCGGCAGCCAGAATCCTTGGGCTGAGAGCAAACGACGGATCCCAGCATCCCGAGCCTTGCGTTGTACTCCCATGTCCAACTGGCGGCCTGCTTTACTCCACGAGCAATGAGCCGGGCAGGTGGCGCCAGGATCCTATCTCAATGAGCCCGCTAGCCCTCGGCGCGTTGTGGAGGGTTGTTACCCCCTTCGTTCTGACATCGGCCAGCCAGTTTCGGACCCCGCCCCAGCCTCTCCTTACCAGCTCAGCGTACACGGCTGCCTTCAATGAGGTGAAACGACTGGGAGGGGATGGCGTCGTCACGCCGACAGAACGCACAGCAGACCAGACCATTGCAGGAATTTATTGGGGGTACGATGGAACTCCCGGTCTTGGCACGCCGCCGCGGCTGTATAACCAGATCGCGGTGCTTATTGCCACCCAAAGGGGAACAGATGTCATCGATCTCGCACGGCTTTTAGCGTTGCTGAACGTAGGAATGGCCGACGCTGGTCTCGCAGCCTGGGACACGAAATATCAATATGATTTTTGGCGGCCCGTGACCGCAATTCGTGAGGCAGACCCAGGGACAGGACCGACCGGCAAGGGGGATGGTAATCCGTCGACCATCGGTGATATAAACTTCACGCCGCTCGGGGCGCCGGCCAGCAACCTGACGGGGCCCAACTTCACACCACCATTTCCGGCCTATACATCAGGACACGCAACGTTCGGAGGCACAGTGTTCCAAACCTTGCGTAGATTCTATGGAACCGATGCCATCGCATTCACCTTTGTTTCGGACGAGTTCAACGGTGTAACACGAGACAACCGGGGCAATATTCGCCCGCGTATCTCACGTAGTTTCTCATCGCTCTCGATCGCTGAGGAAGAAAATGGCCAGAGCCGAATTTACCTTGGTATTCACTGGGCGTTCGACAAGGCTCAGGGAATTATCCAAGGCCGGAATGTGGCAAATTACGTGTTTGCGCATGCGTTTACGCCGCAATAGCCGTAACGCTGAAGGCGCCATTGCGGCAACGCGGCGGCGCATCTGGTTTCTTAAGAGAGATACCGTGTTGATTGTCAAGCGGCCGTGGCATAACTGGGGTCATATGGCCGTTGACTTTTCAACACTCCGTAAGCGATGCGGACAAGCTTGTGCATGGCCGCTGCGATGACTTGCATTTTCTTTTTGCCACGCTCCGTCAGACGCGCGGCGAGTTCCTTGAATTCTTTGCTGGAACGAAGCGCGGCCATCGCAGGCATATAAAGCGCGTAACGGACCCGTGGGTTTCCGATCTTTGAAATCCGTGCCGGCGCCTTGATCGAGGTTCCTGATTCATGGCGTTTCGGCGTCAATCCGGTGTGTGCGGCGGCGGCTCGCGCCGAGTCGAATTCCCCTAATTGAGGCATCTCGGCCAACAATCGCGCTGCGGTCTCCGGGCCGATGCCGGGGATTGA
>Ga0075421_100010250_pt1 | contig 11575 bp, 7 predicted proteins | sample SoiMetdeltSBSDD5_FD_75292 | JGI IMG/M metagenome (GOLD analysis project Ga0075421, IMG submission 75292) | Bulk soil microbial communities from a Populus tree surrounding site in Tennessee, USA - Soil MetaG P. deltoides SBSDD5 | ecosystem: Environmental > Terrestrial > Soil > Tree plantation...
AGGAACAAATCTGTTCGCGCAAACCCAGTTGAACGCTGCCAGCGCGTTTGATCGTGGCGCTCAGCCATTGCCGACGTATTTCAGCAATGCGGAAGTACCTTCAACATTCGCTGCCAATGCGCCAACCTTGGCGGCTTTTAGCGCCATCGCGGCTAACCGGCCGTTTCAGGCTCAGGGATTCCTGGGTCCTGTAACTGGCTTTACCACCAACGCGTCGAGCATCTACCATTCCGGATCCGTGGACCTCAACCAGCGCGCCTTCCGCAGGATCACGCTGCGCGCAAACTACACGTGGGCTCATAACATCGACAATGGAACGAATGAATTGTTCAGCAGTCTGGTGAATCCACGTCGCGCTCAAGACGGAAACAATCAGAATGGTGAACGCGGGAGCTCTGTTCTGGACGTCCGGCACAAGAGCGCGATTTCCTGGACATATCAACTTCCCGACGCGTTTGACAATCGCATTGTCAAAGGCATCCTGGGTGGTTGGTTCTGGAACGGTACCTACCTGGTTCAGACCGGCCAACCAGTCACCGCATTGTCCAACACGGACTCCAACGGCAACCTGGATTCCGCCGGCGACCGGGCTATCGTGAATGTGAACGGTGATCCGACCAAAGGCACCGGTACGACCACCGTCTGTTGGAGCGGCGGTGTTCGCAGTTTCGGTTGCACGGCGGCTGCCCAGATCGTGGGCTACGTTGCGAACGATCCGAATGCCATGTATGTTCAAGCACGGAACGGCTCGTTGAGCAACGCCGGACGCAACACATTGACCACCCCGGCCCGAAGTAACTTCGACATGAGCTTCTTCAAGAACTTTAACTTCACAGAAGAGCGATCGTTGCAGTTCCGAGCGGAAATGTTCAACATCTTCAATCACCGCCAATTCAGCTTCGCAAACCCAGGAGTATTTGCGGTCACCGGCATCGACGATTCCGCGATCAATGCGGCCGGCTATGCTCGCGTATCGGATGCTAATTTCCTGAACGAGCAACAGCTTAATGGAGGCAGCCGATCGATCCAATTCGGCTTGAAGTTCATCTTCTAGCAATCGAGCAACTGTAGGCGCGGTCATAAGCAACGCATCGCGTTGCGATGCTTATGACCGCGCCTACAGATGCAAGACAAAGCGGGCGTGACGCCTCGCAATCCGCCAACCTGATTCAGTCCGAACGAAATCGTCTTCAAACTCTCCGATCAATTGACGTGAATCTGCCTGGATACCGAAGTGTCTGTCCGGCCCGGTATTGGCATCCCCCGAATACACGACCGCATAAGTAAGACCGCGAGCTCGATCAGCCGATTCCACCGTTACCCTGATGTTCGTGCAAACGTGACGCGTGATTCGGCCTGCCGGGCGGGACTTATACGAGTTGACGATGGCATCGCGTCCGACCAGTGCGTCTCCCGCCGGCCTTACCATCGTTCCATCCGGTGTGAACAAAGCGGCCAGCGCTTCGGCATCCTGCCAATCGCTGAAATAGGCAAAGTCCAATACCAGCCGTTCACAAGCGCGTTCGATCGAAACATCGGTCATGATCGCCATAACCTCCTGGATGCAACCTCGGCACCTTCAACGAGAGCCTTCAGCTTCTTGAAAGAAATGGCCGCATCCATTTTGCCGATGCCGGCAAACGTGCCAAATCCACAATCGGTGCCGGCAATCACGCGTTCCCTGCCGACGATATCTGCAAATTGACAAATGCGCTGGGCGACAAGCTCCGGATGCTCGACATAGTTGGATGTCGAGGTCAGCAGACCCGGGATCAGAATCTTATCCTCGGGAATGCGCGCCTCTTTCCATACCGCCCATTCGTGCGCGTGACGCGGATTCGATGCCTCGAACTGAATGGCCGCCGGTTTCGCCTTCAGTATGATGCTCAGAATTTTTTCCAGCGGAATATCGTGGTCATGCGGCCCTTCGTAATTGCCCCAGCACACATGCATGCGCAGAGAGTCCGCCGGTAGATTACGCAAGGCGTGATTCATGGCTTCCACTTGATGCTCGGCGCGCTTCAGGAATTCGGCCTCCGTCAGATTCTGAAAACCGGTGTGGCGCGCCATCGCCAGGTCGGGACAATCCAGTTGGAGAACGAAACCCGCGCTGACTATGCCTTCGTATTCTACTCGCATCGCCTCCGCAATCGCTTCGACGTAGGCCGCATGCGAAGAATAAAACGTATTCGGCTGGAATGCGGAAACGACGCCCGGTGATGCGGCGTTCAAGAAGCCCTCAAACGCGCCGTGCTGCGTTATGGCCGCACGAAAGCGCTCGATATCGCTTGCCAGATCGCCGTGCCCGGCGAATTCGATCGCGCTGATGCAGGATTGACGCTTGAACGACTGCTTGCCGGCAAAGACGGCCATGCGTTCGCGGAATTCCGGATAATCTTGCAGGTCGAGTGCAATCTGGCGCGGAGTATCGCCGCCAAATCCGGTGAGGCGGTCCTTGATGTAGGTCGCATAGCCGATCTTCGACGTTTCGCCGTCGCTGACGATATCGATTCCAATCTCGACCTGCTTGCGAACGGTCTCCGCTACCGCCTCCGTCATCACCCGGTCGAATTCCATGCGGTCGTAGGGCTCACCACGCTCACGCTGGAAAAGTAAATCGACAACTGCAGGGTTGCGAGGAAGACTACCGACGTGTGTGGTGAGAATGCGATGCGTACTGAGTTTCACAGCATGAACTGTAGCGGAGGAGAATCCGGGGAACAAGAGCCGAGCATCTTGGTGACTTTGTGTCTTTGTGGTGGACAACGTCAACCACCACAAAGGCACAAAGCCACGAAGAGATTCCCATTCACTCCGTCCGCAGCGCGTGAACCGGATCCAGATGCATGGCCCGGCGGGCCGGGATCAGGCATGCAGCCAGCGTTATGCTCGTCAAAAGCACGGTGATTGAGACGAAGGTGAACGGATCGTCCGGAGAAACTCCGATCAGCACCGACCTCAAAACCCGCGCCAGGCCCCATGCCGCAAGTAAGCCGAGAACAACACCGATGACGATTCGCCTAAGACCCTGACGCAGCACCAGCCACATGATATCTCGCTGGCCGGCTCCGAGCGCCATGCGGACACCGATTTCCTGCGTGCGTTGTCCGACGCCGTAGGCGGTCACGGCATAGATTCCGACCGAGGACAGAACAAGGGCAATGATCGCAAAACTGGCGAACAACGTCCCGAACACACGCGCAGGCCAGTTCCGCTGATACAGAATTGCGTCGATAGTGCGGATGTTATACAGCGGGATATCGGCATCAACAATGCGCAATTCCTCGCGCAATGAGGCAATGAGCTTGTCCTGGGAAAGCCTGCTGCGGGCGAGAACCGTGAAAGCGATCGTCGGTTCCTGGCGGAAGGGCACATAAACAGTCGGCTGAACACGAAGTTCGTTTGTCGGTCCGCCCTGCTGCAAGACGGGTGGACTCACAGCTACAATGGTCAACCACGGGCCATTTGCGTCCTCTCGTTCACTGTCGCTGAGCCGAATTTGTTTTCCTATCACATCTTCGCCCGAAAAATACCTCGTGACGAAAGGCTCGTTCACGATGGCCACTTCGCCACCTGGGCGCCCGTCAGCGACACTGAAATCGCGCCCGCGACGCACCGAGAGTCCCATCGTTTGGAAATATTCTGGAAGTACCGCCACTCTGCCCACATTAGGAAGGCGGTTGTTGGAATCGGCCAGATTGCGGCCTGCAACGCTCAGTGTTTTTCCTTGCGCACCACCAGCAGGAGCATGAGATGCAATCGTCAGCCTGTCGATTCCGGGAATCGCACGCAGCCGCTCCATCAGCCGCTCCTGGAAACGGAGTCGATCCTCAGGCTTGGGATAACGTGCAGCAGGGGGTTGCACCTGCACGGTCATCAAATCCCGAGTATCGACTCCGATCTCAAAGCGCTGCGTATTCAAAAAACTTCGAATCATGAGTCCCGCTCCGACCAGCAGGATAATCGTGAGTCCAATCTCCGCTACCAGTAGAACGTTGGTCGTTCGCCGCGCACGTCTGCCCCCACCGCCACTGCGCCCGCCCTCTTTGAGGTTTTCGTTTGTTCTCGATATCTGAAGAGCCGGCGCCAGTCCGAACAGAATCCCGCTGGCCACGCAAATCGATACGAAGAAGGCGAGAACGCGATAATCCATCTCGAATATGATCCAGTACGGTTTGCCCGTCTCGGCGACGGCCGCATCGAACCACCGCACGCCCAAGGCGGCCATACCAATCCCGGCAATGCCGCCGATAAAACTCAACATAAGGCTCTCGACCAGGCACTGCCGGACGATCCGCCAACGACTGGCTCCAAGCGCTGCTCGAATCGACGTTTCGCGCGTGCGGCGCACGGCTCTGGAAAGCAGCAAATTAGCGACATTAGCGCACGCGATCAGAAGAACAAACGCAACCGCGCCTTGCAGGGAAAGAAAGACAACCCGAATCGGCCCACCCGTGAGGCGAGTTGTAAATGAATTTACAACGGCATCGATGTCCTTGTTTGTGTCCGGATAGTTCTGCGCCAGCCGGCCCGCAATCGTCTTCATTTCCGCCTGCGCCTGTTCGAGTGTCGTCGCATCGGTCAGACGCGCGACCAGGTCGACGTTGCGCTGGTCCCGTTTACGGCGGGTCTCATCCTGAATCAAAGGAACCCAAAGCCGCGTTGCCTGCGGAAACTCCTCGCCCTGAGGCATGACGCCGACAATCGTATACGTCTGGAGATTGACGCGAATGGTGCGGCCAAGGACCTCGGCGCTTCCGTTGTAGCGCGATTGCCACAAATAATGGCTCACCAGAGCCACAGGGTCGGCCCCGGTCTTCTCGTCTTCGGAAATAAAGTCGCGCCCGAGTAATGGTTTTTGCCGAAGCACCGAGAAGGTATTTGCAGTGACGAATGCGCCACTGACACGCTCCGCTGCATAATCCTGGTCGCTGAGGTCCGCATTCAGCGTCGCAAATCCGGCAATACCCTTGAACGAACGGCTTTGCTCTCGAAAATCCAGATAGTCGAGATACGACACGGGCCCCCGATTGGAACGGATGTACATGATCTCGTGCGGATCCGGAAAAGGCAGGCCGTTGATCAGAGCCGCATTGACCAGCGTAAACACCGTGCTGTTGACGCCGATCCCGAGCGCCAGCGTCAAAGCAGCCACCAGCGTGAACCCCGGATTTTTAGCCATCATTCGAAGCCCGAATCGCACGTCCTGGAAGAGTCCCATACGCACCGCCTGAGCCTAATACGCAGAAAACGCAGAAATGGTTTACAAACAACTCGGAAGAGTTATTATATATCGTCTATTGATATAACGTCTATCGTTATAATTTGCCCGGACAGGAGAGGTTAAGTGACTATATCGGGAGTGTGAAGGACACTACGCCTTTGGTTGCGGAGTCAATCCGATCATATTCGCGGACCATGCGAGCGCCTGGTTGTAAGCCTGTTCAATGCACTGTTGGTCAAGGTGGACAATCGCCTGAGCGTCGTTCCAGAGATGTTGTTCATATGCCTTGACGCAGCGTAATACAGATCCCAGTTCTCCGCCATGATTGAGCAGGGCATTCTTGATTTCATCTGATAGTGACAGCTGCGGCAGGATCTGCTCTATAGGCCGGTCCAGAATTGCATCCAATACCGAGAATAAGCCGGCCAGGGAGCATCCTTCCGGATCTGCAAGGCGCAACTCGGTCGCCAGCAATTCGCACATGCGGGCACGCACGGCACCGGTGACGATCACATCCCGTGGAACGCCGTTGATGCCTGAGAAAGCAATCAAGCTTGCCCATAGACGCATCCTTTCAAGGCCTACCAATACCGTCGCATGCCGTATGGATTTGACGTCACGGGCGAGGCCGCACATCGCTGAATTGATGTAGCGCAGCAGCTTGTAGCTGACAGAGAGGTCCTGCCGGATAGTGTGTTCCAACTCGTCCATCCGGATGCCCGGCGTGTTCAGTTGTGCGAGCAGACGCAGGATTGCGAGTCGATTTGCAGGCAGCGCCTTGCCTGGCATGTTCTGGGGCTGGCAGAAGAAGTAGCCTTGAAAATACCGGAATCCAAGTTCCTTGCACGCGTCCGCCTGCTCGCGAGTCTCCACTTTTTCCGCAAGGAGTTTGACGGGATATTTAGTGATCGCTGAAACCGACCGTTCGACGGTGCTCCAGTCGCCGGCCAGTAGATCCAGCTTGACGAAGTCCGCGAACTCCAGCAGCGGTAGATAGCGTTCAGCACAGACGAAGTCATCGAGGGCAATCCGATACCCCTTGCTTCGCAGTTGTTCGAGTTTCTTGAACAGCTTCGCATCTGGCTCGACCGTTTCCAGAATCTCCAGCACGACCCGGTCGTGAGGCAACGCCTCACAGTAATTGTCCACCAGCAACTTGCGGTCGCAATTTATGAAGGCCGGATGGTGTCCGACAATCGCATCCATACCGATTTCCATCAATGCATTGACAATCACTTTTGCAGTTGCCCTCGTGCCGTTTGCGAAAAACGCCTTATCGCTTTCTCCGTCGCGGAACAACAGCTCGTAGGCGAATACATTCATGTCGGAAGAATAGATCGGCTGGCGGCTCAGGAGGACCCGCTCAAAAGGAAGAGGAATTTGCTGGTGCCTAGAGTTCATCAAGTCGCCCTATCGGCACGAGGTGCGAGCGACTTCAGTGCAAGCTGACGAAATGAAGGAACCGGAAAGTTTCTCTGTGCATCTTCGTGTCCTTATGGATGCGACTAAGTCAGAATGCCGACCACGGCGCCGGTCATGCACGTTGCCAGCGTCCCGGCCAGGATGGCACTCATGCCCAGTTCTACGACTTCATCGCGCCGTTCCGGAGCGAGGCTGCCCAATCCGCCGATCAAGATGCCGAGGCTCCCGAAATTGGCGAAACTCGTCAACGCATATGCCATGATGAGCCGGCTTCGGGAATCGAGCATGTCCGGCGACATCTTCGCCATATCGAGGAAGGCGAGCAGCTCATTCAGGATTGTCTTCGTTCCCATCAGTGACCCCGCCGCCTGTGCCTGGGACCACGGTATGCCGAAAAGCCAGACCACCGGAGCCATGACGAAACCCAACAGCCTCTGCAGCGTCAGCGGCTGCCCTCCTATGTTCGGCAGGAATCCGATCAGCACGTTTACCAGTTGAACCAGAGCCACCATGACAAGCAGCATTGCGATGATGTTCAGCAGCAGAACCAGTCCATCGCTCGTTCCTTTCACGATCGCATCCATCGAACTCGTGGCATTCCGCTGCGGTACCAATATCCCTGCCGTCTCTTCAGCGGTTTCGGGCACCATGATCCGCGCGATAGTGATGGCGGCGGCCACGTGAATGAACGACGCGACGAGGATGTGTCCCAGAGGATCGGGAATCACTCCGTTCAAAATGGTCGCGTACAGAATCATCACGGTGCCGGCAATGCACGCCATACCTACGGTCATCAGCGAGAACAGCTCACTGCGCGTCATGTTCTTGAGATAAGGCTTGATCACCAGCGGCGCTTCGACCATTCCAAGAAATATCGTCGTCGATGAACCCAGACCGAGCGCGCCGCCGATATTCATGGTCTTTTGCAGAACAAATGCGAATGCCCGTACGACGTAAGGGAGAATCCTCCAATAAAAGAGCAGCGACGAGAGTGCCCCAATGACAAGAACCAACGGGAGCGACTGAAACGCCAGGACGAAACTCGCTCCGGGGTCCTGCATCATGAAGGGCGGCGGTCCACCTCCGATGTAGCCGAATACAAACGAAGTTCCCGCCCGGGTGGCCGAGTCCAGGGCCAGAACGACATTGTTCAACCATAAGAAAGACCGCTTGAATATCGGAACATGGAGCAGCACACTGGCAATAGCAAATTGGAAGCCGATGCCGGCGAGAATCATCCGCAGTCTGACGCTATTTCGCTTCTCGCTCACTGCCCAGGCGATGGCGATAAAAACGATGATGCCCAGCACACCCTGAAGGCGCATTAGAAACTCCCTTTCGATCCGGTCGCCGATTCTACGCTACTCCTGAAAAAAAGATCGATCATTCATCCAAAGGAGGACCATAATCTCCAAATCAAGATTCCTGAAGGCCGCGGTTCATGACCGGGCGCAGCGATAAGGGTAAAAGGAGGAGCGGAACATGACTAAGGGACGCACACGCAGGGAGATTCTCAAAGGCAGTCTGGCATTGGCCGGATGGAGCGTTTTTGGTATGCCGGAATGGGCTTTGCCCGCGCTGGCCCAGGGCGAAACGGTGGTGCCGTTTACAGACCTGCCGGCGAACGTGAATTTCAACCCTGCCGCCGACCGGCGTTCGCTCGATATTCGGAAGATCGATGGTCCGTTTACACCAAAGGATCAGTTCTTCACGACGCAACATTACGGCCATCCCGAAATCGACCCGGTGTCCTATCGGCTCAAGGTGACGGGGCTGGTGGAAAAGCCCAAGTCGCTCTCGCTGGACGAGTTGAGGAAGATCGGCAGCACAGAACTCATAGCCGGTTTCGAATGCTCGGGCAATCGCCGTCCCACGCAAGGCCTCTCGAGCAATGGTCGATGGACCGGCGTTCCGCTGAAAGCGGTACTGGATTCTGCGGGCGTCAAAGCATCGGCTCGGGAGTTCGTTTTTCTGGGCGCCGACCATGGACCGGAGGAAGTCGAATTTCGGCAACAAAAATACAAAATCGAACAGGAGTTTGCGCGCAGCCTTACGCGGGAAAAAGCATTGTCAAACGAACCGTTTCTGGCATGGGCCATGAATGGGGAACCGCTAACAAAGCATCAGGGATTTCCGCTTCGGCTTATTGTGCCGGGCTGGTACGGCGTCGCGAATGTGAAATGGCTGTCGCAAATTCACGTCCAGGAAGAAGCGTTTTTAGGAAAGTATCAGGCTCGCTGGTACCGCACGGTGCGCTCGGAAATGGTAGATGGGGAACTGAAATGGAATGAGACAGCGGTGACCCACATGCAATTGAAGTCGTTCATCGCCCGAGTCACTTCCGATGGAAAACAACACAAGGTTGTGGGAGTCGTGCTCAACGACGGCACGCCGATCAAATCCGTCGAAGTGAAGGTTGATGAAGGCCCCTGGCAGCCAGCGACGCTGGATCCTGCGACGCGATCGAAGTACTCGTGGAAGCTCTTCAGCTATGTATGGACTGGAGCAACACCTGGTGAGCATACGTTGGTTTCGCGTGTGACCGATGTGAACGGGAAAGTGCAACCGACGGAGAAGGAATTGGAAACGAAGAAGTCGTTCCTCGAAGATAACTCGCAACACCCACAAAAAGTCATGATCGCGTGATGGCAGGAACTGGGTCGGTACTCTTGGTGACTTTGTTTCTTTGTGGTGGATGACGTTTACTCACAACCAACACACAAAGTCACCAAGAGCATCGACGCGGTTAAAATACGCTTCATGAAGCCTGAGCCGAACAATTCGGCTGTTCCCGAGCGGCGGCGGATCAAGGAACTCGAAGCCATGGTTGCGGATGTGATCCTGGAAACGCCGGATACTGCAACTATCGTGCTCTTCACAGGTAATGACCGTCTTGATTATCAGCCAGGCAACTTTCTGACGATCGACCCACATCAATTTGAAGGACTCGAACGGTTCACCGCGTTTCTCGAAGACCTCAAAGGCAAGAAGGAGCCTCCGCGCGCTTATTCCATGTCCTCGGCGCCACACGAGCGCTACATTGCAGTCACGGTCAAAGAGGAGCGGTACGTTTCCGGCACGACGAAGTATCCTCCGCTGCTTTCTCCTCTTCTTGTTCGGCGAACCCCCCGCGGAACCAGGCTGGTAATCACCGGCTTTGCCGGTCCATACACACTCACCGATCAAATCCTATCTAAGACGGATCAGCTTGTGCATATTTGTGCCGGCTCGGGCAGCGTTCCGAACTTCTCGATTTTGAAGCATGCGCTGGAATCACACCTGGGACTAAAACATACTTTCATTTATTCCAACAGAACATGGGACGACGTTATCTTCAGAACCAAACTCGAGTCGCTGGCGCGTCTACATCCAGATCGATTGAAGCTCATTCACACACTGACCCGCGAAAGCGACGTTTCGGTGTTTGGCGAAACGGTCCGTTCCGGGCGAGTGAATCTGAAACTGCTCAAAGAGGTAGTGTCGAACCCCGCAGAATCTCACTTTTTTGTGTGTGGGCCTGCTAATTCGATTTGGGATCGGTTGCTGGCCCGCGAGAAGGGCATTGAGCCGCAGCCCCGCTTTCTGGAATCGGTGCTGGCCGATCTTCAAACGCTCGGTGTGAGGAAGGACCAGATCACGCGTGAATCCTATGGATAGTCTTTTTCGCGCTGCGTCAGGGCCTCGCGCCTCGGGCTGGTGTTGCACCCGTGCCGGCTTTGGCGCCTTTCTCAACCAGATACGCAACGACGGATTCGAACTTCAACGCACGTGCCGCATCCAGCGCGGTGCGTCCGTCGGTATTCTTCGCATTAACGTCAACGCCTAGCTCCAGGGCCAGCTTCACGGCTTCCAGGGTAAGGGGTTCGCGCTTTGAGCGATCCGCTTCTACCCATGCCGCTCCTCCGCCACCCATACCTACGGCCGCCATCAGAAGCGTGATCGCTTCTTTCCTGTGCTCCCAGGGATATCGATCCGTCACTCTATCGGAGTGGTGAACAAACGTTGGGTCGGCGTTGTGCTTCAGAAGGAGGCGCATCACGTCAGGTTGCGTGAAACGCGCGGCAAACCATAAGGGTGTGGCGCCGATGAGTTCGGGCTCGAAATTGTAGTCGCGGGACGAACGGCGCGTGGGCGTCCAAGTCTGGAGCGGAGCATTTGCATTCGCGCCATGGGTCAGCAGGGCATTCACCATGCGTTCATCGCGACGCATGATCGCGATGTGTAACGCGGTGAAGCCGGCTTTTCCGCCTTTGGCATCCGCGCCTTTTTCGACCAGGAATTCGACGATGTCTGTAAATCCGGAGTGCGCGGCATACTCCGTCACGGTGATTCCCCATGCGTCGACATCATTCACATTGGCACCGGCCGCAACCAGATGCTTCGCAGAAGCGAGATCACCCACGCGCGCGGCAAACAGCAGCGCCGTATCGTTACCGTGAGGTACAGCCTTGTTATAGCCAAGGTAGCCATGAGGAGCCACGGCCATGACATCCGTCCACGCATCCGTTCGAGCATGTACGTCGGCACCACGTGCAAGCAGGACCTTCACCACATCCGGATGCTGCTGCGCGACCGCCCACATCAGTGCTGTCTGTCCGCGAGTGGCGCGCGCGTTGACGTTGGCGCCCTTGGCAGCCAGTTGATCCACGATCGCGGCATTGCCGACGCGGGCTGCTGTCATGATGAGGGTTTCACCGAGCAATAGTTTCGCATTCGGATTCGCGCCCGCCGCCAGCAAACGGCGCACCATGGCTTCACTTCCATTCTCACAAGCCGTCCATAGCGGCGTGGCACCGAGATCGTTCGCCGCATTGACTTTGGCGCCCGCGCGAAGCAACAGTTCGGCGCTCTCGAGATCATCGCGATAACTGGCCCAGTGAAGCGCCGTCGTCCCGTCGGCTTCCATCAGGTTGACGTTGGTGCCCTTGG
>Ga0075421_100010251_pt1 | contig 11575 bp, 10 predicted proteins | sample SoiMetdeltSBSDD5_FD_75292 | JGI IMG/M metagenome (GOLD analysis project Ga0075421, IMG submission 75292) | Bulk soil microbial communities from a Populus tree surrounding site in Tennessee, USA - Soil MetaG P. deltoides SBSDD5 | ecosystem: Environmental > Terrestrial > Soil > Tree plantation...
ACCGGGCGTTCCGGCAGCAGGCCAGCGTCCGCAACGTGCGGATGATCGACGCCGAGCGCGTCCAGGGGCTGGTCGGGGCGCCGGTTGGGGCGGTGCCGCCGTTCGGGAGCCTGTTCGGCCTGCCGACGTACGCGGACCACGAGGTCGTCGAGCGTGATCTGATCGCGTTCAACGTCGGTGCCCGCGACGTCTCGGTGACGATGGCCGGGCCGGACTACGCCGCGCTGGAACAGCCGATCCTGGGCCGGTTCGCGCGTCGAGATGCGCCCCCCACTGCAAACCCTCACCCCAGCCCTCTCCCAGAGGGAGAGGGAGCAGATCCGGCAGGAGAGCAGGCGAGGGCGAGATGACGGAGCACGACGGCGCCGCCGAGCCGAGCTGGGGCGTGATCGGCCTACTCGGCCACCTGGACCACGATCCCCGCGCGGCCGGGGCTGACCCGTACAGCACCCGCGAGGGCCAGCTCGATCAGCTCTTGAGCGTCACCGGCGAGGTCGTCGGCGGCGAGATCAAGCCGGAGATCGCGCTGCGGCGCCTCTCCGACGCGGCCCAGCGGTTCATCGCGCACGACGTCGTGGACATCGGCTGGACCGAGGACGGCGAGACCTACTGCAGCCTCCTCCAGATCATCTCGCTCCCCGAAACGGAGCGCCCCGGCGAGCTCGAGACGATCGAGCGCTCCGGCCTGGCCTCCGTGCTGGTGGAGGGCCGGCCGCTGCTGATCGCCGATCTCCAGGCCGAGCCGTGGCGGAGCCAGCTCAGCCCGAAGAAGCTGCGCCAGGCGTCCCAGGCCGGGAGCCGGAGCGCCGTGATCGTGCCGCTTCGGCTCGGACAGCGGATCACCGGGATGCTGGAGTTCCAGCACAAGCAGCCCGGCCTCTACGCCGAGGCCGACGTCGCGTCGGCCGGGCGGATCGCGGACCAGATCGCGCCGGTGGTCGAGGCGCTCCACCTCTACAAGCGCGAGGAGCAGGTCCGGCGCCAGCTTGAGACGATCTTCGAGATCAGCCAGGCGCTGAGCGCGTCGCTCGACATCGAGGAGACGCTGCCGGTGCTGGGGCGCTCGCTGACCCAGGCGCTGGCGCTGCCGACCTGCGCGATCTACCTGTACGACGAGGCGCGCCGGGCGCTCGTGCCCCGGGCGGCGTACGGCTCGCACGACGACGAGGAGCGGCCGTATCCCGCCGAGGACGAGGAGGCGATCCGGCGGGCGTTCTTCCAGTACGTCTTCCCGGTCGACGAGCCGTTCGGCGCCCACATGTACGCGCTGCGCCAGCCCCTGGTGATCGAGAACCCCCGCGAATTCCCCGACATCCCGCCGGAGTTCGTGCGCGACATCCCGTTCGTGGCGGTGATGGAAGTGCCGCTGGTGGTCCGCGATCGGCTCGTCGGGATCGCCTGTCTGCCGGTCTGGGAGCAGGGCCAGGGCTTCACCGAGCGGCAGCTTCGGCTGGCGCTCGGAATCGCGCAGGCCGGGGCCGTCGCGATCGAGCACGCCCAGGTGTACGCGCGCGCCCGCGAGCTGGGGATGGCCGAGGAGCGGAACCGGCTGGCCCGCGAGGTCCACGACACGCTGGCTCAGGGGTTGACGGCGATCACCCTCCAGCTTGAGGCCGCCGAGCGGCTGATGCCGCCGGGCGCCGAGGCGAAGCGGCTGGTCGGCGAGGCCCGGTCGCTGGCGCGGCGGTCGCTGGCCGAGGCGCGGCGGGCCGTCTGGGGGCTGGCGCCCTCGCCCCTGGACGGGCGCTCGCTGGCCGAGGCGCTGGCCGACGAGGTGGCGGCGTTCGGCAGACGGACCGGGCTGGCGGCGACGTTCTCGGCGAGAGGCGAGGCGCCGATGCTGCCGGGCGAGCACGCCGCCGCCGTGCTGCGGGTGGTGCAGGAGGCGCTGCACAACGTCGAGAAGCACGCCCAGGCGAGCCGGGTCCGGGTCGAGCTCGAGCACCGCCAGGCCGGCGGGAGCGACCAGCTCACGTTCCTGGTGGCCGACGACGGCGTCGGATTCGACACGACCGAGCCGCATGCGGCCAGGGGCGGTGGCTTCGGGCTGACCAGCATGCAGGAGCGGATGCGCCTGGTGGGCGGCCGACTCGACGTGGAGAGCGCGCCGGGCTGGGGAGCGCGGGTGCGCGGCCAGCTGGCACTCGACGGCGAGCAGCGAGCCGCGTCGCCCGACCGGCCGCGCGCGGCCACCGCCGAGCCGATCCGGGTGCTGCTGGTGGACGACCACCCGCTGGCCCGGGAGGGGGTCCGCCGACTGCTGGACGGCCGCGACGACGTGGTGGTGATGGGCGAGGCCGAGGACGGCGTGGAGGGCGTGGAGCGGTCGCTGGCGTTGCGCCCCGACGTGATCCTGATGGATCTCCAGATGCCGCGCCTCTCGGGCGTCGGCGCGATCCAGGCGCTCAGAGCGCAGTGGTCAGAGGCGCGGGTGCTGATCCTGACGACGTTCGCGCAGGACGAGCACCTGTTCGAGGCGCTGCGGGCGGGGGCCAGGGGCTACTTGCTGAAGGACGCCGGCCCCGACGAGCTTGCCGCGGCCATCAAGACGGTCCACGAGGGGGGCTCGCTGGTCCAACCGGTGATGGCCTCGCGGCTGCTGGACCGCTTCGGGGAGCTGGCGACGCGCGAGCGGCTGCCGGAGGCGCTGACCGAGCGCGAGGTCGAGGTGCTGCGGCTGGTGGCGTCGGGGTCGCGCAACCGCGAGATCGCCGAGCGGCTGGTGGTCTCGGAGAAGACGGTGAAGTACCACCTGGGGCAGGCGTACGCCAAGCTGACGGTGACCGGCCGGACGGAGGCCGTGGCGCGGGCCCGCGAGCTTGGATTGCTGCCGCTGGACACGCTCTCGCCGGCCTGACTCGAGACCGCTCGGATGTGAGGTCAGCTGGCGGCGCGCCGGGCGGACGGCCTGCCGGCTTCCTCGTTCACGCCGAGGCGGGCGAGGAGCGCTGGCCCCTCGAGCAGCAGCGTCGGCTCGTACTCGCCGGCTGCATCCGGTGTCTGGCGCAGCATCGCAAGCTCGCGGACCCCGTCTGGACCGTTCAGCGCGAGCAGGCGGCGGAGAAACCCGAGAGCAGCGTCCTCGGTCTCGAAGCTATTGATGACGTTCCTGGTCTCGAAGTCCCAGACCTCATAGAGGACTTGCATCGTGTGCTCCCTGTGTTCGGACTCTACCACGCCAAAGTTGCGCATGCTAGCCTCAGAGGTCTTCAGTTGTCGGCCCGTGCACGCGGCGAGCGACGCAGCTTCGCAGGTACGCCGGCTCAACGTCGTGTCAGTCCCAGTGGCCGGTCGGTCCCGGGCCGACATATCTCACCGGCGCATCATCCGCGATGTGCAGCTCTGCAATCCAGGTCCCGATCCGCCAGTTCACTGCCCGTGCGTTCTTCCTTGCCTGCCGATAGGTGTCGTACACCGATACGCCGCGCCAACGTTCCAGAAATTCTGGATCAGTCTGGCGAGGCTTCCGCCCGAGGGCAGCATAGGACTTGAAATCATCGTCGGTAGGGTCCGGGCCCATGATGCTGCGAAAGAAGATACGCATCGCGCCCAGCTTAGGCCGACGAACCGTTCCGGTGCCAGTCTCGACTCTCGCTCAATATGGGACTGATTCGACGATACTCCGGCCGGCGCGGGTGGTGTGGACGGCAGTCAGCCGTAGCAGTACGTCACGCGGGAGGGCGCGCGTCGACTCATCGCGTCTCCTGAAGGCGGCGGGCGCCCGGACTGGTTTCCGGGCGCCCGCCGTCAGGTCAGAAGTTGATGTAGGTCTCGCCTTCGCTGATCTCCGGCGGCCCGCTCGTAGAGCCGGGGGCGTTGGCCCGGACCCACTCGGCAGCGCGGCGGCTCGACTCGGTGGTGCCGGCCTGATCGTCGCAGGCGGTGATGGTCGCTACGCCGCCATCACCGGTGTTGACGGCGTAGTACGCCCTGAACCCGGGCACCGAGCTGATGAGGTCCTTGACCTCCCCTTGCCGTTCGACCATGACGTCGACGAGCTTCGACGCGCCGGTGTAGCGCCGTACGACAACGTACATCGGAAGACTCTCCTTCGAGTGTTGTGGGTAGGCCGGGACGATTCGCCCCGGATGTCGCCTGGACCCGCATCCTCCTCTCGTGCAGCGTAGCAGCGATGGCTCGGGTGCTCTGTGACCTGCGTCACAGCTCCGCGCCCGAGCGCCCTGTAGAACGGTGAACCGCACCGATCGGCCGCTCGTGTCTGGCGACTGCCGGCGCGGCGCGCGTACACTCCCCCGAAGACACTGACGGGCTGCATGGCCGGGCTGCCGCGCCATCTGGGACGGACGTCCCCTCGGAAGGCAGCCAACCTGGAGGCACTATGGGCGTCATCGACCTGCGGAGCGACACCGTGACCCTGCCCTCGCCGGAGATGCGGCGAGCGATGTTCGAGGCAGAGGTCGGCGACGACGTCTACGGTGAGGACACCACCATCAACGCCCTGCAGGAGAAGGCCGCCGAGCTGCTCGGCAAGGAGGCCGGCCTCTACGTGACGAGTGGCACGCAGGGCAACCTGGTGGCCCACCTCGCCTGGTGCCGTGGCGGCGACGAGGTGATCTGCGGCGAGTCCAGCCACACCCTCAACGCCGAGCAGGCGAACGCCGCCCGCGTGGCGCAGACCCAGCTTCGGACGGTGCCCCAGAAGGGCGCCAGCCTGGACATCGACGCGATCGCGCGGACGATCCGCGGCGACGACCCGCACTGGCCCCGGACCGGCCTGATCTGGGTGGAGCAGCCCTGCAACGGCTGGACGATGCCGCTGGACGAGTTGAAGGCGATCTCCGACCTGGCCCACAGCCGCGACATCCCGGTCCACATGGACGGCGCGCGAATCTTCAACGCGGCCGTCGCGCTGGGCGTCGAGGCGAAGGAGATCGCGCAGTACGCCGACTCGGTCACGTTCTGCGTCTCCAAGGGGCTGGCCGCGCCGGTCGGCTCGGTGCTCTGCGGCACGAAGGAGTTCATCGCGCGGGCGTATCGCGGTCGGAAGATCATCGGCGGGGCGATGCGGCAGGCCGGCATCATCGCCGCCGGCGGCCTCTACGCGCTGAACCACAACATCGAGCGGCTCGCCGAGGACCACGCGAACGCGAAGCGGCTGGCGGCCGGCCTCTCCCGCATCCCCGGCGTCTCGATCGACCGCGAGAACGTCGAGATGAACATGTTCTTCATCCGCCTGGACACGCCCGGCCTCTCCGCGCGAGATCTCTCGGCACGTCTGAAGGAGCAGAACATCCTCTGCGGCGCGGCGAAGGATGGCAGCCCGGTGATGCGGCTGGTGACGCACTACGGCATCGAGCAGGCCGACGTCGACCGGGTGATCGACGCGTTCGCGGTCGCCCTGGGCGCCCAGCCGGCCGTCGCCGGCGTGGCCGCGCGAGCGTAGGAGTCAGTCGGCAGTCAGGAGTGGGCAGTGGACTGACTGCCCACTGCCCAGTGCCCACTGCCCACTCGGGAGGTTCCGATGCCCGTCCGACTCGTCGTCCCGGACGACTACAACGACGCCTACGGTGACTCGCAGATCTTCGGACGCCTGCGCGAGCGCTGCGACGTGACCATCTACACCGCGCCCTTCCACTCGGCGGACGAGGCCGTGCAGCGCATCGGCGATGCCGAGATCATCGTGGCGAACCGCGAGCGGACGCCCCTCAAGGCCGACGTCCTCGATCGTCTTCCGAATCTCCGCCTGATTGCGCAGACCGGTGCGCGTGGCGCCCACCTGGACATCCCAGCCGCAACCGAGCGCGGCATCCTGATCGCCGCGACGGCCGGCTCCAAGAACGTCCGCTCGGCCGGCTTCAACGCCGCGTCCACCGTCGAGCTGACCATTGGCTTGATGATCGCGGCCAGCCGGCGCATCCCGGACGGCGACGTCCAGATGCGGACCGGTCGCTGGGCCGGATTCATCGGGCGTGAGCTGGCTGGGCGGAAGCTCGGGATCGTCGGGCTCGGGCGGATCGGGTCACGGGTCGCGGAGATCGCCAGGACGATCGGCATGGAGATCCTGGCCTGGAGCCCGAACATGACGCCCGAGCGCGCGGAGAAGGCCGGCGTCCGGGCGATGGAGCTGGACGACCTGCTGCGCGAGTCGGACGTCGTCTCGGTACACCTGTCGCTCTCGCCGATGAGCCGCGGGATCATCAGCCGCGAGCGGCTCGCGCTCATGAAGCCGGACGCGCTGCTGGTCAACACGGCGCGCGGCCCGATCGTGGACGAGGACGCGCTGCTGGAGATGCTCCAGACTGGCAGGCTGTGGGGCGCCGCCCTGGACGTCTACGGCGACGAGCCGTTCCCGCCAGGACACCCGCTGACGAAGCTGGACAACGTGGTGCTGACGCCGCACGTCGGCTGGGTGGCCGAGGACAGCTACGTGTCATTCTTCGAGGGCATCGTCGAGAACGTCGAGGCGTACCTCGACGGCCGCCCGATCCCCCGGATGGTGAACCCCGAGGCGCTCGAGCGTCGTCGGTCCGGCTGAGGCATCTCCCGCTGCATCTCCTGAACCCCGCTCGCCACCTCGCGCTCGCCGTGCTGGCGCTGGCGCTCGTCGCCTGCGCCGTGCAAGCGCAACCGCCCGCGCCGGCGGCGTCGCCGACCCTTCCTTCCCCTCCTTCGTCGGGGCAGGCTGGGCAGGCTGACGCTCCGACCGTAGCCGTGGTCGGAACGGAGGCGGCGCCGGCGACCGCCCAGCTTGCCCCGACCCTTCCTTCCCTTCCTTCATCAGGGCAAGCTGGGCAGGCTGCGGAGGGGGCGGCCGTCGCCCCGTCCACGGACGTTCCCACCGAGACACCGGCCCCGTCCCCGAGCGCCAGCGCGCCGCCCACGGAGACCCCGCTCCCGACCGAGATACCCGCCCCGGAGCCCGAACGAGTCCAGGTCTTCGGGAACGGCAACCAGTTCGTGAACATGCGGCGCGAGCCCACCACCAACAGCGGGGTCGTCAAGTCCGTTCGCGACGGGACCGAGGTCGTCGTCGTCGGCACCGACCGCGAGGGGGACGGCCGGATCTGGCGCAACGTCCAGGACGGCGAGGCGACCGGCTGGATCGTCTCGACGGCGCTGCGGGCGCTGCCGACGCCGACCGCCACCCGGCCGAGCACCGCCACGCCGACCCCGACGTCGACCTCCACCGTCGCGGCGACGGCTGCCGCGCCGACGACCGCCGCCGCAACCTCCCAGCCGACGGCGACTCCAACCTCCGCCACGCCGCCCACCGCGACGCCGGTACCGGAGCAAGTCGAAGTGTTCGGCGTCGGCAGCGGCGGCGCAAACCTGCGCGCCGAGCCCGGGACCGGCGCGCCGATCGTGCAGAACCTGCCGGACGGAACCCGTCTGACGGTGATCGGCGAGGATCGCGAGGCCGACGGTCGGGCCTGGCGCAACGTCCGAGGCGAGGCCGGCACGACGGGCTGGATCGCATCGGAGGTGGTGCGGACGCTGGCGACCCCGACCCCGGCCGCGACCGCCACCCCAACACCTGGCCCCGGCGCGTCATTGGCACCGGGCCCGTCCGAGCCCGAAGCGGCCGAGCCCACCCCGGAGCCGGAGCGCGTCGAGGTGTACGGGACCGGCACCCAGGGTGCCAACCTCCGGGCGCAGCCAGGCCTCCGCAGCACGGTCCTGCGGAGCGTGCCGGACGGCTCGCAGTTGACGATCGTCGGCGAGAACGAGGTCGCGGACGGGGTCACCTGGCGGCACGTCCAGGACGAGAGCGGGACCGGCTGGCTCGCCCTCGAAGTGGTGCGGACCCTCGTCACGCCCACGCCGACGCCGCGTCCTGGTGCGCCCGGCGTCGGCGCGCCGATCGAGGAGGAACCGGAGCCGGAGGAGGAGCAGACCGAGGAGGCGCGCGCGGCGACGCCCTGCCGGCCGGGCCAGATCAAAGGCGACGCCGCCTCCGGCACCTACTATCCCGTCGATCACCCGGACTACGCCGGCCTCCGCGAGCGGGTGCGCTGCTTCGACGACGAGAGCCGGGCGCGGGCGTCCGGGTTCTTCCCGCCGGAGGTACCGGCGCCGGAGCCATCGCCGGAGCCCTCGCCCCCAGCCACGCCCTGATACACTTTCCGGACTATGCCGAGACAACGCGGGCGACGGCCCGACGACGACCTGGTCGCCGCGCTCGAAGAGGAGCGGCGAGAATGGCTGCGACGCGACGCCGAGCGCCGAGAGGCCGAGCGTCGTGAGGGGCTGGCGCCGGCCACCGGCGCCCGCACGATGCTCGCCGCCCTGGACTGGCCGGACTCCAACGCCTGGGACGCCGAGGACTCGCTGGACGAGCTGACGCGCCTCGTCGAGACGGCCGGCGGCACGATCATGGGTCGGACCGTCCAGCGACGCGACCACCCGGACCCGGCGACCTTCTTCGGGCGCGGCAAGGCCGCCGAGCTTGCCGAGACCCGCGCCGAGCCCGGCTTCGACCTCCTGGTGGTCGACAGCGCGCTCAGCCCGGTCCAGCAGCGCAACCTCGAAAAGCAGATCGACGGACCGGTCCTGGATCGCCCCGGCCTGATCATCGAGATCTTCGGGCAGCGCGCCCGGACCCGCGAGGCGCGGCTCCAGGTCGAGCTGGCCCGCCTCGAATACCTGCTGCCGCGCCTGGCCGGCGCCTGGAGCCACCTGGAGCGGCAGGTCGGCGGTATCGGGGCGCGCGGCGGCCCTGGTGAGCGCCAGATCGAGCTGGACCGGCGCCTCGTGCGTGACCGCATCGCCGCGCTCAAGCGCGAGATCGCCCAGGTCCGGGCCCATCGCGGACGGATCAGGGCCGGGCGCCGCCTCGGGACGCCGCTGGTCGCGCTGGTCGGCTACACCAACGCCGGCAAGTCCAGCCTGATGAACCGGCTGACGGAGGCCGGGGTCACCGCCGAGGACAAGCTGTTCGCCACGCTCGACCCGACGACGCGTCGGATGGGCCTGCCGGGCGGCGGCTACTCCGTCATCTCGGACACGGTCGGCTTCATCCAGAACCTGCCGCCACAGTTGATCGCGGCATTCCGAGCCACGCTGGAGGAGCTCCAGGACGCCCACCTCCTGCTCCACGTGGTGGACGCCTCGCACCCGAACGCCCAGGACCAGCGGCTCGCCGTCCAGGCGATCCTCGACGAGCTCGGCCTCGGCGACAAGCCGACGCTGCTGGTGCTCAACAAGTCGGATCTCCTCACCGAGCCGATCGACCTGGACGAGTGGGGGACCGAGGACGAGGATGCGCTGCTGGTGTCGGCCGAGACCGGCTTCGGCCTCGGGGCGCTCAAGGCGCGGATCGCGCGGCGGCTCGGGATGGAGGTCGTGGAGGTCGAGGTCGAGCTGCCGCTCTCGGCCGGGCGGCTGGTCTCGATCTTCCGCCGCGAGGGGTTCTTGATCCGCGAAGAGTACCGCACGCACGGCGTCCGCCTGCACGGGCACCTGCCGGAGCGGTGGATCCCGGCGTTTCGGCGGGCCGGCAAGGTCCGCGAGATCAAGTCGGCCGCGAACGGCGCCGGCTGGCGCTAACGCTGGGAGCGCCGGAGCAACGGCGAAGCCCGATGGGTCTCGGATCCGAGCGGTCCCCATCACCTGTACGAGACTGGCCAGGTCTCAGCGATCGGCATCCGCTCGGCAGCTTCCGACAACCCGTCGGGCTTCGCTGAGATTAACGGCGGGTTGCGTTGCGGATTCGTCCCCCATCCGGGTGGTTCCGGCTAGCCTGTTGGAGCAAAGGACTCGATTCCGGAGCCCACGCCGTCAGGCTGGCAGCCCTCATTCGGTCCCGCGTTGGGTCATGCCCACCAACGCCATGGCGCGGCAGAAGAGCGATGGACGTAGCATTTGGGCGAGCCCAGGACAATCGTCGATCCAACGTCCGAGGGCGCCACTCAACGGAACATGGCATGGCCCCTGCGAAGATTCCTTGACGAGTTTGATGTAAATCTCAGCAGAAGCCGGGCGCAGGCCGACACCGCGGGGTGGCCGCGCCGGCTCCAGGGGAGCGAGCTTGATGGCCATCCAATCGCCCGCCCCGTCGCAGCGCTCGACCGAAGGCCCGGCGGAGCGCCTGGCAAGCTGGCTCGTGGTCTACCTCGCGGCACTGATGACCAGCCTGGCACTCGTCGGGAGCGCCTGGGCGCTCGGCCTGGTTCGCTAACCGCCGGTTCGGCTGGCTGGCCGGAGCCGTCGCGCGGCGCCTTCCACCGTAGGCGCCAAGCAGCAACAGAGGTCCCCTCAGGATCAGGACGTCCAGGACACCGTGCTCGGGCCATGGCGCCCTCGAGCAACGTGTCCCCGTGCCAGGCGTTCGTCGACCGCCAGCCGGCCGCACCGCCGCTCGCCATGAGACGACGTCGAGGTCCCGCTTGACCAATAATGTGCCGGGCAGATCCCGATGGTCGATCGCGGCGGATGCCGTGCAACGAGCTGGGGTGGGAGCGCCGGCGCTCGAAAATCTCGCCACGCAGCGGGCTTGCATCGGTCTGATCGAGTGAGGGGACGAACGGATGCCAACCATCTACGGCATGATCGGCGAACCCGACCCGAAGCGGGCACCGCGCTTCCGCCTGCGCGTCAACGGGCGGTGGATCGACATCCAGCTGGCCGAGGCGCTCTTGATCCACGAGATCCTCGAAGGGTGGCTCAAGCCGGCCACCGAGGCGATCGAGCTGGGCCTCAACACCGCCGAGAGCCCGGGGGCCGCCGTCCGCGACCTGGTGGCGAAGAAGCATCGCGGCGTGCTGGAGGTCGATTGGGATGGCGGGATCCCGACCGACCCGCCGAAGCGCCTGCTGAGCTGAACCGGCGCTCGCGCCGGGGCCGACGCCCTACGCGCGTCGGCCCTTCAGCGCCCACTGGACCACGCCCCGGAGCGAGACCAGCGTCCAGGCGCCTTCCAGCAGCAGGAACCCCCACTGTTGTTCCTCAAGGGCGAGGACGGCGAGGATGGCGGCGCCGACCGCGTTGAGCAGCAGGTAGGCCAGGCTCTCCTGGTGCAACAGGCGGAGCTGCGCGGCGACGAACGCCGCGAGGACGAGGATCGCCCCGACGATCTGGACGATCTGCAGGATGGACTCCACGACGCAACCTCCAGCGGATGGTGCGTCGTCTTCGCCAACCGGGTACGGCGCGTCTCGTCCGGGGCCGGCACGCCGCGCGAGCGGCGACTGGCCGTCTGAATGATACCGACGGGGCGCAGACCGTGCCGCCCCACGACTCAAATGGCGCCCCTTCTCGCCGGCGGAGTTGATTTGCGTGGTTAAAGTGAACCGCCCGGGTGTGGGGCGCACCCGAGCGGCTCTGAGGAGGGGACTGGCACGGCGTTCTTGCCGCGCGCAATTCATCTTGCACGCTCCGTGCCACTCCGTGGGCGTTTTCGGGGCCAATTCAGCCTGTGTTACGAATTTGACAGGGGCGCGGCGGGTTTCCCCGTCGCGCCCCTGCCGGCCCCCTGCCCCGTTGCAGGGGCCGGGGCGCCGTCCGCCCGAGTCGTTAGCTCTGGACCTGGACCTTGATCGCCTTCGGCTTGATCTGCTCCGGCTTCGGCACGCTCACCGTCAGCACGCCGTCCTTGTAGGTCGCCTCGCAGCGCTCG
>Ga0075421_100010252_pt1 | contig 11575 bp, 14 predicted proteins | sample SoiMetdeltSBSDD5_FD_75292 | JGI IMG/M metagenome (GOLD analysis project Ga0075421, IMG submission 75292) | Bulk soil microbial communities from a Populus tree surrounding site in Tennessee, USA - Soil MetaG P. deltoides SBSDD5 | ecosystem: Environmental > Terrestrial > Soil > Tree plantation...
CTTCGAATTTGGAAAACCAAGCCGACTCATTCAGGGCAATTTCCACTCAAACTGATACAACGTCATCTGTCAAACCGTAAGAATGCGGTCGGTTTCCTGGTCGAGCATTCTTGGCGCAGACTTTTTCTGATCTGACCGGCCGGTTGTTTGTTGGGCGATTTCTCGGCACGCCTACGCCTACGAGGCCTTTAGCTATTGCATAATCTTTTCCGTTATGGTCTCAATGGATTTATGGTAGCAAACCCGATATTGAGTGGAGGACTGTATGCCGAGATGGAGTATCATGTTCTCAGCATGAGATTGTTATTGGCGACGCTGACCACCGGCTCTGGATGACTATGGGATCAATCACAGTGTTCTCGGATTTTACGGCCAGCAGGGTATAAGGGTATAACAGGGGTAAAGAAGTCCGGACTATCGATGGAGCATGACAGGGCAGCGAACGGATGATAAACGGGAGAGGAGCGGCCAACGCTTTCCCTGCCGGATATAGTCCACCTGATCATTCACCCCTCACGATGGAATGTTCATATGCGCTTCTTTGTAGCCCGTCGCAATATGGCCTGTGCCTTGATTATGGTGGGATTCTTGGGTGCTTGCGATTTTCGACAAATCACAGAGGAGCGCCCAGTCAAGCTACCTGGGGAACCTGAAGCACCGGCCGACATCGATAATCAACAGCCTGTGGTTCAACCTCCGAGCACCAGTTCATCGAAAGGATTGAAGAACCAATAACTCTGCAGTTTAAGAAACGCTAAAGAGTGCCATGCTCCTGCCCTCCAATGCTGACCCTGAAGTAGGGTTCTAGCTAAAATCGATGGCCGGGGTGGAGCGGTTGATGCGGGCTCCACTACAAATCGATATCAGCTTTTCCTAGAACCTCAAAATCAGTAGTATGCTTACATAATTCGTGTACTGGTAAGCCTTGTATTATGCTGCGGAGGTCTATTGTGATTGTTGCAGCGGCAAGGTTCCCACATATAATTGACCAGGGAGCCATTGTTTACACTCGGGCTGTACTCAGGTGTCATGCAACAGTCATCGCCCCAGACTGAAGAACCACACGTCCAGTTTCAGGCATCACACCGACGTGCATTCTGAGGGCCAGAAAACGCCCATTGGCCTCTCTTCTTCGATGATGGCCCCCTTTGATCCAATTGAGTGAGAAAACGGCTCTGGTTCGTGGGTTCTCTCAAAAGGAACAATTCGCAAAACCTGCTACATGCAGACGTAGGAGATTCCGTACGGTTTATGTATGATCATCTCGTTTCTGCGTTGGCTTGGCCAATCAAGACGCTCATTAGAAAGGTCTTAGGGGAGCAAATTTATCAGGAATGCCGTGCGACCTTCCTTCATACGCAACGTGGCCTCGGATTGGACTGGCGCTGGTGTAACTCGTTACGAACCGTTTATCCCATTCGCCGCGATTTTGGATGGCAAGCAGGGCAACCTATCGATCGTTATTATACGGAGAATATATTTCTTTCTCGTTATGCAGACGATGTGCATGGACACGTGTTGGAAGTCGGGGATGGTCGCTATACGAAACGATTTGGGGGGGCGAAGGTTTCCAAATCAGATGTGTTGAATGTCAAGCCCGGAAATATCGATACGACGATTGTTGCGGACCTTACTGCAGCTGACCATATCCCATCGAACACCTTCGATTGCGCCATTCTCACATTTACCCTGCAGTTCGTCTATGATGTCAAATCGGCATTGCATACTCTCCATCGTATTCTGAAACCGGGCGGGGTGGTGCTCGTTGTAGTGCCGGGTATCAGTCAAATTGCACGGTATGACGACGATAATTGGGGAGATTATTGGAAATTTACTTCACGGTCAGTCCGTATGCTGTTCGAAGAGTGTTTCCGCTCAGAACTCACCACGATTCAGGCTCACGGGAACGTGCTGTCCGCACTGGCCAGTCTGCATGGGTTGATTTCCAGTGAATTGACTCGGGAGGAGTTGGACCATCAGGACAAGGATTATGAGCTAGTCATTACGGTGCGAGCTGTCAAGGGAACATAGCCGTTCGCAATCAATGATGTTTTCAAATCTTGGGCGTATGCGCCTCCTGTTAAGAAATACTTCTAACGGCGAGGTCTTGAGACGTAATCACATGCATTGGAAGACTGGGCCTATCGCCGGGGCGTCCAGCTTGATTTTCTCTGCAGCTCTTCATACTGCAATTAGGCTCTAGCCTTGGGCCTTTGGAGAGATCCTCCGTATGGGGCGTGTTACCACTACTCGTCGGACGCTCTCGTGAGAGCGGAGGCACAAGTGTGCATCGTTACCGACAAGGCGCGCTGTTGAAGGCACTTCACAAGCCCCGCGGCCTGTTGGAACTGAACAACATTGTTCAAACCTGCACTCACAATGAGCATTGTGACCAGCAGTAGGACAAGAGGCCGAGCCACCGTCAAGGTCGCAAGACTTGCTGTGATCACTAAGAGTGGCGCAAAGTGAAGGGCGTAGAGAAACGTTTCCTCTCCATATGCCAGATGTAACATTACCTGACCGGCCAACAAGAGCCCGAGGACCAGCCGGAACTTGTTGTGCTGAGGTACTGTGAACAGCGCCCAGAGGCCCAACATTAGTAAGGCTGCCCAAACTGGCACGGCGAATTGCGCCCAGCGACTACCCGAGCCGACGGAAGAAACCTGTGTGCTGAGCTTGTGGGTCAGGTTAGCGGTCTTTGGTCCGGGAAACATCTGCTCATTCTTTAGGGCCACAATATCCGGCATAATTATGGAATGGAAAAAGAAGGAGCTCATAATGCGAATCGGCCCTCCGGAATCGTCTCTGAAAAGAAATTCCTGTTCCTCGCCTGACTTCATGAATGGGAATTGTGCATCTTGGAATCCTCTTTTTTGTATTCCACTGAGCACCACAATCACGGCAAGAGCTGCGCCGATAATCTGAAGGCTGCGTACCCATGAATGGGCTACGATGGTGGCCAGCAGCCCAGCCATCCAATTGGTCACCGTCATACTGAGCGTCAGCGCATTAAGAGTTACATAACCCCAGAATGATGTCTCAGGGACAATGAGTATGAGCAGTAGGGCCAGGAGAATGGTACAAGAGCCGAATGAATACGTTTCGGGTACGGGAAGCCAAAACATGGCGGCAGCGCTGATACTGGCCAGCAGACTAAAAAGCACCGAGTCCAAATAGCGGCAGTTAAGGCCGCGTAATAGAAGATAAAAGGTCCCTATCCATACAGATGCCACGGCTGCCAATACCATTCGTACAGCAGTGATGGCCCCGAAATGGTCTATCAGGTGAGCAGTGGGGCGATACGTAACGTAAGTGACGAGGGGATGCAGGTTAGTACGAGAATGATCACTATCAGCCCTTACCATGTTCCGATAGGTGCGGAACAAGTCTCCTTCAAACCAGACATCCCACGTCTCAAAAGGCATAAATTGGCTCGCATGAAAGCTTGCAATCGCGGCTAAGGTCGCCAGGATCGAGATAATGAGCCCATCCCATCTATTCCACATGATCCTCCATGCAATGCCGATCATTGTGCTAGTGGTCCCTCTCTAGCCTGTTGCTACGAATCCTCCTGGCTCTATCCGAGGGCTAGACCAACCTTGCGCGATGTCCTCATCAACCAGTTGGGTTGCTGGATGTCTCATAGTCGGTGAGAGGGTTGTGTAGCTCTGAGCTACTGAACATGAGCGCTGAATGATCCAATGATATGAAAGAAGTCACGAATGCTTCGGAAAGTCGTTTCAATGCAATACCAACACTTTTATCGTCGAGATGATTTGGCGGTCCCCAAGGAGTGTTGTTTACGTCTACAACGTACAGTTTTCCATCAGTCAAATCTCTCAAAACATCAAGCTCGCCATAGTCCAATCCCATACCACGACAAAGTCGTAGCAAAAGGGTTACTTCGCTTCTGGAAAGCACGGCGTCTCGCTCGCAGAGAGTGGCGGAAGTATTCTCGTTGCTAAACCGATCATCAATGCGCCTATGTTTGAGGTAGCAAAAGGGGATGGTATTACCTACGACAGGAACTCGGATGTCCTCAATATAGTCCCGGTCTTTCTTGTTGTTCACCAGCCTTTGATAAACAGAATGTTCATCAACAACTGCGGTTGGACACTGTATGACAATGCCGTCATGGGTTGCATTGTCGTTCGACTTCTGTACAGCTAGACCCTGGAACTCGAGCGGGTTCACTGCCAGTCTGTAGCCGAACACGGCTTGGTGAATTTTGTCTACCTTCCTCTTAGAAATGTCCTTGCACTGGATGTTAAGCACATGCTGCTTCTTGCTGAGAGCTTCTAGAACCGTATAAGAACGGCGGAATGTACAATCCTCCCAGTTAATGATCACATCCGCTTCCTTGGTTATATCCTGAGTCACCCGGTACCCAAGAAGGTGGCACATCTTGGACAGAACTGAGCCGGGTTCAGGCTTATCAGGAAACGCAAGAATAGTCGTAGTCCTGAAGCCGGCCCTGATGCATCGCATCGTTTGAACTATTCTGTCAGCAACCTCACGTGGGTGTGGCATTTATTGCGCTCCTATTCTCAGTGTCATTGACTGAAATTATTGGTTTACCGTGGTGCTTGGGTTCGATTGTCCAGTCTGCGCAATCTCACACGTATTTCAAGTCTGCTCAATATTTTCACTCTTCCGCGAGTCCAGTTGCTTTTCATGAAAATTCTATAAAGTGCCTCCAACAACATATGCGTAGCCTCGACAAATGGGGAAAAGTACAACTGCAGCACCGTCGAATACTTTCCCGAAGGCACGCCCGCAAGCCCATATGTCAATGCTTCGCGTGTTCGAGGAATGTATAACGATCCAAAGAGTGCATCCCAAAAGGCGAAGACAAGGCCGAAGTTTTTGTCATGATGTTTAGGATCTCGGCTATGGTGAATTTGATGCTGTGCCGGACTCACAAGGAGCCAACTGAGAACAGGACCATAGGAAAACCAGATATGAGAATGTCGAAGGTTATAGGCAAACGAAAGAAAGAGAAACAATGCTGCGTTGATACCAAACAAGGTGCCGATTGATATCTGAAGGTCAGAGGCCGACGTATATAAGCCTGCCCCAACCCCGCCCAACAATGCGCGAACGACGGCTTGAAACAAGCGTTCCACTGGGTGGACTCTCGCCACGCTGATGGGTGTGAGTACTTCGGCGGAATGATGTACTTGATGAAATGTCCATAGCAGGGGGATCTTATGCATAAGATAGTGGGAGACAAAATAAACGAGGTCGCTGAGAATCATCAGTTGACTCAACAGAGCGATAGCTGTGGCGACGGGGTGATTGGTGAACGGCTCCTTCAAGGACCAGGGTCCTGAAAAGAGGTATACCGTCATTTTATATACGAGCAGGCTGATCCCAGTAATGACGGGGGCATGGATCAAGAGGTCGGTCGATGCACTAATGGTCGCAAACTTGTAATCGAGGATGGCGGAAGGGTGACGGTAAATTTCTCGCGGACAGACAAATTCAAAAAATGACCTGCTGCCGACCGTGCCGTTCTTGCGGCCAAGTAGAAAAAACATGCCCGTGAGCACAAGAGTGGAGAGAAGATGTGGCCATCCAAATTCAGAAGTGAAATCCGTGAATGTTCTGGCCCCGGCTGTAATGGCAAATGCGAAATTCTCCCACGATGACCAGGGTTCAATGATGTGGTTGAGTGCTCGTTGTGCAAATCCTGTAGTTGTCTCAGTGTTCATATCGCGACGACATTGCGACTAGGGCAGGGGAGGCTGAGCAATTGTGCATCTCAAGCCGGTTGATTTATCGATTGCCGATTCTCACGATGTCTTAGTGTCCGAATCTCCACTTGGGTATTTCTCACATATGGACCCTCATAATTCTGCACTTCATGCACCGATGTTGAATCAAAAAGCCGAGGTTGAGCGCTGCGATGCAACGGAACTCCCCCTCATCCCGACCATTAGCATCGATCAACACGACTTCTCGACGAATCGGATCGATCATGACCGGCACGAACTCTTCTCTCTGGTTGTCCCTCCGATCCGGATGACGGTGGGCATACGCTGTCGGGGCCTGACGCCGCGAAGCGCCCGATCACGGGTAGTAACAGTTCTGCGAATTGATGACTCCAGAGCACGCGCGTGCGATGGGTGAGAGAATCGTAACAGCGCCTTAGCCGGCAGGAGAAAGTGCCAAGATGTGTGCCGTCGAAGGGGGCGACTGTGTTCATTGGTACAACAGGCATCGTTCTCCAAATCCTCTTACATCTTGATGCTTCCGACATTCATTACACATGAGAGAAGGTTAGCTGTGACCGTTCCGGATGGCTATGCCTCCTTGGTACATAGTCGGTATCCTCTTTCGAGGCACGCTGACCTGAGGATGATGCCGCGCAGTACAACATTGCACGCTGTCTTGGAAAACGGGCAGGCATGTGGACAAATGTGCCGACATGAGAAAATTCTACGCGGTGGAATCCACAAGCGGGGTCTAGAATCAGGCCGTTAATCGCCTGATGGGAACATGGGTACGACAGAAAGGCGAGTCATTTGGTAAGGTGACGAACATGGCTCTTGAAGAGACTCCTTCAAAGCCGATCCGCTTGTGGTCAAGAAGTGCAATGTCATAGCGGCGAGAGAAGATCACAATCAACACTGGGAATTACGGGAGCTTGCGTCTACATATATGGAGAGACTGGAACGGCAGGTTGTCGAAGCAGGATACAAAGAGGTGGATGCTAAAATGGATACGCACCTTCACCATACCAAGGGATGGAGCCACGAGGTGTGGATCGCTTGCCTCGCATTGTCTGCCGTCCTTCCACCTACTAAAGAAGAACGAGATGATGAAGAAGAGAATCTCTGACTCTCGGCCTTGCCCTGAGTAGAGCCGTTCTGCTGTCTCAAGCTTACTGGCATCATGTTCGACAAACTCCGACACGCTGAAGCCCGAGAAGAAGCAGGTGTCGGCAACCACGGGCGGTTAATGGACTTGTAATGACCTTCCCCGTTTGTTACACCTGGGCGACGGAAGTTGACTTCTGTGCTGCCTGGGACCGGTCTTGGTGGTTTTTGATGAACTCCATGGGCCTCACATCCCCAATTGTGCTGTGCATCCGCTCCTCGTTAATTTCCCGACGCCAGGCTTCAATCACGACCTGGCCTCCTGAGCGTGAGGAACCAGCGCTCATTCAAACACTCATCTCGAAACTTACCGTTGAAACTCTCGATAAACGCATTTTGAATAGGCTTACACAGGGCCGCCACCCTCTTCGCCTTGGGCGTTACCAGTTTTTTGCGGTGATCGCCTTCAGCGCCTTGATATCCAGCGTTTGCTCCGCCACCATCTGTTTCAATCGCCGGTTTTCCTCTTCGAGCTGGCGCAGCTTCTTCGCATCGCTGACCTCCAGGCCCGAGTACTTCGCTCGCCACTTAGTAGAACGTGGCATCCGAAATGTCATGCTGTCGACATAGCTTCTGGATACTGCCTACCTGGGCATCCTTCAACACCAGGATGATCTACTCCTCCGTGTGCCGTTTTCGCGTCATGGGCTTCCTCCATTCGGCCCATCACAGCACATCCCAACTTCCTAAGCCAATGGTTGTAGTTTCGGTGGGAAGGTTCGGTAAAGGTAAAGAATCGTGCAAGTGATTTATAGATAGATGGTGCCGAGGGACAGAATCGAACTGTCGACACCAGCCTTTTCAGGGCTGTGCTCTGCCAACTGAGCTACCTCGGCACGTGGCGTGGGGGGTCTATGAACCGAGCGGTGTCATGTAACAGGATCTTGAGTCAAAATCAAGGGTGATACCGCTGCTAGTGATCGGAAAGGCTTGGAGTTATTTATGAACAACATTAAGGTGATGACGTGCAGTCGTTCTTATTCGCAACGAACTGTGAGGTTACCGGTGGCGGAGAGGGCGGGATTTGAACCCGCGACAGGACTTTTGGCCCTGTGACGGTTTAGCAAACCGTTGCCTTCGGCCACTCGGCCACCTCTCCTACCAGGGCTTTCTTCTGAAAATGCGAGCGATTCGCGAGGACGGTCGTCAGCTGGCTCGCCCGCAGGATAATACCTCAGAGTCTACGATGTGCTCAAGTAGATTGCCATCGCAAAGAGTATGTGAGCATGCCTAGACGGGAGCGATCATTGATATTTCATTGAGTAATCTATAGCAGGGTTGCAAAGTGAGAATCGAGTGGTGGGCGTTAACACGTTGAATCGCGCGAGATGGTCGACTTCAGCGGCTGGGTTTTCGGTTCGGACCTGATGCTGGCGATGAATGAATTCGTCATGCTTACTATGGGCAGCCCGGATAACCCCACCGGCAACCATCATTCGAAGGGCATTGAGCTTTCTTGTCGCCGATGCTCGCATATGGGATCACCTCCTCTGTCGGCCGAATCCTTCCGAGGTTTTGGCCACCGATCTTGGGTTGCAATTACATCCAAAGAATTCGTCCCAGATCCTCATCTAGTTCTTTGGGACGTTGGCACTGGCTACAGCGTGCAAAGAGTCCCTCGCTACCGGGTGAGTTGTTTGCCCTTAGAACAAGCTGGTATTTATAACCACCACAAAATGGACACGCTTTTCCACATAGTTCTCGCCGGATTGCACCTATCTTTCCGACTTGCCTATGCATAACACCTCCGGGCTAATTTGATCTGATTACTAAGACCGCTTTCTCCCGAGTCCTGACACCACACAGTACGGATCTACGAGGTCCATTAGAATACCGAGGATGCGGGGCAATCGGCCAGTAATAGGGGGGGACCTGTAGGGATCGGGACAGGGCTGTTCTCCAAGAGGCCAATGCAGACATATCTTGTTTATCAGATAGTTAAGTATTGGTAAAAACATTCGAGGGAAGCGGTGAGAAACGATGGTAGACGAGACGATGAGGGGTGAAGGCAGATCTCACCAGGAGGATGCCGAGATCTCTTGCTGCCCTGGGGTGGGCACGACCAAAGCAGGCACCTTCACCCTCTCTCACTCAAACATGAAAATTGAGCGCTGGCAAGTCAGTAATTGACCTGAGATGCCTAGACACTACTTTGTTCACGGGAACCCCACGTTAGTCTTTCATGCGGCGACTTACAGTGACTTCTTCCCGATCTAGTAGGACATGCAACACTTCATGTCTCAATTGATCTAAGAGAACTGCGTTGTGACTGGAGCGCGACGAACTTGTCTGTAAGAGATAGAGCCAACGAGCACTCGCTGCCGCATAGCGGCCATTCGGCATCGTGGTCCGCAATTCTTGGAACGTATTGATAGCATCCGCACGATTCTCAAAGAGTGCTACCAGGCCACGTGTGTAATAGGCATCCTCGCAACCTGTAGATTTCGGGCAGCCCTTCATGCGTGCCTCTTGCGTGCGGGCAAGTGCATGAAGCGATTTCAATTCAGAAGTATCCACTGCAAAATACGCACTGCTCGGCAGTATGGTTGATGAACTAGTCTTCGTTAATGCGCAACCCCAGATGCTTATGGTGAACAGCAGCCAGATGCTCAAGATTTTGCGTATTACGTGATAGTTCATGACACCTCCTCAGGCCTGTTTGTAGGATGTTTTGATATACCGAGCCACTTTGCTGACCGCTGTTACAATACAAGCCTAACATTCATCCTCTGCTACGCTATCCCTCCGAGGGCGTACTTCTATTGTAGGGGCCTGACAGGAGACTATATGTGCAGCGAATCTAACCATATTGACGCTCTGCTAGGACCGTTCGTTGTTCCTACCGGAGAGGGAAATCGCCGAGGTTCGCTACATCGATTTTTATCATGCAGAAAAGGTCAGGCGAGACGAGTCCGGAGGACTCGTCTCGAAACTGATTCACGTCTAGGGCCAGAATACGGAATGGAGTTTCCTGAGTAGCTGTTCGAGTACTGAAGAGGAGGGTTCGGTGTCTTATCCGCCAACTGCGTGGTTCTAGTGTCCTGTCTCTGAAGTTCGCTGACAAAATCTGGCCACACTGGCCAGGATCTGGTCCACTGTTTTCGTCCACTTGAAGGGCCTGGGTTGTTGGTTCGTTACCGTAATGTACTGACGGATGGCTTCCTTGAGTGCGCGTACAGTCGGATGCACGCGGCGACGCAGTTGGCGCGCGAACCACCGTTCCACGAGGGTTAGCCATGACGCGCCGGTCGGCGTGAAGAGCAGATGGAACCGCGGACGCTTCAGGAGCCACCGACGGATCAAGGCAGTCGTATGCGTGCCATAGTTATCCAGAATCAGATGCACGTCCAAGCGGGGCGGGATGGTGGCCTCGATTGTGTCGAGGAATTGCCGGAACTCCATGGCCCAATGCCGCTGGTGGAGTTGCCCAATGACTCGCTCGGTCTTGCCCTCCAAGGCGGCGAAGAGGGATGTGGTGTCAATGGCGGTGGTAGTCATGTGTGCGGCGCTCCACTTGGCCGGGTCGCAGTGGCAACAGTGGGCGCGTCCGATCCAGGGCCTGAATCTGCGCTTTCTCATCGACGCACAAGACCAACGCTTTATCCGGGAGGCTGCAGATAGAGCCCTGCCATATTCCGTACCTTTTCCAAAAACAGCGGATCGGCCGACAGTTTAAACGCCTCCGTGCGGTGCGGCTGCAGACCAAAGTGCCCGCCAGATCCGGTGCACGGTACTGCGGCTAACCCCGCTGGCGGACTCCATCGTGTGGGTGCTCCAGTGTGTCGCGTGGGACGGCGTCGTTTCCGGCATCTAAGTGACGATCTGTTCAATGGCCGCATCCGTGACGGTGCGCGGGGCGCCCGGGCAGGGTTTCATCCAACACCCCATCCAGGCGACGGGTCACAAACCGCTGACGCCATTTCCCGACGGTCTGCCTCGTCCCCCCGATCTGTCGGGCTACGGTCGTGTTCGTCAATCCCTCCGCACATGCGAGTACGATCCGGGCTCGCTGGGCCAAGGCTTGGGCGGTGTTCGGCCGTCGCGCCCATTGGGTCAACAGGGCTCGTTCCGTGGCAGTCACGTCGCGGCCTGCATGAGGGCATAGGGGAAGGATTAGGGGTTGTGACTCTGGGTCTTACAGGACGTCGGCAACTCTAAACCGGGGTACGATGAGGGTCCTTTCCATGGATTTCATAGATTGATGGCGGAGGGGGCGAGATTTGAAAACGCTGATGCTACCGAGACTATAGGGCGCGATCCGCTCTTATCGGTTCGTACCCAATCACTTACAGAGGAGTCAGAGGTAGGTGAGAAGCCGATCAAACCCGATCGGACACGATAGTTCTGCCACAGCTTAGTCACACTCAGAATCGGAATGTCGGCCCTGCAGCACGAGGCGAACAGATCGCCCGGCTGCTTTTGACCGGGAGATACTGACCGTGACGGGGGCTGCAGACACTTTCCGTTCTTCCGACTGGTTGGTTCATATTGCGAAAGGCGACTGTCAGAAATAATAAGCCAAACCACCCATGAAGAAGCGACTCATCGGACACACGATAGAACTAATTTCGACGCAGTCTTAATTTTCGAACCTCCGATACCTTTTTTGTCGCGTTGCAAATGACTATAGTAATAGACCGTCTCGCGTGCCCATCACACCTCGCGCCGCTCCAGAAGGGAGTCGACCCATGTAC
>Ga0075421_100010253_pt1 | contig 11575 bp, 9 predicted proteins | sample SoiMetdeltSBSDD5_FD_75292 | JGI IMG/M metagenome (GOLD analysis project Ga0075421, IMG submission 75292) | Bulk soil microbial communities from a Populus tree surrounding site in Tennessee, USA - Soil MetaG P. deltoides SBSDD5 | ecosystem: Environmental > Terrestrial > Soil > Tree plantation...
CGCCAGCGCTCGAGCCCGGCGAGCGCGGCCTCCTTCTTCTCGGCGCGACCGATCTCGATCAATGGGCGCTTTGGAATCCGCCGACGCGATGGCTGCACGCGCGGCGGCTCATCGGCTTGCTTCACATAATGAGGAGGCCATGGTGCGTCGGCCAGTCCTTCCTTCGCATGACGCCTGGAGAGTTCGAGCAACGCCTCGATCGAGCACGCCTGCTGGTCCATCGTGGCATGTGGATCGCCGACGCGCTTGAATCGATCTGGCATCGTGGCGAGCGTGAAGTCCCCGGGCTCGCACGCATCGATTTCGTCCCACGAGAGCGGCGCCGAGACGCGCGCGTCCGGTTTCGGTCGCACCGAGTACGCGGCAGCGACAGTCCGGTCCTTGGCGTTCTGGTTGTAGTCGAGGAACACGCCGTGGCGTTCCTCCTTCCACCACTTGCTGGTTGCGAGATCGGGCGAACGCCGCTCGACCTCGCGAGCGAACGCGAGCGCGGCTCGACGCACCTCGGTGAACGTCCACTTGCGTTCGATACGCACGTAGATGTGCATTCCGCGCGATCCCGACGTCTTCGGCCAACCAACAAGGCCGAAATCGTTCAGCGTCGCATGGACGATGCCGGCGACCGTGCGAATCTGCGACCACTCGACACCAGGCACAGGATCGAGATCGATACGGAGCTCGTCGGGATGATCCAGGTCATGGTCTCTCACCGGATGAGGATGCAGCTCGAGGCACGCGAGATTCGCCATCCAGGCAAGCGCGGCCGGATCGCGCGGGACCACTTCCTCTGCCGTGCGCCCCGAGGGAAACTTCAGCGCGACAACCTCAATCCACGTCGGACGCGAGGACGGGGCGCGTTTCTGATAGAAGAACTCACCGTCGATGCCGTTGGGATAGCGGACGAGGACATTCGGTCGATTGCCGGCGGCCCGAATGGCGCCATCCGCAACCGCGAGGTAGTAACGAACGAGGTCGAGCTTCGTGTAGCCTGCGTCGGGGAACAGCACCTTGTTCGGATTAGAGACCGCAACTTCGCGTCCCGCGACTGTCAGGACCTCTGGCTCAGCTCGGCTCGCCACCCTCTCACTATAAGTGGGCAGCATGACCGGACCGGGTAAACCTTCGAGCCGGCGCTGTTTGCTACGATCGTTCCATGAAGACTTTCATTACGCTGAGCTCGGCGGCGCTGCTCTCGCTGAGCCTCGTGCACGCCCAGGTTCCGGCCTCGAACGCAAAGGCATCGTCATACTCCGCACCGAAAACACCCTGGGGCGAGCCCGACCTGCAGGGCACGTATACGAATAGCAACGAAAGCGGGATCCCCATGGTGCGTCCCGCCGAGTTTGCAGGCAAGAAGCCGGAAGACGTGACGCCGCAGGAGATGGCGCGCCTCGCGAAGGACCGCTCGGCCCGCATCGAGAAAACGGCGGAGACCATTGGCGGTACCGAAGACAACAATACCGGCGCGGGCCCTTCGCACTGGTACGAGAACTACAACCCGAAGAACAGCCGTCCGTGGATGGTTCTCGACGCACCTGACTACCAGGTTCCGCCGACGACGCAGGAAGCGAAGGATCGCGCGACGGCGTTGAAGGCCTCGCGCGGCGGTGGCGACGGTTACTACAGCGGACCGTTCCGTGGTCCTGAGGAGTTCACGCCGTACGTGCGCTGCATCACGCGCGGCGTCCCCGGTTCGATGATGCCAGCGATCTACGGCAACTCGTACGACATCACACAGTCGCCGGGCTACGTCGCAATTCGGTATGAGATGGTGCACGAGACGCGGGTGATTCCACTAGACAACCGTCCGGCATCAGCCAATGCCTTCAAGAGTTACATGGGCGAAGCGCGTGGTCACTTTGAGGGCGACACGCTCGTCGTCGTCACGACGAACTACAAAGAGGCAGGCACCTATGGTGGCGCGTCGTCCGCGCTGAAAACGACTGAGTGGTTCAAGCCGACTGGCCCGAACACGGTGGACTGGTCGATCAGGTTCGACGATCCGCATACCTGGACGAAGCCTTGGAGCTTCGGAATGCTGCTGACAGGCGACCCGCACTCCCAGGTGTTCGAGTACGCCTGTCATGAAGGCAACGAAGGCATGCGCGGCATGCTCAAGGCCGCGCGCGAGGCGGAAAAAAAGTAGAACTAACTGGGACTACGCAGCACTCAACTGAGTCCGTCGCGTTGCTCCTCGTACCACTCGTCATGGCGCGACCAGCCGTCACAGCGGAGACACTTCGTCCATCGCCACTGGTACTGACAACCCGGGCAACGCCCGCGTGTCGAGAATGTGTTCCACACGGTGCCGCATCCGCCCCAAAAGCCTTCCGGCGACGGGGTGCGCATACAGCACCACCGGCTCGAATGGCCCGGTTGCCACGCGCATAACGGGCATCGAATCCGAGCGCGCGCAGCGTCTTCGTCCCGGTTCACGTCGACGGTGATGTCAACGTCCTGCGTCGACTGGCGCTTCAGGAGCCACATACCCGTACCCACGTCACGGCCCCGATGTCGCTCGCACGAGACTCGCGACGAAGTCGTCGAGACTCGTTGGCTTTCGACCGAGCAGTCGCGAAAGATCGGGCGTTTCGCGCTCGTAAAGACCGGCTGCGATGAGATCGAACAGCCATCCATATGGGCCAGCCTCTGTGGACGGAATCTTCTCGATCGCGATCGACCGGCCGGTCGCGCGACTGACAGCCTCCGCCAGTTGAGCGAACGTCCACGGCGTTCCCGTGAGCTCCACCGGCTTGCCTTTCTCGCCCGTTCCGGTGAGGACCGTGGCAGCCGCGGCAGCGAGATCGGCGCGGCTGGCTGTATTGATGGCTTTCCCACCAGACGCATCTTTCAACCGCCCTGTGGCGATCGCATCCTGCAGTAATCCCTGGTTCACGAGTGAGTCTGTATAGAAAGGGTGACGGAGAAACGTTATCGTCATCCCCGACTTCTCGAGGGCGCGCTCGGTCAGATAGTGCGCGTTGAAACCTCCCGGCTGTTCGTTCTGCGCGCCCACGAAGCTCGTGTAGGCCACGTGCCGAGCCTTGGCGCGCTTCGCGCCTTCGATCACTCGCTCATGTTGCGCCATCCGCGTCGGTGTATCGAATTCTGGAGAAGAGACGAACAGCACATCGTTGATTCCTTCGAATGCCGCGTGCAGAGAGGACAGATCGTCGTAGTCGGCCTGGCGGACACTCACACCACGCGTGCGCCAGTCGCGCGCCTTTTCCGGATGACGCACCGCGACCGCGAGATCTTTAGCCGCAACTTTCTGCAGCAGCGCCTCGACGACGAGCCGACCGTATTGGCCAGTGGCGGCGGTGACGAGAATCATGGTCTTCCTCCCGACAACCGACAGTTTACCCAGCCTCGCCATTTACGCTGATTTCGATTGAGTCACGGTTGGGCTTGTGGTCTGATTCGTCGCCATGGCGACAGCACTCAAGAGCAGCCGATCATCGACCCCGGTCTCGCGCCGGTGGCAGACACACCGTGCCTTCTTCACAGGCCTCTCGCTGCTGATGGTGCTCGCCGTCTTTGTGGGCTTCTCGCGGAGCTACTACCTCAAGGGACTCTACGGCACGCCGGCGCTTCCCGCGCTCTTCCATGTGCACGGCCTCTTGTTCACCACCTGGATGGTCTTTCTCGTCGTGCAGACCGGCCTCGTTGCGACGAAGCGTACTCCCGTTCACCGCCGCCTGGGTGTTGCCGGTGGCGTGTTGGCGCTCGTGATGACCATCGCCGCGATGGCGATGACGATGGACCAGGCGCGACGCGGCGCAGCGGCTCCGACAGAGATGGGGTTGGCGTTCACGATTGTTCCGTTCTTCACGGTCGTCGTCTTCCCTGTACTGGTCGGCGCTGCGCTGTTCTATCGGCGTCAACCGGAGACGCACAAACGCCTCATGTTGATCGCGACGTTGGAATTGGTCACGGCGGGCGTGGCTCGCATCCCGGGGGCCGGCAGCATGCCGCTGTTCTTCGTGCTGACCGATATCGGCCTCGTCGCAATCCTTGTCTACGACGTGATTGCGCGCGGGCGACCGCACGCGGCCACCGTCTGGGGTGGACTGTTCCTGATCGCGACGCAATTCATACGTACGACGGCGGGCGGCACTGCGACATGGATCGCGCTCGCACGAATCCTGGCGCAATAGCCGCCCGGCACGCGCTCTACTTCACCGGCTTCATGAACTGGTGGACGGCATACGCGGCGATCCTTCGTCCGTGGTGTACGCCTCTCTCGACTGCGTTCCGGAAGTGAATGCCGATGTAGATCCGCGACACGGCGTTCTCGTCCGCGGCCTGCGAGAAGCTCGAATATGAGCGGATCACCGGCGTCGCGTCCGTGCACGTCCCTCCGGGAGGGACCGTCGTGCTGCATGCCGTGAACGACACATCGTCAGTGCCAAACACTTGTTTCAGGATCTCTGCAGCTACTCCGCCCTGCGTCGCGTGGCCCGAGTCGTGATCAGGGATTGGGTAAGTTGGTTGCAGCGGTGTCCAAGTCGAATCGCCTATCGTAGCTGGGTTGCCATCGTTATCGCCTTCCCGGATCGCCGTGATCGGGCGCCAGAAGCTGTAGTGATATTTGACTTCCCACGATGCGATGTAGCCGTCCGCCATGGCTATATTCAACAACCCGAACAACCGTGCGTTCTCCCACAGATCGAAACCCCGGTCGAGCGACACCGCGCGCGCGAGGCGATTCCACCCCAACGGCGAGCTCTCGATCCAGAACAGCCCGATTTCAGTCTGGTCGGGAGTTCGGGTGCTCGGCGTGGTGATGTCATCGCCGCCAATCAGCTTGATCTCGTTGTAATCGTCCGCGTACCTTTTGCTGCTGAGCGGGTACGGCGGGCCGGACCAGAACTGCCCGCTGTGCTGCAAGACGAATGGCCTCACGTCGCCGTAGTTCGATCCGAACGCTAACGGCGGACCATCGGGCGTAAATCGCCACTCACCGGGCTCGGTCCCCTGCGGATAGCCGAAGTCGAGCCACGTCACCGTATCGAATTTATCGTCGTCGCGGAGCGCGAGAATGGCTGCCGCGGCTGCCTGCCCTACGGCCACACCGGCGCTCTTGGCTGGTCCGTTCGAGATCGGCGCCAGCGCGGCGGCATACAGGGCATTGGCCTGCGCGATCCCACTTGCCACACACGCCGGCGATTCCGGCAGTCCAGCGATCACTGCAACGAGCACGTCGCGTGCCGCCGCGGCTACAGCGGCGTCCGGGGAGGCAGGTCCGTTCAGTCTCGCGTTGAAGGCGTACGGACGCGATCGGCGATCGATAGCATTCACCGCGTCGTGAACTGCGACGTGGACCATGGCATACATGCGGGACTCGGCGAGGCCGTTCCCGCTGATGTGTATACATGCCGCGGTCGCCGCTTTCGCAGCGTTCTCGTTCCACAGGGTCACGGCGTCGGCGGAAGCCGCGCTCGGCCATAGGATGAGAAGCGATAGGCACAGACCGATGCTCTGGGCGATTTGGTTCTTCATAGTCCCCCTTTCGAGGCACCCGCGGGCATTCGAACACCACCGTCTTCATCTAGATAAGCGGAGTCAAGACCGTTCAACTTCAATGAGAGCCTTGGAGATCAACAACGGACTTCGGCTACCAAACGAACGCAGAGAATCCAGATGTCACGTTTCGTTCGGACATCGTAAAGGAGAACTGCTTCGCGATTGCGACCTAAAGGTGGAAGAGTGTCGCAACGGAAGAGCTGCTTTCGCGTGCTACCAGCCCACTGACGAGAACACCGCGCACGGGCGACGGGCGCACGTCGCCCCGAAGCGCTGACGTCGACGCGGGTGTAAAGCACCCGCTCTACGGAGGCGGGAGAATCCGAGAGCAGACGAAGCGGGTTATCTTACCGTTGAGGGCGGACTTCCCTGCCGCTGCGTCGCAGGTGGCGTCAGCGTGAAGTTCACTGTCACGGTCATGAGGACGGGCACCGCAACGCCGTTGATGACCGTCGGGGTGTACTCGAATTGTCGAACAGCGTCCATTGCCGCTTGATCGAGGAGCGGAATCGATCGCAGGACCCTCACATCGGTAACCTTCCCATCCACACCGATCGTCGCCTCCATGATCACGATGCCCTGCACACCGGCCGCCTGCGCCTCCGGCGGATAGGGTGGAGTCACTCGCTTGGTCTGTGTGGGCGGTTTGATGTCGCCACCCACGCGGATGGGCTGCGGCGCCGTCAGCTTGAATTCGACGGCCACGCTGATGATGACGGGCACGCGCGCGCCGTCGACGACCGTGGGCTCATACACCCATTGGCGCACCGCGTCAGCAGCAGCGCTGTCGAGCGCGGGAATCGATCGTGTCACGCGAACGTCGCTGATCTTGCCGTCGACGCCGATGGTCGCTTCGAGCAGGACCACTCCCTGGACGCGCGATGACAACGCGGCTGCCGGGTACTCTGGGCTGACTCGGCTGATCAGCTTCGGCGCTTTCACCGCGCCGCCCACGCGGACAGGTGCGGGAGGAGGAGTGGCTTTCGTCGCCTCCTGGAACCGGCGCGCGGCGTCGACATACGCGCGTGCCGCATCAGCGGACTGACCTCGTTTGGCGAGGCCATCCCCGTCAGAGAATCGACCATCTCCGGCCGCGTACACCGCGGTTCCACGACCGTTAGCGGACAGAGCGCTGCGCCGCGCGGCCGTCGCGCGGTCGCGTGCGCTCGCAACGAACTCTGCGAGCAGGCGATCGTTTGCTTCGACGGGGCCGAGCGGCGCGGCCGCCGCCATGCTGGCAAGCGCGATCTCGACGTCACCACGTTTCCACGCGTCCGCTGCCTGGGATCGAAGTAGATCGCCGGGCGAGGGACCCCCAGTGTTCGCCGCTGCTGGCGCGGGCGCCCGTCCTTGACCCTCGGGTGGTGGGGCCTGACCAGAGGGTGCAACCGTCGCAGCCGGAGCCGGAGCCGGAGCCGTAGCCGTTGCTGGAGGCGACGGGGGCGCCGGCGGTGTGTCGGCCGAGTCGCTTGATTGGTTGACCGGACTCTTCAGTCGCCACGCGCCGGCAGCCGCGATCAACACGACAACAGCAACGGCAGCCAACTTGAGCGGACGAGTGCGAGGCGACGCGGCCGGTTGAACCGATGCCGGTGCTCCACTGCCGGATGAAGGATTACGGCGCGGGATAACAAGCGTCGGCGATGTGACTGGCGCCGGCACCACTAACGGAACTGGCTCCGTTACTGGAACGGCGGCGTCGACGCTCCGCGCCATCGCTTGCCGAACAGTGTCGAGATCGCGACGAATGGCGCCGCAGTCCGCGTATCTCTCGTTCGCCTGTTTCGCGAGGCAGCGGTTGATCACCCGGACGAGAACCGGGTCGATCCCGGGACAGAGCTCCTCGATCGGCTGCGGATCCTGGAAGCCGATGTGACGAAGAATCTCGGGAAACGATTGTCCGAACGCCTGTTTAGTCGTGAGCAGCTCGTAGCCGACCAGTCCCGCCGAAAAAATATCGGCGCGGGCATCGACCACCTGGCCGGCCAGTTGCTCCGGCGACATGTAGTTGATCGTGCCGAGCACCACGCCGGTGCGGGTGAGGCCGCCATCGCCGAGCCGCGCAATACCGAAGTCGAGGATCCGGACCACGCCCTCGCTGTCCACCATCACGTTCGACGGCTTGATGTCGCGATGCACGACCCCTTTTGAATGGGCGTACTGAAGGCCAGCCAGCAACTGATCGAACAGCTGCAGCCTCTCAGCGATCGGCACCGCTCGTCGACTGATGACGATGTCCGCAAACGTCTCGCCTTCGATGTACTCCATGACGATGAAGGGCCGCTCGAGAAACGTGCCGGTCTGGAAAATCGTGACGATGTTCGTGTGACGGAGCGCGCTGGCCGATCTCGCTTCCGTATTGAATCGCCCTCGCAGCTCGTCGCTGTCGAACCCCTCATGGAGCAGCTTGATGGCGACGAGGCGATCGATGTCGGGATCGCGGGCCAGGTAGACGCTGCCCATACCGCCCCGACCCAGGCGGCGCAGCACGTCGAACTTGTCGATCCGTTGAACAGACGGTGGCACCATGGGGTCAGGGACGGTACGGCAAAACAAAGTCGATCTTACGGCAATCGACCGGCACTGCCGACCGAGCCCGATCGCAGCTGTGATAGTTCTCGCACATGGTCCGCTCGAGCGCTCCACGTTTCGATGGCGTCGAGGCGCGTCTTTGGACCCGCCTTCGATCTATTACGGGTCACATGTGAGTGAGGATGATCGTGAGCCAGAGGGTCGGTCGTCCAGTGCGAAAAAATTTTCGCGATCGTCAGCTCTGGGGTAGCATGCGGCCACGTGGAGGATCTATGCCAGGCAGGCAATTCATTCAGACTTCGCATCTCAATGTTCTCATCCTCGTCACCATCGCCGTCATAGGGGTGCCGACGCTCGGCTTCGGCCAATGGCTGAAATATCCAACGGCGGACGTGCCCAAGAACGCCGACGGCACACCGAACCGCAACGCTCCCACGCCGCGGATGCCCGACGGCAAGCCCGACTTCTCGGGCCTCTGGCACGCGACGAATCCCCAACGGTGCGGAGGCGGCGGGAGTCAGTTCATCGAGTGCGGCGTCGAGATCGGTGGGTCACCGCTTGGCGGCAACCTCGGGCGGAACCTGCCCGAAGGCCTTCCCTATCAGCCGCACGCGGCCAAGATGGCGAAGGAGCGCAGGGCGGACGACAGTCGCGACGATCCGCACGTGCGCTGCCTGCCCGACAACCCGCCGCGTGCGTGGACCCTGCCGCACCTGACGAAAATCATCCAGACGCCGAGGCAGCTCGCGCTGCTTTACGAAGTGAACGCGATGTACCGGCAGATCTTCACCGACGGCCGTCCGTTCCCGGAGGATCCCACGCCGGCGTGGAATGGCTACTCGGTGGGCACCTGGGAAGGTGACACGCTTGTCGTCCGCACGCAGGGCTTCCGTGACGATCTGTGGATCGATACCGGTGGCAGCCCGATGAGCGACATCGCCAAGATGACCGAACGGATCTCCCGTCCGAACTACGGGACGCTCAACATCGAGCTGACCATCGACGATCCGAAGAACTACACGAAGCCATTCTCGGTCAGCCTGAGCCAGCACATCGAGCTCGACACGGAACTAGTCGACGAGTTCTGTCTCGAGAATGAGAAGTCGTACGAGCGGATGCAGCGATCGCGAGGGCTGGAATAGGTCATGACGCGTTTAGCGCGCAGGCTTCTGCCTGCGCGTCAGTCACGCTGCGGTGTCTTCCGTCGCAGCGGAAGCAGCGCGCGAAGCCGTTCCTCCCGCAGCCAGAGTCCCGCCCACGCCAGCAGCGCCGTCGTCAGTGGAACGAGGACCGGATACGGTTCCTGGAGTCGTGTGTATTGCGAGATCGCCCCACCAAGATAGCCGGTCAGCAACACCACTCCTAGAACCGCTGTCGGTGGAGTCAGGTACAGCACGACGCACGTGAGTTGAATGATCGCGATGCGCGGCAACATGCTCGGATCCCAGCCAATCCTTCCCCACTCCTTGACGTACCAGGGATCGAAGGTCAGTTTCCACCGGGCGCTCATGAGCAAGACCGAGACGGACGCGACGGACAGAGTCCACCCGATCCAGGGAAGCCACCAGCTCAAACGAGCGGGGTGCGCGTGAACAGCAACGGTACTCATACGTTCCTCCGTCGACCTCACGAAGCGCACATCGTAACAGAGTGTTGCTGGCCTTCTATAATGTGCGCACCGTGAGGATCACCAGCATGCGTCAGCCGCTTCTATTCGTGTGTGCCGCCTTGATCGTGGCCGCTGCAATTACGCTCGACGCGCAATGGATCAAGCTTCCAACGCCTGGCCTTCCGAGATTGCCCGACGGCAAGCCAAACCTGACTGCGCCCGCGCCCCGCACAACGGACGGCAAGCCCGACTTGTCCGGGTTGTGGCAGAACGACGGCGGCGATCGCTACTACAACAACGTCACTTCCGATCTCGCGCAAGGTGACGTGGCGCCGTGGGCTCACGAGCTCTACGTGACACGGCAACTCGAGTTCGGCAAGGACAGCATGGAAACGCTCTGCCTGCCACTCGGTCCCGCCTACCTGACGACCCGGTATCGAATGAACCGCATCGTGCAGGCACCCTCCTTGATCGTGATGGCCTACGACGATGGGATGCATCGCGAGATCTTCATGGACGGGCGATCGCTCGAAGCGGATCCCAACCCGACGTGGATGGGCTATTCGGTGGGACGCTGGGTAGGCGACGTGCTGGTCGTTGAAAGCAACGGCTACACCGATCGGTCGTGGCTCGACTTCGGCGGCCACCCGCACACCGAGCAACTGCGGATCACTGAGCGCTACACGCGGCGCGACGTCGGACATATCGACGTGCAGGTGTCGATGGTCGATCCGAAGGTGTACGCGAAACCCATCACGTTCACGATGCCGATGACGCTGCAGGCCGACACGGAGATGCTCGAGGGTTTCTGCGAAAACCATCACAAAAGCCGCGAGCGCATGAAGACGACCAAACCAGCTCAGGTGGTAGAGGTTCCGGCGGCCACCTTGTCACGCTACGTGGGCACGTACGACGTTGAGGGCGAGGGCCAGAAGCACGTCGTCGGCGTGACGCTGGAGAACGGCACGCTCTTCTTCGACTACGACGGCAAGGGCAAAGAGGCGCTGATCGTGCTGTCACCGGAGCGGTTCTCCTGGTCCGGGTCGATCGTGGAATTTTCGACGGCCCCCGACGGCACTGCACATATGCGGATTCGATACGTGGAGCTCGACGAGCGCGGGCCGCGGCGAAGGTAATACTGCCGGGAGGAGAATGGGTTAGAGTGTCACCGCGCGCCGTGTGGCTCGGCCGCACGTTCGAGCGTCGATGAGGGGAGCGAAATATGTGCGATCAGGATCATTTTGAGGAAGATCGACTGGAGTACGAATCGAGCGGATTGGTCACGCGGCGACAGTTCGGTGCCCTGGTAGCGGCGGGCGTGGCGCTGACGTTGCCACAGGTCGTCAACGCGGTCGCGGTGACCGAAATGGACGTGACGATCAAAACGCCGGACGGCACCTGCGACGCCTACTTCGTGCATCCGACGACGGGGACGGCTCCCGGTGTTCTCGTGTGGCCGGACATCTTCGGGCTGCGGCCGGCGTTCCGTCAGATGGGCAAACGGCTCGCTGAAACGGGCTATTCAGTGGTCGTGATTAACCCGTTCTATCGCGCCCAGAAAGCCCCGACGGCGCCAAAGGGCGGAGCAACTCCGATACAGGAGGTGCTGCCTTTCGCAAAGGCGTTGAGCGAGACGACTCACATGACCGACGCGAAAGCGTTCATCGCATGGCTCGATCAGCAGCAGTCGGTGGCGAAGAACAGGAAGATTGGCACCCAGGGTTATTGCATGGGTGGTCCGATGGCGTTCCGCACCGCGGCAGCGGTGCCGGATCGCGTCGGCGCGGTCGCGTCATTCCACGGCGGTGGTCTGGTGACCAAGGAGCCGAACAGCCCGCATCTGCAGGCGTCGAAGACCAAGGCCAGCCTTCTCATCGCGATCGCATCCAACGACGACATGCGGTCACC
>Ga0075421_100010254_pt1 | contig 11575 bp, 8 predicted proteins | sample SoiMetdeltSBSDD5_FD_75292 | JGI IMG/M metagenome (GOLD analysis project Ga0075421, IMG submission 75292) | Bulk soil microbial communities from a Populus tree surrounding site in Tennessee, USA - Soil MetaG P. deltoides SBSDD5 | ecosystem: Environmental > Terrestrial > Soil > Tree plantation...
GTGACCTATGCCAGAGTCCATGTGGTAGGGGCGTGCCAGCACCATGATGCATGGACGCTCTTCCCGCGCGCACCCTTCAAGCACCTGGCGGCTCCGGGCTCGCATCCGCGAACCGAAGGCCGCGAGGGTGCGGTAGCCCTCCTCGACCGCTTCCCTCGTTTCCTCCAGCGTTAATCCATCGAACACATCCCGAAGCGATTCGTAGAGCTGCCGTGGCACCATCAGTGGTTCGGCCAGGCAAACCAGCGGTGAAACATAGCGAATTCCGTTCTCGGCGAAGACATCCCCCTCCTTGAGGAATCCGGCCTTGATGTTCTCTGGTGCTGCCATCACGCGTGGGCAGGCCTGCGAGTCTACGACATGGCCGTGGAGAAAGGAGTCGAGGGAATAGATCATCGGCGAGAACAGGATGTCGATTTTGCGCTTCTGGCCGAAAACCAGTTCGCCGTAATGACCCGACATGCACTTGACCGGATAACAACAGTCGACGGTGCCGCGGCCACGGCCATATTCGCGCATCTGCGCTTCCGAGGTGTCGGATGAGAATACAACGCGATTGTTGGCTATGCCGAGCGCGCCGAAGAAGCCGAGCCAGAATTGGTGCGTGGTCCAGACGTTGAGGACCTTTGGGATTCCGACTCTATGCTTGCTGCGGACTTCGAGCTTCATCCGGCAGGCCGCCGCGGCCTTGACGGAAGGCCTGCGCTCGAACCAATTCGCCAATGTTTGGATAGACACGCCGACGCTCCTCCATTTGCGCCTTCACAACCTTCATCTCGTTGACGTCTTCCAGCAATCCCTTGGGACATGAATTGCCGCTGATGACGCGTTCCCGGCCTTCCTCAAGGGGCACCTTGCTCCACGGTCGCCCGCGGGCGCCGGGAACCAGCACGTCGATGAAAGCCCGCTTGCAGTTGACAGGACACCAGCGGCAGATCGTGTCAGTACTGGTCGTGCTGCGATATTCGAGCGCCTCGACTTCATCGAAGCCCCGGAAGCTGCTTGGACGTTCAGGCTGGTAGGCTTCGAGCGCGCACAGCGCCGCGCCGATGGCGCCGGCTTCGCCGGAATAGGGATGGATCAGGATTTCGGCATCCGGCACCTTGCTGGTGATGAAGTCGACCTGTGCCTTGATCACAGCGAGATTGCGGTGCGTCCCGCCCTGCAGCACAAAACGGCGACCGACCGCGCGCAGGTTCTGAAGCTGGCCGGCATACACCCACACGTTGAGCGGAAGCACCGAGGCGAGCCCGGCCATGATTTCCTCAGCCGACCAACCTTTGCGCTGCTGATTGACGATGTCCGACTGAAGGAATACGCCGCATCCCATGGCAAGACTTGGCATCGCCTGCGCTTCAAAGGCGCGGGTGGCGTATTCCTCGAGCGGAATTCCATAACGCTCGGCCACACCCTGCAGGAACGCGCCATTGCCGGAGGAGCACTGCGAGTTCAGGCGGAAGTCGGCTACCGTTCCCTGCCGTAAAATCATGATCTTCACGTCGGTTCCGCCGACGTCGCAAATCACGTCCGCATCAGGAAAAAGATGCAACGCCGATTTGGCATGCGCTACTGTTTCGACTACGCCGAGATCGGCGCCGAGAATGCCTTGCAACAGGTCCTTGCCGTAGCCGGTCACCGCGAGCGAGGCGACCTGGCCGACGCCACCCGCGTGAAGGTCGCGAAAAATCGACTTGGCATCCTCAATCGGGTTTCCCTTCGACTGCGCATAAGCGGTGTAGAGCAGTTCCTTTTCCGGCGAGAGCACGACAGCCTTCGCTGTGGTGCTGCCAAAATCGCAGCCGACGAATAGCGAACCGGCAAGCTTCTTATTAGCCATGCTCGATGCAGCGGCTGCCGAGTTGCCGTTGACGTTTCCTTTGGAATAGCGCCCTCTGAATTCGCACAGATCAGACTCGCGGTGAACAAGGGCTTTCCCGCCCTCTTTCGCCTTCTCGTGGTGCTGCCCTTCCCTGATCCACCAGTCGAGCCGCTCGGTGCCGTGATAGACCCCAACGCTGTCAGCTTCGCCCTTCGCCAGCTCGATACATCCAAGAGCGGCATAATAGAGCGCATCATCCGGAACCTTGATGCAATCGATTGCGTCAGCACATCCGGATAGATCGAAATTCCGTTCGGCCCACAGCTTGATCAGATGATGCCGCCATGCCTGCTGCAGCCCCTGAAAGAACAAGTTCGGGCCGCCGAGGAGCAGCACGTTGGGCATGGGGGTGTTCCCCTTGGTCAGGGTCGCGAGGTTCTGGTAAACGACGGCTTCAAACAGGCTGGCGATGATTTCGGTTACCGGCACGCCACCTTTGAGCAGCGTATTCGCGTCGGTCTCGGCAAAGATGCCGCATTTCGAGCTGATCTTATGCAGGCTGATGCCGTCATAGGGTATGTTGGAGAGTTCTTCGGGCCTGATTTGCAGCTTCCGCGCTGTCTTTTCTATAAAGGTCCCCGTGCCGCCGCTGCAGGCGGACTGCATGTAGACCTGCTTGCTTTTGCCGTTCCCTGAGGCTTTCAGGAAAATGGTCTTCATGTCCTCGCCGCCGATCTCGGAGACGAAATTCACGTCGGGATGCATCTTCTCCACTGCCGCAGCGACGGCCACCACCTCCTGAATGATCTTGCCACCGACGAGCGGACTAATCAGGCCAGCTCCGGAGCCGGTAAAGAAAATCAGATCCTGTTGCGCGCTAAACGCACACTCTTCCTGCAATCGGCCGAGAAACTCGAGCGCCTTCTCGGCCTGTTTCATGCCATGACGCTGGTAATCGCGCCATAATACGCGGTCGTCCTCGACCGCGACCGCCTTGAGGGTCGTGGAGCCGACATCCATGCCGACAATTTTCACGCTACCCCCCGCTTAAACCTCTGCTGAGCGAGATGCAGCAGCAGGCTGGCGGCGACACCTGCCGCTCCCTTGCGCGGAAGAGGATAGGTTGCCCGTTTCATGTGGGGCGTGGCATCGAGCTGCTTCTTGGCGTCTTCCGGGGTCAGGTCGGTCATCTCCATGACCTTCACATATTCCGTAATCGCGCGCTTCTTGGCCTCCGCCAGGATCATCTGGCAGCGTGAAAGCGCATGCACCTCGGCATCGCCCTTGACCTCGATCGGCGCGTATAGGAGATCCGGGTGCTTTCCAAGCACACCGGCCATAGCACCGACGCTCATGGTGTTCGGCATGCAGGCATACGGCGACAGCTCGCAGATCATGTGGGCCTTTTTGTTGAGATGCGCCCAAAGCGCCTTGCCCACCAACATGTCCCCCTCGCCTCCGGAGAGCCGATGATGGTAGTAAGGCGCTGCCAGCCTGCGCAGCTCGTACTGATCCGGTAACTCGTGTGGAATGTTGCCGAGCGCAGCGCGCAGCCGGCGATATGTCCAGTGGAAGGCTCGTTGCAGGACCTTGACCGTCGTTATTTTGGCGCCGGCAAAGCGATCGATTGAGCGGTAATCTTCGAAGATCTGCACGTAGAATCGCATCCAGTAATCGAGCCAGACCGCGACCGGCGCCGGATAGACCTCCGCTCCCTCCGATTCCAGCCAGCTGTGGATGTTGTAGTTCGGGTCTCCTTCAACGGTTTGCAGATAGAATTCGCCGGTGATCTTGACGACCGGCTTGCATTGCAACCGGTCGACTTCGATGGAGTCGAAATTCTTTTTGACATCGCGCAGTGCGCTCACGAAATATTCGGTCGAGAGGTGCCACATAAGGGCGCCCCACTTTTTCCCCTTGAGGGGGCGCTTCTTGAACGTCTCGTAGAGCTGGTCGACGCTGCGTTCGACGGCCCGCTGCGTGGCACCTTTCTCAACCTCGTAGGGACGAATCTGATATTCGAGGCTCTGCAGGACGTCTGCGCACAAAACGCTCCAGACAAGTCCGAGCGTGAAAGGCATGTTGAGATCGAGCCCACCGCCATTCAGCGGGCCTTGGTCCATCTTGTCCTGTTCGATCAGGAACATCCGGAAATCTTCCAGACCCAGATTCCGGAGCGCCAATTCATAGCTCTGGTGGTATTGGCCAAAACGGCAGGCCCCGCAGGAGCCCGCGGTGACATAGGCGAATTTGCGCGCAACGTGCTCGAGGCCGCTTTTATCCGCCTCCCCACGCAGGAAGTTTGCGAGATTTCCTGTTGTGAAGCTGGTGGGACAACACTGCCCGATGTCGGCAAGCTCGCGCCCGAGCAGAAGGTCGGCCTTGTCGGCCGCGGGCAGCGGCCTTGCCTTGTAGCCGCGGTTCTCGAATGTCGCCTGGATCAGGCGCTCGGCGCGCCAATGCAAACCTCCGAATAAGATTTCGACCTGTTCGATGTCCTGCTTGGTCAGAGGCTTCGGCTGATAAGCGCGATAATGTTGGGAGGCGGGCTGCACAGTCGGTCTCCGGGTCACATCGGACGGCATCACCCGATCACTCTATCACTCTCTCCCATCCTCACAAGAACGCCTTCACGGAGTACCACTGAAAAAGGTCGCGAGCGCGGCGAAACAGGACTCACAAATGTTCAACGTGTCGAGAGGAGCGTAGAAGATCTTTGAAACCATTTCACGTTTTCACCCGCGGGCCAGCTCTTGTACATGAGGTTGGATGGGGTCCAGTCATGCCAATACGTTCCGGGGGAAAGACCGCATGAGTATCCAATTTCGCGAGGCAGCGTGACGTGGTCGGTCTCCAGACCTTCGCGGTCGACGATGACGTAATCGCCAAACACATTTGCGGAGCAGCCTAAGTCTATCCCCTGGAGATTGCGCACCACAAACACGGTGACCGGAAACGTAGGCGATATGGGTACGATATTCCAGCCGGCTAGCAGTTTTGCGTGATACTCCGCGGCCCTCGGAGAACTCGATCCCGATACCGCAGGTAACATCCAGCGCCTTTCACTACAATTTTATAAAAAAGGGACGGTAGGGCTTACGATGGTTCACTAAGAAGCGATCAGAGCTGAAGTGCTGGTTTCAGCGGTGCGATTCAATTGTCAGGTTAAATGGATATGTTACGATGGTTTACCATCGGTCACGGATTCGGCGGAGAAGTCGCTTAGAAAGACGTGAACCTTGCCAGGAAGGCAACTAAACACTGAGCGTATTCCATTAAACAACGCGCATGTCGAGTTTGAGATGCAAGCTATGACGCTTCTGTCGTCAGCAATACTGGTCATTGCAGTTGACCAACTTGCAAAGGCCTTGGTGATTGGCTTTTGTCCGGAGAGACAGGTCGTTCACTTCGGAGCAGTAAGAATCCGCCACATCCTAAACAGACGAGCCTTCAGCGGCCGTCTATGCAATCGCGCGATCCTGCTGCTTCTGATCGGTGAAACGCTATTCTTCGTCTCCATCGTTCAGTTCACACCCATCTTTGACGAAGTATTAGGGCCGGTCGCGCTCGGCTTGGCAATCGGCGGAGCGGCAAGCAATGCCCTGGACTGGGCGCTCCGATGTGGCGTAGTGGACTTTATCGACCTGCGGATCTGGCCTGTGTTTAATGTTGCGGACGTAGCGATCGTGGTTGGGACTGTGACAGGGGTGGCTTGCATCTGACACTCGGCGTCGTTCCACCTCAGTTGACTCGCTGTTGCGAATGCCAGAGGGTTTTTATGCGTCGAGTACTCCTTCACCTCTGCGGAGTCCCGATCTATAGTTACCCCGCCATGCTGTATCTCGGGGTTGTTCTCGGCACCTATTTTGAGCTCTACGCTGCAAACTCCATCGGGCTTAGCATTCCAAAAACTCTGGCCGCGACTCTTATTTTGCTAGCAACAGCCTTGTTCGGCGCGCGACTTCTCCATGTGCTGGCGAATTGGCGCCTGTATTGCCGCGATCCGAAGCGGATGCTGCAATGCTCCGATGGCGGCGCCTCAATGTATGGCGGGCTTCTACTAGCGCTCCCAGCGTCCATCCCTTTGCTGATAATCCTGGATCTACCCTTCGGCACATTCTGGGATTTAGCATCACTGGCAATGCTGGTCGGGATGATCGTAACTCGCGCAGGCTGTTTTCTCAATGGCTGCTGTGCTGGGCGGCCCACTTCACAGTGGTGGGGAATGAATTTGCCAGATTACAAAGGAGTATGGCAACGGCGCGCGCCAGTGCAGATACTCGAAGCCTTATCGGGAATGATCGTGCTAGTGGGTGCTATCGTGCTTTGGGGGGGGCTGGCGTTCGCGGGCGCACTTTTCCTCTACGCTGTCGGCGCTTACGGCGCCTGTCGTGCTTTATTGGAAACCGCGCGTGAGGAGCAAGATCGCATCTGCGGCATTAACCTTCACAGGTTCATTTCCGCCGGACTAATTGCCGCCTCGCTCGGGACATTTGTCATAGTCTGGTGGCACACAGGAGAGATTGGACCTTAGTGTTGTCTCGTATTGCAGAGCATCGCGGGATTCGCGAACGTGACTGTTCTTGATCACACGCTTTGAGGAACGGCGATAGGGAGGAACAATAGCATGACTAATTGGGCCTTGGTTCTGGTTCCGTTTTTGGTACTGCCCATCGTGCTCTTGTTCCGGTTCATCGGCTGCGGAATTGACGCTGTTGGCACCGCCGTACCGCCAACGGGATCAACACCGCCGCCAACCGGATCAACACCGCCGCCAACCGGATCAACACCGCCGCCAACCGGATCGAAACCGCCAGGATATCGCAATTACATCATGGGTGAGCCCAATAATCCGGGCACGGTCAAACATTCAGGCGTCATTCCGAACAAGATGGACGTCGTCGGTTATTGGCGCCTCATTGAGCCGGCAGGCGCTCCGATAGCGAAGGATGAGAAGGGCTTCCAAGATGGCCAGTATGTAGAAGGACAGGCGATACCGTTGGAAGCTCCGACCGCGGCGACCCCCGGCTCGGAGGCCGCTGCAGGCAATTTCGTCGCTGGTCAGAATGGTCTCATCTTATCAGAGCCGAGTGCGCTCTGCCGCTACTTCAATGGCGGCTACGTCCGCGTGCCTTTCAAGGCTGGCCTTTATACAGACGAGTTCACAGTTGAAGCTTGGGTAGAGCCCCACCCATTGAAGAAGGATTACGAATACACCTTGTTCGATGCTGGCGGGCGCTATCCCATAGGATCCGCGGCCACAGCGCCTCACGGCTTCCGGATCTATGAGAACAGGAATGGTTGCTGGCAAATGCGAGGCGCAGGCACTGGAGAACTGTTCCTGAATCCACCATTGGTGCCTAGGCCCGGCAAGACCCACCTCGCCCTTACCTACGGAAAGGATCCCGACGGGGTGAAAAGGTTACGCATTTACCTCGACGGCAAGGAAGCCGCTAGCGTCGGCTGGAACTCGTATTCAAAGCCTGATGGCGCCCCATTATTCATCGGCGTTGCGAACACCACACCTGTTCCGACGGATCCAGTCCAGCTGCGTACACCGGCGCTGATGCGCATACAAGAAGTCGTGCTGCACAAGAAGGCACTGTCGAAGGAAGAAATCGAAAACCACGTGGACATCAACAGGGTTTGAGTCCGCGCCTCGCCGTCCGGATTGGGAGATAGGTCCACATGAATGAGTGGGTTCTTCTTCTGGTGGTGCCGCTTTTGCTGCTGCCGATCATACTTTTGTTCCCCTTTGTCGGCTGCGCCGTGATTGCCGGCCTCAAAGATCCCGATCCCGCGCCGAATTCAGCACCCCAGGCTCCGCCGGGTCAGGTCTCACCACCTGCGCAAAATTCCCCTGTCCCGACACCTCCCGTTGAGGTTCTAGGAACGCCGCCGCGCTATCGGGACTACATCATGGGTGAGCCCAACAATCCCGGGACCGTGAAGCACAATAACGTCGTGCCGAACGCGGCAAATGTTATCGCCTACTGGCGGTTGGTCGATGCACCGGGGCTGAGCTCAGCCAAGGACGAAAAAAGTTTCCAGAATGGCCAGTATAAGGAAGGGCAGGCGCTTGTTTTTGAAGCACCCACGGCGGCCAAGGCGGGGTCGCAAGCAGCAACCGGCGACATCCTGACTGGTCAGAATAGTCTCATCAAATCGGAGCCCAGCGCCCTTTGTCGCTACTACAACGGCGGCTACATGCTCGTTCCGTTCAAATCCGGGATGTATACAGATGAGTTCACGATTGAAGCCTGGATCCTGCCACACGCGCTGACCAAGGACTACGAATACACCTTGTTTCATGCGGGCGGCCATTACGCCATCCCGCCTGCCCCCGCATCCGATCATGGATTCCGAATTTTTGAGGATCGCAACGGGCGGTGGCAGGCTCGTCTCGCGCCGGCAACAGCCGACCTCTTTCAGTCCCCGCCTCTAATCCCGCGACCAGGCCGCACTCATTTGGCGATGACAGTAGCAAACGAAACAGTGCCGGGGGCAAAGAAGAAGGTCACCCTCTATCTCGACGGGAAGATCGCACAAATCGCGACCGCGAATTCTTATTCCCGGCCTGACAACGCACCTCTATTCATCGGCGTAATGAATGCGACGCTGCTGCCCGCCAATCCCGCCCAATTGCGCACACCCGTGCTGAGTCACATCCAAGAGGTGGTCATACACAACAAAGCGTTATCGCTAGAAGAAATCGAAAATCACGTCGATATCAACCGATAGCGAGGAGGTACTACTCCATGGCAAATCCATTGACGGGTGATTTCGAGGCTGTCCTGCAGATAAGTGGCAGCACCATCAACCGTTTGGCTGCAACAATGCATCAGAATGCGTTCACGAACCCGCAACTGCCGAGCTTTCCGCATATGATCAGAATGCGGATTGGTGACGATTATGCGATCGATGGCGTGCGAGGGCTTGTATTCGGTCAGCTAGGGGTTCCGCGGATTCACCTGATCCATGGCGTTACCGATCGTTTCGGGGTCGAGGTTCACGTGCGCGCCTGGTACCGGCCTGACCCCGGCACAAATCCGCTCCCGACCTATATCAACGGCACCGTCCACGCCGAATACACGCTCAAGGAAATCGATCCCCAATGCTTCGGATGGTCCAAGCTTGCCTCGGACTATCTCTGGATCAGGGTTGTGAAAGATTCGGTCACCTTCCGAGGCACCGGCGAAGACGATATGGATCCGGTTCTAGACCCGATCGCGGGCGTCTCTACGGCGGACCCGGCGGCCGTCGCTGCGGCAAATATTGACAAAGTTACAAAGCAGATCGCCAACCAATTGGCGGTACGCTTCGAGCCGACCCCACATCAGGTGTCAAAGCGCTTCCGCCGCGGATCAATGCGCAGTTTAAACGCGCCAATCGGCGGCTCTGCAGTTGCAATCGCCATCGGGCTCAGCGGTGAACCAGTAGGAAATATCCACAGCATCAACAATCTTCTGCTTGAAGGCAGCGACTTAGCGATCGGAGTGAGTATCACTTACATTCTGTCCACGATGGAACCCTTGCTGAATGCTATTAAAGCGTTCAACACGACTGTTCCGGTTCACATATCAACAGGCAAGTATAATCCCATACCAGACTTCGATACGATCTATCACGTCGGCGTGCATCCCCCGACCGTAGAATGGGATCCGCATATCTCTCATGCTTTGTTGAAGATCACTGTGAACGGATGGGCGAATACGAATTCGATAGCACCCAACGCAACCGTTAAGATAACCCAGGATATCAGGCTTGAATTCGATGCCGGCAACGGCAACTTTCTTCTGACGCCCTTGAGCCCCGAAGTCAATGTAGATCTCAGCGGGGTTGCCGGCTGGTTTGGGGTCGAGGGAACCATCGAAAATCTCGTTGCGAAGATGGTTCAACCCATCGTGCAGGCGGCCTGTAACAGTGCGCAGCCCGGTTTGGGAGTGATGATAACGGGCACGCATGAGTTGTCGCAGCAGCTTCGAACGCTCGACGGTCAGGCGACGGTCAGCCTCGATCAAGGTCTGTTTCTGCGTGACGGGATTATTGTCAGGGGCACTATTGGTCTCACATCGCGCCAGGCTATCGTCGTCAGGAACGGGATGACATCCGCGCAGGATGCGCATACCGCGCTCGAAAGCTGGATCCCGGGCGGGCGGATCGACAAGTTTGAATGGTCTTGGTCTTGGGCCGGATCTGGCGATCCGGGTCAAAGGACCTTCACAGACAGATTCTTGCTGCGACGACCACCGGGGATCACCGGGCGTTGGGGCGGGGGGATCGGGCTGACGTTGCCACTGCCTGGACTGGACGGATGGGGTACCGTCTGCCTGAAGATCAGCGGCGTCCGCGTAGATTCGTTTACTGGAGAGTTTGTCCCGGTGAAGAGTTCGATGCGATGCACGCGCTTTGGGTTTCGTATTACCGACAAGTTCAGGAACGGGGAGCGTCTATTCCTTCGCGACATGCCGGAGTTGTCTCAGCGGGTCCCATTCCCGCAGCTTTCGCTGTTTTCACCACAACCCTGGGGTACGACCACCAACACCCTCCTAATCTATGTTGATCGCGGCTGGGACGAGCACCTAGCTGCAATCATCGAGAGAGGACTGGAGAATTGCCGACGCTATGATGCCGGACTCGCCCTGCTCATTCTCTTCAAGGAGGGCATCTTGGAATCGGCTGGCTCCCATCTCATAGAGGAAGTCGAAGGCCTTGCGCGAAAAATTGGCATCCCGGCGCTCGTCAATGAAGATGTCAGGGGCGGCTGGACGCGTGCGCTTGCACTCAGAGTCGGGACGGGTGAGGTTGGCTGGGCGATTATAACGCCCGAGGGCGCGGCGGCCTGGACGCATCAAGGACGTGTCTCCGTTGAGGACCTGGGTTCGGCGCTTGATACTCATCTGCGGCGAAGCGGTGACGCGAAGCCGGTCGCCTTCCGCATTGCCGCCGAGGTCGGCCACCAGGTTACGGCCGCGGCGCTTTATCCCGGCCTCTCCGACCTGGGTGAATCCCGATGTCCACCTCCGCCACTCGGGCAGCTAGGCATAAAGGGAGCGGCGGTTACGTTCGTACAGAAGGACTCGCAGGCCTCCATTGAAATAATACGTCGCTTGGTCAGTCAGCACGAAGGACCTGAAGGCTCCGGATCGGTGGTCGTAGCAGTCATCGATGGCGCTGATGGACGGGATGTTCAAACCCTCAAAGAGCAGCTTCAACTCGATTTTGTGCCAATCCCCGATCGTTCCGGAACAATAACAGACCGATTCGGTGTCGGCGTCTGGCCCACAACCATCATGCTGGATCATGGTGGGATCATTTCGGAGATCCAAACCGGCTTCGCAACGATCTCAGCCGAGACAGACGGTGAGTCTGCATTATAGGCGGCGGGAGGGAAAGCATGATTTTGAGCGCTTGCAAGCTTAGGCCGGAAGGTGTGGCCAAAGGGGTATCAGCACCACGGCTCCCGCCGCAGGCACCGCGTACGACCCCTCCGCGAGCAGGGTTGAGCCAATCCGGCACCGACCAGACCGAAGGATTGGCTCCGTCAGCAGTCAATTCAAACCGTGTCGAAAAACACCCCATCCTTGCCGCCCCAGGCCGGCGCCATCGAGGCGAAGCTCCTCCAAAGCAACGTACAAAGCGTTCTGTCTACTCCAGCCGGAGCGCACCTGCGGGTGGTCACGAAGCCATGCATATCGTTTTGCAGCGAAAAAGCCGTCCTCTCCTAGTTGCAGAATTTCACCGACCTGCAGCCAG
>Ga0075421_100010255_pt1 | contig 11575 bp, 11 predicted proteins | sample SoiMetdeltSBSDD5_FD_75292 | JGI IMG/M metagenome (GOLD analysis project Ga0075421, IMG submission 75292) | Bulk soil microbial communities from a Populus tree surrounding site in Tennessee, USA - Soil MetaG P. deltoides SBSDD5 | ecosystem: Environmental > Terrestrial > Soil > Tree plantation...
GGCGCCGCTTGCGGTGCCGTCATCAGGACGTGCGGGCTTGGCTCGCGCGTCCGTCTGAAATGATCGGTTGACGCGTCTGCCTCGTCAAAGACATTCAGCTCACCCGCGCCTGCGCCAGCGCGGCTCGAGGAAGGTCGCGAGGCCGATCGCGAGCACGTAGAGCAAGACGAGCGGGATCACGGAGAGGATCGTCGAGACCGGGTCGACGCCGGGCAGGAGCACGCCGATCACGACCATCACGAAGATGCCGATGCGCCACGTGTGCCGCAGCTGTGCTGCCGAAAGAATCCGCAGCCGCACGAGTGCGAGCACGAACACCGGAACCTCGAAGGCGAGCGCGACGCCGAGCAGCACGAAGCCGACGAACCGGTAGTAGTCGCGCGCTCGGAGTTGGATCGTGAAGTAGGCCGAGTCGTAGTTCGTGAGGAAGTGGATCGCGGGCGGGAGGATCACGTAGTAGCCGAAGAGGACGCCTCCGAGGGCGAGCACCGTGGCAAAGCCCACGAGCACGACCATCGAACGCTGCCGGTGTTCCTCGAAGGCGGGCGCGAGGAAGGACCAGAGCTGCCAGAGGACGACCGGCAGCGCGAGCAGCAGGCCGGCCCACAGGCTGACCACGATCGAGGTCGCGAACGGCTCGATCGGGCTGAAGGTCACCGGCTTGTCGAGGCGGTCCGGCAGCGGCCGGTTGAGCCACTCGAGCAGCCGGCCGTGGAACGCGTACGCGACGATGAACCCCACGGCGAGGGCGCCGATGGCGATGAACAGCCGCGCACGCAGCTCGCCGAGGTGCTCGACAAGCGTGGCCTCCTCGCCGTGGCGAAGGCGCCGCGGGAGCACGCTCACGGCGCTACGGCGTTGACGACGGCGGCGGGGAGTCGTCCCCGGAGCGTGGCGGCAGCTCGGCCTTGTCGTCGTGGCTGCCGCTGATCGAGTCCTTGAACTCGCGCATGCCCTTGCCGAGCGAGCGCCCGATCTCGGGGAGGCGCTTCGGCCCGAACACGAGCAGCGCGACGATGAGGATCACGATGAGCCCGGTGATGCCAACCTCGGGAAGCATGGTCGAAGCGTAGCGTCTTCCGGCTCGGGTATGGCCGGGTCATGTCCAAGAAGCCGCTGAGCGAGCAAGTGCTCGTCGTCACCGGCGCCTCCAGTGGCCTCGGCCGCGCGATCGCACGTCTCGCGGGAGAACGCGGCGCGAAGCTCGTCGTCACCGCCCGTAACGAGGAGGCGCTCGACAACTGCGTCGCCGAGATCGAAGGGGCAGGCTCGGAGGCGCTGGCCGTTCCCGGCGACATCGCCGACCGCTCGGTGGTCGAGCGCGGCGTCGAGGCTGCGGTAGAGCGCTTCGGCCGGATCGACACCTACGTCGCGAACGCGATCGTCACCGTTTACGCCGAAGCCGAGCGGCTCGAGGAGGACGAGCTGCGGCGCGTGTGGGACGTGAACGTCTTCGGTGTCGTCTACGGCTACTGGGCCGCCCTGCCCCACCTGCGCGCCTCGCGCGGGACCTTCCTGCACGTGAGCTCCGCGCTCGCGTACCGGGGGATCCCGTTGCAGGCGGCGTACTGCTCCTCGAAGGCCGGGCTGCGCGCGTTCTTCGAGTCCGCCCGCGTGGAGGAGCAGAAGGCCGGCACCGGCGTCGCCGTCTCGCTCGTCCTTCCGGGCGCGATCAACACACCGCAGTTCGACCGCGACCGCCAGAAGATCGGGTACCAACCCGAGCCCGTGCCTCCGATCTACCAGCCGGAGCCGTTCGCCGAGGCTGCGCTGCACTGCGCCGAGCACCCGGTCCGCGAACTGCCGGTCTCCTGGGGGGCGCAGAAGCTCCTCTGGGGTCAGAAAATGTCACCACGCGCCGGCGACTGGGTGCTGAGGCGTAACGGCTGGAAGAGCCAGCACACCGACGAGCGGAAGCCTGTCGACTCCCCCGACATCCTCTTCGATACGCTGCCGGGCGACCCCGGTGCGCATGGCCGTTTCGATAGTCGCGCGCGCGGAAGCACCATCTGGACACGGCTTCGGCTGTTACTCCCGAAGGGCTGAGGCCCGTCGCTAGCATGAACCTGACATGGCTTTGCTCGAGCTGAAAAACCTCCACGTCGCCCTGGAAGACGGCACCGAGATCGTCAAGGGTGTCGACCTCGCGGTGGACACGAACCAGATCCACGCGATCATGGGCCCGAACGGCTCCGGGAAGTCGACCCTCGCGTACGCGTTGATGGGCCACCCGGCGTACGAGATCACCGAGGGCCAGATCTTCTTCGACGGCGAGGACGTGACGGAGCTCGAGGCGGACGAGCGCGCGCAGCGCGGCCTCTTCCTCGCGTTCCAGTACCCGCATGCGATCCCCGGCGTCACCGTCACGAGCTTCCTGCGCTCGGCGATCAACTCGATCCGCAAGGCGCGGAACAACGGCGAGGACGACCCGGTCAAGATCCCCGAGTTCCGCAAGGACCTGTTCGAGGCGATGGAACAGCTCAAGGTGCCGCGCGAGCTCGCGCAGCGCTACCTCAACGACGGCTTCTCCGGTGGCGAGAAGAAGCGGGTCGAGATCCTGCAGATGGCGATGCTGAAGCCCCGCATCGCCGTGCTCGACGAGACCGACTCGGGCCTCGACATCGACGCCCTGAAAACCGTCGCCCGCGGCGTGAGCGAGCTTGTCGGGGAGGAGACCGGCGCGCTGGTGATCACGCACTACCAGCGGATCCTCAACTACGTGGAGCCCGATTTCGTGCACGTTTTCGTGAACGGGCGTATCGTGGAGGAAGGCGGTCCGGAGCTTGCGCACCGTCTCGAGGCCGAGGGCTACGAGGGCTTCGGCACAAACGGAAGGAGCAATGGCAGCCACGCCTGAAACCGAAGTCGTCGCTGGGATTCGCAGCGACTACAAGTACGGCTTCCACGAGATCGAGGACTACTTCTTCAAGTCGGGCCGCGGGCTCTCGGCGGAGCTCGTCGCGGCCATCTCCGAGCACAAGAACGAGCCTGACTGGATGCGCAAGTTCCGGCTCAAGTCGCTCGAGTACTTCCTGGCGCGTCCGCTGCCCGAGTGGGGCGGCGACCTCTCGGAGATCGACTTCGAGAACATCTTCTATTACATCCGCCCGACCGAGAAGCAGGCCAACTCCTGGGAGGACCTGCCCCCCGAGATCAAGGACACCTGGGACAAGCTCGGGATCCCGGAGGCGGAGAAGAACTACCTCGCCGGTGTCGGCGCCCAGTACGAGTCCGAGGTCGTCTACCACAAGCTCCAGGAAGACCTCGAGTCCCAGGGCGTGATCTTCAAGGACATGGACTCCGGGCTGCGCGAGCACGAGGAGCTGGTGAAGCAGTACTTCGGCACGATCATCCCGCAGAACGACAATAAGTTCGCGGCGCTCAACTCGGCCGTCTGGTCGGGCGGCTCGTTCATCTACGTGCCGCCGGGCGTGAAGGTCGAGATGCCGCTGCAGGCCTACTTCCGGATCAACGCCGAGAACATGGGCCAGTTCGAGCGGACGCTGATCATCGTCGACGAGGGCGCCTACGTGCACTACGTCGAGGGCTGCACGGCGCCGATCTACACGACCGACTCACTGCACTCGGCGGTCGTCGAGATCATCGTCAAGGAAGGCGGCCGCTGCCGGTACACGACGATCCAGAACTGGTCGACCAACGTCTACAACCTGGTCACGAAGCGGGCTGTCGCCTACAAGGACGCGACGATGGAGTGGGTCGACGGGAACCTCGGCTCGAAGCTGACGATGAAGTACCCCGCGATCTGGCTGCTCGGCGAACGGGCTCACGGCGAGGTGCTCTCGATCGCCTTCGCGAACCAGGGACAGCACCAGGACGCAGGGGGCAAGGCCGTGCACATCGCGCCGAAGACGACCTCGACGATCACGTCGAAGTCGATCTCGAAGAACGGCGGCCGCGCCTCCTATCGCGGCCTGCTCGAGGTGGCGAAAGGCGCCGAAGGCGCGAAGTCGAAGGTCGTCTGCGACGCGCTGATCCTCGATGAGGACTCGCGCACCGACACCTATCCGTACATCAGCATCGACGAGAACAACGTCGACATCGGCCACGAGGCGACGGTGTCGAAGATCGGCGAGGAGCAGCTCTTCTACCTGATGTCGCGCGGCCTCTCCGAGGCCGAGGCCGCGGCGATGATCGTCTCCGGCTTCGTCGAGCCGATCACGAAGGAGCTTCCACTGGAGTATGCGGTCGAGATGAACCGCCTGATTCAGCTCCAGATGGAAGGCTCGGTCGGCTAGCTCCGGACTCGCGTTGCGAAACCGGCGCTTCCCCGGCACGAACGGCCCCGTTTGGGGTCAGACCCCGGACGGGTCCGAACGAGGCAACCGTGCGAGCTGAATTGCTCGAGCGCTACCGCGCGCTGCCGTTTCCGACCACGACCGACGAGCCGTGGCGGTTCACCGACCTGAAGGGCTTCGATCCGGACGCCTTCGTCTCCAACGGCAACGTCCGGGGTCAGACCCCGGCCGGGGCCGGCGCGAGCATGCTGGAGCTGGACGTGGCCGGTTTTGCCACGGCGACCGAGGACGGGATCGAGGTCGAGCGCGCGCCGGAAGGCGTCACCTTCGAGCCGCTGCGCGACCACGAGCTGCTCGGCACGCTCGTCGGCGCCGACGAGAAGTTCGCCGCGCATAATGCGGCCCTCTGGGAGCACGGCCTGCTCGTGCATGTCCCTCGCGGCCTCGTGCTCGAGAAGCCGCTCTACGTCAGGATCGCGAACACGCACGAGGCCGGCGCGCTCTTCTGGCGGCTGCTCGTCGTCGCCGAGCCTGAGAGCCGCTTCAGTGTCGTCGAGGAGTTCGTCTCCCAGTCACCCGAGCTGAGTGGGTATTCGAACGCCGTCTCGGAGCTCTTCGTCGGCGACGGGGCGAAGGTCGAATACGTCTCCCTACAGAACCTGTCTTTGCAGACGTGGCACTTCGCCGCGCACCGCGCGCAGGTCGACCGCGACGCCGAGCTCGACTGGGTTGCCGGCGGGTTCGGCTCGAAGAAGGGCAAGACGCGGATCCAGAACGACCTCGCCGGCTCCGGCGCGACCTCCCGCGTCACCGGCGCCTACTTCGCCGACGGCGAGCAGCACCTCGATTACGACACCTTCCAGGAGCACATCGCCCCGAACACGACCTCGGACTTCGCCTTCAAGGGGGCGCTGCGCGATCACGCGACCGCGGTCTGGCGCGGGATGATCAAGGTCGAGAAGGACGCTCAGAAGACGAATGCCTACCAGGAGAACCGAAACCTGATCCTCTCCGAGCAGGCCCACGCAGACTCGATCCCCGGCCTCGAGATCGAGGCCAACGACGTCCGCTGTACCCACGGTGCCACCATCAGTCCGGTCAACCGTGACGAGCTCTTCTACGCGATGGCACGCGGGATCTCCCGTGGAGAGGCGGAGCGCCTGATCGTGCGCGGCTTCTTCACCGATGTGCTGAACCGGATCGAGCTCGAGCCGGTCCGCGAGGCCGTCACCGAGGCGCTCGAAGCCCGGATTCCGAAGCTCTAACTGACCGGCGGCCGGCCGCGAACGGAGCCGATCTCGGCTACTTTCCCCCGCGTTAGGTAGGCAACTAAGGGGGTCATCTCTTGAGACGCATCACCTTGGCGCTCGTCGCCGCGGGCGCACTCGTGCTCGTGACGGCGGCCGGCGCGACGGACGATGGGCTGTGGCTGTTCCCCGCCTCGCATGGCACCGGGACAATCGCCGCTTGGCGGGCACAGCAAGGCGAAGCTGACGCTCAGGGCGCGGCGAACCAGGCGATCCTGCTCGAAAAGGACACGACGTCGGCAGACACGTCGGCTGCCGCGCATGTGGTGGGCCTCAACGGGCTGCGGGTCCCGCTGCTCGGATCCTTCTCCTACGACTATCGCGTGAAGGACGGCGTTTGTACCGTCACCGACCCACGCTGGGCGCTCTTCGTCACCGGCCAGAGCGGACGGCAGTACGTCGTCAATCTCGGCTGCAAGACCTCGCTCACCTCGTCCGGCGCTGAGGCCGGCTGGCTGAGGAAGACCGCCACGCAGGCCCTCATCCGCGCGGAAGTCATGCGGAAGGGCGGTGGCGATGCGCTGAACGGTCAAGTTTCGGGCCTCGCGCTCGTCTTCGACCATGCCGTCGGCCACGTCTACGTCGACAACATCCGCGTCCAGGTGAAGGGGCCCGGGAACACGTGGACGTATGCCGGGGACAACGGCGGCACGAATCCGCCAGGCGGCTCGCCGAGCTTCTCGGTGGACCAGAGCTCGCTGCTCGCGGCGCCGCTGTCGGCCGACGAGCAGCTCAACGGCGACGATCTGCTCGCGTCGCTGACGACAGACGAATGGGCATTGGTGGACGCGGACGCGACGGGCTAAACGCGGGCTCCGCGAAAGCAGTCTTCGCGGTAGGCGGCGGGCACGGCATTGCAGCGCGCCCGCCGCCCCGCCACGTCGTTTGCGAAGCCGCCGAGGATCGTGCCGATTCCGTAGAAGCAGTAGGAGCGCGTCGAGCCCGGCGCAAGCAGGCACATCCGGATCGCGCGGGTGGGGCCTGCGTCGTTCGAGGTCAGGTCACGTGAGCCTCCGTAGACGCACTCGCGTTCCATCGAGCCGGCGAGCCCGCACAGCCGGACGATCTTGCGTGGGTTCTGCACCGAATACCCCGAGGCGTCCCGCCCGAAGGACTGGAAGCAGGTCGCAACCCACCCCGACTCCGCCCGGCGGCACCATGCGGCCGCCTTGCGGAAGTCGTAGCCGACCGCGGGCAGGATCCGCGAGGTGACCATCAGGTAGCAGTAGAGCTTGTCCCGCTCCTTCACGCTGTCGCACGGATAGAGCAGGTCCTTCTTGCTCACCCACCTCGTCGGCGTCAGCTGCATCGGGCCGGGCAGGAAGTTCTGCATAAAAACTCCGCCGGTACAAGAGGTCTGGTCCCAGCCGGTCTTGAGCCGGTCGCAGACACGGAGCGAGTAGGGCAGGTCGTTGAGGCTGTAGATCATCAGCCCGTGCCCGAGGCCGTGCACGCACTGGTAGAGGAGGAAGTACGTCTTCGTGATCGCCTCGCCGGTGCAGAGGCTGCGTGCGATCGAGGCCACCTTCGAACGCGGGACGCCGCCGAAGGCGCGCTCGATGACGCCGTGGTAGTAGCCGGACCAGCACGTCATCGAGCCGTTCGCTAGCGCGACCGCCGCGTTGTCGTGGTACTTGACGTACGCGGCGTGGCCGATCTCGTGCGCGATCTGGTGGCAGCCGTTGTCGACCGCCTGGTTCGTCCGCATGTACCGCGCCAGGGTCGACAGCGCGGTCTCCGGCGACTTGTCGTAGGCGAGGTTGCCGAAGGCCTGCTTGTAGCAGGCGTAGTCGCCGTGGCAGTCGGAGAGCTTCTCATCGTTCGGGCGGAACGCGGTCAGCGCGACGGAGTTGTTCTTCGTCGAGGCGGCCACGAAGCGGGCGACATCGCGGATCTGGCCGGTGCTCAGCTTGCTCGTGAACGAGGGCATGCCGCCGCCGCCGTTCGAGACCTGCCGGACGACCGCGTCATAGGTCGGCTTCACCTGATCGAGGTTCGGGCCGGTCTGGCCTGTGGACTTGGCGGCCGAGAGTGTGTGGCAGCCGCCGCAGCCCGCTGAGGCGAAGACCTTCGCACCTTTCGAGTCCGCGGCGTTCTTGCTGCCGCCGCCGCACCCGGCAGTGAGCGCGGCCACGCCCAGCATCACGACAGCCCCCTTGAGCACGCACACAGGGTAGGAGGTGCGACGGCGATTCGGTCCGACGCCGTCGTTAGGTTTGCCGCGATGCGACTGCTCCCGCTCGCCCTCGTAGCTCTCGCGCTCGTTTCGTCGGCCGGAGCCGGCAGCGGCGGCGCCTACCTGACCCTCAATCAGCTCTCGAACCATGCTGACGCTGCGGTTCTGCACACGAAGACGGGCGTGTTGACCGCGTACGCGGTCGAGTCGGCCGGCTCCGTGAACGTCACGGACGGGACGACGACCCACACCGTCGTGGCCGGCTGGCCGGCGGTCTCGGACCCGCGGCTGGTGCAGAAGCCTGACGGGACGATCTTCCTCTACTTCGGGGGCTCGACGCCCGATCTGAAGACACAAGGCGCCCTCCGCTTCGCCTCCATTGACGGCGGCGTCACCTGGAGCGGGCCGGTCAAGACAAATCCCTCCTCGACGATCGGCGACGTCCAAGCCTCGGCGCTGCGCCGGGACGGTACGTCGATCTTCACCCAGGACGGCACAGGCTTCATCAACGTCTACCAGGGAGACAACGGCGGCACGCTTCACAACGTCTTCACGCCCTGCTGCGGCTACGACGAGACACTCGCGGTCGACACTTCCGGGCTCGCGCAGCTCGCCTTCTGGTCGAACGCGACCGGGAAGTCCGGCTACCTGTACTTGCTCCTCGACGACACCGGGGCGGCTGTAGGAGCACCGGTGAACCTCGCAGCGGGAACCGACGCCCAGGCCTTGCCGGCGATCAATCGCGTTCCGCTCGTCGCCGACGGCGCCGGCAACACCTTCATGGCGTGGCCGGGCGAAAGACACGTCACGATCGCCGCTCTCGGCGCGGGCAAGCTGAAGCGCAAGTTCGCGATCCGCACCGCCGGGGCGCCGGGCCAGCTCGCGCTGGCCGTCGAGCCTGACGGCGGGAAGCTGTGGGTCGTCTGGACCCAGGGCAAGTACCTGTGGGCGACGCGGCTCCGCGACGCGGCGCACGCGTCGGCGCCGATCGTCGTCCGGACGCCGCTTCCGGCCGGCCGGACGCCCTATGCCATGGAGGCAGTCGGCCTGGCAGGCCGCGTCGCGCCGGTCCTGAACCTCAGCGGCTCGCCGGGCAACACCCTCTGGCAGACAAGCCTGATCCCAGGCCTCGCCGCGCACGCCTCCCGGAAGCCGAAGCCGACGGTCAAGGTGCGCGACGACGTCGCGCTGGTCAAGGGAGCCACAATCCGGGGAGGCGGCAAGGTCGCGCATACGAGCGCGAAGGGCATCGCCCCGCTCGTCGGCTTCAAGCGCCACGCGCGAGTGACGGTGACGAAGCCCGGCTACGCCGGCACCTCGTTCCGCGTGCCCTAGGCTCACGTCTACGATGGCCGATGTGGCCGTGACGGAGACCCGGAAGCTGGACGCGCAGAAGCTGCGCGCCGACTTTCCGATCTTCGAGCAGCTGATTCACGGCAAGCCGCTCTCGTTCCTCGACTCGGCGGCGAGCTCGCAGAAGCCGAGGCAGGTGCTCGACGCGATCCGAACGTTCTACGAGACGTCGTACGCGAACGTGCACCGCGGGGTCTACGAGCTGGCCGAGCGCGCAACCGCGGGCTACGAGGGGGCACGTGAAACCGTTGCGCGGTTCCTGAATGCGTCGTCCACCCGCGAGGTCATCTTCACCCGCAACGCGACCGAGGGCATCAACCTCGTCGCCTATGCCTGGGGTCTCAACAACCTCGGGCCCGGCGACGTCGTCGTGGTCACGCAGCTCGAGCACCACTCGAACTTTGTGCCCTGGCAGTACATCGCCCACCGGACCGGTGCCGACTTCAGGATGCTGGCGCTCGACGAGCAGGGTGAGCTGCGGCTCGACGAGCTCGACGATCTCGCCGGCGGCGGGCGGGTCAAGGTTGTCGCCGCCGGGCTGGTCTCGAACTCCCTCGGCTCTGTGAACCCGGTCGAGAAGCTCGCGGCCTGGGCGCACGAGCGCGCCGCGATCATGGTCTGCGACGCTGCTCAGGGAGCGCCTCACCGCGTGGTCGACGTCCAGGCACTGGGTGCCGACTTCGTCGCGATCACGGCACACAAGCTCTGCGGGCCGAGCGGCATCGGCGCTGTCTGGGGCCGGATGGAGCTCCTGGAGGCGATGGAGCCCTTCAATCTCGGCGGCCACATGATCAGCCGCGTCCGGTTCGAGGACACGAGCTGGGGCGAGGTGCCGGCCAAGTTCGAGGCGGGCACGCAGGCGATCGCAGAAGCAGTCGGTTTCGGCGCCGCAATCGACTACATCAGCGAGGTCGGTCTCGACGCGATCGAACGGCACGAGCACGAGTTGGCCGCGTACGCGCTCGATCGCCTCGCCGAGCTGCCCTGGGTCAAGACGTACGGGCCGCCGGCCGACCGTCGCGCCGGGATCGTCTCCTTCAACGTCGAGGACATCCACCCGCACGACGTCGCCCAGATCCTGGACGGCGAAGGCGTCGCGATCCGCGCGGGCCACCACTGCTGCCAGCCGTTGATGGCCAAGCTGGGCGTGGCGGCAACGAACAGGGCCAGCTTCTACCTGTACACGGTGCCGGACGAGATTGACCGCCTCGTCGACGGGTTACACAAGGTCCGTAAGATCCTTTCTTAGAGCCGATGAGCGATCAGATGTACAGAGAGGTGATCCTGGATCACTACAAGAACCCGCGCGGGCACGGGGTGATCGAGGATGCCGACGCTGAGGCCGAGGGCTTCAACCCGCTCTGCGGCGACGAAGTCTCTATCTACGTCTCGTTTGCCGAGGACGGCGAGACGATCGACGACGTCAAGTTCTCCGGCCGCGGCTGCGCAATCAGCCAGGCCGCGACCTCGATGCTGGTCGACATGGCGAAGGGCCGCAAGGCGCAGGAGCTCGCCGACCTGCCCAAGGACGACCTGCTCGACGAGATCGGGATCCCATTGACGCCGATCCGGCTCAAGTGCGCCCTGCTCGGGCTCGGCGTCCTGAAGGTCGCCCTGCACCGTGCCAAGGGCACGCCGCTTCCCCAGGAGTGGGCGGGCCTGGACGAGCTCGAGCTGAAGTAGTTTGGCCTGGCTCGACGTCGGCCCCGCCGAGGAGCTGCCGCCGGGGTCGGTCAAGATCGTCGTCGCCGGCTCGATCTCCGTCGGCGTCTACAACCTGGACGGCGAGTTCTACGCGATCGAAGACCGGTGCTCTCATGATGATGGGCCGCTCTGCGAAGGGGATTTCGACCCCGAGGAAGGCTTCGCGATCTGTCCGCGTCACGGCGCGCACATCGACATCCGCAGCGGGCGGCCCTTGACGCTGCCGGCAGTGTTTCCCGTCGAGACGTTCCCGGTCCGTGTCGAAGACGGGATCGTCCAGGTCGACCTCAGCTGATGTTGGATGACCGCGTCCGTGCAGTTCTAGAGCGGCTCGAGGCGGAAGAACAGCGGCCGCCGGGCGTGGCCGTCGCTCCTGCGACGGGCCGCTTCCTCTTCTCGGTCGTCGCCCCGCAGACGGACTGCGAGGTGCTCGAGATCGGCGCCGGCCGTGGCTACTCGACCGTGTGGCTCGCCGCGGGCGTCCGCAACCTCGGCGGCCGCGTCCTTTCGCTGGAGCGTGACGACGAGTGCATCGCCGCGTGGCACCGGAACATGGTGGAGGCCGGGCTCGAGGAGACGGTGGAGCTCGTCGAGGGCGACGCCCGCGAGACGCTGCCGATGATCGACGACGTCTTCGACCTCGTCTTCCTCGACGCCGCGAACAAGATGTACGAGGAGCTGTTCCAGCTCGCGCGCGGGAAGCTCGAGCCGGGCGCACTCGTGATTGCGGACGACGTCGTCGTGCACGCGGACACGCTGCAGCCCTACGTGGAGGCTCG
>Ga0075421_100010258_pt1 | contig 11574 bp, 13 predicted proteins | sample SoiMetdeltSBSDD5_FD_75292 | JGI IMG/M metagenome (GOLD analysis project Ga0075421, IMG submission 75292) | Bulk soil microbial communities from a Populus tree surrounding site in Tennessee, USA - Soil MetaG P. deltoides SBSDD5 | ecosystem: Environmental > Terrestrial > Soil > Tree plantation...
CCATCCTGGGTCTTGTAGACCATGTCGAGACCCATCTGGCCGCGTGCCGGGTCGGATTCCCTGCCGACGAACGACAGGCTCGAGATCGCCTCCGGCCACAGGTACGCGACCATCACGTCGAGCATCGCGATCCGGATGTGCTGGCCTTGGCCGGTGCGCTCGCGCGCAAACAGCGCCGCGGTGATCGCCTGGGCGGCAGTCACCGCGGTCGTCTTGTCCGGGATGATCGTGCGCACCATGCGCGGCCTGCCGTCGAGGTGCCGGTCGGCCTGGATCTCGGCCAGGCCGCACAGGGCCTGGATCACCGGGTCGTACACGCGCTGGTGCGCGTACGGGCCGGTGTCGCCAAAGCCGCTGATCGAAACGAAAATGATATCGGGGCGCAGTTCCCGGACCGACGCTTCGCCCAACCCCATGCGCTCGATCGCGCCGGGGCGGAAGTTCTGTACCAGCACGTCGGTCGCCGGCAGCAGCTTGCGCACGATCTCGAGCCCTGCCTTCGCCTTGATATCCACGCACAGCGACCGCTTGCTGCGGTTCGACGACAGGAACGAGGCCGACATGCCGTTGTGCACGACGCCGTAGTTGCGCATCAGGTCGCCGCTCGGCCCCTCGACCTTGATCACGTCGGCGCCCTGGTCGCCGAGCATCATCGTCGCGACCGGGCCCGACACCATCGTCGTCAGGTCGAGGACGCGGATTCCCGAGAGCGGTCCGGCCATCGGCTAGTTCTGGTAAGCCTTCTTGCAGGCCGCCTGGTATGCCGGGCGCTGCGCCAGCCGCTCGCGGTATGAGGCGGCCGGCGCCGGCAGCTCGATCTGCTCGTTCAGCGCCCAGTCGAGGCAGGTGATCATCAGGATGTCGGCGACGCTGAAACCCTCGGCGAGAAGGAACGGGCCGCGCTGGCCGATCCGGTCGGCGATTGCGCCGAGCTGCTCCGAGAAATATTTGCGCGCCTCCTCGACCGCGCGCGGCGCTTCGCCGTAGATGTGCTTCAACCCGAGGTGCCGGCGGATCAGGTAGAGCGAGGTGGCGTCGAGCTCGGACATGATGAAGTAGCACCACTCGTTCAGTCTCGCGCGGCCCGCGGCGTCGCGCGGCACATACATGCCCGCCGGCGGCTCGAACGCCTCGCTCAGGTACTGAATGATCGCGGCGCTCTCGGCGATGATCATGTCGCCATGGCGCAGCACCGGCACCTTGTGGCGCGGATTGATCTTGAGAAACTCGGGTTTCAGCGTCTCGCCGCTGCGCGGATGCACCGGGAAATATTCATAGTCGAGGCCCATCTCGGCAAGCATCCAGTGAGGACGCAGCTGCCGCACGGTGCCCATGCCCCAAAGCGTGAGGCCGTTCGCCGCCATCAGAATTTCTCGCAATAGGGCCGCACGTCCACCTCGAGCGACCAGGCGCTGCGCTGCTGCTGGTGCAGCTGGAAGTACGTCTCCGCGATCGCGTCTGTGTTCAACAATCCATCCGGCGGCAGGTCCTTGATCCGGTCGCCGAAACGCGCGTGGATCGCCGGCATGTCGATCGCGCCGTCGACGATCACGGTGGCCACGTGGATTCCCTGCGGTCCGAACTCGCGCGCCATCGACTGGGCGACCGCACGCAGCCCGAACTTCGTCGCGGCGAAGGCGGCAAAATTCGCGCCGCCGCGCAGTGCCGAAGTAGCGCCCGTAAAGAGCAGCGTGCCGCGCTTGCGCGGCAGCATGTGTCTGATCGCCTCGCGCCCGAACACGAAGCCGCCGAGGCATCCCAGGCGCCATACCTTCTCGAACTGGTCCGCGCTGATCTCGAGCAGCGGCTTGCGATGCTGCGCTCCCGCATTGAAAACCGCCACTTCGACGGGGCCGTGTTCGCGCTCGATGCGCAAGAAGGCGTCGGCCACTTCCTGCTCCGCACGTACATCGACCTTCATGCCGGCGGCTTCGCCGCCCTTGGCGCGGATCTGCTCGGCGAAGCCTTTGACCTTGTCTTCGCTGCGTGCCCACATCACCGCGTTGTAGCCGGCGGCGGCGAAGCGGCGCGCGATCGCGGACCCAAGGCCTTCTCCGACACCTGCGACCACGGCGCTACCCTTGCTCACGCGCGCTCCTCAGGCTGCCACCGAGTTCTTGCGCGGCGCGCCGTGCACCTTCACGGTTCCCGCGGCATTGTCGGTCACGGCAAAGACCTCGAAGAACTCGATCTCCGGCTCCATGCCGTATCGCTCGACGATTCCCTTGCGCCAGGGTCCTGAGTAGAACGCTTCGGCGTCGGCCCTCGTCTGCCATTGGTACACCCCGCCCGCGACCCCGCGCTCGCTCCAGATGAAATGCTTGCTGAGGAGCCCCTTCGCCTCGCGGAATCCCGGCGCGATCTTCGTGAAATGGGCGAGGCAGGCATCGTGGTCGATGGAGGCCGGAAGCTTGTACCGGACGATTGCAGTGATCATGAATCCTCCTATTTGTGCGCGGCAACAAAGTTCATTGCGCGTTGACTTCCCGACAGGTGCCGCCTATTCTAGATTCGGTCGTTGACCTGGAGGAGGGAATCGATGAAAAAGATCGCGTTTGCAGTGGCCGCGGCTTGCGCGTCACTGGGATTTTCCGCGGGCACGCTGGCGCAGGAAAAGACAGTCAGCATTGCCGCATTCGGCGTGAAATCGGGCGTGCTGCGCCTGTTCGGCCTGAACAGCGAGGCCGCGGTCAATGCCGCGGTCGAGGAAGTAAACAAGGCGGGAGGCGTGAAGCTCGCCGACGGCTCGAAGGCCAAGATGGTCGTGCAGCCTTATCTCGATGACCGCTGCAACGCCGAAGAAGGGATCGCCGTCGTGCGGCGCATCGTCGGCACGGACGCGCTGGTCGCAATCGGGCCCACGTGCTCGAACGTCGCGGAGCCGCTGTACGGCATCCTGCAAAAGAAGGTAGATGACCCGAAGGACACCGGGCTGCAGTTCCCGATCCTGACCGACGTCGCGATCAAGGTGGGGCTCGCGCAGATCTCGGAATGGTCGTTCCGCAACGTGCCGAACGAGAACACCATGTACTCGTCGCTCTACTACTGGCTGAAGACGACGCGTCCGGAACTGAAGACCGTGTACGGCGGAGTCGAGGAGGATTTCGCACATTCGCGCGCCTCGTGGCACGTAGTGATGAAGGAGCGCGCCAACGCGAACGGCTACACGGTGCTCGGCGAATCGAAGTGGCTGCTGAACGACACGAACTTCTCAACCCAGGTGCGCGAGATCAAGAAGGCGAACCCCGACATCCTGTCGATCGCGGCGCATCCGTTCACCACCTGCGGGCTGCTGAAGGAAATGCAGCGCCAGGGCGTGAAGCCGAAGCTGATCGTCGGCCTCACCAGCACCTCGAGCGAGGAAACGATGCAGGGTTGTCCCAAGCAGGCGGAAGGCATGATCATTCCGTCGAGCTTCGCCCCGGTCAGCAAGGAAGCGAAATTCGCGTCCGAGCAGACCGCGAAGAAGAAAGGCGCCGCCGACCTGCACAGCATGGCCGCCTGGGAGAACGTGTTCATCCTGAAGGAGGTCATGGAGCAGGCGAAGATCTCCGGCAAGAAGGACCCGGCATCGCTGCAGGCCGACCGGCGCAAGATCCGCGACGGGCTGGCCGCGCTGAAGACGACCAAGGGACTGCTCGGTACCAACAAGCGGACCGCCGACCGCGAGGCCGACAAGCCGTACGTGTTCGTGCACGCGAAGGGTGGCAGCTGGCAGGTGCTGCACAACCCGTTGTAGAAGCAGCCGCCGGCGTGTAGCACGCAGTTCGCGAAGGGCGCGGCCCGGGGCCGCGCCCTTCTGTCGTCCGGCCGTACCAGGGGAGGCACCCGGCTCGGGTCATGTACGATTTCCTGCAAGCAGTCCTCGACGGAATCCTGTTCGGGACTACGTATTCGCTGATCGGCATCGGCTTCACGCTGGTATTCGGCGTGATGCACAAGATCAACATGTCCTATGCGGCGGTCTCGATCGGTGCGGCCTACGCCGGCCTCGTCGCCGGCGGCCTGATCCCGGGCGCAAGTGCCTGGGTGGTGTTCGGCTGCGCGCTCGCGTTCGGCGGCCTGTTCGGCTATCTCGTGTACCTGATCTGCTTTCACCTGATCCCGATCCGCAACGAGAACGCGACCCTGATGTCGACGGTCGGCATGCTGCTGCTCGCGGACGAGCTGGTGTCCCATTTCACGACCGGCTCGCCGCAGAATTACCCGGCGATGGTGGAGATGGAGAATCTGCGCGTGGGCGAAATGTCCGTGCGTCCCGACTTGATCGTGGTCTTCATCGTCAGCGTGATCAGCACGGCCATCCTGCTCGCACTGCTGTACCGCACCCGTCTCGGGCTCGCCACGCGCGCCGTGGCGCAGCAGCCGGTGGCGGCGCAGTTGTGCGGCATCCGCGTGGTGCGCGTCAACGCAATCACGTTCATCATCACCGGCCTGCTCGGCGGCATCGCGGGTGCGCTGGTGTGCTCGGCAGTAGGCACCCTCTCGATCCTGATCACCGGCCCGCTGACGGTAAAGGGATTGATCGTCACGGTGATCGGCGGCCTGGGAAGCGTGCCCGGCGCGATCGTCGCCGGGCTGATGATCGGCGGGCTGGAGAACGTGTTTCAGCATTTCCGCGGCGTCACCGAGCGCGACCTCTACGTGATGCTGCTTCTGTTCGCCTTCCTGATCTTCCGGCCCGGCGGGATCTTCGCCCGCGGCCGCGGCCGCGACTGAGGCGCCGGCATGGAGTTCTACTACGGGCTCGCGCAGACGATCGGCATCCACACGCTGCTCGGGCTGTCGGCGTACGTGATCCTGTTGACCGGCCAGATGAGCATGGCGCAGGCTGCGTTCTACGCGATCGGCGCCTACGCTTCCGGCATGCTCACGGTGTTGTGGGGCTGGCACATTGTTCCGGCGCTGTTCGCTGGCGCCGGCCTCGGTGCGTTCACCGCAGGGGTCGTCGGCTTCCCCGCGCTGCGCGTCAAGGGCCTGATGCTCGTCATCGCGACGCTCGCGTTCGGCGAAGGCATTCGCCTCTTCTTCTTCAACTTCGACTACCAGGTGCAGAAAGGCAACGTGCGGGTCGGGCCGCTCGGGCCCGAAGGCTTCCGGCAGATCCGGTATTTCCCCGAGAACGGCTGGACCTCGGGCGAAGTGATGCTGTTCGTCTGGTTCTTCGTGGTGCTCGCGATGGGCGTGGTGTGGTGGCTCGACCGCTCGCGCTACGGCACGGTGCTGCGCGCCGTCGGCGACGACGAGCTGGCAGCACAATCGGTCGGCATCAACCTCACTGCGACGAAGGTGAGCGCAATGACGGTGGGAGGCGCAATCGCCGGGCTCGCCGGCGGCCTCTACGCACACTACACGACCCACATCGAGCATCTCGCGTTCGGCGTGGTGCAGTCGATATTTGCGCTCGCCTATCCGATCATCGGCGGGCTATCGAGCGTGTTCGGCACGCTCGCAGCCGTCGTTTTCGTGCAAGGGTTTCTGGTCGAGGGACTGCGCGGCCTCGGCGACTGGCGCAACCTGCTGTTCGGCGCACTGATCATCGTTGCGATGGTCATCCGGCCAAGCGGATTCCTCGATGCCCGGATGCTCGCGCGCTTCAGGCGCAGGCCTCGCAAAGGCGGCGCCGGTGCTTGACCTGAAGAGCGTGTCGCGTTCCTTCGGCGGCGTGCGTGCCGTCGACCAGCTCGACCTCACCGTGGGCGATGGCGAGATCGTCGGCTTGATCGGCCCCAACGGCTCGGGCAAGAGCACGACCGTGAACCTGATCACCGGGCTCTTCCCGGTCGACTCCGGGATCGTCTATTTTCGCGGCGAGGACATCGGCAACCTACCGACGCACCGGCGCCTGCAGGCAGGAATCGGGCGCACGTTCCAGAACATCCGCCTGTTCGGGCAGCTGTCCGTCTGGCAGAACCTGTGGGTCGCGCAGAACTCTCCCGAAGACCGCGCCGGCCGCGGCTTTCTGTCGCGCTGGCTGGGCGGCCAGTCGGCCGTGCGCGGCGAAATCGAAAAGCTGCTCGAATTCAGCGGACTGTTGCACAAGCAGGATGAGCTCGCATCCAACCTCGCCTTCGGAGAGCAGCGGCGGCTGGAACTCGCGCGTGCGCTCGCGGCGAAGCCAAAGCTGCTGCTGCTCGACGAGCCGGCGGCGGGAATGAACAGCGAGGAGATCGGCCAGTTGCGCGCGAGAATCCTCAGCTTGCGCGAGCGCGGCATCACGATCCTGCTGATCGAGCACGTGATGGAGCTGGTCATGGGTGTCGCTGACCGGATCGTCGTCCTCAATTTCGGCCAGAAGATCGCCGAGGGGCCGCCGGCAGAGATCCGGGCCGATCCGCTCGTGCGCAGCGCGTACCTCGGCGGCGGGGCCTGATGTCCGCCCTGCTCGCCATCCAGGACGTCGTCACTGCCTACGGCAAGATCGAGGCGCTCAGGGGCGTGACGCTCGCGGTCGAGGAAGGATCGATTACCTGTCTGCTGGGTCCGAACGGCGCCGGCAAGACCACGCTGATGATGACGGTAGCGGGGATCCTGCGCCCGCGCTCGGGCTCGATTCGTTTCGGCGGCGGCGAGATCGCCGGCGCCGCCCCGCACCGCATCGTCGAGCAAGGCATTGCGCTGGTTCCCGAGAATCGGCTCGTTTTCCCGCACATGACCGTGCTCGAAAATCTCCGCGCCGGCGCCTATCAGCGCAACGACCGCGGCGGCATCGCAGCGGACATCGACCGCATGTTCGTCCGCTTTCCGCGCCTGAAGGAGCGCGCCGCGCAGGAAGGCGGCACGCTCTCCGGCGGCGAGCAGCAGATGCTGTCGGTCGCGCGGGCGCTGATGAGCCGGCCGAAGCTGATGCTGATGGACGAGCCGTCGCTCGGACTCGCGCCGCTCGTGGTCGAGGAGATCTTCCGCATCATCACCGAGCTGCACCGGGACGGCACCACGATCTTCCTGGTCGAGCAGAACGCTCACATGGCGCTCACGGTCGCGCACCACTTCTACCTGATCGAGCAGGGCCGGATCACCTTCAGCGGCGACCCGGGCTCGCTCGCTGAGGACGAAGTCATACACCGCGCCTATCTCGGCTCGGCGAAAGTCTGATCGGGCGGCGGCGGCGCTGCCGATCACCGGCAACCCGTGCTCGCGGACCTGATCCAGAACACGCTCGACGGACTGACTGCCGGTGCGGCGTATGCGCTACTCGCGGTCGGCTTCACGCTGATCTTCGGCGTGCTGCGCCGGGTCAACCTGTCGTACGGCGCTGCAATCATGCTCGGCGTGTACTTCGCGACCTGGACCAGCCACCATTTCCAGGTCGGCCTGCTCGCGCTCGCGCTGCTGACGATCGCCGGCGCGGTCCTCGCCGGCACATACGTCGAGCGCCTGTGCTTCGCACCTCACTACGCCGCGCGCGACCTCCGCACCGGCGCGTCGAGCTCGTCCATCGCCGCGATGGTCGCGAGCTTCGCGCTGTGGATGCAATTCGAGGAAGCTGCGATCCTGGCGCTGCCTAAGCACTTGTATGCCTTCCCGCCGCTGTACTCCGGCGAGCCGCTGCGCCTGGGATCGTTTCTGCTCCGCGTCGAATCGCTCTACTTGCTCGCCGCCGCGATCGCCGTGTGCCTGCTGCTGCACACGATCCTGTACCGCACGCGCTTCGGCCTGGCGGTGCGCGCGGTGATCGACGTCCCGATGGCGGCGCAACTCGTCGGCATGAACGTGTCATCGGTCTTCGTGCGCATCTTTGCGCTCGCTTCCGCGATCGGCGGCCTGGCCGGATTCCTGATCGCCGCGAGCCACGAGCAAGTCACGCCGATGCTCGGCATGTGGTCGACGATCAAGGGCATGCTGGCGATGATGCTCGGCGGCCTCGGCTCGCTGCCCGGTGCGGTCGCCGGCGGCCTGGTTCTCGGGCTGCTAGAGGCCCACAGCCAATGGTATTTCGGCCCGCAGATGCGCGACCTGATCGCCTATCTGCTGATCTTCGTGCTGCTCGCGCTGCGTCCTGCCTGGATGACCCGATGGACGACTATTCGATCGGCGTCCTGACGAACATCGGGTTGTTCTCGTTCCTCGCGCTCTCCGCGTACCTGCTGCTGATCGCCGGCGAGATGTCGTTCGGGCAGCAGGCGTTTTTCGGCGTGGGCGCCTACACCGGGGCAATGTTTACTGCGATCTACGGGATGCCGTTGCCGCTCGCTGCGCTGGCAGCCATGGCGTCCGGGGCGGTCGTCGCGGTGCTGGTGGGGCTGCCGACGTTGCGCTTGCGCGGACTGTACTTCGCGATGGCGACGCTCGCCGCAGCCGAGATGGCGCGCATCCTGTTCGAGATGCTGCACTTTCAGCGCGAAATCAACGGCGAGCTCGTCGGGCCGGACGGCACGCAAGGCTTTCGCGGGATCCGCTGGGTATTCGAGCGCGGGGTAGAGCCGCTCGAATACATGGCGCTCATCTACGCCCTGCTCGTCGCCGTGCTCGCGCTTTTTCTATGGGTCGAGCGCTCCCGTCTGGGCACGACGTTGCGCTCGGTCGGCGCCGATCCCGAGCTTGCGGCGTCGCTCGGTATCGACGTGACCCGCCTCAAGCTCGGCGTGGCCGCGGCGGCGGGCGCCCTCGCCGCACTCGGCGGGGTACTCTACGCGCACCACAACACCTACATCGAGCCGCGCAATTTTGACATCATGCTCGGCGTGCACAGCCTCGCCTACGCGCTGATCGGCGGCCTGGGCACGGCTTTTGGCCCCCTTCTCGGAGTCCTCATCGATCTCGGCCTGCTGGAAGGCACGCGGTTCTTCCACGCCTACCGCATGATCGTGTTCGGCGGGCTGGTCGCTGTGCTTCTCGTGTTCCGTCCGCGCGGGCTGCTGGATGAACGCGTCGTGCACTGGATCCATGCTCGCGCGTTCAAGAGAGCATGAAGGTCCTGCTTCTCGGATTGCTCGGTCTGGCCGCCGTGCCCGCCGCAGCGCAAGAAACCCGGGCGGAGCTCGATTGCAAGTTCACGGGAACGGATTTCGTCTATGACTGCGTGATCCGCCTGGCCCGCGGCGGAACGCCCTTCTCCGGCGCGCAGGTCTCGATCGGCGCCGACATGCCGTCGATGCCGATGGCGCACAACATCAAGCCAGTGAAGGCGAAGCCGGGTAGCAAGCCCGGCGAGTACGCGGCGCGCCTCGATCTCGAGATGAGCGGCGAATGGGCGGTGAAGCTGAGGCTTTCCGGGCCGGTGCGCGACCAGCTCGTGCTGCATTACGAGTTCGACGAAAAGGGCGCGCGACCCTCCGTCAAGCGATCCGGCACGCCTCCTCGAAGGTAAGCCGCGGGTTGCGCGGCATGACCTTCGCCGGATCGCCGCGGCCGAGATTGCACAGGAAGTTGCTCTTCCAGCGCCCGTCCGGAAAGAACGCCGCGTCGACCTTTGCATTGTCAAAACCGGACATCGGTCCGCAATCCAGGCCCAGCGCGCGCGCCGCGATGATCAGGTAGGCACCCTGCAGCGAGCTGTTGCGCAGCGCGGTGACATTCGCATACGCGGCTTTCTCGTCGCCCATGAAGGCCTTGTTCGCTTCGGGGCGGTGCGGAAACGTGCGCGGCAGGTTCTCGTAGAACTGCGAGTCGTAAGCGACGATCGCCGTCACCGGCGCGGCCATCGTCTTGTCGAGGTTGCCGGGACTGAGCGCCGGCGCGAGCTTTTCCTTCGCCTCCTTCGAGCGCACGAACACGAACCGTCCCGGCTGCGTGTTGAGCGTCGTCGGACCCCATTTCAGCAGGTCGTACAGCGCGCGAAGCTGCGCGTCGGTTACCGGTTCGGTGAACGCGTGAGTCGAGTGTGCTTCCCGGAACAGCACATCCAGCGCGTGTGCGTCGAGCATTTTTCTCTCCCTGGGATCGAATCCCGCAGATGGTAGCATCGAGCGCGTGAGCGTCGATCTCGCGCGCGTGATTCGTCCTGGCGACGGTATCGTCATCGGTGCGGCGTGCGCCGAGCCGCAAACGCTCAGCGAGGCGCTCGTCGCGCAGCGCGCAGCGTTCACCGGCGCGACGCTTTTCCTGGGCGTCAACTATTCCGGCATCGTGAAGCCGGAACATGCCGATCACCTTCGGCTCACCTCGTACTGCGGCGCCGGGCACAACCGCGCGCTGGCCGACGCCGGCGTGCTCGACATCCATCCCCACCCCTATTCGCGCCTGAGCACGCTGATCCGTTCGCGCGCGATTCGCGCCGACGTGGTGTTCGTGCAGGTCAGCCCGCCGAATGCCCAGGGCGAGCACAGCCTCGGGCTCGCGGCCGAATATCTGATTCCCGCGCTCGAGGTCTGCCGCGCGGTCGTCGCGGAAGTCAACGACCGCATCCCGTGGACGCATACCGAACGCGTCCTGCGCGAAGGAGACTTCGCGCTCGCGGTGCATTCCTCGCGGGCGCCGGTCGCCCTGCCCTATGGCGCTCCCGGCGAGACGGAGCGCACGATCGCGCGCCATGCTGCGGCATTCGTTCCGGACGGTGCGACGCTGGAATTCGGGCTCGGCTCGCTGCCCGACGCGATCCTCGCGTTCCTCGCGACCCACAAAAGGCTGCGCGTGCATTCCGGCGCGCTCGGCGACGGCATCGTCGACCTTGCAAGACGCGGCGTGATCGACCAGGTCGTGGGCGGCCAGGTATTCGGCACGCAGAAATTCTTCGACTTCGCACACCGCAATCCGCTGGTTCAATTGCGTTCTTCCGATTACACCCACGACCCGCGCGTGCTCTTTGCCATCGATCGCTTCGTCGCGATCAATTCGGCGGTCGAAGTGGATCTCACCGGACAGGTCAATGCTGAAGTGGCCGGCGGCAGCTACGTGGGCGCGGTCGGCGGCGCGCTGGATTTCATCCGCGCGGCGAACCAGTCGCCCGGCGGCGTTTCTCTGATCTTGCTGCCTTCGGCCGTCGGCACGAAGGTGTCGCGGATCGTCGGCCGGATCTCAGGTCCGGTCGCCACGCCCCGCAGCGAAGCCGGCGTCATCGTCACCGAGCACGGCGCGGCCGACTTGCGCGGCTGCACCTTGCGCGAGCGTGCCAGCCGGATGCTTCGGATCGCGCATCCGGCTTTTCGCGAGGACCTCGAGCGCCAGGCGCGCGCAGCCGGATTGCTCCGCTAGCCAGCGCAGGCTACGGCGTGCTGCCGCTCGCCGTGACGCGCACCTGGTTGAGGTTGAAGTACTGCTGCTCGGCGACTATGCGCAGCACATGGTTGCCTGCGGTCAGCGGCACCCCCGTCTTGCCGACCCACTGGAAAGTACTCCACGCGCCGGTGCTTGGCACTGTGATTCGCCCGGTGACGTCGGTGCCGTCGACCTCGACATGGAAAGCGCTGCCGGTGAAAGTGCTCGACGCGCGCAGCGCGATGTCATAGATGCCCGTGCTCGCGACGTTGACCGTGTAGGCGAGCCATTCACCAGTCTCGAAGTTGTTGACCACGTAACCGCCACCTGCGCTATCGGACGAGACGATGAGGTCGACGTCCTCCGTCGTCCGGTACTGTCCGCCGGCATTGCCTGCGACATTGTCGTGGTACGCGACGCCCTCGCCGCCCCGGTCGA
>Ga0075421_100010259_pt1 | contig 11574 bp, 9 predicted proteins | sample SoiMetdeltSBSDD5_FD_75292 | JGI IMG/M metagenome (GOLD analysis project Ga0075421, IMG submission 75292) | Bulk soil microbial communities from a Populus tree surrounding site in Tennessee, USA - Soil MetaG P. deltoides SBSDD5 | ecosystem: Environmental > Terrestrial > Soil > Tree plantation...
AGGCCGTTCATCATGACCGTGCGACAACTGAAAGAGATGCTCGCCCAAACTTCCGAGATTTCCGACGAGCGACTCGCGGCCGGCGCGAGCGATCTGCCCGATTGTGCGAAATCCCAATTCGTGCAGCCGCTGTTCCGTCTTCGGGCCGACACCCCACAAACGCGAGATCGGTAGTTCCTGCAAAAATTCACCAATATCCTTTTCTTCCACGACAAGGAAGCCGTCCGGTTTCCGGATATCCGAAGCAATTTTGGCCAGGAACTTGTTCGGTGCAAGTCCGACCGATGCCGTCAGTCCGGTGCGCGCTCGGATTTCTTTCTTAATGGCGGCTCCGATCCTGGCCGGCGGGCCAAACAAGGCCACAGATCCCGTGATGTCGAGAAACGCTTCATCAATGCTCAAAGGTTCGACGAGGTTGGTGTAGTGCCGAAAAACCTCCATGATCTGAGCAGAGATTTCCACGTACCGCTTCATTCTGGGCCGGACGTATATCCCCTTCGGACACAACTTCCAGGCGCGGCTGATCGGAAGTGCGGAACGAACTCCAAATCGCCGGGCTTCGTAGGAACAGGCCGCTACGACGCCTCGCCCCTGACCGTGTTTAGGGTCGGCGCCGACGATCACCGGCTTGCCCCGGTATTCCGCGTGATCGAGTTGTTCTATGGACGCATAAAAGGCGTCCATGTCCACGTGCAGGATCGAGCGCATTGCAAGAACCCCGCCAGGGTTTAAATGTGGTACATCAAAGGCCGGTGAAAGGCCCGTTCGCGGCGAACCAGTTCTTCAAACGTGATGTTGTTCAGGACGTTCCCAATGGCGCGATCGACGTCGGCCCAGATAGGCTTGAACTGACATGTACTCTGTTTTCCGCAGTCATCCTGAAAATTACCGGAATCCAGGCAGGAAAGCTGCACAAACGGTCCGCTCATGGCGCGAATCACGTCGCCGACCGTGATCTGGCTGGGCGACCGGCTCAATGTGTATCCTCCTTCGGTTCCGCGCCGGCTTCGAACGATATCGACACGCTTCAGGATCTGCATGATTTGAAAGAGGAATTTCATCGGGATGCCTTGACGCTGCGCGATATCCTGGACGCGGACCGGCGTCTCGATATCGTAATGCAGCGCCAGTTCCAGAACTGCCTCGCACGCATACTCATCTCTAGCGGAAATCTTCATGTCTCTGTCACCGACAATACCTTATGTGGACCCAATCTGTCACTCCTACCCCCGAAGCTAACAGTCGACAGTCGGCCAGACTTTTCTGATAAAACAGACAAACACGCATGCTGAAATTACGACGCATTGAAATTGTTGGGTTCAAGTCATTCTCCGATCGTGGCGAAATTGCCGTCCATGATGTCGGTATTACCGCCATAGTGGGTCCCAACGGTTGCGGCAAAAGCAACGTCTCGGACGCCATCGCCTGGGTCTTGGGTGAGCAAAGCGCGAAATCGCTGCGCGGGGAGAAGATGGAAGACGTCATCTTCAACGGGACGCGGAACCGCGCTCCTATGGGGATGGCGGAGGTGACCATTACCCTGACCGAGACAGCGGTCGGAAGTGAAAACGGCAACGGCAATGGAAATGGCAACGGCAATGGAAATGGTGTCAACGGACACCATGGTCATCCGACGGCTGCACCGCGCGACATCATGGTTCAGCGCCGGCTTTATCGCTCCGGTGAGAGCCTGTACCTGATCGATGGCAAGCCTTGCCGCCTGCGCGACATCCAAGAGATCTTTCTCGGCACCGGCCTTGGACCGAATAGCTACGCCATCATCGAGCAAGGGCGTGTCGGTCAACTGCTGAGCTCAAAACCGACGGATCGGCGCGCGTTGATCGAGGAAGCTGCGGGCATCACCAAATTCAAAGCAAAACGGAAGCTGGCGGAGTCACGACTGGAAGCGGCGCGCCTGAATCTTTCGCGCGTGAACGACATCCTTGCGGAGGTGGACCGGCAACGGAATTCACTGAAGCGACAGGCGAGCAAGGCCAGGCGCTACATCGAACTGCGAAACCGGATGCGACAGGTTCTTTCGGCGGTGTTTTCGACCCGCGCCGAAATGCTGGTGGATCAGCTGGAGAAAGTCGAGATCTCGCTGGTATTGATGGATAACGAGGGGAAACATCTCGAGCAGGAGATCGATCGGCTCAATACGCTTGTCCATCAACGTAGAACCGACGTCAGCTCAGGTGAACGGCAGCTCGATGAATTGCGCGAGCGCCGGTCGAGTGTTGAACTCGAGCACGAAAAAACAATTCAGCGTATTGCGCGGCTGGAGGATCAAATCACCGCGCTGGACGAACGCAAGACCTCGTTGGCAGCCGACAAGTCGCATGCTTTGGCCGACCTCGATCGAAATACGAAAGAAACGATGGCTCGAGCCGAGCAGTTGTGCAGCCTGGATCAGGATAAGCAACTCCTCGATCAGGATGTCGCCCGCGCCGGCGCCGCCGTGTCCGATTCTGCCGAGCGGCGTCATGCGGAAGAGCGAGCCATCGAGACCCTTCGCCAGCAGCAATTCGAGACCGTCGGCCGGGAGGCAAAGCTTCGCAACGAGATTTCGAGCCGCAAAGAAACCATCAACAGAATCTCAGCGCAGGTGGACAGGCTTGGGCGCGAGGAAGCCGAAGCGCGGGAACATGCGGCGGCGTTCGAGCAGCAACTTCAGGCTGCCCATGACGAGTATGCCGGTCAGCAATCGGGTTTCGCTCAACTCAAAAGCCGGTTGTCACAAGCTGAAGAGGATTACACGAAAAACAAACTCGACCATAGCGATGCCGTCAAACGGGCCGCTGAAGCCAAAACGCATGAAGACGGCATCCGTCACCACTTGCAAACTATCGGGGAGTTGGCGGTCCGCCGTGCGTACAGCACGGAATCGGTGCAGCAATTTTTCAATGCCGTTCGCGGCCTGGACTGGGCTCCGCTTGGTATCCTGGCGGATTTCGTCGAGGTGGAGCCGGAATACGAAGCGCTCGTCGAAGACTTCCTGCGTTGGGAGCTTCAGTATGTCGTGGTCGAAAACCGCACGCACGCAGATCACGCCATCGACGTCGTCAAGACGGTCAGCAAAGGCCGGCTCGATTGTCTCGTGTTGAATGGCAGCAGCACGCCGCCGCAGCCGATGTCGCTAGAAGGAGCGATTCCGCTCGCAAACGTCCTCCGGTTTGATGTCCGGGTCCGGCATTTCAACGACTACATCCGCGATGCGTATATCGTCGATACGGCCGATCGCGCCTGGCAGTTGGCGGAACAATATCCGCATATGAAGTTTGTAGCCCGATCGGGAGAAATGATCCGTGGGCATGTCCTGAGTTGGGGGGAGCACGAAGATCACGGCCCACTATCGTTGAAGCGCGAGATTCGTGATCTCGATTCAAAGATGGATGCTGCGATCCGGCAGACAGCGATGCTGCAGGCAGAGTCGGTTCGGCTGGACGACCTTCTTCGGGACAGTGAAACCTTGAAAGCCCGGCTTGCAGTTGAACTTCAGGATGCCGAAAAGGCAATGCTGAACACAGACCATCATGTGCGATCGCTGCAGGCGGATTTCGATCGCGCTCATCAGAGACTGAGGTTGGCCACTTCGGAAATGGCCAGGCTTGTCGAAGAACGAGGCGAAGTGGAGAAGGCGCTCATCGATGCGGAGGTCCGCCTGACGGAAGTAGCGACTCAAAAGGCTGCCATCGAAGAAGAGATTGCAGGCCGCAACCGGCGCAGCGAAGAATTGCGCGTTGCCAACGACAACTTGAGGCGTGACATGGCAGCGCTGCAATCCCAGTTGGCCGTTTTCCAGGAACGCCGATCCACTGTGAGCCGTGAGCTCTCAGCTCTGGGATTGCAGGCCGCGGACCTGGAGCGCCGGGCTGCACAAGCCGAGACGCAGATTCTGCAAGCCACCGAACAACAAGAACACACTCGCCTCACCATCGAATCCCTGGAAGAGACCAGAGCCGAGCTGGTTCATGAACGTGACGGACTGGACGGCTTGATCGCCGGAAATACGACGGCACTGGATGAACTTCGCAGTGAATTGCACGCGGCCGAAGCAAACTGGGACGAGACTCGGGCTCTACTGGATTCGTGGAAGGATCGGCACAATGCGCTCGAAATCGAGCGAACCCAGATCGAGTCCGACTTGAAACATCTGGCCGAGTCCTGCATCCACGAATTGAATGAAACCATCGAAGCCGTCTGTCTCTCATATTTCGAGGCACTGCCTCCGACCGAGCTGGAAGCGCGCGAGCAGGAATATCGAGAGCTTCGCGACAAGCTGGATTCGATGGGGGCGGTCAACATGATGGCCGTCGAGGAGTATCAGGAAGCAGAAGAACGATTCGAGTTTCTCTCCACTCAACGGCAGGACCTGCTGGATTCTATCCGCGACACGGCACAGGCGATCGATGAGATCGATTCGGTGTGCCGCCGCCAGTTCAAGGAAGCGTTTGCAGCGATAAACGCCGGTTTCAAAGATGCGTTCGTGACCTTGTTCGGTGGTGGTTATGGCGAATTGCGGTTGTTGGAAGGAGCGGAAGAAACCGACGCCGGTGTCGAGATCGTGGCGCAGCCGCCGGGAAAGAAATTGCAGAACGTGTTGTTGCTGTCGGGCGGCGAAAAGGCGTTAACCGCGCTTGCGCTGCTGATCGCGCTGTTCCGTTACAGGCCGAGTCCGTTCTGCGTTCTGGACGAAGTCGATGCGCCTTTGGACGAAGCCAATGTGGACCGCTTCGCTCAAATGGTTCGCGAGATGAGCGCCACTACTCAATTCATCGTCATCACGCACAGCAAGCGTACAATGGAAACTGCTGCGCAGTTGTACGGTGTGACTATGGAAGAACCTGGCATATCGAAGATTGTGTCGGTAAGGTTGAATTGAGCTACAGCTTCGACAAGGTGCTATGGCGATAACAAAAACGAATCTTCCCGGCATCAAACTGCACGGCCGGGGCAAAGTGCGCGATATTTACGACCTCGGTGAGCACTTTCTCATCATCGCTACCGATCGTCTATCTGCATTCGACGTTGTCCTGCCGACTCCCATTCCCGAAAAAGGAAAAGTACTGACACAAATGTCGGCGTTCTGGTTCGATCACTTCAAAGACTTCGTCCCGAACCATGTGGTTTCGACGCGCGTCGACGACTATCCAGCTGCGCTGCACAATTTTCGTGACCAGCTCGAAGGCCGGTCCATGCTGGTAAAGAAGGCAAAAGTATTTCCGGTGGAATGTGTGGCGCGCGGCTATCTGACGGGTTCCGGATTGAAGGATTACAACCGGACCGGAAGTGTCAGCGGTGTGGCCCTCCCTGCGGGTCTGAAAGACTCCGATCGTTTGCCGCAACCGATCTTTACACCGTCAACAAAAGCTGAAACGGGTCACGACGAGAACATCTCCGAATCGCAGGCAGCGGATATTATCGGCAAGGACAACATCCAACGCCTCAAAGAACTGACGCTGGCACTCTACAGCCGCGGAGTGGAGTACGCGCTGACGCGCGGCATCATTATTTGCGATACGAAATTCGAATTTGGTGTCATCGACGGCAAGATTGCGATCGTGGATGAAATGCTGACGCCGGATTCTTCGCGTTTCTGGCCGGCTGATCAATATTCACCCGGCAAGCCGCAGCCGTCCTTCGACAAACAGTTCGTGCGCGACTATCTCGAGAAAATCGGTTGGAACAAGCAGCCGCCGGCGCCGGAGCTTCCTGCCGACATTGTGAACGCGACAAGCTCCAAATACATCGAGGCGCTGCGGCTCATCACGGGCCGTGAGCTGCAATGAACTTCTCGCTGCTGGATATCCTGATTCTTGCCATCGTTGTTTATTCCGTTGCCATCAGTTGGTTTAAGGGCTTCGTTCGCGAAATTCTAGGACTGGTCACCGTTCTCGTCGGTGTCCTTCTTGCTGCATGGTTCTATCGGCCGGTTGGAGCCCTATTCAAAGATGTTGTCAGAACGGAAAACATTGCTCTATTCTTTGGCTTCTCCTTGATCTTTCTGGTGACTCTTTTAGTCGGGTTTGTGATTATTTGGCTGGTCACCAGATTCATGAAATTCGCGAAGCTTCAGTGGGCCGATCGATTACTCGGAGCGGCTTTCGGCTTTATTCGCGGATGGGTGATATGTGCGGCGATCCTCCTTGCGTTGACCGCCTTCGAGATCCAAACGGAGAGGCTAAAGAACTCGGAGCTGGCACCTTACTTCCTGCCCGGGTCGAGAGTCATCGCGATGTTGACTCCATATGAAATAAAAGCGAAGTTCCTCGTCGGCTACCGCGTTTTGGAACGCTGGTGGCGGGAACAATAAAGAACTAAAGACCGACCCACTCAACAACAGGTTAAGGATAAATTGTGAAAGAGAAGTTGGAATCACTCGTCACGGAAATGATCGAACGTCGAATTTATCTCGGCGAAGCAGTGAGCGAGTTTGAAAAACGATTCATTCAAACCGCGCTGACGAAAACACGCGGAAATCAAACCAAAGCCGCAGCGGTGCTAGGAGTTCATCGCAACACACTCAATCGCAAGATTTCTCAGCACAAGTTGAATGGTCATCGGTAGGTTGGCCGGTATCGGGTAGGACAGTTTTTTTCTTCTTTTTACGCTGTTGCAGGCGTTCAAGGACCTGCTCGGGCACGACTGCGGTATCTCGAACGGGCAAGAGATCCACGCTCTGCAGCGGATCGACGATGAAATTTGCAACAAGGCAGAATTCGTCGTAGACCGTGTCGCCGCCCGTCACACTATTCGATTGCTCCAGGAAATACCGGTGCAAATCCGCTGCCAGTGTTTCTTTCAGCGCCGCAACCTCATATTGTTCGAACGCAACGATCCGCCCTTGTCTGATAAACGCGATCTTGCAGCGGGACACCGAGTCTGACGCGAGAATTGCAATGTAGTCGAACTTCTGGACGGAATAGAACGTGTCCTTGTATTCCTTGCGGGCACGGCGCACTTTTTCGAGTGCGCGGTGAAGAACCTCAGCCTCTTCAAATTTCATAGCCGCAGAAAGATCATTCATCCGGTCCACAAACGCGCGTTCCATTTCCTCGTCGCGGCCTTCAATGAAGGCGATTGCATCGTGGACATCCTCGAGGTAATGCTGCCGGTCGATGTCGTTGTTGCATGGACGCGAGCACGTGTGCATCTGGAAGTAGAGACAGTCGGGATGAGGATCATTGCCGCGAATGTTGTACAGGCAGGGCCGTAATTTGAACGTTCTCTCCAACGTCGTTTTAAGCCTGGTGAACTGCCCGCGTGAAACAAACGGACCAAAATAGTCGACGCCGCGTTTGATCTCGCGACTGGCGTAGATGCGGGGAAATCGCTGCTTGCGATTGATCTTCATCAGCGTGAATAGTCGGAACGTACGCATTTTCCGATAGGTCTTGGGGAAGTAGTGTTTCCGTTCGCGATAGAGGACATACAGGGTTTCGAAAGTCGAATCGGTTCGAATGTATTGGATCCGGCCCGTGATTTCCCGCAGATCGAGATCGCGGACTCGTTCCGACCGTTCCCCGTAGTAACGCTCGAACCGGTCGTGCAGGTTACTCGTTTTGTCCAGGACGATCAGCTTTCCGCGTACATCGAAGATTTTGTAGACGCCGGAATGCTTTGGCAGGGAAGGGAAGGATCGATCGTATTCGATCGTATCGAAGAGAAACTCCATGATCCATTATCAGACACAAACTCGATGACGGTCGGGGAACCAACGGAAATTTCGAAATCGAACGATTCCTGCATTTCAAATCCCGACATCCCGACATCTCCTATCTAGACGTTGTGCGCCAGTCCAATCTTATATTTCGGGATTTCGGGATCTGAGATGCAGGAATCGTTCGTTTTCGAAATCTTCCATTACTTCCCGCTAAATGCCTTCCAGTGGAACAACAGGGACTCACCCGTGTGCTGCTTAGCGTAATCCCAACCATGATTCCCCGGGTACAGGTGTGCTTCGTGTGGATAACCGGCCTTGGTCAGCATTTCATCGAGCTGTCGTGTGCCCACCTCGAAGCCAAAGTCGTCTTCAGTTCCGCAATCGAAATAAAGCCGCAGTCCATTCAGTTTTTTGATGTCCTTGGCGAGCGTCATAGGATTATTGGCTTCCCAGTAATTCAGATCCTGATTGATGCCATAGATCCTGTCGAACAAGGCCTGGAACCGCGCCAAACGGCCGCCGGACACTTTGGCAGCCGAGAGATCCTGCAGCAGGACGGCGCTGTGAGAACTGGCCGAGCCGAACAAATCGGGATGCTTCATTGCGATTTTCAGCGCTCCATATCCTCCCATGGAGGTGCCGCTGATGCCGCGGGTGTTCTTCACGGCGTTGACGCGATACGTCGATTCGATCATCGGGACAAACTCCGTAACGATGACGTCTTCCCACCGCTCGCTGCCGTCACGAGTGTTGGTGTAGAAGCTGCTCCCGCCGAATGGGATGGCGACGATGAACTCTCCGATTTTGCCTTCTCCGACCATGCGGTCGAGTGCGACATCGGTCAGGCCCCTGGTGCTCCACCGCATTTCGTCTTCGAACAGTCCGTGAAGGAAATACAGAACGGGGTATTTCCGCGATGGTGAGGCTTCATAGGACGGCGGAAGATAGAGCCCATAGCGTAATTCCCGACCGAGGAGCTTGCTCTGAAATGCTTTGTACTGGACGCGCGAGCCCGCTGGTATGGCATCGCGCTGTCCGCCGGGGCCGCGTTGAGCGACGAGCTGGAGACTCAGAAGGAGCAAGAGGACCAGGGATCGAATCATGTCTATTCCTCCGGTGAGACCTCGCGCGGTTCCTGGGGAGCACGTGTACCATCGAAGTGGCGGATCCGCAGGTTCTCGGCTGCAATATCAGTAAGATCGACAATAGACGCCGCATTGACGCCCATAGTAATGGCGATGGTCTCGCTCAGTTCCTCTTTGGTGGCGCCGTATTTGAGCGCCTTTTTGATGTGGCCTTCGAGACAGCCTTTGCAGTGTGTGGCAAGGGAGGCTGCAATCGCGATCAGTTCCTTCGTTTTTCGGTCAAGTACCGAGGATCGATAGGTTTCCTGGTAAAATTGAAAGTAAATCTTCCGCATTCGCGGATCGACCATCGTGTATGAGGGCCATTTCTCTTCTTTGGTATCCAGCTTATCGGCCATTAATCCTAACCCCGTGAAAAAGTTACAGGCACCGGAATGGTACGTTTTACGGCTTAACTCCGTCAAGCTGCGGAGTTGCAAAATGGCACCATCCCCTCGAATTTCCCTGCTTATGCTACGATAATTCGCCCATGCTGCAGACGATCTTGCCCGACCGCATGATGCGGCTCAGCGACTCCGAGATTGACGACCGCCTCCGGGCCGCCCGTGAGAAGCTTGGCCACCGGCTCGTGATCCTCGGCCACCATTATCAGCGTGACGAGGTGATCAAGTTTGCCGATTTTCGCGGCGATTCCTTCAAGCTGGCGCAATCGGCGGCAAGCCGCAAAATTGCCGAATACATCGTATTTTGCGGGGTCCACTTCATGGCCGAAAGCGCGGACATTCTGAGCGCCGACCATCAAAAGGTGGTGCTGCCTGATATGAGTGCGGGTTGTTCGATGGCGGACATGGCGGCGTTGGACCAGGTGGAGGCGTGTTGGGAAGACCTGCATCGCGTAACCACAGGCAAGATCATTCCTATTACCTACATGAATTCTGCGGCCAGCATTAAGGCGTTTTGCGGCCGCCACGAAGGGGCCGTTTGTACGTCTTCCAATGCGCCGGCAGTGATGCGGTGGGCCCTGGAGCGTGGGGATCGGATTCTCTTTCTGCCGGACCAGCATTTAGGGCGGAACACCGGTTACGCTCTCGGTTTGCGGCTTGAAGAAATGCCGGTCTGGGATCCCTATGAACAACTGGGCGGGAACGCGGAAGTAGTCCTCAACAACAGCCGAGTGGTTCTGTGGAAGGGACACTGTTCGGTACACCAGCGTTTCCTGCCGATGCACATTGCGCAAGTACGATCGCGCTACCCCGGGATCCGCGTGATCGCACATCCGGAGTGCCGGTTTGAAGTGGTACAGCTCGCCGACGATGCCGGCTCCACGGAGCACATCATCAAGTGCCTGACTCAGTCGCCTGCCGGCACCAAATGGGCCGTCGGGACCGAAATTCATCTCGTGAACCGGTTGATGAAAGAGAATCCTGAACGGTTCATCATTCCTCTGGATGATTGCGGCTGCCTGTGTTCCACCATGTTCCGAATCGACGCGCAACATCTGCTTTGGTCTCTCGAGAATCTGGTCGAGGGCCGGGTCGTCAACCAGATCAAGGTCGACCCGGACGTAGCGGCAGACGCCCGTATTGCGCTCAGCCGGATGCTCGAAATCAGCGCCGGAAAATAGTCCGCTACTTTCTGCACAGATTTTTTGGGGCGGGCGGTATCCCCTCCTCCGAGAGGAGGGGTGGCTGCGCCACTAAGAAAATTTCGCGAAGCGACCAAAGCCGGCGCAGACGGGGTGGTCGCTCACAAAAAATTGTTCTGCGAGTGACCACCCCGTCCGCTCCATTAAAGGATGCTTCGCGTCATTCTCTTGATGTCGCGTCCACCCCTCCTCACGAGGAGGGGATTACGCCTCCTTCAGCCCACAAGTCTCTTTGCGGCCGCAGGCGCTATCGTTTTGCGCGCGTTGCCGGCAAAGCGCGCGTTACAATCGGATCGGATGTACTTCAAACAGTTTTATTTGGGCTGTCTCGCCCACGCGTCTTATCTCATCGGGTCCGGCAAGGAAGCTGCGGTTGTTGATCCGCAGCGCGACATTGCCATCTACGTTGATGAGGCCAGGGCTAACGGCTTCGAGATCAAATACGTTATCGAAACACACTGCCACGCTGATTTTGTCTCCGGTCATCACGAACTGGCTGCAGCTACCGGTGCAAAGATCTACTTCGGCGCGCGGGCCGCGGCGAAATTTGACTTCGTTCCGGTCCACGACGGTGACGAGATTATGCTGGGGGATGTAACTCTTCGTTTCATTGAGACGCCGGGTCACACGCCTGACTCCATCAGTGTTTTGATTTTTGATCGGCAGCAATCCACGGCCACGCCTTACGGTGTGTTAACCGGAGATACGCTCTTTATTGGAGATGTAGGCCGTCCGGACCTGCTCGGTTCGAGAATGCCGGCTTCGGAATTGGCGGCCGCACTGTACGACTCGCTACATCAAAAGTTATTGAAGCTTCCAGGCGAAACGAAAGTGTTTCCGGCTCATGGCGCCGGCTCGATGTGCGGCCGCAATATTTCCAATGAAACCTCCTCTACGATTGGGGACCAGCGGCAATTCAATTATGCGGTTCAACCCATGTCTCGAGAGGCGTTCATCACGATGATGACGACGGACCTGCCGGAAACGCCTGCATACTTCAGTCGTGATGCGCAGATCAACCTTGAAGGTCCGGCCCTTATCGATGAACTGCCGGAGCCGATCGGTTTCGTTCCCGAGGCCGTGCAGAAAATGCAACGCGGCGGGCACGTGATCCTCGATACGCGCCCAGCTTCGCAATACGGCACCGGCCACATCCCGGGATCGTACAACATCGGCCTGTC
>Ga0075421_100010263_pt1 | contig 11573 bp, 9 predicted proteins | sample SoiMetdeltSBSDD5_FD_75292 | JGI IMG/M metagenome (GOLD analysis project Ga0075421, IMG submission 75292) | Bulk soil microbial communities from a Populus tree surrounding site in Tennessee, USA - Soil MetaG P. deltoides SBSDD5 | ecosystem: Environmental > Terrestrial > Soil > Tree plantation...
GAACGATCGAAACCTCGTACCCTTCCGAACTGCCGGCCTGGTATCAATGCTCCGACTTGTCAGGGCTTCGCCGCCGGCGTTATCCGCAAGATTTGCCCGTTGCGCGAGTCTGTGACGAGATAGAGCGAACCGTCCGGCGCCTGGCGCACGTCGCGGATGCGTTCACGCAAATCGCCCAGGTGACGTTCTTCTTGCGCGACTTTGCCGTCCTTCATGACGAGGCGCACCAAGCCCCCTGGAGTGAGGGAGCCGATGAGAAAATTATTCTTCCACCCCGCGAATAGATCGCCCGTGTAAACCACCATGCCCGACGGCGCGATCACCGGATCCCAATAGTACACCGGCTGCTCCATCCCTTGTTTCGCCGTGCCTTCGCCGATCTTCAAAAAAGTGTAATGGGTGCCGTAGGAGATGACCGGCCAGCCGTAATTTTTCCCGGCTTCCGGATGGTTCAGCTCGTCGCCGCCGCGCGCGCCGTGCTCCACGGTCCAGAGCTGACCGGTCTCGGGATGGAGCGCGGCGGCCTGAACGTTGCGATGGCCGTACGACCAGATCTCCGGCAAGGTACCGGCGCGGTTGACGAACGGATTGTCGCGCGGCGACGAGCCGTCCGGGTTGATGCGTACGACTTTACCGAAGGTGGCGGATAGATCCTGCGCTCGCTCCGAGTGATTGAAGCGCTCGCCTAGAGTCACGAACAGCGTGCCGTCAGACCGAAAAACGATTCTCGATCCCCAGTGATTGGAACCGCTGACCTTGGGTTGCTGGCGCCAGATCACCTGCGTGTTCTCGAGCCCGCGCTCGCCGAGCCGCCCGCGGGCGACGGCTGTGCCGGCGCCGCCTTCGCCGGATTCGGCAAATGACAGGTAGACGAGCCGGTCTTTATCGAACGTCGGACTCAGCGCCGCATCCAGAAGCCCGCCTTGCCCGTTGGCGTAAACTTGCGGCACTCCGGCGAGCGGCTCGGAGAGCCGGCCATCCGCTCCCACAATGCGCAAGCGTCCCGGACGTTCGGTGACAAGCATCCGCCTGTTCGGCAGGAATGCGAGGCTCCAGGGATGTTCGAGCCCTTTGGCGATTGTCTCGACGTTGACGATTCCTTTCACCGAAGCCGGAGTCGGCGAACGCGGCGCCTGGGCTTGTCCCGGCGACGACGCGCACGCGGCCACGAAGACGACGAGCAGCAGACAGATTTTCAGGCAAGAAAGTTTCGAACTTAAGCGCGTTGGATGACTCACAGGTAAAATATCGGATCTCGGCCGTGACATTTTGACTCTCCTTGATGGCCGCACCGTGCTGCTTGGCGTAGGACACGGTGCGTACCGCCGTCTATCAGAATAAATTGCAAAGTTGAGCGTATCAACTAGAGATTGAAAGTTGGCGCCGAGACAGCAAAAGAGAACGTTCGTTTTTCCCTCGGCAAACAAATCGGCGGGGCATCGAACCGCTATCGAGATAATGTTAAAGAGCGGCGCAAAGCATCGTGACCGGGCTGCTATCGCCCGCGGGCACCTATCCTGCCTCGCGCGCCGAGATCGAAGAAAAGTTCCGCCAGTGCGCCGAGGGCGTCCTTCCCGCACGAGCGGTCGGCAGATTCCTGAGCAGCCTTTCGACACTGGAACGCGCCTCCTTGATCACCGCCCGGCTCCGTCCGCTCCGTCCATCGCGGCGTTGACTTTCCGACAGCCGAGCGGGATACCTGGGTTAAGGCCTATTTCGGAGGAAACACGAACATGCGTATCGTCGACCTCAGCATGACCGTAGAGGAATGCGACTCGGCGCCCTTCGCGCCCGATGAAAAATATTTCAAATTGAAGCCGATCATCAAGTGGGAGGAGAAAGGCTTCGTTTCCAACATCGTCGAGATGACGGTGCACGCCGGCACGCACATCGACTCGCCGCATCATTTTTTTCGCGACAAGCCGTCCATCGAACAACTGCCGCTCGAACCGATGATGGCGAAGGCTGTGGTCTTGGATCTGACTAATAAAGGAAAAGCTTACGCGAGCATCACACCGGAAGATTTGATTGACGCCGAAGCGAAACTCAAGCGGCAAGGAGTCGCGATCCAAGCAGGCGCCATGATTTTACTCAGAACCGACTGGCCCAAAGGCCACGATACCACCGACCCCAAATGGTGGAACGAATCGCCCTACCTCACCAAGGAAGCCGCGCAATGGATCGTCGACAAGAAACCGTCTGTCGTCGGTTTCGACTTTGCGCAGGAAGAGAAGGGTTCAGACTATCAAAGCGCCGACCAGATTCTCGGCAGCGCCATGCGAGTGCACCGGACAATTCTTCCCAGAGTGATTTTTCAGATCGAGAACCTGATCAATCTCGACCAGATCGGTCCCACCGCCCAGGTGATCGCTCTACCGGTCAAATGGAAAACCGAATCGGCGCCGGCGCGCGTGATCGCGATTCTCGACAACTGATCTCGGCGCTTAAGAATGAAAGCTGTTCGCGTCCACGAACTCGGTGGACCGGAAGTCCTCCGTTACGAGGATCTTTCCGACCCACGGCCCGGCGCAGGCGAAGCTTTAGTTAAGATCGAAGCCGCCGGGGTTAACTTTCTCGACATCTACTATCGTTCAGGCTTTCACTGGGGCGGCCACCGCAGCCGTTCGCTGCCCTATATTCCTGGCGCCGAAGCGGCCGGCACCGTTGTCGAAGTTGGCCCCAAAGTTAAAGAGATCAAGTCCGGCGATCGTGTCGCCTACGGGATTTCCAATGGCTGGGGCTCCTACGCGGAATTCTATTCGGTGCCAAGCTGGCATTTATTCAAGCTACCACACTCAATCGATTTTCCGACCGCTGCCGCGGTGATGCTTCAGGGTATGACCGCGCACTATTTGACGCACAGCACCTTTACGGTGAAGCCTAATGACGCCGTGCTCATTCACGCCGCCGCTGGCGGGACGGGACTCTTGCTTGTTCAGATCGCCAAGATGCTCGGCGCGCGAGTTATCGGCACCGTATCGACCGAGGAAAAAGCCCGGCTCGCGCGCGCAGCTGGCGCGGACGCGACAATCAATTACATAAAGGAAGACTTTGCTTTCGAAGTAGGAAAACTAACCGACGGCAAGGGAGTCAACGTCGTCTACGATTCGGTAGGAAAGGAAACCTACGAGAAAAGTCTCGACTGTCTTGCTCCGCTCGGATATCTGGTCATCTTCGGTCAAGCCAGCGGCCCAGTGCCGCCGTTTGACACCGCCGTGCTGAATGCCAAAGGATCTTTATCGCTGGCACGGCCGAGCCTCACGCACAACGTAGCGAGCCAGGGCGATGTTGTCAGACGGGCCGGAGATTTGTTCAAATGGATAGAGGCAGGAAAGCTCAACGTCAGGATCGGTAAAACCTTTCCCTTGGCGGACGCGGCGAATGCTCATCGCGAAATGGAGTCGCGCCGATCCACTGGGAAAATCATCCTGTCGCCGCCGTAGAGGCCATGTACGGTTGGCGCGCAAAAATCGGCCGCATTTCCCCTTCCCCCGAGACTGTCGGCTGTGAAGAATGGCGCCGCGCCATGCCTGAGGGTGTCTGCCTCGTTGAAACCCGCACTTTGCTCCACGATGTCACCGTCGAAGGCTTGGGCGAAACAGTCAAACAGGTAGAGCGCGCCGCGCTGGAGCTTGCTTCCGCCGAAGTCGACGTCATCCTTCAGGCCGGCACCGCCATCGCATTCTTTCGCGGCTTCGGCCACGATCAGGAACTCAGCCGGCGCATCACCACCGCTACCGGAATCGAGGCGACGACGTCCCTGACCGCGGTCGTCCAGGCGTTACGTACCCTCGGGATCTCGCGCCCGGCCGTCGCTACCTCCTACATCGCCGATATCGACGCGCGCCTGGTCGATGTCCTGCGCCAGTCCGGTTTCGCAGTCGCGGCCATCCGCGGCATGGGACTTAAGCGCAGCATCGACATGGGTAAAGTGATGCCGGAGGAAACCCACCGATTTGCTCGCGACGTGGCGCGCGCGGCAACCGATGCCGACGGCATCTTTATCTCATGCGGCAATCTCCGCAGCTTCGAAGCGATCGAGCCATTGGAAATAGAAACCGGGTTACCGGTGGTCACAAGCAATCAAGCCGGGTTGTGGCAGACACTCAGGATGGCTGGAATCGATGACGGACTACAGCACCTTGGACGGCTTCTGCGGGAGCATTAGCGATGGTTGGGATGTAAACCTCTTGCCGCGAATGCGGGGAACTGAAGTCTGCGCCCCGGATGATTCACATACGAGTCACGTCCGATTCCTTCTTTCGACCCAGCGCATTGCCACTCGTGATTCTTATAGTTCAGGTTTGTTGTGCCAATCGGCGCTCACTTCTTTCCCGGATCGTAGCCGAGGATCGGCGCGAGCCAGCGTTCCACTTCCGCGACTTTCATGCCTTTGCGCGCGGCGTAAGACTCGATTTGGTCTTTGCCGATGGAATTGACGGCGAAGTAGTGCGCTTCGGAGTGCGCGAAGTAGAGACCGCTGACCGACGCCGCGGGATACATCGCGAAACTTTCGGTGAGCGTGATGCCGGTCGCTTCGCCGGCTTTGAGCAGATCGAAAATAATCGGCTTCTCGGTGTGATCGGGCTGGGCCGGATAGCCCGGCGCGGGGCGGATGCCGCGATATTTTTCTTGAATCAGGTCCTCGATGCTCAACTTCTCGTCTTTGCCGTAACCCCACTCGGCGCGCGCGCGCTTGTGCAGGTACTCCGCGAAGGCTTCAGCCAAGCGGTCCGCCAGGGCTTTCGCCATGATCGAATTGTAGGGATCCTGTTCTTTGTCGAAGCGCTCGGCCAGCTCCTGGCAGCCATGCCCGGTCGTGACGGCGAACGCGCCGACGTAGTCGACGTGTCCGCTGTCGCGCGGCGCGATGAAGTCGGCAAGCGCGAGCTGCGGCTTGCCGCGCTGGTTGTCTTTCTGCTGGCGCAGCGTGTGCAGGCGCGCCAGCTCTTTCGTGCGCGTCACGTCCGAATAAACGATGATATCGTCGCCTTCGCTGTTCGCCGGAAAAAATCCATAGACGCCGTGCGCGGTGAACAGCTTTTTTTCAACGATTTCTTTGAGCAGTTCCTGCGCACTGGCGAACAACTCGCGCGCCGCCGGACCGCGCGCAGGATCATGGAGCAGATCCGGATAACGCCCGCGCATCTCCCAGGTATGAAAGAACGGTGACCAGTCGATATACGGCACCAACTCCGTCAAAGGAAAATCCAACAAAACTCGCCTTCCGATGAACTCCGGCACCGCGATATGTTGATCGTCCCATTCGGTGTGCAGCTTGTGCCGCAGCGCTTCTTCGTACGTCAGCAACTGCGTGCCGGCGCGGTTTTCAAACTGTGTGCGGATCTCCTGCTGGTCCTGGCGATTCTGCTTATCCAGCGCCTTGCGAGTGTCCGCTTTCATCAATGCGCCGACCACGGGTACTGCCCGCGACGCGTCAATCACGTGAATTGTTTCGTGCTTATAGGCCGGCGCAATCTTGACACCGGTATGGCGCTTACTGGTCGTCGCGCCGCCGATGAGCAGCGGCAGGCTCAACCCGCGCCGCTCCATCTCGCCGGCGACGTGGACCATTTCGTCGAGCGACGGCGTGATCAGCCCGCTCAGACCGATGATGTCGGCGTTTTCTTGGATCGCGGTTTCGATGATCTTGTCCGCGGGCACCATCACGCCGAGATCGATCACGTCGTAATTATTGCAGCTCAGCACCACGCCGACGATGTTCTTGCCGATGTCGTGGACGTCGCCTTTCACCGTAGCGAAAACCAATTTAGTCCGTTTGCTCACATCCTTGGCCGCTTTTTTCTCCGCTTCGAGAAACGGCGTGAGATAAGCCACCGCCTTTTTCATCACGCGGGCGCTTTTGACGACCTGCGGCAAGAACATCTTGCCCGAGCCGAACAGATCGCCGACGACGTTCATGCCATCCATGAGCGGCCCTTCGATCACTGACAGCGGTTTACCGTATTTCACCCGCGCCTCCTCGACGTCTTGATCGATGAAATCGGTGATTCCTTTCACCAGCGCGTGCGATAAACGCTCCTCCACCGCGCCCGAGCGCCAGGTGTCGTCCTTCACAACGGTCTTGTCGGCTTTCTTGACGGTTTCCGCGAAAGTGACCAGCCGCTCGGTGGCATCAGACCGTCGATTGAGCAGCACGTCCTCGACCAGTTCGAGCAAGTCCCGGGGAATCTGCTCATAGACCGAGAGCATGCCGGGATTGACGATGCCCATGTCCATACCCGCTTTGATGGCGTGGTAGAGAAATGCCGAGTGCATCGCTTCGCGCACCGGATTGTTGCCGCGGAACGAAAAAGAAATATTGCTCACGCCGCCGCTGACTTTCGCGAGCGGCAGATTCCGTTTGATCCAGCGCGTCGCTTCGATGAAGTTGACGGCGTAATTGTTGTGCTCTTCGATGCCTGTGCCGACGGTGAGAATGTTCGGGTCGAAGATTATATCGTGCGGCGGGAAGCCGACTTGCTCGGTGAGAATCTTGTAGGCGCGGGCGCACACCTGGATTTTTCTCTCGTAGGTATCGGCCTGGCCGATTTCGTCGAAGGCCATGACGATCACCGCGGCGCCGTAGCGGCGCACGAGCTTCGCCTGGGCGATAAATTTTTCTTCGCCTTCCTTGAGACTGATCGAGTTGACGATGCCCTTGCCCTGCAGGCACTTGAGCCCCGCTTCGATGACCTCCCACTTGGAGCTGTCGACCATCACCGGCACGCGCGCAATCTCCGATTCGCCGGCGATCAGGCGCAAGAACTTTTCCATCGCCGCTTTGGAATCGAGCATGCCCTCGTCCATATTGACATCGATGATCTGCGCGCCGCCTTCGACCTGCTGGCGCGCCACGCTCACCGCCTTCTCGTAATCGTCGGCGAGAATGAGCTTGGCGAAGACCGGAGAACCGGTGACGTTGGTACGCTCGCCGATGTTGACGAAGTTGGATTCGGGCCGCACCGTCACGCTTTCGAGGCCGCTCAGGCGCATCAAAGGCTCGACCTCGGGAACGCGCCGCGGCGGCTTTCCTTTGACCGCGGCAGCGAGCGCCGCGATATGCGCCGGTGTCGTGCCGCAGCAACCGCCGACGATATTGAGCCACCCGTTGTCCACCCACTCGCCCAACTGCGGCGCCAAAGATTCGGGAGTTTCCGGGAAACCCGTCGGCAACAGCGGATCGGGAAGGCCCGCGTTGGGATGGCAACTGACGTAGACCGGCGCGATTTGCGCCAACTCGTCGATCAGCGGGCGCATCTCTTTGGGGCCCAACGCGCAGTTCATACCGACGCTCAGAAGCGGCACATGGGAAATCGAGTTCCAGAATGCTTCGACGGTCTGCCCCGTGACGCCCCGGTTACTGCCGGGCTGGATAAACGTGACCGAGGCCATCAGGGGCAGTTGAATACTCCGCTCATCGAAAAGTTTTAGTATCGCAAAGAACGCTGCCTTGGAGTTGAGCGTGTCGAAGATGGTTTCGACCAGCAACAAATCGGCGCCGCCGTCGATCAAACCGCGCGCCTGGTCGTAGTAGGCCTCAACCAGTTCCTCGTAGGTTACCCCGCGCGTCGCCGCGCTTTGCACATCGGTGGAAATCGAGCAGGTCCGATTGGTCGGACCGATGGCGCCGGCGACGAAGCAGGTTCGTGACGGATCCCTGGCCGTCACGAGGTCAACCGCTCTTTTTGCGGCCTTCGCCCCCGCCAAGTTCAAGTCGTACGCGTAAGGCTCCAGTTTGTAGTCCGCCATCGAGATCGAGGTGGAGTTGAAGGTATTCGTCTCGACGATATCGGCGCCGGCTTCGAGATACTGCGCATGGATCTCTGTAATCAAATCGGACTGGGTTAGGCTCAGCACATCGTTGCAGCCTTTGAGATCATTGGAGTGAGCGGCGAAGTGAGTGCCGCGAAAGGCTTTCTCGTCGAGCTTGTGCGCCTGGATCATCGTACCCATCGCGCCGTCGAGGATCAGCAAGCGCTCAGCCAAAATCTCCCGGAGTTGTTTTTCCAAATCGGTCATCAGTTTACTTTCTTCTTTTTTCTCGTCGTTGCGACCGGCAACCTAGCGCGGGCGACGAAAATTTCGACGGGCCGGTTGCCGTTGCGCGCCATTTTCTCGCCGGCGAAGGAGCCGGTCAGATCAAAATCCACCGACTCGGCGCCGGCGTCGCGAAACCATTTTTCGATCGACGCGCGGTTAAAGCCGAGCCACTGGTGCGCCATCTGTTCGCGCATCCACTCCTGCTTGTGCTCGACCACATCGACCAAAATCACCGCACCGCCAGGACGGGTAATGCGGCAAAGCCCGGCGATCGCACGCTCGGGGTCGGGCAGAAAATGCAATACCATCACACAAAACGCCGCGTCGACGCTGCGGGAAACGAGCGGCAGGCTGAGCGCATCGCCCTGGCGAAACTCGACGTTATCGAGCTCGCGCTCCCGAGCCACTACTTTGGCTCTTCGCAACATTTCGGGGGAAAGATCGATACCGATCACTTTACGCGCAAAACGCGCCAGCTCGAACGTCAGACTGCCGGTGCCGCAGCCGATATCGGCAAGTGTCAGATCGCGGGGAAGTAATTTCTCGATGGCGAGGGAAGTCACCCGGTCGTCGAAATAGCTTTTACGGATGCGTTCCCAATCCCCGGCGAGCGACTCAAAGTAGCTCTGCGACCGTTGCAGGCGCTTGCGCCGAGTCTCTTCCAAACGCGCCTGGTCCTTCTTTACTTCGGGGATCTCGCCGAGTCGGGAATGGAGCGACTTGAACAGCTCCGCCGCCGGCTCGGGCATGGGCCGCCGCGCCGAGAAATAAACGCTCGTCCCCTCCTTGCGATCCTGGATAAATCCGGCCGCGCGCAGGATGGCAAGATTGCGCGACACGGAAGACTGCATCGACGCCACCACATCCTGCACCTCTCCGACGGTCAGCTCCTCTTCGGCGACAGCGGCAAGAATGCGCAGGCGCAAGGGGTCGGCGAGTGCTTTAAGCGTGCGCACAAACTCCATAAACTCGTCCAAGTCAATCATTATATTTAAATATTGTGATATTTACAATCCCCACTAGTGCGGCTCTCGTGTTCCTGACCCGGAAGCCAGAAAGACGTTATGCCATACGCCCTACCTTCAATTCCCGGGTTGCCCGAATTGACGACGAATTATGTTGGGTTTTTGAGGCCGCACTAATGACTTTGAACGAGCCAGCGAAACGGCGGCGTTCAGCGCGTGTAGGTGAGTTGGCGCTCGATCACCGAACGGAACACCGCAAGAAGATTGTCATGCGGGGGTTGAGCCGACCCGCGCGGCGTGAACAGGTCCAGAACATGGTGGATAGCTTCAATGGTCGAATAGCAGTGAGCTTTCGGTTGGCGGCGGATTCGATAATTGGACGGCGATGGCGGTTCGAAACAGATCCTCCGCAGACTCGCCAAATTCTGGCTCAGACGGAGCATTTTTCGCACGCTCTTCCACGTCCCGTCCAGGACAAATACGACTAAGCGCCGGCCGGCGGGGACCAGCCTCATGCGCTCCTCTGGCGATTGCCGCGAAAGGTTCAGCGAACCCCTGCCCGGAAAGAGCAACACGGGAAACCCATCGGAGCTGTGAAGCTCGCGGAGAATTCGCTCATCAGCGGAGAAATCCACTCCTTCGACGAGGAGCGAATTGCGCAGGCTGAGATGCGCCATGCGGCCGGTTCCAAAACTGTGCTTCGCCTCGCGCGGCTGTGTCAGTATGACGAAACGAGTGTCCGAATCGAAAGCCTCGATGAGCGCACAGTAGCAAACCGCGCGCGGCCGGCGGCAGCAATGGCACTGGGCGCGATATTCGGCTCGATCAATGTGACCGCCGCTTACGAAACATTTTGATTCGCTCCTATTCACGAGCGGTATTTCATCCATCCGGTTATCTCAGCCCATCTTTCGCGCGAAGATGCCGGCGCGAAACGAGGGCTCGGCGCTGTCATCAAACTTGCCCTCGCGATAGAGGAGAACGCGAAACTCGCGGAAGTGATTGAGCAACTCATTGTGATTGAGTAAATAATCCGGATTCTTGGGATGGCCGGCGCCTTGTTGATCGATCAAATAAGTCTCGAAGATCACATGACCACCGGGTCTTATCGCGCTCTTGATTTGCGGGATGAGCGAGCGATGAAGGTAATTGATATTGACGATGAGATCGTACGCCGCGGCAGCTAATTCCAGATTGTCCAAGTCGGCTTGCTGCCAAGCGATTAAAAGCGAATTTTCCCGAGCCCGCTTGCGTCCTTCTTCTAGCCCGACGGCCGAGATGTCGATGGCGGTAACCTGAAATCCGCGCGTTGCCAGAAATAGTGCATTGCGTCCTTTGCCGGTGGCGACATCGAGCGCTTTACCTGGCGGAATCGTCCAATGATCGCTATCGAAGATTTTTTGCAGGAAGCTGGACGGCGTTGTCGCGCCGTGAGAGTCCGCGTGCCGCCGATCCCATCGGCTTTGATCATCCCGCGTCATGGGCAAGCACCCAACCACTTCTCCACCTTAGGATACCGCATGCGCCAGCGTTACCACGAAAACCTTGTCCGCACCGCTGCGCATGAGCGTGCGGCTGCATTCGTTTACAGTAGCTCCCGAAGTATAGACATCGTCGACCAGTAACACTTTCCTTCCTTCAACCGACCGGCCGGGGGCCAGCGCAAAAGCGCCGCGCACGTTGCGCCGGCGCTCTTCTTCATTGAACTGCGTCTGCGGCGGAGTTTCTTTGATGCGCCGAAGCACGAACGGGTCGGTGGCAATGCCGTAAGCGCGGCTCAGCTGCCGGGAAAGCAACACCGCCTGATTGAAGCCGCGCCAGCGCAGCCGTTTAGGATGAAGCGGCACAGGGACGATCACTTCGGCCTCACAGCTTCCTAAGAATTCCCCGCACCCGCGCGCCATCAGGCGGCCCAGCGGTTTTCCGAGGGAAACCTTGCGGCCGTATTTAAACTTCTGCACAGCCTGGCGGAGCGGATGCTCCTCCGCTTCTTCGCGCGGATAACAAGCCCACGCCCAGGCCTGGACGAATTGCGGCGGCCGCGCCAAACAGACGCCGCACGCATGATCGTCGCCGCCGGCGTCGGGAAAAGGACGGCCGCAGATGTTGCACATCGGATGGCCCACGAGCCGGATTTTGCCCCAGCAGCCGGCGCAAAAATATTGCCCGTCCCTGCCATGGAACGTCTGTCCGCAAGCGCGGCAGCGCGGCGGATAGAGCCAGTCGACAAGCCGGTCAAAACGTTCCGCAAACGATGGCCGAACCGAGAGTTCCATGGAACCGGAGTTTAGCAAAACAGGGATGATTTTCGAACCTAAACTTCGGTTGTCCGAAGCACCGCCGGCCGAGTCGAAGAAAACAAATATATCTCTTAAGTGCTCAATCCCCTCTATTTCGCTGGGAAATTGCCTCCAACGCTAACCCCTCTTGGGAAAAGAGGGGAACGGAGAGATTTGTGCGGGTGGTGGTTGGCGCGGAAATTACCGGTGAATTTCTACTCCAGGACACTAGCTTTCCACGATCAGCGAGCGGCCGGTCATTTCTTGAGGCTGCGCCAGATTCAAC
>Ga0075421_100010264_pt1 | contig 11573 bp, 5 predicted proteins | sample SoiMetdeltSBSDD5_FD_75292 | JGI IMG/M metagenome (GOLD analysis project Ga0075421, IMG submission 75292) | Bulk soil microbial communities from a Populus tree surrounding site in Tennessee, USA - Soil MetaG P. deltoides SBSDD5 | ecosystem: Environmental > Terrestrial > Soil > Tree plantation...
CGGCGGAGGAATCCTTCGTTCAGCCGCGGATCCGCGAACTCGCGGTCGCCGCCGCCCACGTAAAACCATCGATCGGTCTCTCCGAGACCGGCCGCGCCGCGGCGCGCGCGCGCCTGCACGCGATACGTGCCGGCGTGGTCGGGCCGGAGAGCAGTGACGAAACGGCCGCCGCCAGCCTCGTGCCGCAGCGTCAGCGACTGCGTTGCGCCGCCCGGCATCGTGAGCGTCGCGTCGACGGTCGCCTCCGGCACCGGCTGGAATGCCCCATCGCGAACGTCGATGGCGATATCGATCGCGTCGCCGGGCTCGGAGGATTCCGGCACTTCGATCGAGACCGGATCGGGCGCCGACGCGGCAAGCCACCGCACCGCCTGCCGCCAGAAGAGGTCGAACTGCCGGTCGCTCGATGGCTGCATCATCTTCCACCGCCACGAGGCTTCGCCGGCGAACACCATCGAACGTCCGCGTCCATAGCGCTGCACGGCGACGACCGGATAGACGCCACCGCCTGGAACAGAGGTCACTGCGAGCACGGTGGCTCCGGGCCGTGGACCGCCGAGCGCGGCGCTCGACGCCAGCGCCGGCAGCGCGGACCACAACTGCCTGGTTTCCGCCGGCGTCGACCCGAGTCGCATGACGGGATGGCTCACGCCTTCGGGCGTCACCGTGACGGTATTGTTCGCCGGTGGCGCCTCGGCCCCATTAGCGGTGCGCATCAAGCCGCTTCGACGGTCGTTCAACTCAACGGGCAACGCCTCCTCGAGCGGCGTGCCGATCAGGCCGCCCTGTGCGAACGATCGCCCGCCGAGCACCAGCAGTCCGCCTCCGCGTGCAGAGACGAAGTCGCTGGCCTCCCCGAGCTGCGTGCGGGTGAAGAAGTCGCCTTCGACGTTGGCAATCACCAGCACGTCGTACGCGTAGAGCGCCTCGCGGTTCGACGGAAATCCCGACACGAGCGACGTCACACGGCCTGGACCGGCTTGAACCAGAAACGTCCCTTCGCCGTTTTCGTTGCGGCCTTTCCGCACGACCGAGTCGAGCTCGAGGCCGGAATCGTTGGTGATCGCGCGCGTGATGAAGCTGTGCTCGTGGCCGGGCGCCCCTTCGAGAGCGAGCACGCGGCGCTTGCGTCCCGCCGGGCTCACCAGCACGCTGCGGGAGTTGTTTTCGGCAATCGTCTCGCCGGCGCCGCCGGCAACCTCCGCCGTGTAGACCGTGGCATTCAATGGATCGGGCGCAACCGTGAACACTTCATCGATTGGCGAACCGTCGCCAGCCGGTGCGACCGTGCGGCTCTCGATCAGCCGCCCATTCGCCAGCAGACGAAGCGGAAACGGCGATCGGCCGTAGCCTGAGCTGATCGCCGACACATGCAGGTCGATGGACGATTGATCGAGGCGCGGATCGCCGGCGGTCATCCCGAGAATCTCGCGATCGGCGATCCCCTCGGGAGAACCGATCCCGACGGTGAATACCGGCGGGCCGGGCCGGTTCGAGTCTGCGGCCGGCTGGCCGCTCGTATCGCCGCCATCCGACAGCACGACGATGCCCGACACGCGCCGCCCTCGATAGCGCTCGCGAACCTGATCGAGGGCGCCGGACAAGTCGCTCTGCCGGAGGTCGGCGTTCAACCGATCGGGCTTCGCGGCCGAAAGTCCGTCGCCGATCGTGTAGAGCTCGACGCTGAACTTCGTCGACAGCGCCGACACCAACTCGCCGACGAGCGCCGAGGCGCGCGCGATCCGCGTCTGCCCATTGGCGTCCGCGACACGCATGCTGCGGGAGGCGTCGACGAGGATTGGAACAGTGATGCCGGTCGCCGCCGCTGGCGGGGCCTGCACGATCGGCCGGCACAGAAACACGACAATCGCCGCGAGCGCCAGCGCGCGCAGCGCCGTCAGCGTAATCCGCTGGGCAGGAGAGAGCGCGATCAGCGGACGGCGATAAGACAGGAACGCGACGCCGGCAATGGCCACGGCCACGACGACCGCCAGCCACAACGGCAGTGGCGAAGCAAAATGCATGGAACGTTTCAGTCGCTAGTCGCTAGTCGTGAGTCGCTAGTCGTGAGTCGTGAGTCAGTCATTGACGATTGTCCTGGGCGGTGACTCACGACGAACTAACGACTATGGACTATCGACTCTCGACTATTTTTTCCGTCCGGCCAGCGCTTTGAAGTAGCTGTCGACCTGCTGCTGATAATCAGCGGGCGGCTTGTCGTCGGCGCCGGCAGCGAGCCGATCGCGCGACTCGCGCGCCTGCAGTTTCTTCGAGATCGACGCCTCGGCGCGCTCGAGCGCTTCGGTCACCTGCTTGCGGAGGGTCTCCCACCGGGAAAAGTCCTGCTTGAACGCCTCGGTGCCGGGCGCCGACAACACCATGCCCTGACCTTCGAACGTGATTCCGGGACCGCCCTGCGCAAATTCCTGATCGTCACGCCGCAGGCCGTCGAGCAGTTCCTTCGCCTGCTGCAGCTCGCGCGTGTATTCCTGCCGGAGCTGCGCGAGATCGCCGCCGCCGCCCCCCGAGCCGCGACCCGGATTACCGGCATCGCTCTCTGGTTTCTGGCCGCTCGGCGACGATCCGGCGCCCTGTGGACTCGCCTGGCCGAGCTGTTCGAGTTGACGGGTGAGCTGCTCAATCCGCTCGCGCAGCTCCTGCGCGCGGGCGAGTTGATCCGACAGCTTCCGCGACTCGCCGTCCTGCGGACCCTCGGCGGTTGCCAGCTTGTCGGCGAGCGTGTCGAGCGCGCGGGCGAGCTCACGATCCGTCGCAGCCGCGTCTGACTTTGCAGTCGCCGGATTCGGAGCCGGGCTCTTGCCCTGTTCTCCGGCGGCCGCGCGGAGCTGGTCGGCCGACTGCTGCATCCGTTCGTCGACGCGCTGCCGCTCGAACTCGCGCGCCGCTTCCGCGACGGCCTGCTGCGCGTCACGATTGCGTTTGTCTCCGGAGTCGCCGCCGGCAGCCTGTTGACCGAGACTCTGCTCGAGTTTTCTGGCGCGCTCGACGAGCCGTTCCTGTTCGCCGGCGAGCCGCCGCAATCCGTCCTTGTCGCCCGGACCGATGCGCTTCAGCTCCGACTCGAGCTGCCGCTCGGCGTCCGCCAGCTGGCGCGCTTCGAGCTGCGAATCGCCGCGCGCCCGCCGCTGCTCATCGGGCGCAGACGCCTGCAGCTGCTTCTGCAACTGCTGAAGCTTCTCGAGCGCGCGGCCGCTGCGTTCGCTCGCCTGCGTGGGATCGTCGCGGCGCAAATCGCTGGTCGCGCTGCGCATTTCCTCGGTGACATCGCGCATCTGCTGGCCGCGCTGGCCGCCACTGCCGCTTTGTGAGGACTGGCTTTGCCCGCTCTGCGACTGCTGGCCACTGCCCGACTGCTGGCCACTGCCAGACTGCTGACCACCCCGCGCCTGCTGTTGCCCGCTCTGCGGACTTTGCGTCTGCGAACTCTGCTGACTCTGCGAACTCTGCGACTGCGCACTCTGCTGACTCTGCGCACTCTGCGGCTGCATCTGGCGCGCAACGTCTTCCGCGCGCTGCCGCAGATCGGACTGCTCCCGCGTCAGCTTGTCGAGCTCGCGCTTGATCTCCTGCGGCGTCATCTTCTCCCGGTTGCGGGCGAGATCGCGTTGCTGCCTCAGCAGCTCGTCCTGCCGGCGCGCCAGCTCCTTGATCTTGTCGAGCAGGCTCGACTTGCTCTCGTCCTTCTGCTCGAGGCTGGTCGTCTCGTAGTTGGTCTGCTGTTCCCGCTGGAGCTCCTTGTCGAACAGCGTGGAAAGATCCTGCCCGGTGCGGTTCCCGCCACCGCCGGCGCCGGCCTGCTGCTGCGATATCTCTCGCTTCTGACGGTCGCCTTGCGCCTTCAGAAGATGGTTGAGCGCGTCGAGCTCTGGCTGCAGCGCATCGCTCGTGTTGAGCGCGTTCAACGCGTCGACGGCTTTCCCCATTGCGACCGCCGCCGCCGTCATGCCGTCTTCCTCGGGCGTCGTCTGGCCGGGGCGCAAGGCGTCGGGCTGCCGCGGCGCACCGCGTCCACCGGGCCTCGGCTGGCCCGCGCGCGGATCGCGCATCTGCGACGTGCGGAACGAGCTCGAGGTTTCCTCGACGCGAGTCTTCAGTTCGGCTTCGGCTCCTCCGACCGAGCGGATGTCGGTGTCGGACTTGGCGCCCTTGGCAGCGATCGTCCGCCGATCGAGCTTCCACGTGGCGACAATCACCTGCTTCTGCGCCGAGACAAGATCGTCAACCTGCGGACTGCCGCCTCCGCCGCCGGCCTGGCTGGTCGCGAGTTTAAACTCCTGCTCGAACGGTTTTACTTCGAGGAAGAAGATGTCGCTGCGCGTTTCGCTCGAGCGCTTGCCGCGCGCGAGGTCGCGCGCGCGCACGTAGTACGAGACGAAGTCGCCCGGCTGCACATCGAAGTCCTCGAGAAAGAGCGTCGCGAGCCGCGTCACCGTCGTCGTGCGGCGCGGGACGTCGTACGGAATGGCTTTCTCGGGACCTCCGCGCACGGAGTAGACGAGCTCGAGGCGATCGATGCCGAAATCGTCTTCCGCCTGCGCCTCGACGTCCACCTCCTCGAGCGGCGTCACCGATCCGTCGCGCGCCGGCCTGAGGATCCGTACCTCGGGTGGACGATCCTCCAGCATGCGGATGAAGTACTCGGTGTCACCCGCGCTGCTGAGCCCTTCGCGATCGGTCAGCCGAACGCGATACGATCCGTCTTCGACAAGCTTGAACGTTCCAGCGAGCGTCGTGTCGTCGAGCGGCGCGAGCGCCAGCGACGCTCCGTTGCCGAGCGCCAGTTGCCCTTGAGCGGCAAGGCGGTCGGTGCGCACGCGAACGCGGACGTCCGTGCCGCTCGGCGCGTAAATGTCGCCGCCGTTCTCTTCGGTGCGCGGCGGCATCGCCAGCGCCGCCGGATACGTGTAGTCGACATCGATCCCCTTGACCTGCGGCGCGCGGAGCACCGCGACGTCGAAGGTCGGGGACGTGAGGCTGCCGGCGACAACGCGGTACTTGAACGACGTCGCCACCGAGTCGACGGCCAGCGTGAACGCGCCGGAATCGTCCGCGGTCATTTCCGACGCGAGCCAGGCCTCGTCTGAAGATGCCGCGGCGTCGGCGCGCAGCACTCGAGCCACCACCGGCGCGCGATTGCCGACCAGCCGCGCACCGATCGTGACGCGAGCCCCGGGCTGCACGCGCGCATTTCCGGGCGTGACCTCGAGCGCGACCCGCGACGGAAACAACGTCAGCGACAACGCGTCGAACGAACGGCGCGCGGCGTCGCGGCCAAGGAATGCCACCGCCGCCAGCACGAGCGCGGCTGCCAGGACCTGAAGGGCGGCACGCTTCAAGCTGTGGCCCGGAACCAGGCTCGCTGGATCGACCGATGACGCGCGACGCGCGGCGTCGGCGATCATCGGCTCGGCGAGGCTGGGCGCATCGGATTCGCGTCCCTCTGCGAGCACATCCACGGCGCTCGCCAGCCGATCGTCGAGCGACGGCTCGCGCTCTTCGATGAACCGCGCCACCTGAGCATCAGACGGTCTGCGGCGGCCCGGCCAGAGACCCCAGGCAAACGCGCCGGCTACAGCGATCACCGCGATGATGCCGAGGACCGCGAGCGCCGTTGGCGCGCGCGAGGTCCAGAGCGTCAAAGCCAACGCCAGGCCCAGCACGAGCGCCGCCGCAAGCGTCGCCCGGACCGCCGATCGGGCGAGCGTCAGCCGCCGCCACCGCGATCGCACGCGGTCGAGAAGCTCACGAATCTGGGACTGCTCGGTCTGCATAAGCTCGGGAGTGACTCAACACAGTGTAGGCCGGGTCGTATGGACCCGGCTGGGGCCAGGAGTAAAAAGAAGACCCGCCCTGTGTCGTGATTCGTCCCTGTTTCACGCGGTTCGCGCCGCGATAACGCTCTCGACCACCATCACAGCAAGCATGACTCCAAGTATGTACTGCCAGAGGTGTTGCCGCTCTTCCTGCTGCCGGTCCTGAACCCGCCCTTCCGCCCGCGCCGTGTCCTGAAGCCGCGTGACCGCCGCCTCGAACTCGACCGGCGTCAATCGACCCGGATCCGACTCCGCTGGATCCACGTTGATCGCCACTCGGCGGGGACGCTCGCCCGACGCGGGCGGCAAGGCAAAGACGCCCGGCCGCGCGGGCAATCCGGCCGGCGCATCACCGACCAGGTACTCACTACCCCGAGCGCGGCCGCCCGAGACGTAGCGCACGGCTTCCTGCATGAACGGCACGAACGTGGCGTGTCGCGGAAAATCATTCCAGCCGTTGTCGAGATCGGAGGCCAGGACCAGCGTGCGGCCTGCACCCTGCTCGCACTCCATCACGGCGTTCTCGCCGGTCGTGAACCGCGCCAGCGTGTGGCAATCGCGGCTGCTGACGATCGCGATCCGGTTGAACGTCACGAGGCTGAGCGACGAGCTGCCTGCGCCGAACACCTGAAACAGCGGATGACGAACATCGGCCGGGGCCAGGGCGCGAACCGACGTGCGCGGCGCGCTCTCCCGCGGCGGCGGCGCGATCGTGATCAATCCATCCAACATCTCTGCCGCCACGTCGCCATCGACTTCCGGGCCCACGGCCACGACAATGCCGCCGCCTTGTCTGACGTACTCGGCGAGCAGTTCGCGTCCATGTCGCTCGAGACCACGTGTCGACATGATCACGACCGCCGTGTGGCGCGTAAGCGCCGCCCCGTCCCACGTCGCGAGCTGCGCGGCGCCGATGCCCACGACATCGTAGGCCGGGCCCTCCCGGCCGGCCGCGACGAGCGCGTGTTGTGCGAAAAACGCCTCGCGGGACACGTCGCCGCTTGCCGTCACGAGAAGAACTGACGGCCTGCTGGCGTTGTCGAGCACCAGGTACCGCGCGTTGTCGCCGGCCACGCCCGTTGGATCGTCGACCGTGACAGACGCCGTCACTCCACGCGCTCCCGGGAGCACCACCTCCGCCGATTGATTCGGCCCAATCGTGGCGGCGCCATCCCCGCCCGGCCGATCGTCGACGACGAGGTGCACGCGCGCGTCGCGCGCCTTCGGTCCGGCGTTGCGAACCGTTGCGACGATGCGGTTGCTGGCCGATCGCACGGCGGTAATCGCGAGATTGGCGGGCGGCTCGCCGACGTCGGCAAGCTCGATTCGTGCCGATTCGGGCACGAGCGCGCGGTCGCCGGCGTCCCAGCCGTTTTCCTGCAGATCGGTGACGACGACAATCGTGCCGCGCCGGCCGTCGAGCATTTCCGACGCCTGATTGAGCGCCGTGCGATAGCGCGCGGCGGCAAATCCCGCCGTCGCGCTCTCGATTGCCGAGACGGCGAGCGCGCGGTCGCCCGACGGCGCAGCCGCGACGTGCACATCCTCGGCGAACGTGATGACGCCGACGGCATCACCGGCAGGCGCGCGCGCGACCGCGTCTTTTGCGAGCTGCCGGGCGCGCTCGAACTGTCCCGGCGCCGACAGGCTGAGCGACCTGTCGAGCGCGACGATCGTGACGCCGGACGTTCCGGCAGCGGCGCTCGACGCCAGGAACGGTCGTGCAAACGCCATCGCGAGCAGCGCCAGCGCTGCGACGCGCAGCGCGAGCAGCAGCAGCTCGCGCAGGTGCCGACGCTCGGTGTGCTCGACGGGCGCCCGGCGCAGCAGCCTCACCACCGCGAACTTCACGCGCTGCTCCGGCTCGCGTCTGAGTAGATGCAGCACGATCGGAATGGCCGCGGCCGCAGCGCCGATCAGAAAGAGCGGCGACAGGAAACTCATAACGCTCTGGCCCGCGTCGACAGATAGGCCAGCAGTGCGAGCTCGAGCGGCTCTTTCGTGCTGAACAGGTGGTAGTCGATCCCGCAGCTGCCGAGCTCACGCTTGTAGTGATCGATCAGCTCGCCAATCGCCTTCAGGTAATGCGGCCGCACGACCGACGGCACCGCCATGACCTCCTCTTCCGACTCGAGATCCTCGAACCGTGTCGCGCGGTCGAACGGGAACTCGATCTCGTCGGGATCGAGGATGTGGAACACGATCACGTCCGTGCCCCGGAACTGGAAGTGCTTCAGACCGCGAATCACGCGATCGGGCTCGTCGATGAGATCGGAGATGAGCACCACCATGCCGCGTTTCGTCAGCGAGTCGGCCAGCTGATGGAGCGGTTTCGAGACGTTCGTCTCGCGCCCCAGCTCGAGCCGCGACAGCGTGACCAGCAGCGCGCGCAGGTGCCCGGGACGCGCGCTGGCCGGCAGCATCGACACGATCTTGTCGTCGAACGCCGTCAGGCCGCAGGCGTCGCGCTGCCGGTTCATGAGATAGCCGAGCGCGGCCGCCAGGCACGACGCGTACTCGTACTTGGTGATCCCGCGCGAGCCATAGCCCATCGACGCGCTGATGTCGACCATCAGGTGGCAGTCGAGGTTCGTCTCCTCTTCGAATTTCTTGACGTAGTGACGATCGCTGCGCGCGTAGACCTTCCAGTCAATCGTCGACAGATCGTCGCCGGGCATGTACTGGCGATACTCGGCAAACTCGACGCTGAAGCCCTTGAACGGACTGCGATGGAGCCCCGAGAGAAATCCTTCGACGATCGTGCGCGCCTTGAGCTCGAGCGTTCCGAGACGCGCCACGACCGCGGGGTCGAGGAACTGCCGCTCGCGCGCCCCCGACTGCATGGCTTACATTCCGCTCTTGGGTACTGGAACGGTTTCGAGCAGACGGTCGATGATCGCGTCGGGGCCGATGCGCTCCGACTCGGCGTAGAAGTTCGTCATCACCCGGTGGCGGAGAATCGGCTTCGACAGCGCCTGGATGTCCTTGATCGACACGTGATAGCGGCCGTGCATCAGCGCACGTGCCTTCGCGCCGCGCACCAGCGCCTGCGACCCGCGCAGACCCGCGCCCCACTTCACCCACTTTTCGACGAAGTCGGCGGCGGCCGGCCGCCCCGGCCGTGACGCGTCGACGAGGCGCACGGCATAGCGCGCCACTTCCTCCGCGATCACCACCTGCCGCGTCAACTCCTGGAACTGCAGGATATCGGGACCGGTGAGCACACGTACCAGGTTCACGCGTTTCGTGCCGGTCGTCTGCGTCACCACCTTCACCTCATCGTCTTCGGTGAGGTAGTTGATGACGATGTTGAACATGAAGCGATCGAGCTGCGCTTCGGGCAGCGGGTACGTGCCCTCGAGCTCGATCGGGTTCTGCGTGGCGAGCACAAAGAACGGCTGTTCGAGCGGGTAGGTCCGGCCCGCCGCGGTGACGTGATACTCCTGCATCGCTTCGAGGAGCGCGGCCTGCGTCTTCGGCGGCGTGCGGTTGATCTCGTCGGCGAGGATGATCTGGCCGAAGATCGGTCCCTTCACGAACCGCAGCTGGCGGTGACCGTTTTCTTCGTCGAGGATCTCGGTGCCGGTGATGTCGGACGGCATCAGATCCGGCGTGAACTGGATCCGCTTGAACGTGAGATCGAGGATCTCCGCGATGGTTTTGATCAGAAGCGTTTTCGCCAGCCCCGGGACGCCCGTGATCAGGCAGTGCCCGCCGGTGAAGAGCGCGGTGAGCACCTGCTCGACGACCTCGTCCTGTCCGACGATGACCTTGCGGAGCTCGGTGAGGATCCGCTCGCGTCCTTCAGCCACGCGCTCGGCGCTGACGGTCGGCGCATCTGATGTGTCCAAGGAGACTCCTGAATCGTTTTCGCCCGAGCTAAAGCTCGGGCCTACGTACGGCAAATGGTCGTCGCGCCCGTACGTAGGCCCGACCTTCAGGTCGGGCGTTAGTAGACCCGACCTTCAGGTCGGGCGGCGGAACCTTCCGGGCGTTAATGCGTGAGCGCGTAGACGATCTCGTTGATGCCCATGCGGTACGCGGCCGACGTGAACTTGATGTAGCCGGGGTAATCCTCGGCGTTCGACCACTCCCAGCCGTCACCCATGTCGGTGTTCCAGTTGATGAACAGCATCGGCCGGCCGTTGTCGTCGAAAATCGTCCGGAGATGCGCGACGTACCCGCCTTTTTCCCAGCTGCGGCCGGCCATGAACGACCCGAGGCCGGCAACCTGCGGGTACCCGTCCAGGCGATAGAAGCAACTGTAGACCGGATGGTCCTTGGGGAAGTCGACGATCTCGCGATCGGGGAACACCCGCTTCATCTCGGAGACCAGGTTGTCCCACTCGAGCGGCCCGTGGAAATCGTCGAATGTCGCCGTTCCGCCGCGCAGCAGAAATTCCCGCAGCGTCGACACGTCGCTGTCGGTCATCTTCAGGTTGCCCGGCTCGACGAAGTAAATCCACGGATAGCTGAAGAGCCGCGGGTCGTCGAGCGACAACACAATCGGATCTTCGACCTGTATCGCGGTTGCGGTCTTCAGGCGGCGCGAGAGGTTCTGCTCCGCCGCGGGCGCATCGATGTACCACGGCTCGCCGTAAAAGTCCTGCGAGATGGACGTGTTCTCGACCGAGTAGTGATATTTGATGCGCACGAAGCGCCACTGCAGACCGGCGAAGCGATTGTCGGCCGTGTCGGGCAGCTGTGCATCGACCGATGGCTGCAGCACCGGCACGAGCGTCATCAACGCCGCAGCCGCGACGACGAGCACCGCCGAGTACGTAGTGTCCGCCTTTAGGCGGACCTCTTGCTCCGCCTTGAGGCGGACCTTCCAGTTCACGGCCGTGCCTCGGAGATTTTCAGCAGCAGATCCTGCGCGCGTTCGTAGCTCGGCGCGATCTCGAGCGCCGCCAGCGTCTGCTTCCGGGCTTCAGGACGCCGGCCGCCCCTCAGATAACTCTCGGCCAGGTCCGTGTACGCCGCCGCGAGATCGACCGGCTTGAGCGCGATCACCGCCTTGAACTCGCGAATCGCAGTCTCGGCGTCGTTGCGGTCCAGCGAGATCCGGCCGAGCGCGGCGTGAGCCTCGGCATCGAACGGATCGACGGCGACGATACGCTGGTACACCGGGCCGGTGCGCGCCGGATCGGTGACCTTCGCGTCCTTCATGACTCTTGCGAGCAGGCGGGCGGCCGCGACGTTGTCGTAGTCCGAGTTCAGCACGGCCTGCAGCGCCGTGATCGCCCGGGCGTTGTCCTTCTTCTTGATGGCGATCTGGGCGATCAGCAGATTCGGGTTGTCTTCGCCCGTGGCCACGGACACGAGTTCCGCCGCTCGCTCGAGCGCCTTCAGCGCTTCGTCTTCTCTCCCTGCATCGAGCAGCCGGCTGCCGAGCACGAGGTGAACCGGATAGCTGCCTGGATTTTTCTGGGCCAGCGCGATCAGCCCTTCAACCGGCATCTTGAGGAGCTCGGCATCGGGTGGCGCCTTGAGAGCAGCCCGCAGGGCGCCGAAGCGCGCATCGATCGCTTTGTCGAAGTCGCCCTGCAACGATTCGAAGTCGGTGTTGAGCGCGGCTTTCAGCGCCGCGTCCATTTCGAGTCCCTTGCCGTACCAGCGCAGGAGCGAGTGCAAACCCTCATCGCCGAACTTCTTGATCAGGAAGTCGACGACCAGCGCGCCCTGGAAGTACGCCATCGAGATCAGCTTCGGGTTCTGAAACGCCGCGTTCAGATCCTT
>Ga0075421_100010265_pt1 | contig 11572 bp, 8 predicted proteins | sample SoiMetdeltSBSDD5_FD_75292 | JGI IMG/M metagenome (GOLD analysis project Ga0075421, IMG submission 75292) | Bulk soil microbial communities from a Populus tree surrounding site in Tennessee, USA - Soil MetaG P. deltoides SBSDD5 | ecosystem: Environmental > Terrestrial > Soil > Tree plantation...
ATAGGTGTAGCGCCGGAACAGCTGCGCGAAACTGGAGTCACGGCTGAAGTAGGCAACGTAATCAAACCGCCCCCAGCGCTCGAAGAGGACCGGTGTGGGGTCATCGGGTTGATCTGGCCCAGGGCCACGCACGAGCAGAAGCAGGGGTTGGTTGCGTTGGAAGTCCGCCACAACCGTGCGAAGCACGTAGCGCTCTATGGCGGCCATGTCCTGAGGTCTGTGGTACTGCAGCGGCGACGGTGATTGAATCGCCTCCTGGTAGGCGGAATTCAGAAGACCCAGGTGCATGAGTCGGGACACCGGTTGGGCTCCCGAGTATGTCGCGATCACCGATTCCCGAAGGCCGGAGTTTAGTAAAAAGACACGGTGACTGGCCCCATGGTCTCGTACGAAAGCGATCACCTGGCCGAGCTCTGTCCGTCGCCAGTGCAGCCCATCCCGGAGCCGGATGAAGGAGGCCACGATGGTGCTCGCAGCCATGGTAATCACTCCGGCACCCAGCGCGGCGACGCTTAGGCGACGGCGGGAAATGGAGAGTGGCCCCGTAATATCTGCCGCAAGGCCTCCCAGGAGCACCAGCACGAACGCCACGCTGGGGTAGTAGTGGTAGCTGAAGCCCTTGCCTTGCAGGACCGCGGACCAGAGGCAGCCCACGGCACCAAGCGCAAGGGCAGTCCACAGAGAGCGGAGCCTCACTGCCCGCCACACTGCGATCAGGGCGAGCACACTCCCCAGCGTGAGCCAGGCCTCAACTCGGAACATCGTCAATTGGAGCAGGCTCTTGTGAAGGTAAGTTCTTTGCCAGCCACTCAGTAGGCGCACCAAATCGAAGTACTCCGGGGTCCAGAGGGCGACGGCAATCAGATAGACCGCCGAAGTCGTAATTACCGCCAGACGCTCGGCGTGCCACTCCAGCACTCGGCGTCCGGCCTTGAGGATGATCCAGCCTTCCAGCAGGAGCCAGAACGCGAAGAAAAAGGGTTTCAGGGCCAGTCCTACCCCGGCCATCACACCGATCATGAAGGCGGTCCAGGACCCAACCGGCTTTCCTTCGACCCGGCAGACGGCGAGGAGGACATAGGGAAAAACCAGGGCAAAGAGCAGATGCTCACGTTGGCCGAAGTCGCCTCCTGGAAGGGGAAACAGCGCGAAGAGCAGCAGCAAGGTCCAGTAACGAAGCAGCACCCTCTGCTCGGGCCCGAGAAGCTGAGCGAGGAGCGGCTGGCAGAGTCGTACCGATACCAGCGCCAGCACCACAACGCTCAGACGGAACACCATAACCGGTGACAGCTCCAATGCCCTCGCTATGGCCGCTGGAACGACGTTAAGCCACATGATCAGAGGCGGGTTCATCTCGATGAACTGGTCCACGTACGGCCGTACGCCGTCGAGAAGCCTCCCTGCCGCCTGTAGGTACCAGCTCTGATCCTGGTGGAGCAGGCCGACAAACTCGGGCACCAGACCGAGAAGGACGATCACGGTGGCTGCGGCGGCAAAAACGTAAGACCGATGGAGACCGGCAAGGACGCCGGCTTGGGGGGCAATTCGCATTCGACTCACCGGGCGGGGTACGAGCGCAGGTGAATTCTGAAGATATCTTTCCCCAACTCAGCCGCTGACGTATTAACCAAGATCACACCGGCGTCGCAGTCAGGATTCCTGCAGCTCATGGAAGGTGGTCGATCGTGGTGATCCGAGCATGAAGGTCATCATTCAGATTCCCTGCTTCAACGAGGAGCAGACGCTTCCCACCGCACTGGCAGCGCTTCCGCGAACCTTGCCGGGAGCCAGCAAGGTCGAGTGGCTCATCGTAGACGATGGCAGCAACGACCGAACGGTGGAGGTCGCTCTGGCCCACGGTGTTGATCACGTGGTTCGACTCCCCGGCCACAAGGGCCTCGCTCGGGCGTTCATGGCCGGCATTGAGGCCTGCATCAAAGAAGGTGCCGACATCATCGTTCATACCGACGCCGACAACCAATATTGCGCCGACGACATTCCTCTGCTGATCGAGCCCATTCTCCGGGGCACCGCCGAGATGGTCGTAGGTGCTCGACCAATCAAGAACGTGGAGGATTTCACGACAACCAAGAAGTGGCTGCAGGGACTCGGCAGCTGGGCTGTTCGCCGGGCGAGCCGGACCCAGGTACCCGACAGCCCCAGCGGCTTCCGCGCCATCAGCCGCGATGCCGCCATGCGCCTGAACGTCTTCGACGAATATACGTACACTTTGGAGACCGTCATCCAGGCCGGGCAGAAAAACATCAGTGTCACCTGGGTTCCGATCCGTACCAATCGGGCCTTGCGACCATCGCGCCTGATCAAGAGCATACCCCGATACATCGCCCGCTCGATAGCGACGATACTCCGGATATTCATGGTATACCGGCCGGTGCGATTTTTTTTCTGGGCCGGCCTCCTTCCGATGCTTGCCGGCGTCTCGCTCGGGATCCGTTGGGTTCTGCTCTTCTTCCTCGTGGATCCCCAACGCTCGCGGGCGCCCAGTCTCATTCTCGCGGCTATTTTGACGCTGATAGGCTTTCAACTCTGGACTTTGGGGCTGGTCGCGGATCTCCTCGGCACCAACCGAACGCTGATTGAAGACGTCCAGCTCCGGCTCCGGCGGATGGAAGCGGGCGGCAGCACGTCTCAGCGGAGCTGAGCCGTGCTGCGCGATCATTTCGCCCACTATGCCCTGGCCAATATTCCCAAGATTCTGACCCTCCTGGACCGCAATCGTCACAGTCCGACCTACGGCTGCTTCGATCGCAACTTCTGGCACTACAAGATCCTCGATTTTCCCTCTGGCATGTCTCAGGAGTTCGTCTGGCCGCTTGCCCTGGCGTACAGCTGCGACATTCCCGGCAATTCTTGGCGTGGCCGGGAGCCGATACGGGAGTGGGCCGCCGCGGCCATCCACTTTGCCGCCCGCAGCGCGCACCGAGACGGCTCCTGCGACGACTACTTCCCCTACGAGCGAGCTGCGGGTGCGACTGCGTTCTCGCTGCTGGCATGCATCGAGAGCTACATCCTGCTCGGCTTGGACGATGCAGCGATTCTGACGTTTTTCGAGCGGCGGTCAGATTGGCTGGCGCGGCACCAGGAATCTGGACGGCTGAGCAATCACGCCGCACTGATCGCCCTTTGCCTCGAGCTGGCTTCACGCTTGCTGCGGACGAATCGCTGGGATGCCGCGAAAAGCCAGCGGCTGTCGCAGGTGCTATCGTGGCAGCACCCAGAAGGCTGGTTCCAAGAGTACGAAGGCTGTGATCCCGGTTATCAGACGCTGACCATCTCTTCACTGGCCCGGATAGACGAGCTCGCCCCAGGGAATGCACGGCTCAAAGACGCGCTGGGGCGTGCGGTCAGATTCGCCGCGGAGTTCGTCCACCCGGACGGGTCTTATGGAGGCGAGTATGGCAGCCGCAACACCTACAACTTCTTCCCTCATGGCTTTGAGCTTGTGGGCCGATGGATGCCCGAGGCTCTACAGATCAACGATCGATACTTGACTGGAATGGCGAGTGGGAAGCTGCCCTGTTACGAGGACGACCACCTGGTAGGTCACCATACTTGGAACTTTCTGCTGGCCTGGCGCGATTTTGTGGCCCTGCGGCCGGCCCTGGGGCCGCGACCGAACGGGCGGATTCTCTTCCCTGGCGCCGGGATGGTCATCGACCGGCGCGATGGCACTGAGCTCTATTTGGCATTGAACAAAGGAGGGGTGTTCAAGCTGTTCCGCGACGGAGCCCTGGTCGCCTCCGACACCCAGCTGTCAGTACAGGTGAGGTCCGGAGGGCGACACCCCAATGCGGTGGCGCATCTAATCGACGATTATCGGATCCGCGAGCGCGACGAGGAGGTTAGTATCGAAGGGCGACTGGGCTGGGCGAAGCACGTCCCGATGAGTCCAGCCAAGCTCATCCTGCTGCGGACCATTGCCCTCACCATCGGTCGGTTTTTCCCCAATCTCGTGCGCCGGTATCTGCAGCGTGTGCTCATAGTAGGTAAGGTGATGGCTCCATTCACGTTCTCCCGGAACCTGGTGTGGCGCGAAGGCCGGTGGCATGTCTCCGACGAGCTCCGAGCTCCGGATTGGGAAGCAGTCGAGTCGGTGACCATTGGGAGCGATCAGACTTCCATCTACGTTGCAATGAGTCGGACATTCCAGATGGGCCAGCTCAGTCCATGGACCGAGCTGACGGATCGAGTTCGGGGTCTGGCCAAGGGAGAGTCGCTTCGGGTCGAGCGCCAGCTCTAGATCGACCATGAAAACACTCCTCTCCCTGCTGGTGAGCGTGGCAATTCTCGCGCTCATTTACTCCTCGATCCAGCCCGGCGAACTGGCTGCGGTATTCAGGCAGTGCGATGCAGGCTGGCTGACCGCTGCACTGGCCATGGTCGTGCCGCTCACACTCCTCACGGCCTATCGCCTGCAGATCCTGATGCCCAACCAGCTCTCACTGCCGGTCAAGGATGCGGTCGGATTGATCCTGTCGGCGAGTGTGCTGAACCTGGTGCTTCCATCCAAGATGGGCGACATCGCGAAGGCGTATTTCCTCCAGCAGCGCGGGCATCTCTCCGGTTCGCTGGCGCTCTCTCTGGTTATTGTAGAGAAGACCTGGGATCTGTTGTCCCTATTGTTCTGGTGCCTGCTGGGATTGATCTTCCTGCCCAAGACCGGAGCTTTGTTCTGGGTCCTGACTGGGCTGATCGCATTCGGCATTCTGGCTGGTGGCCTGGTGCTCGGCTCACAGCGGGCAGCCGAGTTCGTGTTCTCCCGGCTGGGGTCGATCCGGAGTCAGACGGTGCAGGTGAAGGTGGAACGGATGGCTCAGGCCTGGAATGAGATGCGGCAAGCGGTCTGGATAGATCGACCGAAGCTAATTTATCTGAGTCAGCTCTCGCTTCTCATCTGGTTCCTCCACCTGGTACAGGTATGGCTATTTATCCTCGCGCTGAAAGGGTCGGTTCCCTTTCTCGCAAGCCTGGGTCTCACGCCTCTGGCTATTCTGGCTGGTCTGCTGCCTTTGACCTTTGCCGGCGTGGGCACCCGGGACGCGGGTCTCATCTTCTTCTATCGAGCGTATCTTCCGGTCCCGGTTGCAGCCGCGCTTGGGCTCCTCTGCACCTCCCGGTATGTGCTGCCCGCGATGGCTGGAGTGCCGTTCTTCAGCCGTCACATAACGGAGCTTCGAAGGTCCCAAGCGCTCCATCGCTAGCCCAACTGGTCCGGCGGCAACAGCTGCAATGACTTGCATTCGCCTTGACCCCTCTGCGAATGGGCCTGTATCGTAAGCCAGGAGATCCAGTCCTCGTGATCCGTTCGCGATCGACCATCAGCCACTCGCAGTTCGCTGCCAGACCACTACAACCAATCGGCGGAGCGTCGCCCGACCGGTTGCCTGCCGCCAGGGTATGAACGACCGATACGAGCTTCTTATTCTCATCCACCGGTTGGTGGGGTACCCAACGGCGTTCCTGGTGGCTCCGGCCGCGCTTCTGGCTTTCGCGCGACCGGCACTGCATAGGCGGTGGGGAAAGGTCTACCTGTGCGCGCTGATCTTCCTGTATCTAACGGGGACCTTCCTCACATTCGCAGGCCACGATTGGACCAGCTGGGACTTCGCCCGCAACGTGGTATTCAATTTCTTTGGGTTTTCCATGGTGCTCTATGGCTGGCGGGCGATTCATCTCTTTCGGCAGGTGGGGCAGCCCCGCCCTGCGCGACTGGATTGGGCGCTGGCAGGGATACTCGCGGTGTCCGTGGTGGGCCTGCTGGTGGTCGCAGCGGTGCGGGACACGCCTATGCGGCTCTTTGCGCTGATTGGCATCACCTTCTGCGTATTGGAGTTTCGCGAGCTGCGCGATGGCTTTCAACCCAAGAGCGTGCTCTTCCGCCGTCACACTCGATTTATTCTGGCCTCGTACTTCTACGTGCTGACGGTGGTCTCGATCGTTCACCTCGGAGATGAGCTTCCCCGCAATCTCAAATGGATCTGGCCCAGCCTGCTGGGCGCGCTCGTCATTGGCGCCACCGGTACTGCGGCACGCCGACTCCCGCAGCCACGGGGAAAGATTCTGCGTTTCGCTGTGGGACTTACCCTGGTTGTGACGGCGTTGTACGCGGGTTATGTGGCCTATGACCTGAGTCGCGGCGCACCGGTAGTTGGGCAGGGAATGGCCGAGGCGAATCGGAGCCGATCAGTCCAGCACAAGGTAGCCGCTCCGCACCCAGCGCCAAACGACTCTGACCGGTCGGACCAGGTAGTACAGCGACCGAAGTAGCTCCGGCAGAGGAAGGAAGGCCCGATCGCGTGCGGTGGGAGTCACCGCCAACCGAAGCAGGCCGGGCAGGACACGCTGCACATACTGGACCCGGTCGACCCGACGCTCGCGCGACTGCAGGAAGAAGGAATGCCCGGCAAAACCGGGCCCCGGACGGAAGTCTGATGGGTCCCGCTGGTGGTCGGCCTCGAGAAAGAAGCTCCCGCTGACCTGCTGTGCCAGCCCCCTGGCCTTCAAGTCGTTTCGCAGCGACCCGGCCACTTGGGGCGGCAGGTCAACTCCGAGCATCAGGTGCGCCAGCGCAAGCTGGAACAACAGCATTCTCCGGGTACCGGTCCTTTGGCTCTGTTTCAATACCAGTGGCCAGTCGAGGGACGGGCTGGTTCGCAGCAACGCCGCCACGTCGCATATCTGAATCAATCGCTGCCTTCGGTACATGCAGTCCTTGGTGAGCAGGATCGCGAGCACCAGCAGCAGGTCTTCCCACCCCAGCGTCGTCACAGAGCCGCCTCCTACCGCAACCCGCTGGCCCCGGGCCCATAGTTCTTGGAAATTCCCGGGATCGGGCAACCATTCAGCTCCCAACTTCCAGTGCAGATCCACACCCGCCCCCTCGTCGTTGACGAAAAACAGCTGCCAATCACGTTCCGCTTTCAAACGGTAGCCGTGAGTCCGCAGCAGCTCGGAGGCGCGAGGAACGTCCGGCACCCGAACCAGGAGGTCGAGGTCCCCGAATGGTCGCAGCACCGGATCAGGATAGGAGACTGCGGCAAGCTCCGGTCCCTTGAAGGTGAGAGCGGGAAGGTCCTGCGTCTCGAGGGAGCTCAGGAGCATGAGAAGCTGTTCTCGGAGGATCTCGTTGTGCTGAGCGACCGCCTGGTATTGGCCCCCCAATCGGCCGAGCACGGACGCCGGAATCACCTCCTGACACTCGGTGCTCAAGACCCGGTGGAGAATGGGCACTACGCCATGCCGCGTTGCGATGCGAAGCAGACGTTCCCAATCGCCTAGCTTCTGAGCCGCGCTCCGAATATCGCCGCCCCGATCTGGGGTCAACTGATGGCGCGCACAAGCCAGAAGGAACTCAGCCTCGTTGTCGGGCTTCACCGGGGTCTACCAGTAGGGGGTGGTCGGTCAAGTCCTTCGATACCATAGGGCTCGGAAGTGCTCCTTCGGAATACTTCAACCTGGACTAAGGTAGGTCTTGCCGAACTGTCACTTTGGTGGCACCTTAGCGCACGCACGCAACGGATAGCTGGTTTGGAATCCCGCCCGCCGCGCCTCCGTGGAATTTACTGTGCTGATGGTGGCGTCAAGAGCGGTACCCCTTGCTCCATCAAGATTTGAAAGGCAAGTTAGGCCGGTGCACCCTTCGAAACCCCCTCGAGAGGTGCGGCGCCTTGTAGTAGGCGATCGCATCCTTATCGGTGGCGCTGGGCCCGCAGGGCTCACTGCCGGCTACCTGCTAGCCCGCCGCGGCTATCGCTCCTGTGTAGTTGAGGGCGACGCGCAGGTCGGCGGACTCGCCCGCACGGTCCGCTACAAAGACTTCCGCTTCGACATCGGTGGCCACCGCTTTTTCACCAAGATTCCGGAAGTGGCGGCGCTTTGGGATGAGGTGCTGGGGGCCGATCTCATCGACGTGCCACGCCTGTCACGCATTCACTACCGGGGGAAATACTTCCGCTATCCTCTCAATGCCACTGAGGCGTTGCTTGGGTTGGGCCCCTGGGAAGCCGCCCGGGTGGTTCTCAGTTATATCCACACCCAGCTCCGTCCTTCCCTCGTGGAAGACACTTTCGAGCAGTGGGTGTCGAATCGGTTTGGTCATCGGCTCTTCCAAATCTTCTTCAAGACCTATACTGAAAAGGTGTGGGGGGTACCCTGCAGCGAAATCCGCGCCGAATGGGCAGCCCAGCGTATTCAAGGACTCTCGCTGGTGCGTGCCATCCTGGCGGCAACGGCGTTGCAGAAGCGGCCCAACGGCATACGGTCGCTGATTCACCAGTTCAAGTACCCGCGGCTGGGCCCGGGACAAATGTGGCAACGGTGCGCAGACCTGATGGTCGGCGAAGGCGGTGAGCTGCTCCTGAATCACGAGATCACCAGCTTTGAGCTGGCCGGAAACTGCATTGTTTCGGCGGGTGTGAAAACCCCGGATGGCGAACGGCGGTTCGAGGCCGAGCACTTCATCTCCACCATGCCCCTTCGTTCACTCGTTCGTGCCCTGGGATCATCCGCGCCGGACGCAGTGAAGCGGTCAGCCGAAGGACTCAGTTACCGCGATTTTATTCTGGTGGCTCTCATCCTGGACAAACCCCGACTTTTTCCCGACAACTGGATCTACTGTCACACCCCCGGCATTCGGGTCGGCCGGGTTCAGAACTTCAACAATTGGAGTTCGGCGCTGGTCCCCGACCCAACGAAGACGTGCTTGGGGATGGAGTACTTCTGCTTTCAAGGTGACGCCTTGTGGCAGCAGAAAGATCAGGATCTTGTCGATATGGCGACGAGGGAACTCGACACTCTGGGTCTGGCACGGGGGGCAAAGGTCATCGATGCCAACGTAGTCCGGATGCCGAAGGCGTACCCGATTTATGACGGAGCGTACCGCCGCCACCTCGATATCATCCGCTCCTTCCTGGACACGATCCCTAACCTGCACACCATCGGTCGGAACGGCATGCATAAATACAACAATCAGGATCACTCGATGTACACGGCCATGCTGGCGGTGGCGAACCTCCAGGGGGCAACCCACGACCTTTGGGCTGTGAACGACGATCTGGATTATCACGAGGAGCAGCTGATCACCAACAACGCAGCCACCGAGGCGGTGGTCCCGACTCAGCCGACGTCACGTAATGGGGACCGACGGCGACCTCGTTCGCGTGCTGCGGTGTAAGGTGACGCCCTCCAGCATCGAATCCCCATGTTGACGGTCGTCGTACCGGTGCGAGATGGAGAGAGATTTCTCCCCGCCTCGCTCTCTGCCCTGCGTGCGACCGACCTGCCACGAAGCACATGGGAGCTGATTGTCGTGGATGACTCCAGTAGGGACCGGTCGCCCGAGGTAGCGGCCGAGTATGCCGATACGCTTGTCCGGTTGAACGGTGGGCCTCGCGGCCCCGCTTGCGCCCGGAATCGTGGCGCAGCGGTCGCCCGAGGGGATGTCTTAGTGTTCGTGGATGCCGACGTGTGCGTCCATCCCGATGCCCTGCGCCGCATCCGTGAGATCTTCGATGGTCAACCTGACGTGAGCGCGGTGTTCGGGGCCTATGATCTGGCACCACCTGCACGAGGACTGGTCAGCCAATACCGTAATCTGCTCCACCGATACGTACATCAGCGGGATGCTGGGGATGCGGTGACCTTCTGGGCCGGCTGCGGGGCAGTGCGGGCCGGCGTGTTCGCCGGCTGCGGTGGATTCGATGAATCAAAGTACGTCCAGGCCAGTGTGGAAGACATCGATCTGGGCTACCGGATGACGGCACTCGGCCATCGCATCCTGCTTCGCCCCGAGATCCAGGCCACTCATCTGAAGCAGTGGACCCTCTTCAGCATGGTGGTCACCGATGTGCTCCGCCGCGGTATTCCCTGGCTGCGCCTGCTGCTGGGCCGAAACGATCCCCCCCCGCCGACGCTGAACCTGCGAGTTTCGGAGCAAATCTGTACCGCGGCGGTCGTCATCGCCGGTTTGGCCGCTGGTGCGTGGCTGAAAACCAGCGAGCCCTGGTGGGTCGGCATTTCGGTTGCGGCAGTGATCACCGTTCTGGCGATTAACCAGCAGCTGCTCGCTTGGTTTGCGCGCCACCGGGGCTGGTGGTTCGCGGTTGGGATCATCCCGCTACGACTGCTGTACTACGCTCTGAATGCGTTTTCCGTTGTCGTGGCCTTGGCGTCGTTTGGCTTCGGGCAGCAGCACCCGGGTTCACGAGCCCAGAAGACGATGGCTTCGACCAGTGGGTCGAAGTAGGGAATACACCGCGGCGGCGCCGGCGCCGCTGAAGAGGAACAGAAGGGGTAAGATCGGAATCCGGTAGCGGAGTTTCGCCACGAAGAGGGCGTATCCCAAGGCCCAGGCCAGGATCACGGCAAGGATCAGACTTGACGCTCGCCGGTTGCGCTTGAAAGCAACGGCGATGCCGGCCAGCGCCAAGATGAGCTCCACCGCAAAGGATACGGCGCTCACGAGATCTCGCAGGCCCCGGTCGAAGAGCGGGCTCACGGGCAGCCTAGGATCCTTCTGGTGCAGTTCGTTCCGTCTCTCGGGATCGTCGCTGGTAAGCCGGGTGGGTGTAAGCTCCCAGAACTGAAGGAACTGACGTCCGACCCGGGTCAGCAGGTCTCCTGGTTTGGTCCAGGCCCAGTCTGCCAGCGCTGCCAAGAGCCCTTTGCGATCGACCTCATGCGAGTCGACGGGCGCGATCCTGGCCCCCTGGGTTGTCACGGGCACAAACTCGCGATGGATGCGGTAGTTGCGCGTAATCCAGGGGCTGAGTACCAGGCTGAACGCGAGTGCCAACGTGGCGAGATGTGCCAGGCGCCGAGCCGGGCGGGAGCCCAGAGTGACAGCCATCCAGGCCCCTACCGCCACTGGGAGGATCAGCGCCACGGGGCGCAGCTGGGCCAAGATGCCCAACAGCCCGCCGACAGCCATGGATCGGGTGAGCAGGTCCCGTTCCGAAGCCTGCAATGCCAGGAGAATGATGGCGGTGAGGAGCACGGCGGCCACGGTTTCAGGGTAGAGCAATGCTGACGTGATGACCAGCAGAGGGTCGAACGCATAGGCGAGTCCTGCTGCCACCGCGGCCCGGCGCCCGAAAGTGCGCTCGGCGAGGGTATAGACGAGCAAACTGCCGATACCGGCAACTGCGGCCTGGGCCACGCGAAGGAAGCCGATGCTCACTGGAAGACCGAGAGAGAGCAGGGTAAGAAATACCGGGTAGGCCGGAACCCCGGCATACCCGGCTCCAAACCCAGCTCCGCTGGCGAGATGCCGTGCGCTGTCGACGTAGAGCGCTTCGTCCGCAAACCTGAAGGCGCTGCCGAGCGCGATGGCACTAGCAATTCTGGCGATCAGTGCGCCAGCCAGCAGGAAAGCCGCCAACCTCACCGACAGCGGTGACCAGGGCACCTCTGGTTCCCCCGGGGCGGGTCGCGCCGGGCTCGACGTCAATGGCAGCGGGCGGGGGAATGAATCAGCGGCAGCATGGCTCGAACCGGAGTCGGGAGAATGCCACAAAGTGCACGAGTTTCAGCCAGTCTTGCGGGTCACTCGATT
>Ga0075421_100010266_pt1 | contig 11571 bp, 8 predicted proteins | sample SoiMetdeltSBSDD5_FD_75292 | JGI IMG/M metagenome (GOLD analysis project Ga0075421, IMG submission 75292) | Bulk soil microbial communities from a Populus tree surrounding site in Tennessee, USA - Soil MetaG P. deltoides SBSDD5 | ecosystem: Environmental > Terrestrial > Soil > Tree plantation...
AGGTACACGTACTCGAAAAGACAGCCCTTGGGATCGGGCGCGGCAAACCGGGACGAGCGCAGGCCGTGCTCGTCGATGGCGATCAGCTCGCCCGGCTCCACCTCCCGGATCACGCTCGCGCCGACCGTGTCGAGCGCGGCCGTCTCGCTGGCGACGACCCAGCCGCGCTCCAGCCGTCCCAGGACCAGTGGGCGCACGCCCTGCGGGTCGCGGGCCGCGTACAACGTCTCCTCATCCATGAAGACGAGGCTGAACGCGCCCCGCAGGGTCGGCAGCACCTGCATGGCCGCGGCCTCGACGGAGAGGTCCGGTCGCGCCGCGAGCAGTGTGGTGATGATCGCCGTGTCGGACGTGGCGCCGGGCAGGTGCGCGTAGACCTCGGTGAGCCCGAGATCGGCCGTCTGCTTCGCGAGGTCCGTGGTGTTGACGAGGTTTCCGTTGTGCGCCAAGGCGATCGTGGTGACCGGGCCGCGCCCGTCCGGGTTGGTGGGCGTCGCGCGCAGAGTCGGCTGCGCATTCTCCCAAGTGGACGCGCCGGTGGTGGAGTAGCGCGTGTGGCCGATGGCGATGTGCCCCCGCAGGCTCGCGAGCGTCGGCTCGTCGAAGACCTGCGCGACAAGCCCCAGATCCTTGAATACCACGACGCCGGTGCCGTCGGAGACCGCGATGCCGGCCGCCTCCTGGCCGCGGTGCTGCAGCGCGTAAAGCCCGAAGTAGGTCAGCTTGGCGACCTCTTCCCCCCTGGCCCATACCCCGAAGACGCCACACTTGTCCTGCGGTCCGGGCCGTTGCGGGTCGAGGTTATGGCTTAACTGGCCGTCGCCTCGGGGCACCTGCGACTCCTCGTCCGGATCTGCCTGTTAGGGCGCGCTAGCTCAGGCCCAGCGCTGCGCCTGAGTCTACGCAACCGTTGTCGTATAACGGAGAGCCATCCTTTCGCTGCCACTAGTAATCGTCAAGGTCCCCTGTTTACCCCACACGCAACCTTGATCTCCCTGTGGTGCTCGGGGCCATTGCGCTCAGTCTCCACCACGGTCAGAGCGCGGGGGTGGTCCAACACGGCAGATACGAAGAGAGATCCGAACGGGTTCCGCTGGCCCTCACGCTGCCCGCGGCGACCGCCTCGGACCAGTCGAGGCGACCCGTCGCGAGGCGCACGAAGGTGATCGGATCGGTCTCCACGACGTTCGGTGGGGTGCCGCGGGTGTGGGTGAGACCCGCGACACACTGAATTGCGCCATAAGGAGGAACTCGCATTTCCACCGAACGGCCAGGCGCCCGCGTGCGCAGCGCGGAGAGCAGCACCCGTACTGCGTCACGGAGATCGGCCGGATCGGGAGAGTGACCCGCGTCGATCACGGAGAGCACGACGGACACGGGGTCCGATTTAGCCCTACTCGTGGACACGCCAGGACGATACGGTTTCGACTGTTGGACACATCTACCGGCCCTGGGTCGCGGGATCGGCTGTGGACAAGGCATAGTTGCCTGAGGTGCATTCTGTTCCATGGGTGCGCCGACACGGGGGCGGGCAGGAACCGGAAGGGGTGTGGGCGTGAGTACGCACCGACGAGCGTGGACTGTTCGCGCTGGTGTCGTGGCGGTTGTGGCAGCGGCAGGTCTCTTGGGCATCGCCTCCCCCGCGTTCGCGGCCCCGCCGACGGTGACCATCACCGAACTCAGCTCGGGCAACATCGCCCAGGGCGACTCCCCGGCGACGCTGAAGTTCAACGTCGCCGTGCCCGGAACGCCACCGAACGTGCCGACCCAGATCGAGATCACGTCGAACGTGGATGGGTTGCTGGTCAAGCGCGGAGGTAGCACCTGCCCCTGCACCTTCACCGAGAGCATCGCCACCAAGGACTACTCAATCACGCTCACCGTCGCGCCAGGCGCGATCCCGCCGGGGCAGCAGAGGACGGGCGACGTCAACATCAAGGCGACCGCCAACGGTGAGAGCGACACGAAGCACCAGTCGATCACAGCACGCGGGCCGGAGGCCACGGCCTCGGTGCCCGAGGTCGCGGGCGACGTCGTGAACGTCTTCGACGCCACCCCGGTCGCCGCCGCGGTCGTCTACATGCAGGACTCGACCGGCAAGAACTGGGAAGTAGGCACCGACAAGCAGGGCAAGTTCAAGTTCTCCTCGACGCCGGAGAAGCCGATCGCCCCCGGCGCCATCGGGCTCATCGTCGAGAAGGAGGGCTGGACCAAGAACGAGCGTCCGATCGTGGGCGTGTCCGGCCAGCCGCTGAACGTCCACCTCACGATGTCACCGGTGAACCAGTCCGTCAGCCCCACCCCGCCGGGCTCCAGCGTGGGCCCGACGCAGGACCTCTCGCCGCTGGCCGGCGAGCCCGGCCCAAGCACGCCCAACGAGAAAGAGGGCGGCCTGAGCTGGATGCTCATCGTCATCGGCGGCGTGCTCGTGCTGCTGGGCATCGGCGCGATCGCGCTGCTGTTCCTGCGACGCCGCGACGACGGTGACGACGATGACCGCCCGGCGCCGCGGAAGGCCGGACCCCGTCCCCCGGGACGCGGTGGACCGCCCCGCCCGGGAGGCCCGCAGAGGCGTCCGGGCCCACCCGAGAAGACCGCCGTCATGCGCGGTGAGCCCGGCATGCGCCGGCCGATGCCGCCGGGTCGTCCCGTGTCTCCGGGCCGGCCGGTCTCACCCGGCCCCCGCGCCGACCAGACCGTGATCTCCCGCTCGCCGCTGGCCGACCAGCCGACGCAGATGCACGGGCGCCTGCCGGCCGAGCATGTCGACCCGTACACCGCTCCTGGGCGCCACAACGGCGCGGGCGGGTACGGCGGTCCGGCCGGTCACGGAGGCGGCGGCTACGGCGGCTCGGCCACGTCCGGCTACGCGGGCGGGTACGGCGGCCCCGGCCAGCCGGCGGATCCCTACGTCGACCCGTACGCATCGCGCGGGCAGTACGACAGCTACCAGCCGGGGTACCCCCAGCAGCCCAGCCACGACCCCCGTAGCGCTCGCCCCGCCGACCGTCGGCTCGACTGGATGGACGACTAACCCCTTCGCGCTCCGCACCGCCGTTAGATCAGCAGACCCACGCGGTGATCGGCGACGAGAGTGTCAGGCGAAGAGGTTGGGAAGCGTCGCCGCGTGGACGGCCCCCAGCTCCTCGAGCGGGATCGTGAAGACGCCCGGCAGCTCCAGCGGCGTCTCCGGTCCCCGTACCATCCCGAGCGGCGTGCAGGGCACGTGACGCTCCCCGGCGAGCGCGGCGAAGGCCGCCTCCTGACCTCGGTTCACCGACACCAGCACGCGCCCGGCCGACTCGCTGAACAGCTGCACGAACGGCGACGGCCCGGACGGCAGCGTGACATGAGCTCCGAGCCCGTGGCGCAGGCAGCTCTCCACCAGCGCCTGGGCCAACCCGCCGTCGGAGAGGTCGTGAGCGGACGTGAGGTGGCCGACCCGGGCGGCCTCGGAGAGCACGCCGGCGATCCGCTGCTCGGCCGCGAGGTCGACGCGAGGAGGTTCGCCGCCGAGGTGGCCGTGGGCGACGTGGGCCCACTCCGAGCCGGAGAGCTCCTCGCGGGTCTCACCCAGGAGGAAGATCGGGTCCGCGGTGTTGCGGAAGCCCATCGGCACCCGGTCGGCGACGTTGGCCAGCACGCCGAGCACACCCACGATCGGGGTCGGGTGGATCGCCGTCGTGCCGGTCTGGTTGTAGAAGCTCACGTTGCCACCCGTCACCGGGATGCCCAGCTCCCGGCATCCGTCGGCGAGCCCGCGCACCGCCTCGGCGAACTGCCACATCACCGTCGGGTCCTCGGGCGAGCCGAAGTTGAGGCAATTGGTCACGGCCACCGGCACGGCACCGGTGACGGCGACGTTGCGGTACGCCTCGGCCAGCGCCAGCCGGGCCCCGGCGTACGGGTCGAGCTTGGCGAAGCGGCCGTTGCCGTCCACCGAGAGCGCCACACCCTGGCCGGTGACCTCGTCGATGCGCAGCACGCCCGCGTCCTCCGGCTGGGCCAGCACCGTGTTGCCGAGCACGTATCGGTCGTACTGCTCGGTGACCCACGTCTTGTCGCACAGGTTCGGCGACGCGGCCATGCGCAGCACCGTCTCGCGCAGTTCGTCGCCCGTCTTCGGGCGCGGTAGGGTCTCGGCCCGGTCGGCCTTCACCAGGATGCGGTCGTTGGGTTCGCGCATCGGGCGCGCGTAGACCGGGCCGTCGTCGGCGAGCGAGCCCGGCGGCACGTCGGCCACGACGTGGCCGCGCCACCAGATGATCACCCGTCCGGCGCGCTCACCCGGGGGTGGCGCGGTGACCTCACCGATCGGGGTCGCGAGCACGCCCCACTTGTTGCAGATCGAGAGCACGACCGGCAGATTCTCCGGGGTGACGATCAGCAGCATCCGCTCCTGCGACTCCGACGCGAGGATCTCGTGCGCCTCCATCGAGGGCTCGCGCAGCGGCACCAGGTCGAGGTTGACCGCCATGCCGGTGCCGGCGGCGGCCGCCGTCTCCGACAACGCGCACGTGAGGCCCGCTCCACCGAGATCCTGGATGCCGACGACGAGCCGCGCGTCGTAAAGCTCGATGCACGCCTCCACGAGCAGCTTCTCGGTGAACGGGTCGCCCACCTGGACGCTCGGCCGGCGTCGGTCACTGTCGGAGTCGAAGGTCGCGGACGCCAGCACGGAGACCCCGCCGATCCCGTCCCGTCCGGTCTTGGCACCCATGAGCACCACAACGTTGCCCGGGCCGGCGGCGCCCTTGTGCTGCAGCCGATCCACCGGCAGGACGCCGACGCAGAGCGCGTTCACCAACGGGTTGCCCTGGTAGCACTCGTCGAACACGACCTCGCCACCGATGTTGGGCAGGCCGAGGCAGTTGCCGTACCCGCCGATGCCGCCGACCACGCCGGGCAGCACCCGCTTGGTGTCCTCATGATCGGCCGCGCCGAAGCGCAGCGGGTCCATCACGGCGACCGGCCGAGCGCCCATCGCGAGGATGTCGCGCACGATGCCGCCGACGCCCGTGGCCGCGCCCTGGTACGGCTCGACGAAGCTCGGGTGGTTGTGCGACTCGACCTTGAACGTCACCGCGAGCCGATCGGAGACCCGCACGACGCCCGCGTTCGCGCCCATCCCGGCGAGGAGGCGCTCGGAGCGCGGGGCCTTCTCGGCGAACTGGCGGAGATGGACCTTGCTCGACTTGTACGAGCAGTGCTCGCTCCACATGATCGAGTACATGGCGAGCTCGGACTGGGTCGGGCGGCGCCCGAGGATCTGGCGGATCCGACCGTACTCGTCGTCCTGCAGGCCCAGTTCCGAGTACGGCTGGAACTCGGTCGGCGTACCCCAGGCGCGCTCGACCGTGTCGAACCCGGTGTCTTCCCACGTCGGTGCGGGCGGGGTCTCCGGTGCCACGTCGACGATCTCGACCTCCGGCGCGTCCACCGCGAACGCGTCGGGGAACGGCTCCTCGCCCTGGCCGTCCACCACGGCCCCCTCCGCAGCGACAGCCGCATCGGCCGCCCCGGCCGCGCCGTTGTCGGTCGCGGCGGCTTCATGGCCGGCTCGCACGTTCGCGGAGGTGGCCTTGGCCTGTCCGGTCGTGGTCATGCGGTGCTCCGTTCGCTCGCCGGCGCACCGACGAGGTGCTTCAGGACGCTCGCGAAGAACCCCAGCCCGTCCGTCGACGGCCCGGTCAACGCCTCCACCGCGTGTTCGGGATGCGGCATGAGGCCGACGACGTTGCCCGCCTCGTTGCGGACCCCGGCGATGTCGCGCAGCGCGCCGTTGGGGTTGCCGCGCGCGTACCGAGCGATGATTCGATCGTCGGCCTCGAGCTCGTCCAGGGTGTGGGAATCGGCCACATAGCGGCCCTCGCCATTCTTGACCGGCAGCACGATCTCCTGATCCGGTGCGAACCCGTTGGTCCAGGCCGAGGCGGTCGAGCCGATCCGCAGGCGCTGGTCCCGGTTGCGGAAGTGCAGATGCGCGTTGCGGGTCAACGCGCCCGGCAGCAGGTGTGCCTCGCAGAGGATCTGGAATCCGTTGCAGATGCCGAGCACCGGCAGCCCACCGCGGGCCGCGTCCGCGATCGACTCCATCACCGGCGAGAACCGGGCGATCGCCCCGCAGCGCAGGTAGTCACCGTAGGAGAAGCCGCCGGGCAGGATGACCGCGTCCACGCCGCGCAGGCTGGGGTCCGCGTGCCACAGCCGCACCGGCGTACCACCGGCGAGCACCACGGCGCGGAAGGCGTCCCGATCGTCCAACGATCCCGGGAACGTCACCACACCGATGATCACGGTCATGGACTGGCCTCGACCGACTCCTCCACGCGCACCGTGAAGTCCTCGATGACCGGGTTGGCGAGCAGCCGGTCGGCGATCTCCCGGGCCTGCTCAAGGTCGGCCTCGCCGGAGAACTCGATCTCGATCCGCTTGCCGATCCGCACCGACGAGACGCCCGTCACACCGAGCCTCGGTAGTGCGTTGGCCACCGCCTGACCCTGCGGGTCGAGGATCTCGGGCTTGAGCATGACATCTACGACGACGCGGGCCACGGGGCGCTCCTTGCTGTACGCACCATCGAGGTCGACCGGCGGGTCGGCCGAGGGCTGATCCGCTGGACGGGCGACCACAGACTACCGGGCCGGCACCCCGTCCGGATCACCGCGTGACGACACGTCGGGATTGTCAGATAAGCGCACCAACGACCGTGATGACGGCCAGAACGGCGCATACCCCCGCGGCGACGTAGCGCACCACCGACAGCCTGATGCGGTGCAGCACCACGCGCCCCAGGAGCACCGCAGCGCCGGAAACGACGGCGAGCCCCGCCCACGAACCGAGGAACACCCCGATCGCGGGCCGGCCGCTAGCGACCAGGCCGGCCGTCAGCAACTGGGACAGATCTCCCCACTCGGCCGTGAAAAGCACAAGAAAGGAGATCGTGGTTTCCCTCGCAGGCTTCGGGAAACGTGTGACCGCCGCCCGCCAACCCGAGCGAGGCTCGCGGCGCTCGACCTTCGTGGCGAACTCGCGCTCGGCCTCGGATTCCTCCTCGGCGGCCGTACGCGCGTGCCGAAAGAGCACGACGGCGCCGACGGCGAACAGCGCACCCGCGACCAGTTGGACCGGACGCTCCGGCAACAAGGTCAACAGTCGGCCGGCCAGTACGGCGATCGCGCACTGCACGCCGAACGCCGCGACGACACCGAGCCACACCGGCACCGGACGGTAGCGGGTGGCGAGCACGAGCGTGGCGACGAAGGTCTTGTCCGGCAGCTCCACCGGCACGATCAGACCGAAGGCGACCGCCGCCGCCGTCAGCCACTCCACGGGTCAGGCCTTGCTCGACTGTGGACTGTGAACGGGCGTCCAGGCCGCCGACGAGACAGCTACGAGTGGTTCGCCTCGCAAGCTTCGAGAAACTGGCTTAAGCCGTTCGATAGACTCGCCGTGAAACGACGGGTAGGACAACCCACAAGGGGGCACGATGGCCGCGATCTCGCGCGAGGAGGTCGCGCACCTCGCGCACCTGGCGCGCCTGGCCGTGACGGAGGAGGAGCTCGATCGGTTCGCGGGCCAGCTGGACGTGATCCTGCAGGCGGTGGCGCGGGTCGGTGAGGTCGCGGCCGACGACATTCCCCCCACGTCCCACACCGTACCGTTGACCAACGTGTTCCGGGACGACGTTGTGACTCCCGGTGCCGACCGCGCCGAGGTGCTGGCGGCCGCCCCCGACGTCGCCGAGGACCGCTTCCGCGTTCCCCGGATCCTGGACGAGGAGGTCTGAGCAATGTCGGACCTCATCCGGATGACCGCCGCCGAGCTGGCCCGGCGCATCGCCGCCCGCGAGGTGTCCGCCGTCGAGGCGGCGCAGGCGCACCTCGACCGCATCGGCGCCGTGGACGAGCGCGTGCACGCGTTCCTGCATGTCGACACCGAGGGCGCCCTGGCCGCCGCGCGGGCGGCCGATGAGGCGATCGCCCGAGGCGAATCACCCGGGCCGCTTGCGGGCGTGCCGGTCGCCGTCAAGGACGTCGTGACCACCAAGGGCATCCCCACCACGGCGGGGTCGCGGATCCTCGAGGGCTGGGTGCCGCCCTACGACGGAACCATCGTGACCCGGATGCGTGAGGCCGGCCTGGTCATGCTCGGCAAGACCAACATGGACGAGTTCGCGATGGGATCGTCCACTGAATACTCCGGGTACGGTCCGTCGTTCAACCCCTGGGATCTCACCCGGATCCCGGGCGGCTCGGGCGGAGGCTCGGCGGCGGCGCTCGCGGCGTACGAGGCACCGCTAGCGATCGGGACCGACACCGGTGGCTCGATCCGCCAGCCGGGCGCGGTCACCGGGACGGTTGGCGCGAAGCCGACCTACGGTGGGACGTCCCGCTACGGACTGGTGGCGTTCTCGTCCTCATTGGACACACCCGGCCCGTGCGGGCGTACCGTCGAGGACACCGCACTGCTGCACGCCATCATCGCCGGCCACGACCCCCACGACTCGACGTCGATCCCGGCGCCCGTGCCCCCGGTCGTCGAGGCGGCCCGGCAGGGAGCGACGGGCGACCTGACCGGCGTCCGCCTCGGCCTGGTCAAGGAGTTCGGCGGTGAAGGAGCCGAGCCGGGCGTGGCCGCCGCCTTCCGCGAGGGCCTTGACGCGCTCGTGAAGCTCGGCGCCGAGGTGGTTGAGGTCTCGTGCCCCCACTTCGCCTACGCGCTGCCGGCCTACTACCTCATCGCGCCGAGCGAGTGCTCGTCCAACCTGGCCCGCTTCGACGGTGTGCGTTACGGCCTGCGGGTGAGAGACGACGGCACCCGGACGCTCGAGGAGGTCATGTCGCTCACCCGGGAGGCCGGGTTCGGGCCCGAGGTGAAGCGGCGCATCATCCTCGGCACGTACGCGTTGTCGTCCGGCTACTACGACGCCTACTACGGTCAGGCGCAGAAGGTGCGCACCCTGGTGACCCGCGACTTCACGGCCGCCTTCGAGAAGGCCGACGTACTGGTCTCACCGACCACGCCGCTCGTGGCCTTCCCGTTCGGCTCCCGGACGACAGACCCCTACCAGATGTACCTCGCCGACCTCTTCACGATCCCGGCCAACCTCTACGGCGGGCCCGCCATCTCCGTCCCCTGTGGACTGTCGGAGGGACTGCCGGTCGGGTTCCATGTCATGGCCCCGGTCATGGCTGACGACCGGATGTACCGGGTCGGCGCCGCGCTCGAGTCGGCGATCGGCACGTTCACACCGCCGGAACTCTAGCCGCCTAAAGGATCTGTCCCGGCCGGTAGCCGCCGGCGTCGGGATGCAGGGCGACCACCGCGGCGATACGGTCGGCCACCGCGTGCACCTGGGCGGAGGCGGAGCCCACAAAGGACGCCCGGTCGGAGATGAGGGCGTCGATCTCGTCGCGGGAAAGTCCCAGCCGCGCGTCGCCGGCGAGCCGCTCCGCCAGGTCGTTCTCCGTGACGCCCTTGTCCCGCATGACCTGCGCGGCCGCGACGGCGTGCTCCTTGATGATCTCGTGCGCGGTCTCGCGCCCGATCCCGCGTCGCACCGCGGCCAGCAGGATCCGCGTCGTGGACAGGAAGGGCAGGTAGCGCGCGAGCTCCCGGTCGACCACGGCCGGGAACGCGGCGAACTCGTCCAGCACGGTCAGGATCGTCTGGAAGAGCCCGTCGGTGGCGAAGAAGGCATCGGGCAGCGCCACCCGCCGGACGACGGAGCACGAGACGTCGCCCTCGTTCCACTGGTCGCCCATCAGCTCGCCGACCATCGACAGGTAGCCGCGCACCACGACGGCGAGCCCGTTGACGCGCTCGCACGAGCGCGTGTTCATCTTGTGCGGCATCGCGGAGGAGCCGACCTGGCCCGCCTGGAATCCCTCGGTGACCAACTCCTGCCCCGCCATCAGGCGGATCGTCGTTGCCAGGGAGCTGGGCGCGGAGACGGCCTGTGCGAGCGCGGACACCACGTCGAAGTCGAGCGACCGCGGATAGACCTGACCGACGCTCGCCAGCACCCGGGTGAAGCCGAGGTGACGGGCGACCAGGGTCTCGAGCTCGGCGAGGCGAGCCGGCTCACCGAGCAGGTCGAGCTGATCGGCGGCGGTCCCCATCGGACCCTTGATCCCGCGCAGCGGATAGCGCTCGATCAGCTCGGAGATCCGGTCGTACGCGATGAGCAGCTCCTCGGCCGCGGTGGCGAACCGCTTGCCGAGCGTCGTCGCCTGCCCGGGGACGTTGTGCGACCGGCCCACGATGACGAGGTCGGCGTGCTCCAGGGCCCGGGTCGCCAACCGCGCGAGCGTGGCCACCATCCGGTTGCGCACCAGCTCGAGCGAGGACAAGATCTGCAGTTGCTCGACGTTCTCCGTGAGGTCGCGCGAGGTCATCGCCTTGTGGACGTGCTCGTGCCCGGCGAGCTCGCTGAACTCCTCGATGCGCGCCTTCACGTCGTGGCGGGTGACCCACTCCCGCGCCGCGATGCTCGCGAGGTCGACGTGGTCAAGCACGCTCTCGTAGGCGTCGACCACGCCATCGGGCACGTCGACGCCGAGGTCGCGCTGGGCCTCGAGTACGGCGAGCCACAACCTCCGCTCCGCGCGCACCTTCGCCTCGGTTGACCAGATCGCGACCAGCTCCGGCGAGGCGTAGCGGGCGGCGAGCACGTCGGGAATCTGCGGCCCCGTCACGCCGCCCATTCTGCCGGACCTGCGCCGATCATGAACTACGGTTCATGATCGGCGGCGTGTCGACCCCCCTAACTTCATGATCGCGCGGGACCGAGATCCGCCGGTTACTCGGCCCACGGGTGGTTGGTCGGCGGCGCGACCTGGGCCTCCGCCACCAGCAAGGGGTCCAGGGCGACCCGCTGCGCCTGGTCCAGTTCCATGGGCGGCGCCTCGCCCGTGGCGGCATCGTTCTCCGAGGCGCCGCCCTGGTTGCGCACGTTGACGTAGACGTGGGTGCCGTCGGTGCGCACGACCTCGACCGAGATTTCGATCTGGGCGGGCGAGACCGGGTAGTGAATCGTCGCGAGGCGGATCTTCTCGCCCCGCTCGCCGGTCACCAGCACACAGGTGACCCCATCGACCCCGGGCGGGAAGCAGGCGGGTGACGGCTGATCGGGGAGGAGTCGGCTCACGTTGACCGTGAGGGTGCCGGTGCGGCCGTGCGAGCGGAAGACGGCGCTGGCAAGATACACCCGTCCGTCGGCGTCGTCTCCGGGGCTGTTCACCCAGGTCGAGTACCAGGTGGAATCAGGATTGGCCGGACCGGTCTCGCGGCGATTGTCGAGCCACTCCAGGTCGGGTGCCTCCCGGAGCATGGCGGCCCGCACCGCGTTGTCGAGCCACTCCAGCGCCGGGTCGCGCGGAGTCGACGCCGGTGCGGGCCCGCCGAACAGGCCGAATCCGGCGCCCCACGGCGTACTCCAGGCCACCACGCCGACCAGGACGGCGAGCACGGTCGCCGCGGCGCTGGAGGAGATCGCACGTCGCCGCCGGACCGCTCGCCGCTCCCGGGCGATCAGGTCATCGACGCTCGCGAACGGGGGTGGGGCCG
>Ga0075421_100010267_pt1 | contig 11570 bp, 10 predicted proteins | sample SoiMetdeltSBSDD5_FD_75292 | JGI IMG/M metagenome (GOLD analysis project Ga0075421, IMG submission 75292) | Bulk soil microbial communities from a Populus tree surrounding site in Tennessee, USA - Soil MetaG P. deltoides SBSDD5 | ecosystem: Environmental > Terrestrial > Soil > Tree plantation...
CTGAAAAAGGCGGACGAAAAACTGTCGTCGCTGCTCGGCAAACCGAAATGACCGGCGGCATCGCAGTCTGTTCCGTTTTTCCGGGTTGAGTTCTCACCAGTTCCGCAATGCATCGAACCTTCGAAATATTTAAGCATCCCATCAGAGGATACCGCGCGGTCAAGAGCGGGTTCTCGTGGCCGGGGTTTCTGTTCACGTTGCTTTGGGCGTTAACGCGCCAGATGTGGTTTGTCGGCGCGGCGCTGTTGTCCGTTCACGTCGCCCTGGTCGCGTTCTGGTGGCTGGCATTCCGTGGAGACGCGTTTGCCGGCGGGTTGCTGTCGTTGGTGTTTTGCCTCGTCGTCGGGTTCAAGGGCAACTCATGGCGGGCGAAGTGGATGGAGGCGCGCGGCTTCGAGTACGTTTGCGCGGTCAGCGCCGGTTCGGGCCGGAGCGCTCTGGCAAAGCTGGTGCAAGTGGGAGACGCCATTCCCGAGGATTGGAAAACCCGGCTGCCCGCCACCGGACTGTCGCTCGCACCGGCCAAAGTGCGGAGACTGTTTGCGATGGCGTGGCTGACGTTGAAGGCCGCCTTCCGTTATCGCGTGGTCCAGGTGCTGTCGGGTTTGCTGCTGGTCGCGGTGATTGGCCTGCCATCGATCATCAAGCACGATGGTTCGGCGCAGGGATTCACTCAGATTCTGCTGACCTACACGCTCGGTGCGATCACGGTGTTGCTCGGATTCGCGACGCTCTGGCTGGCGTGCGGCACGCTGGCCCGCGATGTCGAGGAGTGCCAGATGCAGATGGTCGTCGTCAAACCGATCGCCCGATGGGAAATCTGGCTGGGCAAATGGCTGGGAATCCTGCTGCTCAACGCGTTGCTCCTCGGTGCGTCCGGGGCGGCTGTTTATCTGTTGATGCAGTGGCGCGCCTCCCAGCTGCCGGCCGAGGTCCAGGCCAAACTCCGCAGCGAGATCATGGTGGCCCGCGCCTCGGTCAAGGAACAGGTGGACAACGCCGAGATCGAGGAGGAAGTCGAGCGCCGGTTGCAAGTGCGGCTCAAGGAAAGCAGTGTCGCCGCGATGGACCGCGATTTCGTCCGCAAACAGATTCGCGAGGGGATCAAAGCCTATTTCCAGGTCGTGCGTCCGGGTCAAACGCGCCGATGGGTGCTCGATTTTGGTTTAAAGGCGAACAAGGCAGGTAGCCAGCCACTTTATGTCCGTACGAAGTTTTTCGCCGCACAGCCGGCCCGGTCAGGGACCTACACCGGGCTGTGGGAAATCGGGCCGCCGGAGGGACGGCGTCACCGTCCCGAACCCATGAGCCTGGCAGCCGAGACATTCCACGAATTCCGCATCGAACCGGACCTGCTCGGAAAAGATGGCAAACTGACCATCGATTTTGTGAACTACAACGACACGGCGCTTCTCTTCCCGCTCGAAGACGGCATCGAGGTGTTGCATCATGAGGGAAGCTTTGGGCTGAATTTTATCCGTGGTCTGGGTATTATCTTTTGCTGGCTGGCGCTGCTGGCGACCATCGGGCTTTCCGCCGGAAGTTTCCTTTCGTTTCCCGTCGCCGCTTTTGTGTCGCTCGCAATTCTGGTTGTCGGACTTTCCAGCGGGACGGTGAAGCAGGTGGTGGAGGAAGGCGGCATCAGCGCGGTTAACCCAAACACCGGGAGCGTGGACGACCCTGCCATCATCGATCGCGTTGCGCTGCCTTTCTTTCGCGGCCTGCTGGCGGTGATCAATCTCGTCCACGGGTTTTCGCCCGTCGATTCCCTCAGCACGGGCCGGAGCGTGACGTGGGGCCAGCTTGGCCTGGCCTTCGGGCAAGTGGTTCTGCTGCTCGGCGGTGTCTTTGGCGCCGTGGGCATCATCACGTTCACCCGGCGGGAACTGGCCACCGCCCAAGGGACGCAATGACATGAACCGGGTGAAGCTCTACAAGGCCGCCCTGGTGCTTGCCCTGGTCCCGCTCCTGGCGCTGGTTTCCTTTACCCAGGCGCGCTTGAACCGCGACCGCTTGGCGATGGGGATTACTCGCGGCGAAGCGCTGGGCAAAACGGCGCCGCCGGTGCTCGTCTTTACCACCGTGGCGCTGGGCGGGTTCCGCGGCCTGATCGCCAACGCGCTTTGGGTTCGCGCCATGGAGCTGCAGGACGAAGGCAAGTATTTCGAAAAGGTCCAATTGGCCGATTGGATCACCAAACTTCAGCCGCATTTCACCACGGTCTGGGTCGTGCAGGCCTGGGACATGGCCTACAACATTTCCATCAAGTTCGACGATCCGCGCGACCGCTGGCAGTGGGTGTTGCGCGGCATCGAATTGCTCCGCGACGAAGCGCTGAAATACAACCCGGACGAGACCCTGATTTATCGCGAGCTGGCCTGGATTTTCCAGCACAAGATGGGCGCCGATCTCGACGACGCCCACATGTACTTCAAGTCCCAGTGGGCTCGCGAAATGGAAACCGTCCTCCAGGGAACCAATTACGTGGCGCTGATCAATCCGGCCAGCGACGATGAAAAGGAGCGCGCCCGCATCCTGCGCGAGAAGTACAAACTCGATCCGAACCACATGAAAGAGGTGGACGAGGAATTGGGTCCGCTGGAATGGCGCTTGCCGGAGTCCCATGCGGTGTATTGGGCGACGTTCGGATTGAAACGTGCCAAGCAACAGGAGCAGATCACCCTGCGGCGCGCCATCTATCAGCCGATGCAACTGGCCTTTCAGCGCGGCCGGCTGATTGAAGTCAACGTCGGCACCAACAAGGCGTATCAGTTCGGCCCGAACCTGGCCATGATCCCGCGGGCCAACAAGGCGTATGAAAAGATGGCTGGGGAAGACCCGGAATACCGCGACCATATCAGGAATGCCCACAAGAATTTTCTGAAGGACGCCGTGTACTTTCTCTTTACACAGAACCACCGCGCGGAGGCGCAGGAATGGAAGAATTACCTGGCGAAGTCCTATCCGGACGCCACGGCGTACGATGTTCGGGACCCGGCGAAGCCGGCGGAAAAGATCGCCGACATGACCGTGGAGGATTACGCCGCGGCCCGTGTGACGGAGGACGTGAGCGAGACTTCCAACGTGCGCGTCCGCGCGGCCATCCAAGGCTTTCTGGTCAGCTCGTTTTACAATCTCGCGATTGGCGAAGACGACACGGCCCTCAACTACGCGCTCCTGGCGCGGAAGGTCTGGGATCGATTCATGGCGGAGATCGGGAACCAGGTCGTACGGGTAGGCCTGCCGCCGTTCGGCGAGATGGAGCAGGAGGCGCAGCGGGTCTTCGAAAGCGAATACAATTTGGACATCGTCAACCGTTACCGGACCAAGCGAGGCTTGCCGGCGCGGACGAACGAACCGCCGGTCAATCCCGCTCCGCCGCAGACGTCGCCCTGACCCAACCAAAAGGTTGCCGTGCAAATGTGCCAGCGCCAGTCGGATTCCACCCGAACGGTGCCAGGTTACCTGGAAATGTTCAGTCTGTGCATTCTACTCGCAGTCCTGTCGTCCTGCGCCGGACGCTCCGATGGCGGCCAACCGATTGCACGAATGGAGAGGCGGCCAAAGGCTCCGGCAATAGACCGGGAACAAGCGATTGAGATCGTCGCAAGGATTCGGCAGAATATGACATTCGATGAAGTCTCAAAAGTGGTATCTCTTTCCACGAACATTCACGCATTCGACGGTGAACACGGGGGTGTCTGGTACGTTGTTTCAATCGGAGGAGGCTACTCAGTACAGCTTCGTTTCGAACACCCTTATGGCAAGAAGAACCCTGAAGGGAAGAAGAATATCCGCGAATGCCTTTTGAACCTTCCACCCGTACTGCAGGAGACGAAATGAACCAAAGTTATCCGAGGCGCTCGAAAGCTTCCCCTGCCCTTGGGGGGAGAGGGACGAGGTGAGGGCGAGCGTCCTATCTGACTGAGTATTCCGTATGAGGCGTGCGTTTATCTGCGCTGTGCCTTGTTTGTCTTTGAGATGTCTTGATTGGCTACGTCCCTGACACTTCGGCTCGGGCTCGCTGTTAGTCTCCGCGCGGATTTTCGCCTCCAACGAAGGCTGCGATTGCGCACGAGTGGCAGTTCGTTTAGGTTCGGGCAATGACTCGATTGGGCAGTGCGCAGAGCTGCGTTCTTCTGCTGTTGGCGTGCGTTTGTTTGAGCGGCTGTTTTCTTTGGTCCGGCAGCAGTCTCGACGAACAGAAAGACCCGAATTTTCTCGCGGGGCTGAGCCGGAAGCGGGCCATGAACTATTCCGGCGCGGCGGAGGCGTTTGAGAAGGCGCTGGAAGCCAATCCCCGTTCCGGGTCCGCGCATCTGGAGCTGGGCCTGCTTTGCTACGAAAACCTCGGTGACTTTGCCGCGGCGATTTATCACTTCGAGAAATATCAGAGGCTCAATCCAAAATCGAACCGCGCCGACAGCGTCCAGCAATACATCACCTACTGCAAACAGGAGCTGACCCGGGGACTGCCGTTGGCGTCACTGAACCAACAGGTGCAGCGCGAACTGGAAAAAATGGAGAAGCTGATGCGCGAGAATAGCGAGCTGCGCCAACAAGTGGAACAGTTGAAGGGGCAGACGACTCCGCGCGCACCGGTTTCCGGCGCAGGAGCTGCAACGTCCGATGACAGGACGGCGGCACCGCTCGCTCAGGTGCAGTCGGCCAACAACCGTGTGCCGGTTGAAGGCGCCGCCACCACGGGGGTCCGAGAAGCCTCGGCACGTCCTGTCTCCGCGTCCAGGACGCATGTTGTGAAGCCTGGTGAAACACCGTTTTCCATCGCCCGCTCGTATGGCGTCCCGGTGGCCTCGCTTTTGGGCGCCAATCCGGGGTTGGATCCCAAACGGCTCCGTCCCGGCCAGCCGCTCAGCCTCCCCCCGCGATAGTCCATGCTTGCCCGTGTTCTTTTCCTCGTGATCGCGTTGTTCTGGATCGTGATGAACGCGCTCCTGTGGCGTACTGAGTTCGGTGGCGGCAAGGAAACCGGCAGCGCGGTGTCGGAGGAGGTAGTCTGGCAAAAAATCCTGACCGCCCCGGATGATTCGATGCTGGAGATCAGCGTGAATGGAAAGAAAGTCGGTTACTGCCGCTGGACTCCGAACGTGGGCGAGGAAGCGGCCGTGGGCAACATGTTCCGCGATGACTTTCAACCGGACGGCAGGGTGCGGCAGCCGGCGGGATACACCATCGATCTCGAAGGTAACGTCCTCGCCGGTCAATCCACTGCCCGCGCCCGTTTCAATACGCGCGTCCGCTTCGCCGCAAACCAGGCCTGGGAGGAGATGTCATTGAGGCTCTCGCTTCGGCCCGCCTTGTGGGAAGTCCGCACGGCGTCCGCGGAGAAAGAGCTCACTTTGAAATACCAGGACGGCGAGGAAGCATGGTCGCGCACGTTCACCTACGAGGAGTTGCGTAACCCGCGAAACCTGATCGAGGAATTCGGAGGTCCTTTGGCCGTAGCCGCGATCGGGCCATTCTCCGGCCTGGACACCACTTCGGCGGGCAGGAACCTGTCCCTCGGCTTGAAATGGGAGGCGCGGAATGATTCGTTGAAGATCGGCCATTCGCTGGTGCGCGTTTACCGGTTGCAGGCGCGGTTGTTCGACCGGTATCAGGCGGTTGTGATCGTCAGTCGCGTGGGAGAAATCATGCGGGTGGAACTGCCGAACGGCATCCGCCTCGTGAACGAGGCCCTGACCGCTCTGTGAGGCGCGGATATGATCGAACTGATCAATCTGGTCAAGCGATTTGGCGACCTGGAGGCGGTCAGCGGTATCAACCTCACCGTTCCGCGCGGCGAGTTTTTCGCCGTGCTCGGTCCGAACGCTGCGGGCAAGACCACGACTCTCCGGATCGTAGCCGGCCTGATCAAACCTACCTCCGGTTCGGCGCGTGTCGCGGGGTTCGACGTGCAGACGCATCCTCTTGAAGCGCGGCGGCGCCTGGCCTACGTTCCCGATTTTCCATTTCTTTACGACAAACTGACGCCCTGGGAATTCTTACGGTTCACGGGCCAGCTCTTCCGGATGGAGGAAGTGCAAATCGAATCGGTTGCGCGCGAACTCATCGCCCGTTTCAACCTGGAGCCGTATCTCGGCAAATCCATCGAGGGACTCTCTCACGGCACACGCCAGCGGGTTGCCATCGTCTCGGCCTTGCTTCACGGGCCTGAGGTTTTCGTGCTGGATGAGCCGATGGTGGGACTGGATCCGCACCACTCCCGGATTTTGAAAGACGTGCTCAAGGAAAAGTCCCGATCGGGCATGACCGTCTTCGTCTCGACCCACCAGTTGAGCGTCGCCGAGGAAATGGCAGATCGCATCGGGATCATTCACAAGGGGCGGTTGATCGCCGTCGGGACGCGCGACGAGTTGCGGCTCCAGAGCGGACAGGACGGCGCGCTGGAACAGACCTTTCTGGCCCTGACGGCGCAAGAGGCCAACTTCACCGAGGAGAAGGTCGCCGCCGGATAGGCGCGAGGCTGGGTATGCCTGCTTCATCAACGACCTCGGCTTGCGGCGGCGGGGAGCGGAACTTCCGGTCGCCGTTGCGCCTGCTCTTGCATGTCAACCTGGTGCAGGCCTGGCGTCGGGTGAAGTCGGTTCGCGAACAGTCGCGCCTGCTCTCTTCCCTGATCGGGCTTTTTATCGTCGGGTACGTGGTGCTGGCCTTCTGGCTCTTCCGCAAAGGGCTGGAGTTCGTGGCGACCTTCCCCGGGCTGGGAACATTGCTGGTCGAACGGCTGATGTTCCTGCTCTTCGCCTTCCTGTTCGTGCTGCTCCTGTTCAGCAATCTGGTCATCAGCTTTACGAATTTTTTTCGAAATCGCGAGACGACATTTCTATTTGCCCTGCCCATCCCGGCGCAAACCATCTTCCGGTGGAAATTCATGGAATCGGCGCTGCTCGCGTCGTGGGCGTTTCTGTTTCTGATCGCTCCGTTGCTGGCGGCGTATGGCCTGACGCACCATGTGCCGTGGCATTTTTACCCGGCAACCGTCGTGTTGGTTGCGTTGTTCGTCGTCCTTCCCGCGGTGGCGGGTTCCTGGGTGGCGGTGACCATTGCGCGCTACCTGGATCGGCGAATGTTTCAGGTCATCGCGGTCGCGATGGCCCTACTGGTGTTGCTGAGCGCGGGCTTCTGGTTGAAAGCCGAGCCGGTCACTGACGAAATGCTGGAGACGCGCGTGCTGGCGGTGCTCGACCGGCTGCTGATGAAGACTCGCTTCGCGCAGTTCGCCTTTCTGCCAAGCTACTGGCTCTCGTCCGGCGTGCTGCAATGGTCGGAAGGCGCCCTTGCCGCCGCTGGCTTCTTTGCCATGGTGCTGTTGAGCTACTCGCTCTTCTTCGGCTACCTCGCCTTCACGCGCATGGGCGGCTTGTTTTACGAGGCGATCTCTGCGGTGCAAAGCCGCGGCAGCGTGTTCTGGCAGTGGACCTGGTTCCGTCGCTGGCAGAACCGGCAGCGGAGGTTCTCCTATCCGCGCGGTTGGATGGAGGACGTCCTCGGCCTGCTGCGGGTCGTTCCCGGCGACGTGCGCGCCTTGCTGGTCAAAGACATCCGGATGTTCTGGCGGGATACGGCGCAATGGGGCCAGACGCTCGTGTTGTTTGGATTGCTGGGCGCGTATATCATCAACCTTCGGCATTTTTCGCACCAACTCACGAATCCCTTCTGGGTTCACCTCGTTTCCTATCTAAACCTCGGCGCGTGCGCGCTCAACCTGGCCACATTGACCACCCGTTTCGTTTATCCGCAATTCTCTCTCGAGGGAAAACGCCTCTGGATCGTCGGGCTGGCGCCACTCGGTCTGGTTCGCATGGTGCGGGCGAAATACTGGCTCGCCGCGAGCGCGTCGCTGGCCGTCACCGTCGCTTTGATGCTGCTCTCGTGCCGGATGCTGAACCTGCCGCTGGATCGGACTCTATTCTTTGTCGGCGCAATTGCCGCGATGACCTTTACGCTGAACGGCCTGGCTGTCGGCCTTGGCGCTCTCTATCCGAATCTGAAGGAAGAGAACCCGGGCAAAATCGTCAGCGGTTTCGGTGGAACGTTCTGCCTGGTCCTCAGCTTCCTGTACATCGTCTGCTCGGTGTCGTTGCTGGCGGTCGGATCGCCGTGGTCCTGGATTCGTTCGGCCGAAACTTCGCCGGCCTTGATGATCGGAAGCTGGATTGCATTCGGCCTCCTTTCCCTGCTGCTCGGCTGGCTGCCGCTCAGAATCGGCTTGCGCAGAGTGGCCCGGTTTGAATTATGACGCTGCTCCTGTGTTTCAACTTCCTTCTTATGAAACCTCTCTTGCGATCAACCCTCTCGCTTGCGCTGTTCGCGGCGGCAACGTGCCACGCGGACGAAATCCTGTTCCAGGACGACTTCAAGGGCAACCTGGGTGAGGGATGGTCGTGGGTGCGCGAGCATCGTCAAGGCTGGCGTGTGACCGACCGCGGGCTGGAAGTGCGGGTTGAGCCGGGAAACATGTGGGGACCGGCCAACAATGCCCGGAACGTGCTGGTCCGTCCCGTGCCCGAAGCGGCCAAGGACGAGATCGAAGTCTCCGTGAACGTCGAGAACAAACCGACTGAGCAATACGAGCAGGTGGACCTTGTCTGGTATTACGACGACAGCCACATGGTGAAACTGGGCCAGGAACTGGTGGACGGGAAACTGAGCATCGTGATGGGACGCGAGGAGAATGATCGGACACGGACCATCGCGATCATCCCGCTGGATTCTTTTTCAGTGCGGCTGCGTTTCGTGGTGAAAGGCAATCGAATCCGTGGACAGTTTCGGACACCTGCCGCGAAGGATTGGCGGGACGCCGGCGAGTGCGACCTGCCGTCGCCGGCCAACCTCAAGGCTCGAATCAGTTTGCAGTGTTACCAGGGCCCCGCTCACGCCGAGCATTGGGCGCGAATCACGGAATTCCGTGTCCGCCGCGGCGCCGAGTGAATTCTGCCCAGAGTTCCGAGGTTGACTGACAGAAGGCAACGAAGAGAACGAAGCCGGAGCAGGTTGGCGAATGAGGGATCGAACTATTCGCTACCACGCCGCGGGATGTGGAACCCATTGCCTCTTTGTTTGCTTTTGTGAAATCTATTTCGGTTTTCGGGTTCGAAGGGGCGAAGTGGCGGCTCGTCGCCGCCCTGATCAAGCCTTTGAGCGATCCGTAGCTCCGCGTCAGAATTTCACCTGCTCCAGAAAACCGAGGCTCTGGGGAATCTGTTCGGCGGCGGTCGGAGATTCATCTTCGATGAAGTAATACTTGACGCCCGCCTTCTTCGCCGCCTTCAAAATGGCGGGCCAGTCCATCTGGCCGGTGCCGAGAACGACATCGTTCGCCACGTCCGATTTGCCACTGAAATCGCCTTTGACACCCTTCTTCATGTCTTTCACGTGCATCAGCTCCCACCGGTCCGGATACTTTTCCAGCCATTTCACCGGGTCCTGGCCCGGATGCATGACCCAGAACACGTCCATCTCATACCGCACGAATTTGGGATTCGTTTCCTTCATCAACAGGTCCATGAACACGCCGTCGCCGTGGGGGCGGAATTCGTAGCCGTGACAATGATAGAAGAACTTCAGGCCGTGTTTGGCGAGCGCTTCGCCGGCGCGATTGAAGACGGCAATGGCCTCGCGGCACTCCTTCTCGTCGAACTCGTCCTGGTGCGCAATCCACGCGCAACCGGCGTATTCGAGGCCGAGCGCCTTCGCTTCACGCGCCACGGCCTCGACGTCATCGCGATAACGCTCGAACGGGAAATGGCCGCTGATCGGCTTGAGACCGTTGGCGTCGAGCATCTGTTTGAATTTTTCCGGCGGGAGGTTGTACGTGCCCGCCAGTTCCACGATCTTGAGGCCATACCCTTTCACCTTTTCCAGCGTGACGGGCACGTTGCGGATGAACTCGCCGCGGAGGCTGTAAAGTTGCAGGCCGATAGGGCCTTTGAAACTCGGCCCCGTACCCACGGACTTCTCCGCCGCAAGCGTCGCGAGGGACGTCAAAGCAGCCAAGCAACAGAAGGACACGGAAAAGCGTAAGAATGGTTTCATGGATCGGAGTTAACACGAAACTGAAAGGGATGGGAAGCCGGCAATCGCAGGACTACTGGCAAGATCCCGTCATCCTTCCCCTCGCCCACTGGATTGCTCCGGAAAAATCTTCGAGTGCTGCGCAAATTGTCGGAGCGCGACCGGTCCCTCGGTCGCAGCAGCCTCGATAGCACGAAGGCTCTGGAATTGCTCGAAGCTGTCCATCGCATTCGGACCCGCTTGCGCGCCGGGACGTCGCGCGTTCCGTTTTGGCTGCGGCCCAGCCATGCCAAAGAAGCCGCGAATGATTCACCCTCTCCTCGGGGGAGAGGGCCGGGGTGGGCTCACCAAACGAAAGGTCACTCGCCCGACTGGCGGAGATTACGGGGACTTCGTACCCGATCACCCGAGGGTTGACGCAGAGTGATTTTCTGCGGACGGTTTGCGACACGACATGAAAGAGGCTTACATCGCGGCGAAGGAACGGTGGGCGCGAAAAATGGCCGGCAGGGAGAAGCCCGCCGCGCGGTCGGAGAATCGCCTGCCGCCCGGGCAGCGACAGGTGCACAACTTTCCCGTGCTCGACCTCGGCATCCAGCCGGAAGTCCCTCTCGACAAATGGGAATTGAAAATCCACGGGCAAGTGGAAAATCCCACCACGCTCAATTGGGCACAATTCCAGGCGCTGCCTCAGTTTAAGGACGCGAGCGACTTTCATTGCGTGACGACCTGGAGCCAGTTCGACATGGAATGGGAAGGCGTTGCCTTCTTCACAATTGCCGACCTCGTGAAGCCCAAGCAGTCTGCTTCCCATGTCTTCTTCAAAAGCTATGACGGCTACTCGACTAACAATCCGTTGGACATTTGCATGGACGACGATGTCATGATCGCGCACACATGGAATGGCAAACCGCTTCCGAAGGAACACGGCGGCCCGGCGCGCGTTATCATTCCGAAGCGATACGCCTGGAAAGGCGCGAAGTTTGTTCGAGAGATCGTTTTTCTCGACCGGGATATTCTGGGTTTCTGGGAAGTGCGGGGTTATTCGAATACAGCCGACCCTTGGACCGAAGACAGGTTTGGCTGACGTTTTTTGCGCTGATTGGGAAACAGCGTATCGACAGCTCAAGGCGCGAGCTTGCGCGTACACCGTTCCTGCAGCCAGATGACGTCCTTGTTATTCGGCGACGCAATGATGTCGGGCACGAGGCCGCCTTTGACCAGCGGTGGCATTGTCCGGTTGTCCAGCCACTTCCTGATTTCCGAGTGGCCGTCGGCAAACGAAAGTCCGCCCGCGTGATTGTGATAACTGGCGGGAAAGTCGTAGAAGCCTGTTTGTAACGGTTGATCCGGCCAGCCGCGCATGTCCGCGGCAAAGTTCCCGATGTCGATGCTGTCTTCGCGCATGTCCAGCAACACGAAGGTGCGGGCAGGACCGGGATCCGTCATGTCGGATTCCTTCAGGTAAATCCGCCAGACTCCGCCGCCGGACAGGCCGGCATCCTCGCCGCCAAAACCGCCGATCCATAGGT
>Ga0075421_100010270_pt1 | contig 11569 bp, 9 predicted proteins | sample SoiMetdeltSBSDD5_FD_75292 | JGI IMG/M metagenome (GOLD analysis project Ga0075421, IMG submission 75292) | Bulk soil microbial communities from a Populus tree surrounding site in Tennessee, USA - Soil MetaG P. deltoides SBSDD5 | ecosystem: Environmental > Terrestrial > Soil > Tree plantation...
AGCAGGCGGACATTGGAAGGTGTCGACGAGCGTAGGGCCTGGTGGGCGACGGCCGCTCCCTGCGAGTGTGCGAGCACGATCACCGCTTCGCAGTCGGCCGCAAGCCACACGAGCGTATCTCGCGTCCGATTGATGATGGCGGAGGACTGGAGTTCGCTCTCGATGAGGACGTAGCTGTCGCCGAGGACGCCGGTCAGGGTCAGCAGCATTCCCGAGAGTGCCTTACGGAGCCTGGGGATCGGCACCAGCGCCAGGATCGACAGAACGAAGACGGCAAACTGAAGTAGAACGGCGATCGGAAGCGAGAGTGCGAGAGCGCCAACTATGGCCGCGATGCGGGCGGTCCCCTGTTTCCGCGCCAGTGCGCGCTTGGCTGCATGTGACACGGTTGCCCAGGCACCAACAGTGAGCATCCACCCGGCAAGTTTCCCGAACGGCGGAGGCTGAACCTCGCGTCCCCACCAGCTCTCCGCTATGAGCCAGGATGACGACCGCTCTACACCGTCTCTCACGACCGAGACATCCACTCGAGAATGCGCTGGTACGCCAGGGCCACTCTTGGATGGGGTGACCTTGGCATCGACGATCTCTAGTGCGCCGTGCGCGCCGCCCTCTGCTCCGCGCGAAAGCCACGCCCGCAACCAGCGGAGAATCGGCTCACCGAAGCTCAGCAGCGTGCTGCCTTCCGGTTGCTCTCCGATTCCGTGCACCAGGAGGATGCCTAGCTGGTGACGGGGCGATGATCCGCCAGGAAGCGGCACCGACTCCGGCATTGCGGAACCTCCCGAAGAGATCCCTAGATAACTATAGTGCGCGATAGTCGACGAGCCATGAGCTCATGTCAATGGGCAGGTGATGGAGGCCGATTCCAACGCGGCCGTGCGCCTAGCGGGCCGGTTAGCGGTCGAACGTTCTCTTACACTGCTTGCAGCAGAAATAGACCAGGCGCCCGTCGCGCTCGGAGCGGTGCTCGGCGGTGGCGACGTCGACGGTCATCCCGCAGATGGGATCGATGGCGCTCTCGGCCAGCGGCAGCTCCAGCGGCGGGCCGGGCTTGATCGTGCGGCGGTGCTGGATGATCTCCGCCAGAATGCTGATCGCGATTTCCTCGGGGCTCTCGGCGCCGATGTCGAGCCCCGCCGGCGCCTTCAGCCGCGCCAGCCGCTCGTGCCCGATCCCGCGCTGCCCCAGGCGCTCGACGATGACGGCGGCGCGGCGGCGGCTGGCGACCAGGCTGACGTAGCCGGCGTCCGTCGAGAGCAAGCGCTCCAGCGCGTCCTCGTCGGAGTCCGCGTGCGTGGCCACCACCACTGACGCGCGCCGCGCAACCTCGGGTTGCGCGAGCGTGGCCGCCGCGTCCGCGGCGCCGAGCGTCAGCACCGAGCAGGCGGCGCTGGCCGCGAAGCTGGCGAGCGCCTCGATCACCGGGCCGTGGCCGACCAGGATCAGCAAGGGCTTCGGGAGATGAGGCTCCACGTAGATCTCCAGCGTGCCGCCGCTGTGGCACGTCATGGGGTACTCGATCATGCCGGCCGTGCGGCCCACGCTCCGCGCGCCCTCGCCCAGCAGTCCGATGAGTCGCGGGCGGCCGTCCGCGAGGGCGGCGAGCGCCTCCCGCACCACGACGGGCTCGGCGCAGGCGCCGCCGACCCAGCCGGAGACGGAGCCGTTCGCGCGCACCAGCGCCTTGGCCCCCGGCTTCGCCGAGGTCGGCGCCTCGCATCGCACCACGGTCGCCAGCGCGAAGGGCTCGCCGCGTCCCAGAAGCTCGGCGGCGAGCGCCAGCAGCTCGTTCACTCGGTGACGCCCTTGTCGCGCAGCAGCTTCCACACCTTGGCCGGCGTGATCGGAATGTCGACATGGCGGACGCCGAGGTGCCAGAGCGCGTCCACCACCGCGTTGGCGATGGCGGCCGGCGCGCCGACGGTGGCCGATTCGCCCACGCCCTTGGCGCCCAGCGGATGGTGCGGCGACGGGGTCACCGTGTTGCCGACTTCCCACTTCGGCGTCTCGACGGCCGTGGGCACCAGGTAGTCGATGAAGCTCCCGCCCTGGATGTTGCCGTTCTCGTCGTAGGAGATCTCCTCGTAGAGCGCGGGCGCCAGGCCCATGGTGAGGCCGCCGTGAACCTGTCCCTCCACGATCATCGGATTGATGATGTTGCCGCAGTCGTCGATGGCCACGAACCGACGGATCTTCACCTCGCCCGTGCCCGTGTCGATGTCCACCACGCAGATGTAGCTGCCGAACGGGTAGGTGAGGTTCGGCGGGTCGTAGTAGCTGACCGCCTCGAGGCCCGCCTCCATCCCCTGCGGATGGTTCGTGTAGGCGGCGAACGCGCACTCCTGGATCGTCTTGGACTTGCTCGGCGCGCCCTTCACCGAGAACTTCCCGGGCTCCCACACGAGGTCTTCTTCCGCCACCTCGAGCATGTGGGCGGCGAGCTTCCGCGCCTTGTCGCGCACCTTGCCCGCGGCCACCGCGGCCGCCGCGCCGGCCACCGGCGTGGAGCGGCTGGCGTAGGTGCCGAGGCCGTACGGCGCCGTGTCGGTGTCGCCCTCCTCGATCTGGATGTCCTTGGCGGGAATGCCGAGCTCCTCGGCCAGGATCTGGGCGTAGGTTGTCTCGTGGCCCTGGCCCTGCGACTTGGTGCCGAAGCGCGCGATGGCCTTGCCCGTCGGGTGCACGCGGATCTCGCACGAGTCGAACATCTTGAGACCCAGGATGTCGAAGTGCTTGGACGGCCCGGCGCCGACGATCTCGGTGAAGCTCGAGATGCCGATGCCCATGAGCTGGCCGCGCTGCCGCTTCTCCACCTGCTCCCGCCGCAGCTGCGCGTAGCCGATCTGCTCCATCGCCTTCTGGAGCGCGCCCCCGTAGTTGCCGCTGTCGTACTCCCAGCCCAGCGCCGACTTGTACGGGAACTGCTCGGGCTTGACGAAGTTCTTCATCCGAAGCTCGGCAGGGTCCTGCCCGAGCTGATGGGCCATGAGATCCACCATGCGCTCGATCGTGTGCACGGCCTCGGTGACCCGGAACGAGCAGCGGTAGGCGATGCCGCCCGGCGGCTTGTTCGTGTAGACGCCGTCCACCTCTACGTGCGCGGCCTTCAGATCGTACGAGCCGGTGCACACGTGGAAGAGGCCCGCGGGGAACTTCGACGGATTGGCGGCGGCGTCCGTGTAGCCGTGATCCGCGAGCGTCTTGATGCGCAGCGCGGTCAGCGTGCCGTCCTTCTTCGCCGCCAGCTCCGCCGTGATGTGATAGTCGCGCGCGAACGAGTCGGCCTGGAGGTTCTCCATCCGGTCCTCGATCCACTTCACCGGTTTGCCGGTGAGCACCGAGGCGGCCACCGCGATGACGTAGCCGGGATAGACCGGGACCTTGCCGCCGAACCCGCCGCCGATGTCCGGCGAGATGATGCGGATCTTGTGCTCCTCCAGCCCCACGTGACCGGCCACCAGCGCGAAGACGGTGCGGATGGCATGGGGCGCCTGCGTGGTCATCCACACGGTGAGCTTGTCGTTCACCTTGTCGAAGTACGCGACGCAGCCGCACGTCTCGATCGACGACACGTGGATGCGCGGAATGTAGATGTCCTGTTTGACGGTGACCTCCGCGCCGTCGAAGGCGCGGTCGGTGGCGTTGCGGTCGCCCCACTCCCAGTGCCAGATGTGGTTGTCCTTCTTGTCCTTCTTGTCGGTGCGCAGCACGGGCGCGCCCGGCGCCAGGGCTTTCTTCGGATCGACCACGACGGGCAGCGGGTCGTAGTCCACGCTGACGGCGGCGGCGCCGTCGGCGGCGGCGTAGCGGCTGGTGGCGAGCACGGCCGCCACTTCCTGCGCCTGGTACATCACCTTGTCGACCGGGAGCACCATCTGCGTGTCCGACATGAGCGTCGGCATCCAGTGCAGGTTGTACTTCTCCAGGTCCTTGCCGGTGATGACGGCGAGCACACCCGGCGTGGCCAGCGCCTTCGCGGTGTCGATCCGCACGATCTTGGCGTGCGCGTAGGGGCTGCGGACGATGTCGAGCCAGAGCATGCCGGGCAGCTCGACGTCGTCGACGTAGGTGCCCTTGCCGCGGATGAAGCGCGGGTCCTCCTTGCGCCGCATCGAATGCCCCATGCCGCCGACTTCGGGCGAGGTCCTGGGCGTCATCGCGCGCCTCCATCCCGCAGCGTGGCCGCCGCGTGCTCCACGGACTTGACGATGTTCACGTAGCCGGTGCACCGGCAGAGGTTGCCTGAGATCGCGTGGCGGATGTCGTCGTCGGTCGGCGACGGATGCTTGCCCAGGAACGCGTAGCTCGTCATCAGCATGCCGGGCGTGCAATAACCGCACTGCAGCCCGTGCTTGGCCATGAACGATTCCTGCAGCGGATGCAGCTTGCCGTCCTGCTCCAGCCCTTCCACGGTCATGAGCTTCTTGCCGCGCGCCTGCACGGCGAACATCGTGCACGACTTGACGGGGACGCCCTCGAGCAGGACGGTGCACGCGCCGCAGTGGCTGGTGTCGCAGCCGATGTGGGTCCCGGTGAGCCGCAGCACGTCGCGGATCAGATGCACGAGCAGCAGCCGCGGCTCGACCTCCGCCGAACGCTTCTCGCCGTTGATGGTGAGCTCGACGTGCATGGCCGTCACCTCCGCCCTTCGGCGCGCTCGAGTGCCTTGCGCAGCGCGCGCGTCGCCAGCACCCGCACGAGGTCCCTCTTGTACTCGACGGAGCCGCGCAGGTCTTCCGCCGGTTCGGCGGCGGCCGCCGCCAGCCGCGCCGCCTCGGCGATCGTCTTGTCGTCCAGTCGCTTTCCGCGCAGCGCCGCCTCCGCCTTCTCCGCCTTGATCGGCGTGAGCCCCACGTTGGTCAAGCCGATGCCGGCCGACTCGCACGCGCCGTCCGCGCGCAGCGTCAGCTGCGCGGCCACCGCCGCCGTCGCGAAGTCGCCCACCTTGCGCTCCAGCTTCCGGTACGCCCCGCCACTGCGCTCTGCCGGCACGGGCACGCGGACCTCCACCAGTATCTCGCCGGGGCCGAGGGCCGTCGAGAACGGGCCCGTGAAGAACCCCGCGATGGGGATCCGCCGCGTGCCGCTGCGCCCGCGCGCCACCACCTCCGCGCCGAGGGCCAGCATGGTGGCCGGGTGGTCGTTGGCCGGGTCGCCGTGCGCGAGGTTGCCGCCGACTGTCGCAAGATTGCGCACGATCGGGTCGGCGATGACCTGGCAGGTGTCGTGAAGCAGCGGATAGCGCGTGCGCACGAGCTCCGACTCCTCGAGCTCCGATTCCCGCGTGAGGGCGCCGATGGCCAGCACGCCGTCCGCCTCGCGGATGTAGGCGAGCCCGGCGATGCCGCTGATGTCGACGACGTGCGGCGGCGTCGCGAGCCGCAGCTTCATCATGGGAATGAGGCTCTGTCCCCCGGAGAGGATCTTGGCATCCTCGCCGAGCTTCGCGAGAAGGGCGGTCGCGTCATCGAGCGACGCAGGACTGTGATACTCGAACGCGGCTGGGATCATGACGGTTCATCCTTTCCGCTTCCGCTGGACCGAACCGAACCGGACAGGACGTCGGTGTGTGGCGGGAACCGTACTGGGCGGCCGAGGGCCTGTCAAGGCCCGGTGGGCGTGTAGGATCAAGACGCAGATGATCACCCGCCTGGCCGTACGCCAGCTCCGCGCGCATCCGTGGCCGCTCGGCCTCGCCATTCTCGGCATCGCGCTCGGCGTGGCCGTGGCGGTCTCGATCGACCTCGCCAACGGCAGCGCGCTGCGCGCGTTCGGCCTGGCCACCGACGCGGTCAGCGGCCGCGCGACGCACCAGATTCTCGGCGGGCCCTCCGGCCTGCCCGACGAGCTCTACCGCCGGCTCAAGCTCGATCTCGGCGTGCGCCGCGCGGCGCCGATCGTCGAGGGCGACGTGTCGGTCTGGGGCGAGCGCAGCCGGACGTTTCATCTGCTCGGCATCGACCCGTTCACCGACAACGATTTCCGGCCGTACCTCGCCACCGAAGACGGCCGCGGCGCGCGCGGGCGCGAGGCACTGTCGCGAGCGGAGGATCTCGTCGGCCGCCGCGGCACCGCGCTCGTGGCCGAGTCCACCGGGCTCGCCATCGGTCGCGAGCTGGCCGTCGACGCGGCCGGCCACCGCCGCATGCTGACGATCGTCGGACGGCTGCAGCCGGCGGACCCCGCCAGCGCCCGCGCGCTGGAGAGCCTGCTCGTCACCGATATCGCCACCGCGCAGGAGACGCTCGGCGCCGTCGGGCGCCTCTCGCGCATCGATCTGCTCGTGACCGACGACGCGCCGGGGCGCGCGCTGCTCGCGCGGGTCGCGGCGGCGCTGCCGCCCGGCGCCGACCTGGTGGCCGCCGGCTCGCAGGCGGGGGCCACGGCGCGAATGATCCTGGCCTTTCAGTGGAACCTGGCCGCGCTCTCGCTCCTGGCCCTGGTGGTCGGGATGTTCCTCATCTACCAGACCATGACGTTCTCGGTGGTGCAGCGCCGGCCGCTGATCGGCTCGCTGCGCGCGCTCGGCGTGACGCGCGGCGAGATCTTCGCCCTGGTGATGAGCGAGGCCCTCGTCATCGGCCTCGTTGGCACCGTCGCCGGCTTGGCGCTCGGCTACGGCATGGCGCAGGGCCTGCTGCGCCTGGTCACGCGCACGATCAACGATCTCTACTTCGTCGTGTCCGTGCGCGAGGTGGTGCTGGATCCGCTCACCCTCGCCAAGAGCGTGCTGCTCGGCATCGGGGCCACCGCGCTGGCCGCGCTCCCGCCCGCGCTGGAGGCCACCACGGCGCCGCCGCGCGTGGTGCTGACGCGGGCCGCGCTGGAGACGCGCGCGCGCGGCGGCGCGCGTCGGGCCGGATGGCTCGGCCTCGCGGTGCTGGCCGGCGGGGCCGTGGTGCTGGCGGTGCCGGCCGGCATCGTGGCCGGCTTCGCCGGGCTCTTCTTCGTGATGGTGGGCTGCGCGCTCGTCACCCCGGCCGCGGCGCTGGTGCTCCTGCGCCCGCTCCACCGCGTGGCGGGGATGGCGTTCGGCGTGCTGGGGCGGCTGGCCACCCGGGGCATCGTGGCCGCGCTCTCGCGCACGTCGGTGGCCATGGCGGCGCTCATGATCGCGGTGGCGGCGGCCATCGGGGTCGGCGTCATGATCGCGAGCTTCCGCGAGGCCGTCACCACCTGGCTCGAGGGCACGCTGCGCGCCGACGTGTACGTGTCGGCGCCGAGCCTGGTGGGAAGTCGGACGGAGGCGACGCTCGATCCCGAGCTGGTGGCGCGCCTGGCCGCCACGCCGGGCGTCGCGCGCGCCGGCACCTCGCGCGGGGTGATCGTGCAGAGTCCCGGCGGTGCGGCGCAGGTGGTCGCGCTCGACATCGATCCGGCGCGGCCGCCGCGCTGGCGGTTTCGCGACGGCAGCGCCGCCGGCGTGTGGGACGGCGACGCGGTGATCGTGTCGGAGCCCTACGCAAATCGCCACGGTGTGCGGGCCGGAGCCACGCTGACCCTGCGCACGGATCGTGGCGAGCGGGGCTTCCGCGTGGCCGGCGTCTTCTACGACTACGGCTCCAGCGCGGGCGTCGTGGTCATGCACCGGCGCACCTACGACGTCGCCTGGGACGACCGGCGCGTCTCGAGCGTGGCGCTGGAGGCGGCCCCCGGCGTCGACATCGACGCCCTGGTGGCGGCCGTGCGCGACCGCGCGGCCGGCGGGCCGCAGGTGGTCGTCCGCTCCAACCGCGCGCTGCGCGAGGCCTCGCTCGAGATCTTCGACCGCACGTTCGTCATCACCGGCGTGCTGCGCACGCTCAGCGTGGTGGTGGCCTTCGTCGGCATGCTGGCCGCGCTCATGGCGCTCCAGCTGGAGCGCACGCGCGAGATCGGCGTGCTCCGCGCGCTGGGCCTGACTCCCCGCCAGGTGTGGGGACTCGTCACCGCGCAGACGGGCATCATCGGTCTCCTGGCCGGTCTGCTGGCGGTGCCGAGCGGCCTCCTGATGGCCGCCGTGCTCGTCTTCGTCATCAACCGGCGCTCCTTCGGCTGGACGATGTCGATCGACCCCTCGCCGGAGATCCTGCTGCAGGGCGTCGCGCTGTCGGTGATCGCCGCGCTGCTGGCGGGCTTCTATCCGGCGTGGCGCATGGCCAGCGTGCCGCCGTCGGAGTCGCTGCGCAATGAGTAAGGTCCGGCTGGGCATGGCGCTGATGGCCGTTCTCGTGGGCGCGGCGGTCTTCGCCTGGTGGCCGACGGGTGCGCGGGCGCCGATCCAGGCCACCGTCTCGGTGCGCGAGGCGCTCGCCGACGGCGGCGCCGGCTACGCGCGCGCGCTGGCGCCGCGGCCGTTCGCCTTTCCGGAAGATCACGGGCCGCATCCCGACTTCCGCACGGAGTGGTGGTACTACACGGGCAACCTGCGCACGGCGGCCGGCCGTCACGTGGGCTTCCAGCTCACGTTCTTCCGCGTGGCCCTGGCGCCGGATGCCGAGCCGCGCGCGTCGGAGTGGGCGACGCGGCAGCTCTACTTCGCCCACTTTGCCGTCACGGACACCGCGGGCGGCCGGTTTCATGCCTTCCGGCGGGTGAGCCGGGGCGCGGTCGGCCTGGCCGGCGCCTCCGCGGCGCCGTTCCGCGTGTGGACGGAGGACTGGTCGGCGTCGGGAGACGGCGCGGCCGCCCGGCTCCGCGCGAGCGAGGGCGACGTGGCCATCGATCTGGAGGTCTCGCCGACGAAGCCGGTGGTGCTGCAGGGTGAGCGCGGGCTGAGCCGCAAGGGCGCCGAGCCCGGCAACGCGTCCTTCTATTACTCGTTCACCCGCATGCCGACGCGCGGCGTCGTCCGTCTCGGCGCCGAAACGCTCGAGGTCGCGGGCGAGTCCTGGATGGACCGGGAGTGGAGCACGAGCGGGCTCGGGGCCGACGTCGTCGGCTGGGACTGGTTTGCCGTGCAGCTCGACGACGGGCGGGAGCTGATGTTCTACCGGCTGCGACGCAAGGACGGCACCGCGGATCGCTTCAGCGCCGGCACGCTCGTGGAGCCCGGCGGCGCCACGCGCGAGCTTCATGGGAGCGAGGTCGGGCTAGAGACGCTGGCGCAGTGGACGAGCCCGCGGAGCGGCGTGCGGTATCCGGCCAGATGGCGCCTCACCGTGCCCTCGGCGGCGCTCAGTCTCGAGATCGAGCCGCGGCTCGCCGGCCAGGAGCTCCACGTCGGCACGCGATACTGGGAAGGCGCCGTCGCCATCGCGGGATCGGCGGCTGGCCGGGCCATCGCGGGCCAGGGCTACGTCGAGCTCGTCGGCTACGACGAGGGCCGGTGAGCCGCACGCCGGACTGGCTCCAGGAGAAGCTCTTCGAGCGCCGCATCGTCTTCCTGACCGGCCGGCTCGACGCCGCGCTGGCCGCGCAGGTGGCCTCGCAGATCACCATGCTCGACGCCGCCGCCGACCGCCCGATCGACGTCATCGTCAACAGCGGTGACGGCACGCTGGACGCCGCGTTCGTCCTGATCGACGTGCTGGACGCGACCCGCTCCACCGTGAGGGCGCAGTGTCAGGGGCAGGTGGCCGGCCCCGCCGTCGGCGTGGTGGCCGCGGCCGACGAGGGCTCCGCCGCTCCGCACACCACGTTCCGGCTCAGCGCGCCCTCCACGGCGCTGTCCGGCACTCCGGAGCAGATCGCCACCCGCAGCGCGCAGCACCGGGAGCTCCTCTGGCGATTCCAGGCGCGACTCGCGCGTGCGACGGGCCGCGCTCCGGAGGACGTCGCCGACGACATGCGCCGTGGCCGCTACCTCGACGCGCGCGAGGCGCTCGACTACGGCTTGATCGACGCGATCCGGGTATGATCCGGGCATGGCCCGAGGACGTGCGTCACTCCGGAGCTGGCAGCGCCAGGCCGTCCGGCGTGCCGAGGCGGCCCGCCGCTCCACGCTTGCGTTCATCGAGCGGTTGCCGGAGGCGGAGGTCCTCCGGCCTCACACGCAGGACCGCTGGTCGGTGAAGGACGTCCTCGCCCATCTGCTGGCGTGTGACGAGGAGACCAACAAGCGGCTGCGCCTCATCGCGGCCGGCCACGCCGACCGGATCCAGTGGTTCGAGAGCATGGCCTACGCCGACCGCTTCAACGCGCGAACGGTGGCTCGACTGCGGCGGCTCCGCCTGCCCGCTCTGAGGCGCCGGATGGCGCGCGCTCACACCGAGCTGGTGCGGCGGCTGCGCCGCCTGCCGCCGGGAGCGTTCGACGATCCCTCGCACGCGTACCCGATGGTCGAGTGGCTGCCGGCGCCGGGCTGGAGCCACGAGCGCGACCATATCGGCGAGGTGAAGGCGTGGTGGCGGGCGCGAAAACGCGCCTGAACTTGTTGTAGGCTCTGGGGCCATGGCCTACGAGAGCCTCCGCGTCGATCACGCCGGCGCCGTCTCCACCCTCACGCTCGACCGACCGCCCGTGAACGCCGTCTCCCCGGCGCTGATGCAGGACATGCTCGCCGCCCTCGACGAGCTGGAGGCGCGGGAGGCCACGCGCTGCATCGTCCTCACCGGCGCCGGCACCAAGGCCTTCTCGGCGGGCGCCGATCTCTCCGGCGGTCCGAAGAGCCCCGACGACGCCGTTCGCTTTCGTGAGCTCGGCCGCCGCGTCGTCGATCGCGTGGAGACCATCCCCAAGCCGGTCGTCGCCGCCATCCGCGGCTGGGCCATCGGCGGCGGGTTCGCCATCGCCATGGCGTGCGACGTGCGCCTGGCCTCCTCGACGGCGCGGTTTCGGACCGGCGACGCCTACATCGGCGTGGTGCCGAGCTGGGGCATGAGCCTCGTGCGGCTGGCGCACTACATCGGCCGCAATCGCACGCTCGACATGCTGATGCTCGGCGAGGACATGAGCGCCGAGCAGGCGCGCGAGGTCGGCCTGATCTCGCGGGTGATCGCGGACGCGCAGTTCGACGCCGAGGTGGCGCGACTCTCGGCGCGCGTGGCCTCCGGCGCGCCGCTGACGTTCCGGGCGGTGAAGGAGACGGTCCGCGCGCAGTACTGGCTGACGGCGGACGAGGCGCAGCGGCTGGAGACGCAGTGGGCGGAGATCGGCCGCGCGTCGGCCGATTTCGCCGAGGGCGTGGCGGCGTTTCGCGAGAAGCGCGCGCCCGTCTTCAAGGGGCGCTGACGTGTCCTTCGTCGAGACCAAGGAGCAGCTGGCCCTTCAGGAAGCCGCGCGCGACGTGGTGGACCGGGTGGTGGCCCCCGTCGCCGCCGGGGTGCCGGCCGGGCAGAAGCTCTCGCCCGATGACCTCCGGCGCATCTACAAGGCGCTGCGCCCGCTCGGCTATCTCGGCAGCACGATCGGCCGCGACTTCGGCGGCGCCGGGCTCAGCTACGTCGACTACGGCCTGCTGCTGGAGGCGCTCGCCGCCGGCCCCGTCGTGCTGGGCGAGATCGTGCCGCCGCGCACCATCAACTATCTCGGCAGCGAGGCGCAGAAGCGGCGCTGGCTCCCCAAGCTCTTTGCCGGCGACTGGGTCTCGACGGCGGCCATCACCGAGCCGCAGGCCGGCTCCGACATGCGCGGCTTCAAGACGACG
>Ga0075421_100010272_pt1 | contig 11568 bp, 16 predicted proteins | sample SoiMetdeltSBSDD5_FD_75292 | JGI IMG/M metagenome (GOLD analysis project Ga0075421, IMG submission 75292) | Bulk soil microbial communities from a Populus tree surrounding site in Tennessee, USA - Soil MetaG P. deltoides SBSDD5 | ecosystem: Environmental > Terrestrial > Soil > Tree plantation...
GATCCCGTCGCGCACGGAGCGCAAGCTACCAACCGCGCTCAGTACCGCGGCTCCTCCCAGGCCGCGACCGCCACGAAGTTGATCGTCCCCCCGCTCGGCGGCAGCGGCTGCGGGTTGAGCCCACCAGGTTGATCTTGGCCCCGGGCGGGATCGGCTGCGGGTTCAGTGCCACCAGGTTGATCGTCCCCTCGGGCGGCAGGGGCTGGGGATTCAGGGCCACGAGCTCGATCGTCGCGTCGGGCGGCAGCGGCTGCGGGTTGAGCGCCACCAGGTTGATCTTGATGCCGGGTGGGATCGGCTGGGGATTGAGGGCTACGAGGTCGACGCCCGGCTGCTCCATGCGATGCCTCCTCCGTCGCGGGTTCGGGGGCAGCCTAACCGCCTCGAACCAGCCCCAGGACCATCCGCTCGGCCAGTGCCTCGTCGTGCCGCGTGCGCCCGGCCAGGCCGATCGTCAGGCCGTCGACTGCGGCGAGGCAGGCGCCCGCCAGCACCCGAGCCGGGGGGCCCGGAGGGATCGTGCCGGCGCGGCGCGCGTGCAGGATGAGCCGCTCCAGGCGGCGGCGCAGCGTGGCGGCGATCCTCGACACGGCCTCCCCCACCGGGTGCTCGCGCTCGGCGAACTCCACGCGCAGCGTCATCATCACGCGCGCCCGCCCGTCGCGGCAGTACGCCACGTGGCCGCGCGCGAGCGCCACCAGCGCGTCGAGCGGCTCGTCCTGCGCGTCGGCCAGAGGAGCCACCTGCTCCTGCCAGCCCTCCCAGACCCACGCGACTACGGCCAGAGCGAGGTCCTCCTTGTCCGCGAAGAGGTGGTACAGCGCTCCCCGCGTGTAGCCGGCCTCGGCGGCCACCTGGGCCAGGTTCAGGTCACCGTAGCCGTAGCGCGAGAGGCCCTGGGCGGCTGCGGCGAGCAGCGCCGCGCGGCTCTCCGCCCGTCGTTCCGCCTGCGAGCGGCGCGGGCGCCGGCTATCAGAGATAGATACATGCATGTATGTACAATACCTTCCCATGAACTCGTTCCGCTCCGCAATCGAAACCCGCGACCCCGACGCTGTCGCAGCCGTGCTCGCCGACGACGTGGTCTTTCGCAGTCCGATCGTCTTCCAGCCGTACGCCGGACGGGCCGCGGCGGTCGCCGTCCTCAGTGCCGTTTTCGAGGTCTTCGAGGACTTCGCATACGAGGCCGAGCTGGCCTCGGAAGACGGTCGGCAGCACGCGCTGACCTTCCATGCTCGTGTCGGCGACCGGCAGATCGAGGGCTGCGACCTCGTGCACCACGACGAGCACGGGCTCGTGGACCGGCTGAGCGTGATGGTCAGGCCGCTCTCCGGGGCCCTGGCGCTCCGTGGGCGCATGACCGCCCAGCTCGAGACGCACAACGCGCGCCTGTGAGCCTGCCGAGCGCCGCCCACACCGCGCGTCCCTGGCGCATCCACGAGCTCACACCCGAGTTCCGCCTCGAGGACGTGTGGGCGCTGCCCACGCCCGGCGGGCAGCACGACTTCCCCGAGCTCGTGCGGATGGTCGCCGCGGGCGACCCGGGGGCCCGGCCGCCCGGCCCCACGCGCCTCCTGTGGGACCTCCGCTGGAAGCTCGGGGCGCTCTTCGGGTGGGACAGCCCGGACAGCGGGATCGGAGCCAGGGTGGTCACACTTCGCGACCGCCTGCCCGAGGACCTGCGTGAGGCCCCACCCGGCCCGGTCTTCAAGTCACTCCCGTTCAGCTCGCTCTACGTCACCGACCGCGAGTGGGCGTCCGAGATCGCCAACAAGACGATGCACGGCGTGATGCACCTCGGCTGGGTGCCCGACGGCGCCGGCGGCTGGCGCGGCCAGATGGCCGTCCTCGTGAAGCCGAACGGGCGGCTCGGAAGCCTCTACATGTCCGCGATCAGGCCGTTCCGGCACCTCGTCGTGTACCCGCAGGTGCTGCGGCAGCTGCGCCGCGACTGGCGAGCCCGCGGGGCGAGCCCGCCTCGGCCGGTCAGTCGTAGTTCTTGATCATCCGGACGTTGAGGACGAGCATCAGCGCCCCCAAGACGGCGATCACCGCGAACCCGGGCCAGATCTTGCTCCAGTCGAGGTCGTCGAGGATGAGCGAGCGCATCGCCTCCATCAGGTAGGTCACCGGGTTGATCGAGGCCGCGATCTCCATGGGCTTGGTCAGCAGCTCCCGCGGGACGAAGTTCGGCGTGAGGAACAGCAGCGGGAAGAAGATCAGCCCGCCCGCGTTCGTGGCCGCCGCGCTGCGGGTCTTGAGCGCGATGAGCTGCATGAAGCCCGCGTAGACCACGCCCCAAAGCGCGCCCATCAGGATGAGCAGGACGAAGCCGGCCACGCCGCTGGCGATCGTTATGCCGAACGGCAGGGCCACCAGCACGATCACCGACGCGAGCACCAGGCCCTTCGCGCCCTCGGCCACGAGGCGGCCGAGCACGATGCTGTAGCGCGGGATCGGGATCGCGCGCAGCTTGTCGAAGTAGCCGCCCTCGATCTCCTCCACCAGGAACAGCGGAGCCATGCCGAACGACGCCGCCAGCAGCAGGGTGATCGGCAGCTGGAAGGCGCCGTAGCCCTGGCCCTCGAGGAACGCGGTCGAGTCCGACGGGAAGATGTCGGCGGCCTGGCCCGTGTTCACCACCAGGAAGAAGAGCGGGATGAACATCGTCATGAAGAGCGCGTCGGGCTGCCGGAGCACCTCGCGCAGCGAGCGCTGGCCGAGCGCGACCACGGCGCTCATGCCGTCACCCGCTGGACCTCGCCGGCCGCGCGCTCGCGCGTGCGTCCGGTGGCGTCGAGGAACACGTCGTCGAGGCTGGGCTCCTCGGAGCCGCCGCGGCGCTCACGCAGATCGGCCTTGAGCTGACTCGGCGTGCCCTGGCGCACGATCAGACCGTCGTCGATGATCGCGAGCCGGTCGCAGAGCTGGTCGGCCTCCTCGAGGTACTGCGTGGTGAGGAACACGGTCGTGCCCTCGTCGTTGATGCGGCGGAGCTCGTCCCAGACGGTGAGCCGGCTCGCCGGGTCCAGACCCGTGGTCGGCTCGTCGAGGAACAGGATCTCGGGCTGGTGCACCAGCGCCGCGGCGAGGTCGAGGCGGCGGCCCATGCCACCCGAGTAGCCCTTGATCGACCGGTCGGCCGCCTCCTCGAGCTCCACCAACTCCAGCAGCTCCTGCGCGCGCTCCTTGGACCGGGCGGGCGAGAGCCCGAACAGCCGGCCGTGCAGGTTCAGCAGCTCGCGGCCGGTCTGGCGCGGGTCGAGGCCGGCCTCCTGGAGCGCGACGCCGATCCGCCGGCGGGCGCCGTCGGGGTCGCGCTCCACGTCGATCCCTGCCACCTCGGCCCGGCCGGAGGTGATCGACAGCAGCGTCGTGAGCATGCGCACCGTGGTGGACTTCCCGGCCCCGTTCGGCCCGAGGAAGGCGAAGATCTCGGCGGTCTCGACCGCCAGGTCCACGCCGCGCACGGCCTCCACCGTGCCCTCCCGGCTCGTGTAGTGCTTCACGAGCCCCTCCGCCAGCACGGCGGGCCCGTTCCATTTGCTCTTCAAGTTCGGCTTCGCCTCCATCCAGTGCGTTCTAGCAACGTAAGACCGAGCGAGCCCGCCGAACTCATCGGCCGAGGAGCAGCTCCCTCACCACGGCAACGCCGGCCAGGTGGCCGCTGCCGAGCGCGATGGCCACCTGCTGCGGGGCCACGGCGACGTCGCCCGCGGCGTAGACGCCGGGCACGCTCGTGCCCGCCATGGAGTCCAGCTCCACCAGGCCGTGGTCGGTGAGGGCGAGGCCGAGAGCCTCCGCCAGCCGCCCGCGGCGGCGCAGCGGGGCCTGGATGAGCACGCCGCCGCAGGGGATCTCGGAGCCGTCACGGCGCACAACGGCCCGGAGCTCGCCGTCCTCGAAGCGCAGCTCGCCGAACTCGTCGGGGTCGACGAGCGTCACGTGATCGGTCCAGCCGGCGAGCAGCGCCACCTGGTGCTCGGCCTGCTCGCCGCGCCCGTGAACGACCAGCGGCCGGTCGCGGACCTCCCATCCGTGGCAGAACGGGCAGTGGAAGACGGCACGGCCCCAGTGCTCGCGGAACTCCGGGACGCCGGGCACCTCGTAGTCCATGCCCGTGGCGAGGATCAGCGTGCGGGCGCGCACCTCCTCGCCGCCGGCCCCGAGCACGACCACGAAGCCGTCTCCCTCGGGGCGCGCGTCGAGCGCCTCAGCGGACCGGACCTCCACAGCCGGGTAGGCGCTCAGCTGCTCGCGCGCGAGGGCGTACAGCTCGGCGGGCGGCGTGCCGTCGTGGCCGAGCAGCCCGCCCACGTGCTCCGCCACCCGGTTGCTCTGGCCGTCGCGGTCGAGGACCAGCGTGCGGCGTCTCGCCCGGCCGAGCGCCAGCGCCGCGCTCAGCCCTGCAACCCCGCCCCCGACGACGACACACTCCCACTCGGCATCCATGGCGCCGGAGGCTACCAACTGAGAATGGTTCTCAATAAAGCCGCCGCATCGAACCGGAGCAGCGTCGCGGCCGTATAGCCCCGCGAACCGCCGACGAGGGGTCGGCATCGGTCCGAGAGGAGCAACGGATGTCCGTCCGAGGTGCTGCACGCGCCGCGCTGCCCGCCCTGGTGATCCTCGCCCTCGTCGCGCCGGAGGCCGGCGCGGCGTCACCCGCCGCGCCCACCAACCTGCGCATCACGGCGTCCACGTCCTCGACCGTCACGCTCGCGTGGGACACGTCGAAGTCCGGCTCGATCGCTTACTACATGGTGCTCGAGAAGTCGACCTGGTCGCACTTCAACGTGCCTGCCTCCCAGACGACCTTCACGCGCACGCGCCTGGCGGCGAACGTGACGCACTCCTGGGTCGTCCGCGCCGTCGACACGAGGGGCAACGGCTCGCGCGAGAGCAACACGGTGAGCTACAAGACCCCGCCGGACGTGACGGCGCCGAGCACGCCCACCCTGTCGGCGCCGTTCGTCGGCGCCAAGCGCGTCGAGCTCGACTGGACCGACTCCGTCGACGACGTGAGCGGCGTGACCTACACGGTGAACGTGAACGGCAGCCCGGCGCGGACCGACACCCTGTCGCACGCGGTGCTGGACGGCCTCTCCCCCTCGACCTCTTACGCGGTCAACGTGAGCGCGCGCGACAGAGCGGGCAATTCCGTGACGAGCAACACGCTCACGGTCACCACGCCGGCTGCCACCGACACGTCACCGCCGAGCGCACCGGGCAACCTGATGGGGCTCGAGGTCGGGAGCTGCGAGGGCTGGCTCAGCTGGGACCCGTCGACGGATGACGTGGACCCCGCGTCCACGATCCGCTATGACGCCTACGTGAACGGCGTGTTCGACAGCGCGACGATCGGCTACACCAAGAGCATCGTGTACGCGACCAAGAACGGCACCAACACGTACACGATCGTCGCCGTCGACAGCGCCGGCAACGAGTCGCAGCCGAGCACGGTCGAGATCCCCAACATGTTCCTCTGCTGAGCGCGATCAGGCCGAGGCCTGCACGGAGCGGCGTCGTCCGGCGCGCGGCCGGAGCGTCGCCGCCTCGGCCTCGCGCCGGGTCACCGGCCGCCGCGCCGGAATCAGCCCCTGCGGCCGTAGGAGCATCACCAGCACGAGCAGCGCGCCGTAGATGCCGGGGCTGATCTCCGCGAGGTCGAAGTCCAGGCCCACCTTGGCCGGAAGGTCGAACAGGAGATCGGGCAGCAGCCAGTAGTTCACGAGCGAGAGCAGGATCGCACCGATCACCACGCCGGGAATCGATCCCAGGCCGCCCAGCACGACCATCGCGAAGATGAAGATGGAGAACGAGAACTCGAACTGGGAGGCGTTCACCACGCCCACGTAGGAGGCGAGGAACGCGCCCGAGACGCCACCGAACGCGGCGCCCGTCGCGTACGCCATCAGCTTGGTGCGCACGATCGGGATCCCGGCGCAGGCCGCCACCGACTCGTCCTCGCGCATCGCGATCCACGCCCGCCCGAGGCGCGATTCGCGCAGGCGCACGTTCACGATGAGCGCGATCCCCGCCAGCGCAAGCGCGAACCAGTACCACGGGCGCAGGTCGAGCGCCCCGAACTGGCCGAGCAGGGGCAGCTCGGGCCGGTCGATCGGCCCGATGCCGATCGGACCCGAGGTCAGCGTGCCGCCGAAGAGCTCGATGCTGCGGCCGTTGACCGCGATCTGACCGATGATCTCGCCGAACGCGAGCGTGACGATCGCGATGTAGTCGCCTCGAAGCCGCAGGGTCGGCACGCCGATCAGCGCTCCGGCGATGGCCGTCGTGGCCACCGCGGCGGCGAGGATCAGGACGAAGTTCAGGTGGATGTCCCAGAAGCCCGACCCGAGGTAGGCGGCCGTGTACGCGCCAATGGCGTAGAAGGCCACGTAGCCGAGGTCGAGCAGGCCGGCGAAGCCGACCACGACGTTGAGCCCGAGCGCCATCAGCACGTAGGCGGCGGCCAGGACCATGTTGTTCAGCACCCCGCCACCTGCGCTGAAGAGCAGCGGCGCCACCGCGGCGAGCGCGAACAGCGCAACCGTGCGCGGCAGCGTCACGCCGCTCTCCGCCGGTCGGCGGCGTGCGTGACGGGACAGGCGCCCTCGTAGTGCCCGCACGTGTGCGCGTCGCAGAGCCGGCACGTCCCCATCGCCGCGCGGGTGTCGACGGTGGTGGCGTCGAGCAGTTCCTCGAGCAGCCGCTCCAGGTGGCGCACATCGGCGGCATCGAGCTTCGCGACGGCGAGCGCCAGCACGCGCGCGCGGGCCTCGAGCGCCCTCGCCGCCAGTTCGCGGCCGGCCGGCTCGAGCCGCACGAGCGCGCGCCGCCCGTCCGACGGATCCGTCTCGCGGCGCGCGAGGCCATCTGCCTCGAGACGGTCGACCACCCGCACCGCACGCGAGTGTGAGACCCGCATCGCGCCCGCAAGGACCTCGACCGGGCTGCCGTCGGCCCACTCCGCCAGCGACACCAGCGCGGCCGGCAGGCCCCCTCGCAGCCCCGTGGCGACCTCGGTCGCCTCCCTGATGCGGTCGCTGAGGGTGAGCGACAGCGCTCCGAGCCGGTTCGCGACCGCCGCCGATATATGTGCCTCGGGCATATACACAGCATATGGCGAGGCGCCGGAGCGATGTCGTCGGGCCCGGCTTCTGCCGCCTACGCCGAGCCGTCGTCCACCGGCAGCGAGCGGTAGGCCGCGTCGAGCACCGACGCCGAGCGCTCGAGCATCCGCCGCTCGTCATCCGACAGCCTGAGCACCAGTTGCCGGGCGACACCCGCCCTTCCGACGACGCACGGCAGGCAGAGCACCGCGTCGCCGACGCCGTATTCCTCCGCGGCCCGCACCGAGACCATGAAGATCCGCCCCTCGTCCCGCACCACCGCCCGCACGATGCGGGCGACCGCCGCGGCCACCCCGTAGCTCGTGTACCCCTTGCGCGCGTGGATCTCGCGACCGCGCCCGCGGATCCTCGTGCTCAGCTCGTCCTGGACCTCGGGCAGCGTGGTGCTCGGCGGCAGCTGGAAGTCGGCGAGCGGGATCGCGCCCACCGTGGCGCTCGACCAGACCGCGAACGAGCTGTCCCCGTGCTCGCCGACGACGTAGACGTGCACGTCCTCCTGCTCCACGCCGAGCAGCTCACCGAGCCCGTGACGCAGGCGCGCCCCGTCGAGGACGGTGCCGCAGCCCATGACGAGGTGAGTCGCGCGGGTGGAGCGCTCGATGGCGATGCGGGTGAGCACGTCGACCGGGTTGCTCACGAGGATCACCACCGCCTCCGGGCAGACCCGGTCGAGCTCACGCATCACCGCCGCGATGATGCCGGCGTTCTGCCCCAGGAGCTCGAGGCGGCTGTGACCGGGCGCGTTGATCGCGCCCACCGTGATCACCACGGCGTCCGAGGCGGCGAGGTCGGCGTAGTCGCCCGCGGGCCGGATCTCCATCTCGGCGAGCAGCGGGATGGCGTCGCCGATGTCCCACGCCTCCCCCTCGGCGCGGGCCGGATTGCGGTCGAACAGGATGACCCGGTCGCACGCGCGCAGCAGCACGAGCGCGTTGGCCACCGCCGCGCCAACGTGGCCCGCCCCGACCACCGCCACCTGCGAACCGGCCATCGCGCCGAGTATGACCAATCCCCGGCGGCCCTCCGAGCCCGGCGCTAGGCTGACCGAATGAAGAAGTGGACCGCAGCGGCCCTGAGCGTCGCCCTCGTTGCTCTCGTCCTCCCGTCAGTGGCCGCGGCCCAGCGCTGCCCGCTGACCTCTCCCGGCGTCGCGCAGCAGAACGCGGCGAATCGCACGCAGGTCAACCGCCTGCTGCACAACCCGAGCTATACGCCGATCATCCGCACCGTCCGCCCAGATCCCACGCGCTTCAAGGGGTTCGACGGGTTCCAGACGCTCAGGATCCGGGCGCCGCGCGGAACGAGCCCCGTCGTGGGCGCCTACACCTCACTCCCGCCGAGCGGCGGTTGCGAGCTCGGGGCGATCCAGATCCAGTCGGCGCGCGTTGTCGCCAGCCGAAACTCGTACGTGATGCGACTCAAGTTCCCGGGCTCTCAGGGCAATCCGGGACGGTTGCGAATAGTGCTCATCTCGCGCTAGGCCCGCCTACAGCGGGCCGCGCCGCCACGGCCCGGTCACCGCGCAGGTCATGCCCTCGACCGCGTCCTCGTCGAAGCGGGCGCGGCCGAACAGGTTGAAGAACAGCGTCCGGCCGCTCGGGCTGAAGCAGGCGCCTGCCATCTCCGACGCGTTGAGCACGTTGACGGCGAACTCGAACGCCTCGCCCCCGCGGCCCAGCCCGATCAGCCGGTTCACGTTCTCGATGCCCGGAGCCAGCGGGTGCGTGTCCGCGTAGGCGGACGAGGGGTCGTCCTCGCACGTGATGAGGCCGCCGCGCGGCGTGACGGTGATGTTGTCCGGCCCGTCCATCTCGCTCCCTGAGGGCGACTCGTAGACGAGCGTGAGCGTTCCGCCTCCCGAGCCCGGGCGGTAGGCCCAGATCTGGCCGAAGCCCTCGGCGTAGCCGTCGGAGTTCACGTCGCCGTTCTTGGCGTCGCCGCCGCTCGTCGACACGAAGAAGATCGTCCCGTCGTCCTCCCAGCAGCCCTCGAGGCGGTTGAACTTCGCCCCGCCCTTCGCCCAACCCTGGTTGAAAGTGCTGCGCGGATCGCCGATCGCGGTGAGCTCCGGGTCCGGGTTGTCGATCCTCACCCATTGCACCGGCAGGGACTGGCCGCGGGTGCGGCCCTCCCGCAGGTCGACCTTTGGCTGCCCGGCGATCGCGAGCATGTCCAGCACGCCGCCGCCCGTCAGGTCGTCGGGGTTGTTCGGGGTGAAGCGGTAGAAGCCGGCGCCGAACCCGGAGCCCGGGTCCTCGGTCTCGTAGACGATCCCGGTGCCCTGGTCCACCGCCGCGGCCTCATGCGCGAAGCGGCCGGCGGCCACGATCGGGACGCCCAGCTCGAGCTCGTTCGGGCCGCGGCTGACCGGCGTCAGGAACAGGTAGCCGTGGCGCTTGGCGAAGCGGGCGGCGGGGTCGGCCGAATCCGGCCCGGCGACCGTCTCCTCGCACGTCATCCAGAAGCGGCGGCGGTAGGAGATGCCGCCCGCGCAGTTCACGGTCGTGCCGTTGAGGCTCACGAAGTCCCGCACGAGCCGGCGCCGCTGCTCGTCGTACACGAGCGTGGTGGTGCCGCCGTAGCCGGTCGGGTCGTAGGCGGCCGTCCGGTCACCCAGCACGCCGCCGGTGGTGCCCGCCGGGTTGCGGTCCTCGCTGTTGCGCACCAGCCGCACCCGGCCCTTGGTGCTGCCCGCGAACGCGCCCATGCCGTCGAGCGCCAGCGGCGTGGGGTTGCCGTCCGACATCACCGAGCCGGTGTGGCTGAAGGTCACGTACGAGAAGCCCACCGGCAGCGCGAGGACCTCCACGCCGCGCTGGTCGGCAACTCGCCGCAGCGGTCCGTACGGCTCGCTGCCCGGGCGGGCGCCCAGCGCGTCCCTGGCCACGAGCCGCTCGATCGCCCCCATGCTGAGGAGGCCGCCACCCGCAATCGCCGCGCGAGTGAAGAACGCGCGCCTGTCAAGTCCTGTCTCCATCCCATTCCTTCCTCGACGGTGTCACGGTGAACGTCCGGCGGAGAAGTACCCCAGTCCGGGCGGGCATAACCCGGAGGGCGACTCAGGGCTGCCGCGGCAGGTAGTGGCCCAGCCCCTGCTCCAGTTGGTCGAGCGCCCGCTTCGCCTCGATGCGAATCCCCTCGGCGATCTGCGCCGCGCCGGCACCCGCCAGCGTGTGGTGGCGCACGTAGCCGATCAGGGCCCGGTGGACGCCGAGCAAGGCGGCCGCCACCGCTCGGGGGCGCACGGCGTCGGCGGGCTCACCCGTCTCGGCGGCGATGCTGATGACGGAGGCGCTGGCCCTCCTGGCGGCGCTGGCGGACGAGCGCTCCCAGGTCGCCACCACCATCGGGCTGGTCGTCTTCGGCCTCGGGTTCGGGATGGTCACCCAGATGCTCGTGGTCGCGGTCCAGAACGGAGTCGAACGCCGCGAGCTCGGCGTGGCCACCGCCACGGCCGGCTTCTTCCGCGCGCTCGGCGGCGCGCTCGGCGCCGCCGTGCTCGGCGCGGTGTTCGCCGCGAGCGCGGGCTCGCCCAGCTCGGCCGCCGGGCCGCAGGGGCTCGGCGCCGCGGCGCAGGCCGACGTGATCGCGGGCGTGCAGAACGTGTACTGGGTGGCCGCGCCGATAGCCGCGCTGGCGCTCGTCGTGGTGCTGCGCCTCCCGGAGGCGAAGCTGCGGACCGGCGGCGAGTCGAAGCGAGCCGATCTGGAACGGGAGCCCGCGGGCGCGGGGGCTGAGCGATGAGGAGGGCTCTACGGGTCCGCCGGCAGGCGGCCGACGATCGCGCGCATCTCGTCGGCGCTCCAGGCGCGCAGGGTCTTCGTCCGGAGGCTGCCGAGCCGCTCCACGGCCAGCGTGTAGGCCAGCATCGCCTGCTCGTCGGGCGCGTCGACGACGCTCACCATGTCATGGCCTCCCTGCGTCCACCAGGCGTGCTCGAGCGTGCAGCCGAAACGCCCCGCCAGCTCGGACCCCTGCTCGAGGCGATCGACCGTGTGCTCGACCGCCCGAATGCCCTGGGCGGTCCAGTCGACGAGAAGCACGTACCTCGGCATTCCGGCTCCCTAGCGCCCCTCACCCTTCCGCAGCAGTGCGCAGACCGCGACGGTCTGCACCCTGCGGAGGCGACCGAGCTGGGCGCTCCCGGGCGGCGGGGGCTGGATGTTGAGGGTCGTGGTCACCGAGCGCTTGCCGTCGGCGGTGGCCGCCGCCCACAGGGCGTAGCCGGGGAAGCTCCCGGTGTGGCCGTAGACCGTGCCGCAGCGCGTCCGGTAGCGGAACAGCGCGAGCCCCGCGCCGTTCCTGCCCGGTCCCGCCGGAACGGAGTCGCCGCCCGAGACGAACCGCCTCTGCGCGCGCTTCTGAGCCGCGCCGAAGAACTTTCCGCGCAGGTACGCCCGGAAGAAGCGACCGACCTCGAGCGGGGTGGAGACCA
>Ga0075421_100010273_pt1 | contig 11567 bp, 8 predicted proteins | sample SoiMetdeltSBSDD5_FD_75292 | JGI IMG/M metagenome (GOLD analysis project Ga0075421, IMG submission 75292) | Bulk soil microbial communities from a Populus tree surrounding site in Tennessee, USA - Soil MetaG P. deltoides SBSDD5 | ecosystem: Environmental > Terrestrial > Soil > Tree plantation...
CCGCCTCATCGTCATCACTTCGCCCGGTAGGTCTTGCTGAAACCGTTGCGGGTGTTGACGACTGTGAACGTGCCGTCCTGCCGGGCGGTGACCTTCACCAGATGCGCGGGTGAGTGAGGTGGAGCAGGTCCACCCCCGCGACCCGCCGGCGGTGGCGTCGTCAGGACGCTGGCCACTGTCGCGTTGTCATCGACGTTTGCCACGAACATCGCCGGAGCGTTGTCGAGCCCGGCGTTGTGCGACCAGTGCAGCTGCCAGAGGTCTTCGAGACCTGGAGTCTCGTGGAGTACGCGGAATGCGTCAGCGGCACCGCCTTTTCTGGTGCCGTTGTTCATCACCGCTACCCGGGGCCGCAACGCATGAACGAGGGCAGGAGATCCTGATCGCTCCAGTCCATGATGCGAAGTCAGATACACGCTCACCGTGCCGATCCGGTTCGTCGGGCACATCAGATCGAGCTCGCCGTTCCAGGTGAGATCGCCCAGATCGATAGTTCGAAACTGTCCGTACGTCAGCACGAAGCCAGCCGATTCGCCGTTGTCGGGATCGATGTAGGCGCTCTCGTCCTTCTGCCGCACACCCTCGCACGAGGCATTCTGGCTGCCGCCACCGGGCAGGTTCGTTCGGATGTACTGATTGGCCGAGGCGACGGTGGTGATATCCACGCCGGTCATCCGAACCGTGTCTCCAGGCTTGACGATCGTGCGCTTCCCTTGCGTGAGCTCGTCGTATGCAGAGAGGAACGCGGCGGCGACGATGCGGTCGTTGGGGTGAGGCTTGCCGTGATCGTAGAAGCGCGCGATCGGCACCTGCCTGGCGAGCGCGAGCAGCGCACCGATGTGATCGCCATGGTAGTGCGTCGTCCACAGGTGATCGATCTGCCTGACGCCAGCGGTGTTGAGAGTCTCGACGATTCGGCCAAGGTCACGTTCGCCGGCGTTGCCGGTATCGACCAGCAGCGACTCGCCGGCGGGGCCCACGAAGAGAGTGGACTGCCCACCCTCGGTGTCGATGTAGTAGATGCTCAGCGTGCCGGTTCGTGCCTGCGCGAGCAGGCCTGCGATTCCGACGGTGACGCACAAGACCGTGACAATGACAGCGCGCACAAGGGGCTCCTTCAGAGAATCGCCGACCAATTTAATGGCGGACGATTGGCGACCGGCAGGGAAGCCGCTGTTTGATTGGAATTTGATATTTCGTGCCGCGGTGCTGGAATTCATCTGAGGCAGGCTGGTGCTGGATGAAATTGTGCAGATTCACGACTGCAAACAGCCCGGAGGTGCGGGTTGGCCTGATCGCGACCGGCGACGTCGTCCTCGATCTCACTGCCTCCGGCGTGCATCGAATGACGGATCTCCTCGAGCGGTTGGACCTCGCGGACCAGCTCACGCGCTTCACCGAGCCCGCACTTCCCGAGCACCCGCTCGACAGCGTTCGGCTGTTGTCGCCCGTCGAATCACAGGAAGTGTGGGCCGCAGGCGTCACGTATCTCCGAAGCAAGCAAGCTCGCATGGAGGAATCCGAGTTCAGTGCCACCGCCTACGATCGTGTCTATGATGCGCCGCGTCCCGAGATTTTCTTCAAATCGCTTCCGGACAAGGTCGTCCCGCCAGGCGCGGCGGTTGGCATCCGGCGAGATGCCCGGTGGAACGTTCCGGAGCCCGAACTGGCACTGGTGATCAACGCTTCAGGCGGGATCGTGGGCTTCACCATCGGCAACGACATGAGTTCACGGGACATCGAAGGAGAGAACCTGCTCTACCTGCCCCAGGCCAAGATCTACAAGGCTTCCTGTGCAGTGGGTCCGTGGATGGTCGTTGGCCCGACAGAAGACGAGGCGCGCCAGTGGACTATTCAGCTCGAAATCAGGCGTGGCGGCGAACTGGTGTTTGCCGGCGAGACGCGAGCCGGACAGATCAAACGGCCGTTCGAGGAGTTGGTTGAATATCTCTTCCGGTCCCAGCACTTCCCGAACGGCGCCGTACTGTTGACCGGAGCCGGTGTCGTCCCGCCGGATTCCTTCACCCTCGAAGCACACGACTCGGTGCGAATCACGATATCGGGTATCGGCACGTTGGAGAACACGGTCGCCATCGTCTGAGCGATTCACTCCAGAGGAGCGACGCATGCGCAGCGCATTATCTCGACGGCAAGTCCTGCAGCTGGCGCTGGCGCCAGCGGTTCTGTCGCGAGCGCACGCCCAGGACCTGGATCCAACCGTGTCGCGCATCTATCCGGGCAGCGAAGGAAAGCTCGTCTACGTGCCTGACGAGCAAGGCAACGTGATCCATGACGCGTCTCACGCCGGATACGGTGGCGGCGGCGTTGCGATTCCGAATGTGCCCGTCAGAGAGACGGTATGGCCGGTTGCCGGCGACAACAGCGAGAACATTCAGGCGGCCATCGACAGAGTGTCGTCGCGTGCGCCTGATGCAAACGGGCTCCGCGGCGCGGTGCTCCTCAAGGCCGGCTACTACCGGATGGCGATTCCGGTGAGGATTCAGGCGAGCGGCGTCGTGTTGCGCGGAGACGGCATGGGCGACTCCGGCACGGTTGTCATCGGCACCGGGACCGGCCGCACGGAGGGTGCACCTGGCGGAGGAACTCAGGGAACCCTCATTGTGATCGCCGGTGCATCGGGAGTGACGACACACGACGAGACGAGACAGGCGCTCACTGACGAGTACGTGCCGGTCGGTGCGCGAAGTTTTCGAGTGGCATCCGCCAGAGGCTTCAAGCCCGGGGACACCGTCGTCGTGCGTCGTCATGGCAATCAGGCGTGGATCGACGCCGTTGGCATGAATGGCGACACACCGGCCAGCCGGTGGCGTCCGTTCACTATCGATTGGGACAGAGTCGTCGTGGACGTTCAACGCAACACGATCACCGTCGACGCGCCAATCACGTGCGCGATCGAGACGCGATGGGGCGGCGGCGAAGTGATCAAGTACACCGATGCCGGGCGCATCGAGAAGGTCGGCGTGGAGAACCTGCGCGGCATCTCTGAATTCGATCCGACGAAGCGGACGCGGGAATACGGCAACATGGACCGTCCGAACTACGTGGCCGAGGAGTACTACTCCGACGAGGATCACTATCGAAACCTGGTTGTCTTCGACAACGCGAAGAACGGATGGGTCCGGAACGTCACGGCCCTGCATTTCGTGAACAGCATGGTGGGCACGCAACGCGGGTCCAAGTGGATCACGGTGCAGGACTGCGTGTCGCGCGAGCCGATCTCGCGAAGAATGGGCGCGCGCAGGTTTACCTTCGCCTTGCGCGGTCAGCTCGCGCTCGTGCAACGCTGCCATTCCGACAAGGGCCGTCATTCGTTCATGACGGGTCAACCCACCGGGAGTGGAAACGTGTTCCTCGATTGCCGGGCGACCAGCCCGTTTTCATCGAGCGAACCGCACGAGCAATGGGCGACCGGCACGCTGTACGACAACGTCCAGGCGCCGCTCACCGCGCGATTCTGGAAGAACATCAACATCGGATGGGCGGGCGCCAACACCGTGTTCTGGAACTGCCAGGGGGACTTCCTCGTGCAGAAGCCACCGACGGCCCAGAACTTCTCGTTCGGACACATCGGCATCAACGCCGTGGTGTTCAACGTTCCGCTGCAGGACGCAACCAAGGACAACGGCCACATCGAGTCGCTCGACAGGCACGTCACGCCGCGCAGCCTGTATCTCACGCAGCTTCGCGAGCGGCTCGGCGATCCCGCGGTTCGCCAGATCGCCACAGCCAGTCAGTTCGCTCCGTAGGGGCCGCCTTTAGGCGGCCCGCAAAGGCCGGCTGAAGCCGGCCTCTACATCAGCGATTAGCAGGAGGCGTTTGTCATCTCGCCATTGACCAGGCGCCCCGATCCGGCGCGCTCGGCGAGCGCACCCGGCAGAACAAACACGGGATTCACGCTGCCCATCTCCGCATAGACAGGAATCGGGTCTCGTGACCGCGTGAGGGTGCCGTGGTCTATTTCCGCGGCAGCGTATAGGCGACCCAGCCGAGAGGCGCGCCCGCGGGGGACGTCGCGGCGGCGCCACGCCCACCAGGCGTACTCGCCGCCGGGATCAGCAGATACGGTTTGCCGTCCATCTCGTACATCACGGGGGAGCCGACGAAGTTGCCGCCGAACCGCGATACCCAGAGCTGACGGCCAGTCTCGCTATCCCAGGCGCGAATCTGATTGTCGCCGCCCGCGCCAAACACCAGGCCGGATTCCGTCACGATGATGCCGTTGAGCAACGCGGGAACGCCTGTTCCGGTGATGCCACGCGCGGCGAGCGCGGGATCATCGCCGAAGCCGATGCGCCACTTGATGCCAGGCGCGTTCAAGTCGTACTTCACGATCGACGTATACGGTGGCCTGATGCGGTTGCCGACGGTGTTGTATTCGTTGATCACCGGCCGGTCGAACTGTGCGACACCTTCCGGATACGGCGGCAGTGCACCGCGACCACGCCCGCCGGCATCGGGTCGCGTCCATGCCGACCCTGATCCGACGATCAGCTCTCGCGGCGCACCAGACCCTGCGGTCGCTCCGCGCCCGCCGCGTCCGCCTGCACCCAGTCCGCGAGCTCCAGGGGCAGTGGTCAGGAACGTGACCAGCGCATCGACATCCGTCGTCGCGAGGTGCGGGAACGCAGGCATGCGTCCCTTGCCCGCGCCAACAACCGCGCGGATCGCCGCCGCATCGAAACGCGCAGTGCCCGCGACGATGTTGTTGGCAGGATCCGCTGTGGCATGGACCAACGGCACGCCAGTGTCCGTGCCTCTACGATCCGCGCCGTGGCATGTCTGGCAGTTCTGTTGATACACAGCCTGTCCGGGCTGCGTCTGAGGAGCGCCTCCGCGACCGGTGTTCTCGCCAGGACGCAGTAAGCGAAGGATGCCCGGGTTGTCATGCGTGACGAGGTAGACCGAACCCGTTGTCGGTTCGGCAGCCATGCCGCCGAAGAGCACGCCGCCATTGCTCGTCGGCACGTGCACCGTATCGGCGAAGCTGATTGGCGTGAAGACGCCCTGGTTGTTGGCGGCCAGCAGACGCTTCCTGAACGCGTCCGCCTCGTCGGCTGGAAGGTGAGGACTGATGTCGTCGACGCCGAAGGAGTCTTTGGCGAACGGTGGCAGGATGGTCGGTCGCGGCTGTGTCGGCCAGCTCACTTCGCCTGCCATCCGGGACTGCGGAACGGCACGCTCTTCGATTGGCCAGACGGGTTCGCCGGTGACGCGGTCGAACACGTAGAGCCATGGCGTCTTGGTGGCGACCGCAACGACATCTCTGTTGACGCCGTTGTGGCGGATGGTCGTCAGCTGTGGGGCAGCGCTGGGGTCGAGATCCCAGAGGTCATGATGCACGAACTGGAAATGCCACAGGCGCTTGCCGGTGCGCGCCTCGAGTGCCACGATCGACGTCCCGAACAGGTTGGCACCAATCCGATCGGCTCCGTAGAAATCGTAGGTGGGCGATCCGAGCGGGATGTAGACGATGCCGCGCCGGGCGTCCACGGTCATCTCACCCCAGTTGTTGGTGCCGCCGATGTACTTCCAGGCGTCCTTGGGCCAGGTGTCGTACCCGAATTCGCCGGGTCGCGGCACGGTGTGGAACGTCCATACGAGCTTGCCAGCGACGACGTCGTAGGCGCGAATGTCGCCGGGTGGCGACATATACCCTTCTCCGGTGGCGCTGCCAACGATGATCAGATTCCCGAACACTTCGCCGGGCGTGTTCGACTGAACGTTGCCGAGTGTCGCCGGATCGCGGCCGTCGATGCCCACTCGCAGATCGACGACGCCGTTGGTACCGAATGACATCACCGACCTGCCGGTCTTCGCATCCAGCTCCTGGAGCAGGCTGTCCATGGCGAAGATCAGACGCTGGTCGCTCCCGCCGGCGCTTTCCCAGTAGTTGATGCCGCGGCTCGTCATCCCGTTCATGTTCTCGCGGACCCACAGCTCCCTTCCGGTCCTGGCGTCGAGCGCGACGAGCGATCCGTTCCGTCCGCGGCCGTAGATCACGCCTCGCACGACGATCGGACCGCTGCCGGTGTCGCCGAAAGGATAGGTCCAGGCCACCTGGAGCTGTGTGACGTTGGACTTGGTGATCTGCCGCGAGGCGAAATAGCGGGAGTTGTCCGCACCGTTGCCGTACCCGGGCCACCACGTATCAGTGGTGGACTGCGCCGCAGCCGCTACCGACACCGCGACCGCCGTCGCGAGAGGGACGACCGCTCTGATGTGTCGCCGAAACAGCCATCTGTTCTGGGACATAAGCGTCGTATCATATCGCTCGCACAGGCTATTGCGTATTGTGCAACATGGTTTGTCTGACTTTTGATGCCGCACCACGTCGAGCGCGGTTAGGATGGCGCCCTTGCCGTGGATGTACGGACCCGTGGTGCTCCTCATGATTACGGCTCGCTGCACATACGTTCTGGCTGGGCTCGCGCTGCTGATCGCCGGCTGCTCGGGCGGCCAGCCGCAGTGGGCGGACCGCAACCAGCGTGTCGTCGATCAGCACAAACTCACCGCACGCACGCGTGACCTACCGCGGGTCACCGTGCCGATGGCGCTCGCGGATGGCGAGCCGGTGGAACGGAGGAGCCTTCCATCCATCACGGTCGCGCCAGGCGTCGTCGCGACCCTCGGCTGGGGCCGCGGTGCACTGCTCGAACGTGTCGAGATGCAGCCCGGCGTCACGTATCCGGCACAGACGCTCGACGAGGAGCTGATCGTCATCGTCGAGGATGGATCGGCCACGATCGAATTCGGCGGCAAGACCGCGGAGTTGATGAAAGATCACGTGCTCTACCTTCAGCCTGGCGCGGTGCGATCGGTCACCGCCGGTCCGAACGGCTGGAAGGCGTTCGAAGTGTATTCGCCGGTGCGCCTCGATCATCTCGCTCTCGCGGGGCAGAACACGTCAGGCGTCGACGAGACGTTTCCGGATCAGGGTGTGATGCCGTCTCTCCAGCCGGGTGTCGTCACCAACCTGAATGAGATCCAATGGACACCGTTGGTCGATCCTGTCCCTGGAAAATCCTACCGACGCAGCACCGCGCTCTCGCGCCTCATCTGGGGGAGGAACGCGCAGATCAGTTTGATCCGCATGGATCCGCGCTCGGAAATCGCGCTGCACATGCATCCCGAGGATCAGTTGACGCACACGATCCGCGGCACGCTCGACCAGGGCGTGATGGACGCCTCATTCCCTGCATCGGGCGCCGCAGGGCACATGGTGTACCTGCCGGGCGGCATGGTGCACGCAGCCAGGCTTGGTGATACTGGCGCCGATCAACTCGACGTCTTCTGGCCCGTTCGACCGGATTACGTCGCGCGCGCGCAAAAACAGAGAGCGCTCTACGAGCAGATCGTTGCCCCCGATGCGAAGCCGCAGAAACTCGCCGAGGGGTTCACCTTCACCGAAGGGCCGACTTGGCTGAAGGGAAAGCTGTACTTCTCGGACATGTTCTTCAAGAACCCGGCCGCGGGCGACTGGACCGGCAGTCCGGCGCGCAGCCGGCTGATCGTGATGGAGTCCGACGCCAAGTGGCGCGTGCTCTCGAGCGGCATGCAGTCGAATGGCACGCTGGCAACGAGGAGCGGAAATCTTCTGGTCTGCGACATGTTCGGTCATCGCGTCGTGGAAGTTGATCCGGCGACGGGACGAGTCGTGCGGGTGGTGCTCGACAAGGTGAACGGCAAGGTCATCGACGGCCCGAACGACCTGGTCATGGACGCGAAAGGCGGCCTCTACATCACCGACCCGCAGTTCACTCCGGAAGCCCAGAAGAGCCAACCTGGCAAGCAGGTGTACTACGTTGCGCCAGACGGCAAGGCGACGGTCGTGATTGGCCCCGGCGAATACGCCATGCCGAACGGAGTGGAACTCTCACCAGATGGCAAGACGCTCTATGTGAACAACACGTGGTTGCAACCCGGTGAGAACTTTGTGTGGGCGTATGACGTGGCGGATGACGGATCGCTCTCGCACAAGCGGCAGTTCGCGATGCTGAATCTGACGCCCGATGTGCTGGGCGCGCCGAATCTGATCGACCGCTTCGACTCACGTGCCGACGGCACGACGGTCGACACCGATGGCCGCTACTATGTCGCCACCAAGAGCGGCGTGCAGATCTTTCTGCCCGATGGCACGTATGCCGGCACCATCTGGGTGCCGCAGTATCCGGTCAGCATCACGTTCGGCGGGGCGAACAACGACGTGCTGTACATGGTCGGCGAGTCGTCGGTTTGGGCAATCCAGACGAAGGTTCGGGGTTTCCGTCATCCGCAGGGTATGAACTAGCGGGCGCTGAGCGCGCGCGACGTTCTTTGGAGGATAGCGATGATTGATAGGACGAGAACGCTTGTCCCTGCTTCGCTCCTTGCCGGGGCTCTGACCCTGGTGGGTCAGGGCCAGCCGGGCGCCCAGCAGGACACGCTGTCCCGGCGCATCGTTCACACCGACCCCGGTGCCTTCCGGCAATCAACCGCCGTGCACGCGGGCGCCGGCAGCATGGCGTTCGCCGCGCTGCTCAATCGAGGCGCGGTAACGCCCGAGTTCAACTTCCTGCACCGCGGTGTGATCCCGGCCGGCGCTGGAATCGGCCACCACTTTCACAACACGGTCGAGGAGATGTTCGTGATTCTCGACGGCGAAGCCCAGTTCACGGTCGACGGGCGTACCGCCACCGTCAAGGGTCCGGCTGGTGTCGTGTGCCGGACCGGGCACTCGCACGCGATCTACAACGCCGGTACGACGCCGGTGCAATGGATGAATCTCAACGTATCGCTCGTCGCCGGCGTATACGACGCATTCGATCTGGGCGACACGCGCGCGGGAGCCGCGCTGGATCCCGTGCCGACGTTCATGACGATGCGGCTGGATCGAGCGCTGCTCAGACCGGCCGGTGCGCGCGGCCGCGGCGCACCCACGCCCGCGCCGGCGACGGCCGTCGTCTCGCGACGAGTGCTTGGTCCGGCAGTCTTCTCGACGACCTGGGCCTACATCGATCACGTGGTCGTGCCGCCTGGCGGCTCGATGCCGGAACAGGCCCACGACACCGTCGGCGAGGCCTACTACGTGCTCGCCGGCAACGGGACGATCACGGTCAAAGGCGCTTCCTCCGAAACGGCGGCCATTCGCACCGGCGACGCGATTCCGATTCGACTCGGCGAGTCGAGTCTGTTCGCCAACACCGGTACCGAGCCGCTCGAACTCTTCGTCATGGGCGTCGCCAAAGACATGGCCGCCAAAACGCAACTGCTCACGAGTGGCAACCAGCGCTGAGGCTGTCGCAGACGATCTGGAGGGACACGTGCAAAGACGAGGAATGCTGCGCTCCGCCTTCGTTGCCGTTGCCGCGGCGCTTGGTCTCGGCCGCTTTGCCGCGCCGTCGCGCGCGCAGACGAAACACATCCGCCTCTACGTCGAAATGGACATAGCCACGGCGCGCGAGCGAGAGATGCTCAACACGTTCCACAGCGTGTTCGTGCCGGAGGCGGTGAAGCACGACGGCTACATCCGGGTGAAGATGCTCAAGCGCCGCACCATCCTGCAAGGCAAGGTGCCCCTCAGTCACAATTACCGCTTCGAGCTGGAGTTCGAGAGCGAGGAGCTCCGTCAGAAGTGGATTGCCTCGGCGGGTCATCAGCGCGTGTGGCCGCTGGTCGAGAGCACCATGACGACGCTCAAGGACTACCCCGTCGTTCTCTACGATGAAGTCTGACCGCGATCATGCGCCGCGGCGCAGCCGGCGTCCGAACAGCTGGTCGGCCATCGCGCCGACGAGGATGACGGCGCCCATCACTGCGAAGTCCAATGAGCCGGGGATATCGAGCAGGTTCACGAGGTTGCGGAGTACCTGCAGCAGCGCTGCGCCCATGACGATGCCCAGGACGGATCCTTCGCCGCCTCGCAGGCTGCAGCCGCCGACCACTGCCGCGGCAATGGCGTAGAGCTCGTAGAAATTGCCATGCGACGCCGGGGAGATCGAGTTCGTGTAGAAGGCGAGGATGATCGCGGACACCGCGGCGAGCACGCCCGACAGGACGTACGCCCAGGTGACGACGGCTCGGGTTCTGATGCCCGAATAGCGCGCGGCTTCCGCGTTGTGGCCGATCGCAAACAGATGTCTCCCATACACCGAGCGATGGAGCAGCACCCAGGCGAGCACACCCACGACGCACATGACGACGAACGGCATGGGCACGCCGCCGATGCTCCCAGAGGCAAGCGCGCGTACCCACTCGAACCCCTGGCCGACGCCGAATCCCTTGGTGGAATCATCGGCGATATATCGGGCGGCGCCGCGATAGAGCAGCAGTCCGCACAAGGTGACGATGAAGGGCTGCAGGCGCAACCTGGCGACGAGCAGGCCATGCGCGGCGCCCAGACCGCCGCCGATCGCGATCACGGCTGTCAAGGCCGCGGCCGCGGACCAGCCCCACTCGACCAGCATCATCGACAGCAGCACGCCGAGCAGCGCGCAGATCGATCCGATGGAGAGATCGATCCCACCGGTGATGATGACGATGCCGACACCGATGCTGAAGATGCCGTAGGTGCCGACCAGCCGGGCGACGTTCTGCAGGTTGGTGACGCTCAGGAATTGGGGACTGGCAGACGCGACGATGGCGCACAGCGTGAGCAGCAGGAGGAAAACGCCGATCTCTTTTCTCGTCATGGCGAAGTGAGGTCGCGTCGCCGATCGTCAGGCGACGGCCAGCTGCATGATGGATTCGGGTGTACAGGCCGCGCGATCGAGAATTCCCGTGATTCGTCCTTCGTGCATCACCGCGACGCGGTCGCTTTCGGTCAGGATCTCGTCCAAGTCGCTGCTGATCATCACGACCGCTGCGCCTCCGTCGGCGAGCGCGCGCATCAGTCGATGGATCTCGGCTTTCGCGCCGACGTCGACACCTTGCGTCGGCTCGTCGAAGATGATGACGCGCGGGCGAAGCGCCAGCCACTTGCCGAGCACGACCTTCTGCTGGTTCCCGCCGCTCAGCGTCGCGGCGGCGGCTTCGAGCGACGTGGTTTTCACGGTCAGTGTCGAGACGGTGTCGCTTGCCGCCTTCTCCTCGGCGGAACGCGCGATGAGCCCCAGCCGCGCGAACGAGCGGAGCGTCGGCAGCGTCAGGTTGTCGCGCACGCTCATCGGCGCGATGATGCCGCGACCGCGCCGGTCCTCCGGCACGAGACAGATCCCGGTGCGAATCGCGTCGCGGGGCGAGTCGATCGCGAGTGGCTGGCCGTCGAGGAGGATGCGGCCGGACACGCGACCGCCGACGCCGCAGATTGCCTCGCCGAGCTCCGAGCGCCCAGCGCCGATGAGGCCGGCGACGCCGAGCACCTCGCCGCGGTTGACGGTCAACGACACCTCGACGGCCGGATACCGCGCGGTGCGTATCCGGTCAACCTGCAGCGCCGGCGTTCCAAGCGCGGCCGACGCAACTTTGGCGGGCTGGCGCTCCAGCACTCGGCCGACCATCAGCTGCACCAGCCCATCGCGCGAGATCTCGCCGCGTTGGAGCACGCCGGCGTTGCGGCCGTCGCGCAGGAC
>Ga0075421_100010274_pt1 | contig 11565 bp, 9 predicted proteins | sample SoiMetdeltSBSDD5_FD_75292 | JGI IMG/M metagenome (GOLD analysis project Ga0075421, IMG submission 75292) | Bulk soil microbial communities from a Populus tree surrounding site in Tennessee, USA - Soil MetaG P. deltoides SBSDD5 | ecosystem: Environmental > Terrestrial > Soil > Tree plantation...
ATTTTGAACAATTGAAAGTCCTAGTCCGAGGCCGCTTGTATCCTTCGACTGTTTCCCTTGCCACATCGTTTCGAAGACATGCGGTAGCAGATCCGAACTCAGTCCGATGCCAGTATCGGAAACTCGTAGAACATGGTTTCCCGACTGGGATTTCAGCTGCACCGAGACGGTCCCTCCAGTTGGCGTGAACTTTACGGCGTTCGAAACAAGATTCCAAACCACCTGATGCATGCGTTTGGAATCGATTCTTGCGTGCATCGGTTCGTTCGGTAGAGATCGGAGAATGCTGATCTGCTTGGATTGAGCTATAGGTTCAAGTGCCTTGCAGGCGTCTTCGACAACCTTGGCAAGATCGGACACTTCGAAATCCAGTTCGAACTTGCCGGAGGAGATTTTCGCGCTGTCCAGCAGGTCCTCCATGATCCGAATTTGCATCCCGGTGTTTTGATCAATGACCCGGAGAGCTTTTTCGTGGAGCGTGTGATCGTCCGGACGTTCCTTGAGGATGCGAAGCCATCCGACGACGGCATTCAGCGGCACTCGCAAATCGTGCGACAGCATGGCAATGAAACGGTCCTTGGCAAAATTTGCTTCTTCGGCAGCTTCGCGGGCTGCGCGCAATTCCCGTTCGCGCGCGGCGCGTTCGGTGACATCGTTGATGATCGTGATCGTCCCGACAATACTTGAATCTTTGATTAGCGGAGCAATATGCGCGGTCTGCAGCATTTCGTCGAATCCTTCTTCAGAGATCGCCGGCATCCGGATCAGGTAGTGATGCAATCTCTGCGAGAGTAGGCGAACCTGGCCTCCAAGGACGTCCTCGTACAATAAATTCAAACCGCGCTGCTGAAGATCGGGAAACAGCTCGAACAGCGGTTTTCCGATCACCTGCGATTGCGTCATTCGAGTGTGCTGCTCGAGCCAGGTATTCCAGCCCTGAACAACTAGTTCCGTATCCGTGATCAGGACACCCTGGGGCGCATGCACCTGCATCCAGAACAGTATTGAAGATTCGAAAGGAGCAGAACCAGTCATCGTCTTCCTCCGAGTTGACTGTCCTCCCACTCCTCAACAGCGTGAATCAACCGGTCCAGCGACGACACTCCCAGGACGATGATGAGGTAACCTGAAATCGCACTTTTCTTTACATGAAAGGCAGTGGACACAACAACTGCATAACGTAATTCTTCGCTGCCGATTGTGATCGATCGGAGGAGTTGGTCCAGGCTTTCCAGATGCAGCCTGGGCATTGAGAACGAGACCTGAACCTTCAGCAGGTTTCCGAACACACCGAGACAGGCGTTCAACAGAATGTTTCCAATTTCCGTGATCGCCTCACGCGCGGACTCATCGAGGGTTCCGGTTCGTTCGGACGCTTCGGACAACAGGTCCGTGAGCGATACGGCGCCAGAGTAGTTCAACAGCAGTAGCGCATCGCCGGCGACGGGCCCCGAAAAGATTTGATGGACGGTGGCAATTTCCTCTCGCACTAACGAGCTGATGGTATTGGGCAACTGGTCGATGGGGCACATCTGGATTTCCGGTACATCCAGGTTGACGCGGTCTCCAGACAACTCCGACAAGGATGATGCAGTGCGCGCAAATGCAATATTCAATAATTCGGTTAGAGCATCCCTCTGCTTGTCACTTAGAATCATCGGACGCCCTTTCCAAAGCGCTTCGAATCGTGCCGAGCACTTTCTCACGAACAAATGGCTTACTTATGAAAGCGACTGCCCCTTCATCCTGCGCAAGCTGCTGCGTCGAGGTTTGAATGTCCGCGCTCGCGACGATCACCCGGGCATTTCGGTCCAGCTCACGAATCTTCTTCAACACTTCAATACCATACATTTCCTTCATGATCAGGTCGAGCATGACGACTTCCGGTTTCTGCAAGAAGTACGTTTCTAGGGCAGTCAGGCCGTCCTGCGCTTCAATCACGTCGTGTCCGTCGGAGGCGAGGATGTCTTTCAGAATCCGCCGCGACATGGCCGAGTCATCAACTATCAGTACTTTTGCCATACGCAACCTCCGAGAGCGCGTCCGCCATTTGCTGTAACGGGATGACTCGGTCCGATAGATTCGCTTCGACCACCGATCGTGGCATACCGTATACAACACAAGTCTCTTCGGCTTCAGTGAAAACTGTGCCTCCTCGCGCTTTGATCTCGGCCGCGCCGGCTTTTCCGTCATCACCCATTCCCGTCATGACAATTCCCAGAACCTTGTCTCCGAAGGTCTCGGCAGCCGAGCGGAACAGTACGTCCACGGACGGACGGTGCAGCAGGTCGAGCGGACGCGCGTCCAGATGAATCCGCACCGAATCACTATTTCGTTGGAGAGTTAGGTGACGTCCGGCCTGTGCGATATAGAGGTGTCCCGGCTTGAGTTCATCGTTTTCATTAGCGTGCACTGTCTTCAATTGTGTCAGGTTTCCGAGACTCTCCGCATACATTTCCGTGTATCCCGCAGGCATGTGCAGAACAACGACGATGGGGATAGGGAAATCCGCTGGTAATAACGGAAAGACTTGCTTCAAGGCTTGCGGCCCGCCAGTCGAGAGACCAACAACGATCACATCGAGCTTTCGCGCCGGGATGCCCAGCCGCGCAGGAGTTCGACCCTGAACCTCTTTTCGCGGGGCGGCTTGCACTCGTTTCATCGGAATGGCGGCCGCCGCCTTTACTTTGGAAACAAGCTCTTCACTCATTTCCAGGACTTTTTCCGTCGCTAGCGCTGAGGGCTTTTGTACGAAATCCACGGCGCCCAGGTCAAGCGCTTCGAGTACCTGTTGGCTGGACTCATTTGAAATGCTGACAACGATCACCGGCAGCGGTTGTCGGGCCATTTGCCGTTCGAGGAAACCGAGACCACCCATTCCCGGCATGATCAGATCGAGAGTCACAACATCCGGCTGAAGCTCCTTGACCGCCTCGAGGGCCTCCTCGCCGTCTCTGGACGTCCCAACAACTTCAATGAAGGGACTACGGGACAACATTTGTTTAATAACTTTGCGAACATATGCAGAATCGTCCACCACGACGACGCGAATCACCCTCGTCATGTTATTTCCTCTCTAAAGCATCTCACGTAAACGAACGCTCCGTTCATCTCATTTAGTTGAAAGTCGCTGGTGAGTTTCAGGAGAGACTCTGGTGCGCCAACGAAGAGAAATCCCGGAGGAAGGATGCGGTTTGCGAATGTTTTGACGGTTTTTCGGATCCTGTCCTCGTGGAAATAGATGAAGACGTTCCTGCAGAAGATCACATTTGATGCCGCCAGCCCGCTGATCTCATCCTCTTTCGTAAGGTTGGCGATCGTCCAGGTGACCTTCTGTTGAATATATGGATTGATCTGCCAGCGGTCGCCTTGTCGCTTAAAGTAGGTCTCCCGCATTTCCGGAGACATGTTCCGAAATGACCGCTCGCGATAGAGTCCTTCTCGCGCAGTTCTCAATGCCGCCGGACTGACGTCGCTCGCTACAATTTCAATTGGATACCCGGAGAAGCCGGCTTGATCGATCGCCATGGCAATTGTCAGCGGCTCTTCACCGGAGGCTGCAGCCGCGCACCAGATTCTGAACGGGCTCATCGCGTGATTTTTGAAGTGTCGTGGCAGGATCGACGACACCAATAGCCGGATCTGGTCGAACTCTCTCCAGAAAAATGTCTCGCGAACTGTTATGGCATCGATCACCTTGGGCCATTCGACGGAGGCTTCGGCGTCGTATTTCAGTAGGTAGTAATAGTCGAGTAGCGAGGTAAATCCACGATCGGCAATCAGACCTGAGAGTTTTTCGATAAACAGATCGCTCGCCTTCTCGTCGATGTGGATGCCGGTTCGTTCGAGGACGAGGTCGCAAAGCAGCCCCGTGATGGTCTTCACCGCTTGCCTAAAGCTTTCTGCGCGGCACTTCGCACGGCGGGATCTGGATCGTTCGTAATCATCGCGGCAAGCTTCCGCTCTGCCTCATGACTGCCCAGGCGGCTGAGCGCGACGACGGCGGCGTAACGAACCTGCGCGTCGCCGTCTTCGAGGGCTTTGGTTAACACGCGTGACGCTACCGGATGTTTTCTCCGGCTCAAAGCGTCGATCATGGAACGCCGGACCTCCAGTTGCGGATGGCGCAGCCCGCTTGCGACGATCTCGATGTTCTCAGCGTCGATTCTCGAAAGAGCCTTAACACAAGCTTCCCTTACCGAGGCCTGCGCAGTAAGACGGACTACCGACTCAATCGAGTTCGGCGTTCCCATATTCGCCAGACGCTCCACCGCGGCGGCCGCCACTTCGTGGTCGTTGTCGGTCGCCGCAACCCATTCGAGTGATCCGATGACCTGCGAAACTGGATTTCTTCTAAGGGCATTGACCGCGTCCAACCGATGATCGCGATCACTGGATTTGAGCAGCGCCAATAATGGGGCGAGCGCGTCCGGGTGTCCGATCGATTCCATAGCCGTTGCGGCGGCTCGCGAGAGATCTCGATCCTGCGAACTCAACAGCGGACTGAGTGCGGCGACGGCCTTGGGGCCGCCGATCGCGGCGACGGCCTCAGCGGCTGCGATGCGAACATGAGTCGCAGGATCGGACTGAACAACGGTCGTCAGGGGATCGAGCGCTTCCGGCGTCGCCAGGCGTGCCAGAGCTCGGGCGGCATAGTAACGCACCCAGGCGTCTGAATCGAGAAGCGCTCCGAGCAATGTGCTTAAGGCTTCCTGCTCGATATCCATGTGGCCGAGCGCCTGCGCGGCTGACGCTCGAACTCTGGAACCTTCCTGGCTTAACGCGCGCGTCAGCACGGGCAGCACTCGATCGTCGTCCAAAAAGGGAAGAGTTTCAATCGCAGCCCGCCGGACGCTCTCATGCGGGTCGGTAGCGCATTCGATGAGCCGGTCGACGTGATAGGCGAAATAACCTGCGATACGAACCGCCGATTCCCGAACGTTAGGATTGTCATCCGACATCATTCGGAGCGTGTCGGCCTTCGTGCGCGGATCGCCGAGAGAGTTGATCCCCGCGATAGCTGCTTGCCGAACGGAGGCGCTGTCGTCGGAAAGCAGGCTAAGCAGAGTATCGTATGCTCTGGAATCACCAATCCTTGCAAGCGCGGTTGCGACCGGAATGGTCAAGCCGGGATCATTCACCAGTGTTCGAATGAGCGCGGGAACGGCTGTAGGGTCGCCCACACGCCCGAGCGCCGTGACCGCCGCGCGGCGCACTTCTGAATCTGCGTGTTCGAGCTCTGGAATGAGTTGCTCCGTTATACGGTGGCCGTATCGAACGAGCACCTCCACCACGTCTTTTCGTACTTCTTCCGCCCCCAAAAGGCCGGTCAACGCCTGACGCGCGGACTCATGCTGCATCCAGCCCAGGACTCGCACCAGTGGCCGAAGTTGCGAAGCGTCGGTCCCGTTCAAACTCCGGATCAGAACCTGCGATGCCTCGGCCGGCGCATGCTGCCGCACGAGGTCAATCAAGTGCCTGCCTTCACCCAGTTGTTTCTCCACAGTGTCGTGCGCGCTCGCCAGCGCCTGAGCCACTGGTAAGATATGCGGACCGTCCGTTCCAAGCAGTTCGGCCAGAGCAGGAGCCGATTGCTCTGCTCCCAGTTTGGCCAGCGCTTCGACGACGGCGGTTCGCAACATCTCGCTCTTCAGTAACGGCGCCAGCCGGTTCACGATTTGGGAGTCACCCATCTCTGCCAATGCGTCAATTGCCGGAAAAGCGAGGAAGAAATCTTCGGCTTCAGCGATAAGGAGCAGGTCGGGCGCGGCTTCTACAGCCTTGAGCTTTCCGAGAGCCTCCATCACGTGGAATCGAACGTTCCTGTCGTCGTCGCGTAGAGCGCGAATCAAATCCGGTATGGCAGCGCGGTCTTTCAAATCGCCAAGAGCCAGCGCGGCATAGATTCGGATATCGGTTTCGGAGTCAGTCAGCAACTCACATAAGGGTCCGACTGTGTCGAAGCCGGAACTCGTTAAAACCTTAAGCGCGCTGTTCAGAACGCTGAGGTCGCGGTGTTGTTCTCGGAGCACGCGGATCAGCCCGGCGACCGCGGTTGCGCTGCCTTCCGCTCTCATGTCGTCCGCAGCCTGCCGTCGCAGCACCCACTTTTCGTCACCGAATTTGCTCAACAGCGTGTCGTCTTTACCTCTGTCGATCTCTTCCGTCACGTCGTTTATAGTGACGATCAAGCCGACTCTGGCCTCATCTTCGGTTAATGGGGCGATTGTGACCTTCTGCTGCATCCGCTCGTAGCGGCGGGACGGCGCTTGTGGGGCACACGGAAACAGATAATGATGAAAACGAGGAGCGAGAACCTCAACCACGCCTTCGTCCAGCGACCGCTTGAACAATCCATGAAGGCCGCGTTCGTCATAATCCGGCACGAGGTCGCGCAAGTGTTTGCCACGGGCCTGATCAGCTGAGATGCCTGTGTTCGCGGAGAGCCATTCGTCCCAGGAAACGACGATAAGGTCGCGGTCAGTCGTGAAAATACCGAGCTTCGCGTGTGATGCCATGGATAGCTTGGACTGACACCTATCTACGTTTCTTTAAACGAGACTTTCGAGCGGGCGTGCGCTTTGAGCCGTTGCCGGCGGCTTTTCGCCTGCTTTTTGCCGTGCCGTTGGTACGAGCTTCTGCAAGCAAGTCGGCCAATTCAGCGGCGGCAGTGGAGTGTTCGCGATTGTCGCGGGTAATCAATACAATCTGTTTCGACACATTCTGGGAGGCCGTCGTCATCTCCTTCAGTGTTTTCGATTGTTCTGCGAGTGCGCGTGCGAGTTGATTGGTTTGAGTTCGAGTGGATGCCACGCTCTCCTTGATCTTCATGGTCGCGTCGGCCTGCTCTGCGGTGGAGGAGATGACCTTCTTCATGTGCGTATTGACCTTGTGCGCTTCGCGTGAGACGTCCTCAGCGGCCGTGGTTTGCTCATTCAACGCCCGCGTCGTTGTGGCGATACCGCGCCGCATGGCGTGTACCGATTGCGTGATCTGTTCGGACGCGGTAGCCTGTTCGCGCGCCGCAACGTGAAGCTGTTTGGCAATACTTGTGGCGTTCTGCGACGCCTTCATCACCTCGCGGGCGCCTGTTCCTTGTTCACCCATCGATTTGCTGACCTGGTCGGACAGCTTTTTCATCTGCCCTGCAGCGCCGAGCACCGATTGAACTGCACGATTCTGCTCGGCGGTCGCCCCAGCCACCTGTCGCGCCTGCGTGGCTGTACTGCTGACGGATGAGACGACGTTTTGCGCGGCGCCGAGCTGCTCTTCGGAAGCAACGGCGATCTGGGACACAACGGTCGATGATTCCTGGATTCCAGAGAGGATCTTCTTTAGGGCTGCCGCACCCTCTTCCGAGAGTCTGCCGCTGTCGTCGACTACGCGCTGCGCTTCGGTGGACACCGCGACAGCTTCCTGCGCCACTTCCTGCAATCCTCTGATAATTGCCGCAATGTCGGCCGTGGCCTTCGCCGACCGATCCGCGAGATTTCGAATTTCTTCCGCCACGACCGCAAACCCCCGGCCCGCCTCGCCGGCGCGGGCGGCCTCTATGGAAGCATTTAACGAGAGAAGGTTGGTGCGTTCGGCAATCAGATCGATCGTATCAACGATGGAGCTGATGTCGGATGCGCGCTTGCCCATGTCCCGAATCACGCCCGAAGACTGCGTCATGGACTCACGAATACGCCCTAGGCCCTGAATGGAGCGCTGCACCGTAGCGCCGCCCTCTTCTGCGTCGCGAGCGAGACGGGACGTCAGGTCCTTAGCCTGCCGCGTCAGAACAACAACCGAACGTATCGACCGGTCCAGCTGGGCGCTCGCTGTCGCAGCGCTCGCCGCATCGTCAGTGATCTTTTCCGAATTCCGCGTTACGCCTTCGACGGATTTCGCCATTTGCTCCATCAATGTGACAACGTGCTCGGTGGATCCTGCGAGGTTTTCGGACATGGCGGCGACCTCTTCGATGGATCCGGCCATTGTCGACATCGAGGCGGAAGTTTGTTCGGCGGCAACGGTCAAATCGTCCGCATTGGTCGATATGCCCTTCGCAGCGCGCGCCAATTCCTCAATGGCACTGGCGGTTTCATTAACCGAGGTTGCCAGCGACTCAGTTTCGCTCGTCACGTTCTTGATCGAATTTGCCATCTCTGTCATCGATCCGGTGACGGACTGCAGGGACGAGGCGACCTGTTCGACTGTGGCATTTACGGTTTGAATTGCGACGGAGTTCTGTTCCATCGACGTCGCAACGTCATTCATGCTTCCAGCAACACTCGTCGTATTTGCGGATATCTCTTCGAGCGAAGCCGTCATCTCATTAACAGAAGACGCGAGTTCCTCCGCTGATCCGGCCACCGACTCGGCATGACCTGCGGTATTGCTTAGAGATGTTCCGAGTTGCTCGACACGTTCGACAGTTGATTCCAAATCCAGACTCGCTGTGTGATTATTCGGCACGGACGCCCTCCAGCACTGGAGCAAGCTTCATCACTTCCTCCAGATCAATAACGAAAATGACGCGATCGTCAATCGTGACGATCCCTTTCAGATAGGGGCCACTGAGATCTGCAACTGCCGCGCCTGGTTTTTGTATCAGGTTATCAGGAATCGATAAGAACTCACGCGCCGTATCTACGATCAGGCCCACCAGACGGTCGCCGTTACGCACAACAACCAGACGCGTGCGGGTTGTGTATGGCGTCTTGTCGAAACCAAAGCGCGCCCGAAGATTCATTGCAGGAATAACGTGCCCGCGAGTGAAGACGACGCCGTCGATGAACACAGGGGCGTTGGGGAGCGGAGTGATGTGTTCAAGCATTTCGATTTGACTCACGTTCTGGCTGCTTACCGCGTAAGTCGTACCGGCGATTTCAAACAGAATGTAATTTGTTCCCACCGCGCCCGTTGTCATGAACCGACAGCCCCTTCCTTTTGCCTGCCCAGACGGACCAGCGCTTCCGCGTCGACAATCAGCACCGGCCGCCCGTCGCCGAGTTCCGTGGCTCCGATCACTGCCGGAACTTTTAAGTTCGGATCGCTGATCGGACGCACGACAATCTCGCGCTGCCCCGTCACGCGCTGTACGCAAAGCCCCACGGCCTCAGTCTCGGTACCGATTACCAGAATATGAAAACGTCCGGTGCGATTGCCACTCATTCGGAACATTTCCCATACCGGCACTACCGGGAGCACGCTGCCGCGATACTGGACCAGCAACCTCGTCCCGATCTTTTTGAACTCCGAATCATCCACGGCAATGATTTCCTGCACCGCCGATTGCGAAACAGCGAATCGCTGATCTCCCACCGTGATCAATAGGGCATTCAGGATCAAAAGAGTTAACGGGAGCGTTATCGTAAAACGTGTGAAGCGGCCCGCTTCCGTATCCATGGACAGGGTTCCGCCGAGCTGGCGAACGGTGGAAACCACCACGTCCATGCCGACGCCACGACCGCTCGTAAGATCGGCGTCCTCCCGGGTAGAGAATCCCGGAGTAGAAATGATGTCCAGCAGTCGAGCGCGATCGAAGCTCGCGGAATCGGAGTTTGTCACGCCCGCTTTCTCGGCAACCTTTTGAATGTCCACGCCGCGGCCATCGTCTTCAAGGACGATTGTGACTTTTTCGCCAGTTGTCCTTGCACTGACCGAGATGCGTCCTTCGGCCGGTTTGCCTGCCGCTGTCCGCTGTGCTGGACCCTCCAGACCATGACTGACGGCGTTACGGACCATGTGAATCAGAGGGTCCATCATCCGATCCACAATTAATTTGTCAATCTCGGTTTCCGCACCGTGCATCTCGAATCGTGCACGCTTTCCCGCGTCACGTTCCAGCCCGCTGATGACGTACCGCATTCTTTCGAATACCTGGCGGATCGGCACCATTCGTATCCGCATGACGGCTTCTCGGAAAGAATGAATCTGGCGCTCCATCCGGACATTGACTTCCTGGATCGGACGAAATTCGGAAGCCGGAATGTTTCGCTCCAGCCCTTTCAACTGTTCGTTGAAATGGGCGCGGCTGATCACCAGCTCGCCGACCATCCGCATCAATTCATCGAGTTTATAAGTATCGACGCGGACAAAGCTCGAGCCCGCGGCAGTTGGCGGCGCGGTTTCCGTTTCCGTTTGCGGTGTTGCTTCAGGCTCCGCTGGACCAAACTCCATTCCACTCAACAACAGCGCTTCGATCTGGGCGACGCTCTTTTCCGACGAAACAACAAAATCGAAAGTGATTTGTCCTGAGTCGCCTACGCGAGGCGTTCCGCTGCGCAGCGAGCCGATCTGGCGAAGCCTTTCGCGCACGGCGGTAACGTTGACGCCGGCGCTGGTCAACTCCTGAGAAGGTGTAAACGTGAAACGCCACAGCGTGGCCGGCGCAGGCTGCGGCGCTTCGCTGGATTCGAGATCTGCGCGATCGCCTGCCGAAATGGCGCGTAGAATCGCGAGGGCTGCTGTTATGTCGGGTGGTGTGTCACCTTTTCGGCGCGCCGAAATAACTTGTTCGATTGCATTCACTCCGGACCTCAGCGCGTTGATTCCGTCGGTGTTCGGGCGAGATCGCGCGGATCGGAGTTCGCGCAGATATTCCTCCATCAGATGAGCCGCTTGCGCGATCTCCATCATGCCGACCATTGATGACAGGCCCTTTAATGAGTGAAAGCTTCGGAGCAGATCATCGGTCGCGGTCAGGGACGCTGCAGCGTCCGTTGTCGCGTTTTCCTGGACCAGCAATCCACGTCGAGCTGCAGCAAGGTGCTCCTCTGACTCTGCGTAGTAGTCCTCGATGAAATCAAAGAATAGGTTGTCGGCTCCTGAGCTCACTTTGCGGAATCCAGCAAACTTCCGACGCGTGCGAGCAGATCGGAAGGGTCGAAAGGCTTTGTCATGTATAACGTTGCACCGGCTTCGTATGCAGCCGACCGGCTTTCGGTATCGTTGCGTGTCGTCAGGATAATGATGGGTAGCCGGGTTCCATGTTGTCCGGATCGCACGAATCTAAGCACGTCGAGCCCATGCATATCCGGCATGTTCAGATCGAGGATCATCAGCGACGGTGGATGCAAGGCGATGCGTTCGATAGCCTCAAGGCCGTTCGTTGCTTCGTCAAACGAAGCATCCCGAAGAGTCCGGAGCGATGCCGCTACCATCCGGCGCATTGTTGCCGAGTCATCCACGATCAGAATCCTACGCATAAGCTGGAATTCTCAGAATACGCGCCAACCGGTCAGACCGCAAATCTGAGCTTTTGTCACGTAAGTAACTGTACGGTAGCGAACATTGAATTTTTACGCATAAGGGGCTGGCGCATTGTAGGAATTTTCCTGTTAAGCTGAAATGAATCGCCGACATGCACGTGATCAGTGATGAATCAGTAAAACTGCTTCTGGTCGATGACGAGGAACGGAACCTCGACGCGTTGGAAAGCATTCTGGCTACTTGCCGCTGCAGTTTCGTTCGCGCCCGGTCTGCTGAAGAGGCTCTACTCGCATTACTTAAGCACGAGTTTGCCGCTTTGATTCTCGACATCAAGATGCCGGGGACCAGCGGACTCGAATTAGCTCG
>Ga0075421_100010278_pt1 | contig 11562 bp, 6 predicted proteins | sample SoiMetdeltSBSDD5_FD_75292 | JGI IMG/M metagenome (GOLD analysis project Ga0075421, IMG submission 75292) | Bulk soil microbial communities from a Populus tree surrounding site in Tennessee, USA - Soil MetaG P. deltoides SBSDD5 | ecosystem: Environmental > Terrestrial > Soil > Tree plantation...
GAGGCTCCTCGCGCGAGGACATCTTCAAGACGATGAGCACGGGGTTCAACGGCACGCCGATGCCGTCGTTCCTCGAGGCCCTGCAGCCCGAGCAACGATGGGCGATCACCGACTTCATCGCCTCCCTGTCTGGGAGCGAGGGTCCCGGCTATTCGAACCTCGTGGTTGCCAAGCACGTGCTGGATCCGATCGACCTGACGAAGGGGACCGCGATGTTCGCATCGGCTCCAGCGGCCCGCTTCCCAATCGTCGGGCAGATCATGGAGCCGGGACGTTCGTTCCATCCGCCAACAATCTCGGTGACCGTTCAGACCATCTACGACGCCGAGTCGATCGCCTTCCTCGTTCGATGGCACGACATGAGCGCCGAGAAGACGGGGAAGAACGGGCCGTCGCTCCCGGTGCCGCCGGAAGAAGAGGAAGCCGCCGCGACGGCGCCGGCAGCACAGGCAGGGCAAACCGACAAGGACCCCTTCGGCGACGCGGTCGTGGCGCCAGGCGCTGCCCAGCCACCAAAGGACCCGTTCGCCGAAGAGGCGGCGCCAGCCGCCCAGGCATCCGAGTTCTCTGACGCCGTCGCGATCCAGATTCCTTCGGCGGTGCCGACGAGCGCCCGCAAGCCGTACTTCCTCTTTGGCGACTCCCAGAACTCGGTGGATCTCTGGTTCTTCGATCTGGCCCGTCCCGATCCGCTTCAGTTCACCGGCCGGGGCAGCGGCGACATCGCGGCCAACGACACGGGCGATCTCACTGGTGTCGCTAGCTACGACCAGGGCGAATGGTCGGTCATCTTCAAGCGGCCGCTACGCGCAACCTCGGGCGCTCCGTTCGTGCCCGGAGAGTTCAGGCCGATCGCCTTTTCGGTCTGGGACGGGTTCACGCGCGAGCGTGGCAACAAGCGAGGTCTCACGGTCTGGTACTCCGTCTACGTCGAGCCAGAAGTCGTGCCATCGGCTCTCGGCCCGATGGTGAAGACGGCCCTGGTCATTCTCATCATCGAGCTCGCCGTGATCGGCTGGGTTCGGTCGCGTTACAGCTCTCGCGTCCGCGGTGACCTCGGCAGGCAAGCGGCAGCCGCGAGACCATGAGACGCTTGTAAACCAGTTTCGCTGCGAGCGAGCAGCAGCGAGCGTGTAAGGGAGTCCGGCGGACGAAGTCCCCCGGGAGAAGAAGATGTACAAGAGCATCTACGTTCCTGTCGATAACTCAGACCACTCCAACCGTGCCGTCGCGTGCGCCCTCGGGTTGGGCAAGGCGTACTCGGCGAAGCTGGTGGGCTGCCATGTCTACGCGGCAAAACTGCACGACTACCGCTTCAGGCAGATGGAGTACACGCTTCCAGAGGAGTACATCGACGAGGTGGAACTGGAGCGCCAGCGGAAGATCCACGACAGCCTCATCACGATGGGCCTCAAGCTCATTTCCGACAGCTACCTCGATGGCATGTCGCGCCTCTGCAAAGAGTCGAGCCTCGAGTTCGAGCCGCGGATGATGGACGGCAAGCATCACGGGGAGATCCTGAAGGATCTCGCCGGCTCACATCACGACCTGGTCGTAATCGGTGCCCTGGGGATCGGGCGCGCGCGGGACAGCGTCATCGGGTCCGTCTGCGAGCGCGTCGCCCGCCAATCCGACCGCGATGTCTGGGTGGTCAAGCACGTCCCCGAGCCGGACGAGGCGGAGCGCGACACGATTCTGGTCGGCGTCGACGGCAGCCCCCAGTCTTTCGGCGCGCTCATGACCGCCATCGACCTGGCGCGCACGTTCGACAAGAAGGTCGAAGCGATCGCCGTGTACGACCCGTACCTGCACTACTCCGTCTTCAACGGCATCGTCAACGTCCTCACCGAGCAGGCAGCGAAGGTCTTCCGCTTCGAGGAGCAGAACCAGCTTCACGAGGAGATCATCGACACCGGGCTCGCGCAGATCTATCAGTCGCATCTCGAGATCGGTGAACGGATGGGGAACGAGGCAGGCGTCGCGATAAAGAAGACGCTCCTCGACGGCAAGCCTTTCCAGAAGATCCTCGACCACGCGCGCAAGACGAATCCCTGGCTCATCGTGCTGGGGCGGATCGGCGTCCACAGCCCGAAGGAGGAGACGGCGCTGGGGAGCAACACGGAAAACATTCTCCGCGCCGCGCCCTGCGATGTTCTCCTCTCGACGCGCCTCGAGGTTCCGCGGCTCGACGTGCGCGCCGAGGAAACCGTCCGATGGACCCCCGAGGCCGAGGAGCGCATGAAGCACGTTCCCGAGCAGGTCAAGGGAATCGCACGGACCGGCGTCCTGCGCCTGGCGCTGGAAAAGGGGCATTCGGTGATCACGAGCGCGGTAATCGATGACGCGATGGATCGGTTCATGCCGAAGAGCGCCTCGGCCGCGACCAAGGCGCTGGCCGAGGCCGTCGCTCTCGAGCGGGCGAAGTCCGGCCCCGTGTCGATGTGCCGGGCGTGCGGCGTCACGGCCACGCAGAGCGACCCGGTGAAGTGCATGGTCTGCGGCGCCGCGGATTTCGAGGTGATCTCCCGGGAGACGATCGAGAAGATCGCGGCGGTGGAGGGAGGTCTCCAGGAGGAGACCACCTACGACGGGCGCAAGCTCCGATGGTCCGAGGACGCCAGGAAGGGCCTCTGGACCATGAAGAACGCGTATCAGCGCCGGCGCGTCAAGGCACGTGTCGAAAAGCGTGCGCGCATGATGAAGCTCGACGCGATCACGCTCGATTTCGCCCGACACGTGATCGAGGAGGAGACTGGAGCGCCGCTCGAGATACAGTCCGCCTCCGCGCAAATCGCTCCGCCGAGACCTGACGAAGCAAAGCTGGTGGCGCGCGACGAGAAGAAGAACCCGCTGATCTCGAGGTTCGACTGGACGGAGGACGCGACTCAGCGAATCCTGCGCGTGCCGGCCGGCTTCATGCGGAACAAGACGCAGGAGCGGATCGAGGAGCTCGCGAAGGAGCGCGCCGCCACCGCTATCGACCTGGCGCTCGTCGAGGAGGGGATCGAGATCGGCAAGAAGATGATGGCCGAAATGATCTCGACCTACACCCCTCCGGCATCGAGCCCCGCGAAGCACAACCTGAATGAGGTGAGCCCGATTACTGCGCGCAGCGCTTCTGACGGAGCGTAAGCGCATATCGCTTTGCCCGGGCGAAGCGAGGCGGCAAGCCCGACGAAGCGGCGGCGGCGCGCCTGGGTGTCCGGATTCGCCGGGCCAAATCCCATTTCCGGGCAAGCGGGGCGGCCAGCCGCAGCCGCAACCCGTTGTCGTTGAATGCGTTCGTTCGCGGTACGGTTCATGCGCCCGCTCGGGTACCTTTTCCGCTTGTCGGGGGTGACCTGATGAACCGCTTTCTCGCAGACGTCACGCTCGCCGCGCGCTCCCTGCGCAAGACGCCAACCTTCACAGCGACAGCCCTCATCACGCTCGGCCTCGGAATCGGGGCCACGACGGCGATCTTCAGCGTCGTCAACGCGGTGCTCCTGAGGCCGCTGCCGTACCGGGAGCCGGGCCGGCTGGTGCTCCTCTGGGCAGACCTGACCAACCGGGACGTCCGGGATTTCCCTGTGTTTCCCGGCGACATCCCCGACCTCCGCGCCGGCGTCACGTCTTTACGCGAGGTGTCCGCCATCGTCACGTCGAGGGAAACGGTCCTCGGAGACGGCGCCGTCCCCGAGCGCATCCAAAGAGCGCTCGTGCTCCCGAACTTCTTCGCCACGCTCGGGGTTGGCGTGGCCCTCGGCCGGCCGTTTGTCGAATCCGACGGGACGCCGCAGCCCTCGCAGGGCCCGAACACCGAGGGTGCGGCGCGGCCGAGATTGCCGGATTACGTCGTGCTCAGCCACGAGTTCTGGACGCGGCGCTTCGGCGGCGATTCCGCCATAGTCGGGCGATCCGTGAACATCGGCGGCGAGCAACGCGTTGTGGTGGGCGTTCTCTCACCGGCGTTCGAGATCCTCTTTCCGCCCGGCGCGGGCGTCGAGCGGCGGCCAGACGTTTACGTGGCGACGCGCCTGGATCTCGCCACGGCCTCGCGAACGACTGCGTCAATGCGGGTGTTCGCGCGCCTCGCCGACGGTGCGACGATGGCCTCCGCTCAGCAGCAGGCCACCGCGGTGTCCGAGGATCTGGCACGCCGGTTCCCGCTGCACGGGACCGCCGGGATCCGCTGGCGCGTCGAGCCCATGCACGGCGACCTCGTCGAGGATGTGAAGCCGGCAATCCTCGCGCTGATGGGCGCGGTGGTCTTCGTGCTCCTCATCGCCTGCGCCAACGTCGCGAATCTGCTCCTGCTACGCGGATCGCATCGGGCGCGCGAGATGGCCGTCCGCACGGCACTCGGCGCAAGCCGGGGCGCACTCATCCGGCAGATGCTCGCCGAAAGCCTCTTTCTGGCCGTGGCCGGCGGCGCGATCGGCCTTTACCTGGCGGACAGCGGCGTTGCTCTGCTCGCGGCCCTCGCGCCCGCCAACATTCCGCTCGCGGACGCGGTCAGCGTGGATCCCACCGTCCTCGCGTTCGCGCTCGCGGCCTGTCTCGCATCGGCCGTCATCTTCGGCGTGCTCCCCGCCCTTCGCGCCTCGCGACCGGACCTTGCCGAGGCGCTGCGGGCCAGCGTCCGGAGCGAGGGGCTGGCCGCCGGCGGGCGGCTTCGCGACGTCGTGGTAATCACCGAGGTCGCACTCTGCTTCGTCCTGCTCGTCGGATCCGGGCTGATGGCGCGAACGTTCATCACCCTGCAGCGCGTAGCCCCCGGGTACGACCCGAAGGGCCTCCTGACGTTCGAGATGGGCTTTCCGCAGCTCGGTTCGAACGACGCGCGGCGCGCGTTCCGCCAGCGGGTGCAGGAGCGCCTCGCTGCACTTCCCGGCGTGACCGCCGTTGCGGCCTCGGACCCGCTCCCGCTCGACGGCAGGAGGTACAACAGCCGATGGGGCGTGGAGGGCACGGACCCGAACCTCTTCCAGCAGGCGAACCTGTACGTGGTGGTGCCCGGGTCCTTCGAGGCGCTGGGCACGCGGCTCATCGCGGGCCGGACGTTCACGCCCGCCGACAACCGCATGGATGTCCTTCGCGTCGTCGTGGACGACATCCTCGCCCGGAGCGCGTTCGGCGACCAGAACGCGGTCGGCCGCCACATCCTGGCGCGGCTTCGGGGGAACGAGCCGGAGCGCTGGGAGATCATCGGCGTCGTCGAACACCAGCGGCGCGACGGCCTCGCCGCTCTTGGCCGGCAGGCGCTCTACTTCGCCGAGGAGATTCTCGGGCCGGGCGCGGTCAACAAGTACGCCCTCCGCACGGACGGGGACGTCGCGGGCCTCGTCCCTGCCCTGCGCGCCGCCGTTCGCGAGCTCGATCCGCGCATTGCGCTGACCGACGTCCAGCCCATGCAGGCGCTCCTCGACCGCGCGATGGGCCCGACACGATTCGCCCTCGTGCTGATCGTCGCGTTTGCCGGGATTGCCGCGGTGTTGGCTGCGGTGGGACTCTACGGCGTGCTCTCCACGGTCGTCCGGCAGCGCACGCCCGAGCTCGGAGTGCGAATGGCGCTCGGCGCGCCCCGCAGTCTCATCGTTCGGCTCGTGCTGCGGCACGGGCTTCGGCTGAGCGCGATCGGCGTGGGCGCCGGCCTCGTGGGCGCGCTCGCCCTCACGCAGGGGATGCGCCACATGCTGGTGGGCGTCGCCCCGACCGATCCGCTCACATTCATCGCGATGGTGGCGTTCTTTGGCGCGATCGCGGCAGCGGCCTCGTACGTCCCGGCGCGGCGCGCGGCCGCGCTCGACCCAAACGCCGCCCTGCGGCAGGAGTAGCGCGATCAGCCTCGGACCTGAAAACGTCCCCTCGGAGACCTCGCCGCATCTGGTCGCTCTCTGTGGCGACCAGCGGAGGCTGGTCGGGCTTGCCGCCTCGCTTCGCTCGGCGACCTTGTAATGTCCGCCTACCGCTTCTGCCGAACGACATCGGGCTGCTCGTCGACGCGTTGAATCGCTGCTGGTCTCCGTACTTTGCCGACGAGCCTCCCATGACGGCGGCCGCGTTCAAGCGGTCGATCCGCGACCTCCAAGTGTGGTGCAGTGGAGCGCGAGCCGGACCGGGAGATTGTGGCGCTCCGCTCGCTAGTTGAGGACGGAGAGGCCCGTCCCACGCAACTGCTCTCTCAAACTTGGTACGGGGACCTTTCGGTTCCCGAAGGTCCACCTGGCGGAGATCGCAAAAGAGACGCTCGACACGCTCGGCTTTCGCCGGGCTGACGGGCATCTACTCTTCGCAACGAAGGCGCGGTCGGAATAGGGGCCGGCGCGAACGTGTTCCAGAACAGGCGCGCCTCTTGCGCGCATCGTGAGGCGAAACCGGAAGGCCCCGCTGCTCCGGACGCCCAGCCGAGACCTTCCGGTTGTCGCACGTACCATGAAGACCCTTATTTTCCCCCTGTATGGGCGCACTCAAAGTAGCCGAGGACGCTGACGAATGTGTACGGCGCGCCCGTGGACTCGCAGGGTTGGCCGTTGTAGATCTCAGGTCGGATCAATAGAACGTTTGCGTCGAACACTCCGTTTATCCAGCGTTTCAGCGTCACCGTCGGGGGTCGATCGGCGGGCGGCTGTGCAGGTGGGATGGCGACGACCGGAAGGGGCTGGCCGGGCGGACTACATACTGTAACACCTGGGGCGGTTGGGGGCTGGCGGCAGTTCCAACCGTGCTCGTCGAAGTGCTCCCACCCCGGGCGGCTGGCCTGCGTGCCGGAATCGCTGGCGGTCGCGCCTGGACTCGCAGTCGGGTTTGTTGGCGTCTGACTGCACGCGGCCGCCAATGTACACGCCGCGACAGCCGCTGCGAGTCGTATTCGCACCGCACCGCTTGACGTGCTGCTCTTCGCCAAATTCCAGATACCTCGCATGTTATCCCTCCTCGAATAGTGACAACCGGCCCGGCGAAGGATCCCCCCCGTTTACCTGAATAGTCGACACGCCAGTCGTCGGGCGGCGTCGGGAGCCTGATGGGAAAGGAATGCGGGAATTGGCCGCCAAACGGGTAATGCCTGGGTGCGGCCGCTATAATCAGCCGGTCACAGACGACGGGAGGCCAGCACCAGCTGCTGGCAGGTGGAGTGGTCGTGCAGGCCCCAACGGCACCGCAGGTTACGGCGCTGCTCCAGGCGTGGAGCGCCGGTGATCGCACCGCACTCGATCGCCTCGTCCCGCTGGTCCACTCTGAGCTGCGGCGTCTTGCCAGGCGCTACATGCGTCGCGAGCGTGCCGGACACACGCTTCAGACCACGGCGCTCATCCACGAGGCCTACATCCGCCTGGTGGATGCGCAAGCGGTCAACTGGCAGAACCGCGCGCACTTCTTCGGCATCTCCGCGCGGGTGATGCGGCGGGTATTGGTTGACTTCGCCCGCGAGCACGGATATCGAAAGCGCGGTGGCGGAAATCGCCGCGTGCCGCTGGACGATGCGCTGCTGGTTACCGACACGCCGGATGAGGATCTCATCGCATTGGACGAGGCGCTGAACGCGCTGGCGGACGTCGACCAGCGGAAGAGCCGGGCTATCGAGCTTCGGTTCTTCGGCGGCCTCTCGATCGAAGAAGCTGCACTCGTCCTCGAAGTCTCGGCAGAGACGGTCAAGCGAGACTGCCGGCTTGCCAAGGCGTGGCTGCTGCGATGGCTCACTGAACACGAGACAAGATGACCGAGGACCGCTGGACTCGCATCGAGCGCATATACCACGCGGCTCTGGACCAGTCCGCGTGCGATCGGGCCGCGTACGTCCAGAGGGAAGCCGATGGAGATGTCGAGCTGATCACGGAGATCGAGGCGCTGCTGGCCTACGACGAGCAGCCGGCTGCGTTCATGGATCACTCCGCCATGGAGCTGGCGGCCCGCGCCCTCGCCGCACAACACGATCGACGCGAACCCGGCGGATATTCAGGCACGATCGGCTCGTACGAGATCCTGCGCGCGATCGGCGCTGGCGGAATGGGCGAGGTGTACCTCGCGCGCGACACCAGGCTCGCGCGCAATGTGGCGCTGAAGATTCTCCGACCGGAATTCGCGAACCCCGACTGGATCGCCAGGTTCCGCGACGAGGCCCTCACGGCGTCGGCCCTGAATCACCCCAACATCGTGACGATCTATGAGATCGGTGAGCACGAGGGCACGAGGTTCATTGCAGCCGAGTACGCTGACGGCGTCACGCTGCGCGAGCGTTTGAAGCATGGACCGATTCCACCGTCAGGGCTGGTCGACATCGCGCTCCAGATCGCTGAAGGCTTGTCGGCGGCGCACGATGCGGGCGTGGTGCACCGCGATATCAAGCCCGACAACGTGATGCTGCGGGCCGACGGCCTGGTCAAGATTCTAGACTTCGGCATCGCCACGTGGAGTTCCGACCTTCCACCCGCGCCAGTCGGATTAGGCGGGCCTGAAGCTGCGGTCGTCGGCACGACCGGGTACATGTCTCCGGAGCAGTGCCAGGGTCTGCGGGTCGATGCGCGTAGCGACGTGTGGAGTCTCGGAATCGTCATTTACGAGATGGCCACCGGGCACTTGCCGGCAGGGGTGGCGCACGCGTTTCAGGAGCGAGCGCTTCGGACCGAGACCGTGTCAACGCTCGACGAGCTTGCGCACCTTCCGCCGGAATTAGGGCGGATCGTCAATCGCGCTGTGTCGCGTGAGCGCGTCGATCGCTACTCGACAGCCAGAGAACTCGCCCGCGATCTGCACGTGCTGCGTCGGGCGCTCGAAGATCCATCCGGAGACCGCGCCGGCGTCGGCTGGCACGTCGGACGCCGTCGCGCCCGTCGCACGCGTACGCTCTCGACGATCGGCGCCGCCGCACTCGTCCTCATCGCGGTTACGGCATATCTCGTAGCGGGACGTAGCCGCGAGACGCCCGCCATCACGTCTATCGGTGTGATGCCCTTGGAAAACTCAGGCGAGATTCGCGATGGGGAGTACCTGGCGGACGACATCGCCACCTCGCTGCGGAACCGGTTGGCCCAGTTTTCGTCCATCCGGCAGGCGGCCGCGAGCGAGACGTCCCGGTATGAACGGCTCGGCGCGACCCCAGTGCAGGCGGGCCGGGAGATGGGCGTGGACGCCGTCCTCAGCGGTACGCTCGAACGCCGTGCAGGTAACGTCATCGTCCGGCTGGAGCTCATGCGCATTGCCGACGGTGCCGAGTTGTGGAAACGGCAGTTCTTCAGACCGATCGACGACGTGCTGACCTTGCATACCGAGATTGCGCGCGAGCTCGTGGAGGCGCTCGGAATCTCGCCACGACCCGTGGGAATTGGCACCGACGAGACCAGGGATCCTGCCACCTACCAGTTGTACGCGAAGGGGCGATACCACGTCCTGAAACGCACGCCAGATGACCTTCGGAAAGGGCTCGAATACCTTCGCGAGGCCGTGGCGCTGGATCCGGGATACGGACGCGCCCATGCGAAGCTGGCCGACGCGTACATTCTGCTGGCGATGACGAGCGACGTTGCGCCGAAGGAGTCGTTCCCCCACGCGAGAACCGCTGCGGAGCGCGCACTAGCGATCGATCCGGGGCTCTCCGAGGCGCGAGTGTCGATGGGGATCATCAAGTTCTGGTTCGACTGGGACTGGAGCGGCGCCGAGGCAGAGTTCAGGCGCGCGATTGCGGCCGGACGCCCGGACCCTGCTGCACATACGTTCTATGGGCACCTGCTCTCAAATCTTGGCGATCACACCGGCGCGCTGCAGGAGATGAGACAGGCGCTCGACTACGAGCCACACTCCGCGCTGGTCAACGCCCTGTTCGCCCAGTGCATGTACTACCAAGGGCGCTACGACGACTCGCTCGCACACCTTCAGAAAACGCTCGATCTCGACCCAACGCTGTGGCTGACCCATAACATGATGGGTCGGATCTACGGGTGGAAGGGGATGTATCGTGAGGCGCTGCTGGCGTTCAACAGGGCCACCGAGCTCGGCGGATCCCAGGTGGTGAGGGCTTCTGCAGGCTATACGCTCGCAGCTAGCGGGAAACGCGACGAGGCTCGCGCGATTCTCGACCAGTTGAAGACGCTGACCACGCAGGCATACGTGCCGCCGTCAAACCTCGCCCTCGTCCATCTCGGCTTGGGCGAACGCGACGAGGCGCTCGATCGGCTCGAAGAGGCCGTCGAAACGAGGGACATGCTTCTGACCTTTCTCACCGTGGAGCCACGGTGGGCCGAGCTTGCCGACCACCCCCGCTTCACCGCGCTGCTCGGGAAAATCGGCCTGAAACAATAGGAGTTCATCATCGCTGTCAGTGAGTCACGGCGGCTCGGGCCCGCGAAAGATGGATCTGGCTCGGGCCAGGGGATTTTTTGCACCGTTCCGCGGACCATGGCTCAGGAAAGCCGACTCCCGCGGACTTATCGATGTCCTCGCTGCCGCGCGGAAACCGTGCGGCCTCCTTTTGTCACCGTCTCCGAGACGCCGGGCCGAATCGCAGCAAAGCGGTATCCGAAGGTACTCGAAGCTCTCGAAGGCGCCGACCTCACCCTCACTGCCGTTCGCTCCCGCCTCATTTGACACCTGCGAATCACGGCGAGGTGCTCGCCGCGGCGGCACAGGAGCAAACAGGGGATTCAGGAGCAAAAGCCTTCGGCAGTCCTCCGCGGCCGGTGCGGGACGGTGTAAGCTATCAACTTCGAACCCCCGCAAGATGAAGGGCTATCACGACATCGTCGGCGGCGGAGGGTCCAGGATCCTCGAGCAGGTGGCGGAGCAGCGTGCCCGGATAACCGACAGCCTCGCTGGAGTGCGCCATCTGGTGGCCGTGGGCTCTGGCAAGGGAGGAGTCGGCAAAAAGCACCCTGACGCTACATCTCGCGAGCGCGCTGCGCGCCCGGGGCTTCAAATTGCCATTCTCGATGCGGATTTCAACGGTCCATCGCAGGCGCGCATGGCTGGCGTCCAGGGAGCAGTCTTCGTCGCTGGCACGAACAAGGTCGCGCTTCCATGGTGGCGTTCTTTGGCGCGATTGCGGCGGCGGCCTCGTACATCCCGGCGCGGCGCGCGGCCGCGCTCGACCCGAACGCCGCCCTGCGGCAGGAGTAGATGCGATCAACCTCGGGTCCGAAAACGTCCCCTCGGAGACCTCGCCGCATCTGGTCGCTCCCTGTGGCGACCAGCGGAGGCGGGCACCCCCACGCGCATTACGCGCCTTCGGCGCGACGCCCTTCGGGCTTGCCGCCTCGCTTCGCTCGGCGGCCTAGCATGTCTGCATATCGCTTTTGCCGCACGGACGACATCGGGCTTCTCGTCGATGCGCTGAACCGCTGCTGGGCTCCGTACTTTCCCGACGAGCCTGCCATGACGCCGGCCGCGTTCAAGCGGTCGATCCGCGACCTGCAGGTCTGGTGCAGCAGCTGCATGGTCGCCTTCCAGGGGTCCGACCCTATCGGCGTCCTTATCGGCGCCAAGCGGCCTTCCGGTACTCTCATCCACAAGATCGCCGTCCATCCCGATCACCGGCGACAGGGCCATGGCCGTCACCTGCTGACATCGCTGAGCTCGAAGCTCGCGATTCTC
>Ga0075421_100010280_pt1 | contig 11562 bp, 10 predicted proteins | sample SoiMetdeltSBSDD5_FD_75292 | JGI IMG/M metagenome (GOLD analysis project Ga0075421, IMG submission 75292) | Bulk soil microbial communities from a Populus tree surrounding site in Tennessee, USA - Soil MetaG P. deltoides SBSDD5 | ecosystem: Environmental > Terrestrial > Soil > Tree plantation...
GGTTTTTCGTGTTGGCGAAATACTGGGCCAAGACGGCATACCGAGGTTGGATCAGGAAGTTGACGTTCGTGTTTTCCGTACTCGTATCCCAAGTCAACCAACCGGTAACCCACGGCCTCGTGTTCGGGGGCGGATTGGGGTTAGCACCATGTAGCGCGTCAGGGAATCTGTCTTGGTTGTCGCCTTGGTACATGTGATTGGCAAGCATCAACTGTTTGGTGTTGTTCATGCACAGGATGCCCTGCGCCTTGGTCTTTGCCTTCGCCAATGCCGGGAGCAGCAGACCGGCCAAAATGGCGATGATGGCAATAACCACCAGGAGCTCGATCAGAGTAAATGCCGATGATCTTGAAGGGCTACTCTGAACGCGCGCGGGCGATTTACCAGGAAGCAAGTCTTTCATATGCGCCAATGGTTAGAGGATTGGGTGCCTCGATTAAGAATGTACACCTACTGGCCGTTCAGTCTCCGTAAACCTGTTCCGTTTTGCGCGGAGATTTGTAGGAGTACCAAAACACATCCGGATCCTTCGGCCGGGTGGCGACGTTAACCTGATAGGCTCCGTCTCTGGCGTTGATCTTTAGCCTCTTGATGGTCGGACCGACCCACTTGTGGATCTCGGAGTGCCCGTCTGCAAAAGCGAAACCAGAGGCGCCGTTGTGATAATTCGCCGGTATATCGACGATATTGACGTCGCTGTTGGGAGCGAAGCAACCGGCGTCGTTGATGCTGTCCGGATGCTCATCCACGTACATCCATGTGTCACTAGGCCCCGGAAGGACGAGGCCGGACGCCTTGGTGGGGTGAGCGTAGATTGAACTCATCGGACCGCTTTCAGCATTGCCTTCGCCCACAAAAATATTGCCGGAGACGCTGCGGACCCGCTCCGTCCAACCTCTGCCTCTCTGCGGAGTAGCGAGGTATTTGTCCGCAGGGCATTTATAGAGGTTTTTTGTGTTGGCGAAGTACTGGGCCAAGACTGCATATCGGCGATCAGTCAAATAGAGGACGTTCGTGTTGTCCTGGCGCGTCGTCCAATCCAACCAACCCGTAACCCACGGCCTCTCAGTTGCGTTCGGGCCGGGCATAAAGCCGCCATGGTACGCGCCGGGGAATCTATCCTGGTTGTCGCCCTGGTACATGTTGTTGGCAAGCATCATCTGTTTGGTGTTATTCATGCACAGGATGCCTTGCGCTTTGGTTTTGGCTTTGGCCAAAGCGGGGAGGAGCAAACCGGCCAGAATTGCAATAATGGCAATAACCACCAGCAGCTCGATCAGGGTGAACGCCGATGATCTTGAAGCGCCGCTCCGAACACGGGAGTCCGATTTACCAGGAAGCAGCTCTTTCATAGGCGTCAATAAGGTGTAATGTGTAGTGTTTCCGTTTGGGATACGTACGGCGAAAGTTACCCGCTCTGGCCTGAGGCGTCAACAGGCAACCTCGGGGCAGAACTGTGCGTTTGAGCGCACACCTTCAGCGGGGAGGTTCCGCGCCCCACGCGAAGATTCTTCGGAGCGCGACCGGTTCCCGGTCGCAGCAGCTTCGAGCGCATCGCGACACTGGAAAACGGCTGAGGCGCGGTTGTTGGACTTGGGATTTGCTCGTTCGGACCGCGGCCTTCCAGGCCGCAGCGCGTCCCCAGCCGGATAGGTTTAGAAAACTTCTATGCATTCCGCCTTGTTCGGAGCCGCTGCGGCCTGGAAGGCCGTGGTCCGCAAGAACTCGCGTACGCGTCGAACACGCTCACCCCGCCGGGAGCGCGCGACCGGTCCCCGGGCGCAGCAGCCAGGAAGCATCAGCGTTTTGGAGTCTCCCGCAATCGCTCGTCGCGCGGACCCGCTGCGCGCCGGGACGTCGCGCGCTCCGATTTGGTTGCGGCTCCAGCCGCCGACGGTTCTTCTGCGGTCCATGGAATACGACTCAAGAAGGAAGTGGACCGGACACGCTTATTTCGTGCTTCAGACAATACGCCGAGTTCTCGACGTATTTCTCGGCCCAGGTTTTCAAGCCCCGCCGTTCCTCGATTGTCAACGCGCGGACAACCTTCGCCGGCGAGCCGAGCACCAGAGAGCCGGCCGGAACGTTGGTCCCAGGCGTCACCAAAGCGTTCGCGCCGATCAAACTTTCCTCGCCGATGACGGCCCCATCCAGAATCGTCGCGCCCATGCCCACCAACACCTCGTTGCCCACAGTGCAGGCATGGACGATGGCCGAGTGTCCGACCGTGACGTAGTTGCCGATGACGCACGGGTATTGGTCCGCCAGGTGAATTACCGCGTTGTCCTGAATGTTCGTGTGGTGGCCCACAACGATGCGGTTGATGTCGCCGCGGAGGACGGCATGGTACCAGACACTCGAATGGTCGCCCAACGTCACATCCCCGATGACGACCGCGCCTTGGGCAATGTAAACGTTCCGACCGAGCGTCGGCTTCCGGCGCAGGAAGGTATCGAGCTGTTTGACAACTTCGCCCATCGCAGGAGTTGAAACAGGAACGAGCGGCGTTGCCAAACAAAAACCCGCGGTTTGCGCTCAGGCGCATCCATTCAGTTCAAACCGCGAAATACTCGAAATACGCGGTCGTGTTTTTCGTTTCTCGAAGTCTGTTGGCTCGCCGCTTCATCATTTCTGGTCGTTTCCACTAACTGGATTGTTTTCTACGTGGGGCCGATGTATAAGTGCATCGGACGCAAATTTGTTTCATGAAAGCCGACCATGCCCACCCGCATCGCCCGGCCCGGCAGCAAAAGCAACTGCCGCGCGCGTTCAAGGACCTGACGCCCACGAAAGCCTTCAACCCGCGCACGTTCTTCTACGAGATGGTTTGGAAGGCATGGCTGACGCGGCGCAAGGGACAACACAAGAAGCCGGACTTTCCCAAACTGGAACCGGGACAGGTGGCGCTGACGTGGATCGGTCACGCGTCATTTCTCATCCAATTTCACGACCTCAACGTCCTCATCGACCCGAACTTTGCGAACTGGCTTTTTCTGCTGAAGCGGATCAAGCGCGCCGGTGTTAAGATCCGTCACCTGCCGCCGATCGATCTTGTGTTACTGACGCATGCGCATTTCGATCATTTCCACAAACCGTCGCTGCGGCGGCTGCCGCACCCGAAAATCGGCGTGATGCCCTGGGGCATGGGCGATCTTGCTTACGGCCTCGGCTTCGAACGCGTCATCGAACTGGAATGGTGGGAGAGCTTTTCACGCGGGAACTGGAAGGTCACCCTCACTCCCTGCAAGCATTGGGGCGCCCGTATGTTGCGCGACGACCATCGCGGTTACGGCGGCTTCATTCTCGAACATGAAGGCCGTCGAATCTATCACGCCGGGGACAGCGCCTACTTTGCGGGTTTCGAGGAGATCGGCGCCCGTCTTCACCCGGAGATCGCGTTGCTTCCGATTGGCGCGTATTACCCCGATTCATTTCGCAACGTTCACATGGGTCCGGACGAGGCCATGAAGGTCTTTCACGATCTGCGTGCCCAGTGGCTGGTGCCGATGCATTATGGCACGTTCAAGCTCTCCTTCGAACACATCGATGAGCCGCCCCGCTGGCTGAAGGAACTTGCGGCCCGTGACGGCGTGAGTGACCGGCTGAGGATTCTGGAGGAGGGTGTTCCTTATGTCTTTTGATACGAACCAAGCGCTCTCTTGAGACACGGATTTCACTGATTTTCACGGATTGAATCGGTCTTAATCCGTGTAATCAATACCGGCAATCAAGTCATAGCTCTGGTGGAGCGCGCGACGTCCCCGGCGCGCAGCGGGTCCGACGGTGGTGGTTCTCCAAAAGCATTCCAGAGGCTGCGCGCTCGGAAAACGACGAGCCTTCGGAGGCGGCTACAGGCTCAGATGCCCCAGTGTCAGTAAGCCGTAAAAGGTGTACTCACTATCGAGGTGATCATCCGCCCAATGCCCGTGAAAACCGCCGTGAGCCGACCAAAGCGAGTCCACGAAATCGAGGCAGCGTTCGTGAACGTCGCTCGGCAGGCGCCGGTCCATCGCCGCAAGGGCGTGGAGTGCCGTGGCCGTTGACAGCAAGTCCGGGATCGGCGCGTCCGGCACCGCCAGAAAGCCACCCTGAGGATGAACGCGTGCCAGTAACCAGTCGCCCACCCGTTCGTTCACGGGAAAGCCCAGGTGCCGAATAAGCGTGACGGCGCCGGCCGTGGCATTCGTTGCGCCGACGCTTACACCAGGCGCATTGCTCCACGCGCCATCTGGTGTTTCCAGGCGCTTCAAACTTTGGATCAATTTCAGCGGATGGGGAGGCGTGTGACCCAGGTCTTCGTAGGCTCCGACCGCGACGAACGCACCGTAAGCGGTGCCGTGAGCCAGCTTCGAGTCGCCTTCGTATCCTCCGTCGACCTTCCGAAACGCTTCGATTCGCTTCAACAACGCGCCGTCAAGTCCCAGGGCCGCGCGCTTCGCACCTGCGACCGCCCAGCAGCGAGCCAGCGCCGAAAGATGAACGAAGTCGAGTGCTTCACCATCGCCGAACGTGCGCAGGTATTTCTCGACCTGGTCGAGGGGCACTTCTGCGTCGAGTGCCTGCAGACCGGCGAGTGTGAAGATCGTGTAGTAGAGATCCGGCCGACCGGAGCGGTCCAGGCCGGCACCTTCGGCCGTAAGTTGGCTTCGGAAAAAATTGCGGACAAGGTCAGTGGAATCTCCCAGCAGACGAGGTGCGAGCCGTGCGACCTGGAGCAACTGAAGACGAAGGCTCACGGCGATGAGGGCCGAGCGCGGCCACGGAGGAGCCCGCTTTACACCGAGCTTGCCGCAGGTTGCAATTCGGCCAGGTTTCGCTCCCCGACCCGCCGATGGCCCGCGTTCTTCTGCTCGAACTCTTTACACCAGCCTTTGATCTCGGTGTCGTTAAAAATCTTGCCGATCACGCGACGCAGCAGCCCTTTGAGATTTGGATTCTCCAGATCGCGCAGCGAACGGATCGCCTCTTCCTTGTAAGTCTCGTAAAGGTGACGGGCGCGTTCGTCCGCCTTCAACTCGGTGTAAACGGTTTCAATTTGCCCTGCGCCGACTCCGGCTTGGGGTGAGCGCCGCCAAAGGGACTCGAGCAGTTCCTTCTTCTCGCCCTGCGCGCGCTCGTATGCGACGGCCAGCAGAAGGCTGGGCCGCATCCCGGCAATATCGTTTGTCTCGCCGTCGCTGCCGAGATCACTCAAGTCATCGCGGATCTGGTAGGCAATGCCGAGCGCCTCACTGTACGCCGCCAGCACGTCGGCCACTTCCTCGTGCTGTTCGTTGCCGGCGTAAATGGCTCCCAGCCGCAACGCGACTTCAAACGCGGGCGCCGTCTTCTTCCGGAAAATGTCGAGGACCTGGAGAGAAGTCAACGGTTCCGGTTTGCGCGTCCAGCAAAGCTCCGCGCCCTGCCCGCGACAGAGTTGTCGCTGACCCTCCGACGCCACCAGCAGCATCTCCGCCTTTTGTTCAGCCGAGATGGCGCAAGCGCCGATCAGGCGATAGCCTTCGCCTATCAGCAAATCGCCGACGTTTAACGCCACGGGAACGCCGTATTCTTCGTGCAGCGTTTTCTCCCCGTAACGCTCAGTGTCGTTGTCTTCGATGTCATCGTGGATGAGCGACGCCTTGTGAAAACATTCCACGGCGACCGCGACCTTGCGGACGTCTTCGGGCAGCCGGGCGCCGGGAGTTTCCCGCAGCGCCTGATAAGCCGCAACCGTGAGGAAAGGGCGCCAGCGTTTGCCGGCGCGGTTGAGCCATGCGCGCGCGACCTTCTCGGTCTCTCCTTCGGACGGCCCCATAATCTGGTCGAGCGCCTCCGCCGTGAACCAGGAATCCACGTCGTTCCGCAGGGAAGTAAGATCGAGGCGCCGCGTCCGGTCGTCGCTGGTAAGGTGGATGTAGTCCCAGATCCAGTCCAGATCGACGGTGGTGTCGATGCAATCATCCTGCAAGAGCGGGATGGCCACGCCGGGAACCGCGGCGGCCTCCATGTAGGGAAATGCGCGCTCCAGCACGCTCAGACAACTGACCCCGACGATGGCTTCGATCTTTCCGGTCTGAATCAGCGACATCACAATAGCCGAACCTTCGGCGACCAACACCGCGTAGCCGAGACGTTCTGCTTCGGTTTGCAAGTCCTGGATCGAGCAAAGGCCGCATTGCTTGCAGAGCAGGCCAAACTCATCGAACGGCGCCGGGCATTTGCTTTCCACGCGCAGGCATTTTGGCAGAAGCAACAGCCGTCGTTCGTAAGGCACCGTCGCCAGCGTCTCGCGCCACAGCTCGTTGTTGAGGAGCACGCCGACGTAGTCGCGGTAGACCGCGTCACACTTCAGGATGTCGATCACACGATCGGCGTGGACTTTGAGTTCCTCGACGGGCAAAGGCGGGACGGGGTTGTGCTCGGCGACGTAGTTCCGCACCACTTGCAGGACGTTGTTCCGCTGAATCGGTGTTTGCGGGATATTTGCTTTCGGCGGACGGAAGCGTTGCACGGGCACCGGTCGCGGGATGACGAGGGAAGGGCTTTGCATAACTCAGTGTGTTCGACGTTCCATCAGACCTTTCATTTCGCAACGGCTTCGCACGCCGTATTATTGGCCACGGACCGCACCGGGTCCAGACTCGATTTCAGAATCCGGGTCTTTTCCGCGCCGTCGTGATTCGCCTGCCGGTACGCTCCGAAGTCGCTGAACCAGTATTTTTTCGCGAGGCGATACAGCCAGTGCTTTTCGGGAACCTCCTCGCCGGGCAGCCATTGACTGAATCGCGGTTGCATTGCCTCCAGTTCGGCCATCGCAGTGCCTCGAACGGTCGTGTCGCGCGCGCGGTGCCTGACAACCAGCTCTTTCACCAGGTCCGGCCGTTCCAGAACGACGCAACCTCGCGTCGCCTTCGCCGAAAGGTCCCGGAAGTCGCGGAGGAAAGCCGAGTCGCGCATCGTCTTGAACACGCCCCGCGAATCACGGATGCTTTCGACGGCGAACTGAATGATCGGACAAGGTTCGATGTCGCCGCGCGGGCTGATGTGGTGGCTGACGCCGGTGCTCATTGGACAAAGCGCCTGACCGTCGTGGTCGTAGTAGGCGTCAATAATGGCGATGGGCATCTTCGCGCGCATTTCGACGACGAACTTGCGCACGCGAACCAGTTGATCCGGACGCAGCGCAAGCTGCGAATTCATCTTCGGTCCGACCGGCCGGAACGTGTGATACCAGACGTAATGCACGCCGCGATCGATCAGTTCCTGCAGCCATTCCTCCGTAAGCAACTCATCGATGTTCGACTGGCAAACGCTGGTGGCTACCCCTGTGAGAAGCCTGGCGTGCAGACTATGTTCCAACCCGCGCATCGTCCTGTTGAAGACTTCCTTCTTGCCCCGGCGCTCGTCGCTGACGATTTCACGTCCCTCGATGCTGATGAGCGGCGTGGCATTGCCCAATTCGCGCAGACGCGCCGCGACCTTTTCGGTGATAAACTGCCCGTTCGTGAAAACCTGGAAATAGCAGTCGGGATGAGCCGCGAGCAGGTCGAGCAGTTCCGGATGCATGAACGGTTCGCCGCCGAGGATTCCGAAGAACGCGTTCCCATGCTGCTTTGCGTCGGTGATGGTGCGGTTCAGCGTGTCGAGATCGATGGAATCTTTCTCTTCCACGTCCACCCAGCAACCCTGGCAGCGGAGGTTGCAGGAGTTGATGATCGAGAGATAGAGGAACGGCGGGAAATATTCGCCGCCCTTGATTCGCCGCTTGAACCTCTCCACCGACAGCATCCCTTTCACGCCGAAGTTCCACGCGAATTTCCGCAAGCAGCGCTTGTCGGCCGTGCGGAGGACGCGGGTGGCGAGTCGGAGCAACATCCAGGTCAGGAAATCAGTTGAAGAGGCAGAATGTGGCGATGGTTCCGGCCATGCAAAGAAGGGTCAGCACAATCTTGATTCCGAGGGTGGGTTCTTCTGCTCGAGTTCTGGATTTCATATCGCCTGCCTTGCCAGAGCCGTCTGTGCCTTGGCTTTTGCCTCCTCCGCACGACGGGCAATCTCCTCCGGCGACGGTAGGCTCATCAGCACTTCGGGCGGGATGTCGCCGGCTTGGGCGAGTTTGATCAGGCATTTCTGGCGCTCGGTCAACGCCTTCTTCTCGTCGCGTTCCTTGCTGAAGCGGCTCTTTGCTTTCTCGCTGCGTTCGCGGAGGAGTGAATAGACATCGCCGCCGAGCAGGGCGGAGATATCCACCTTCATCTTCTCGCGCTGAAGGTCGGCATCGCTGACCACGTCGCCGTTGATCGGTCCGGCCTTGTATTTCGGGAACATGATCGCGGCCTCGGGACAAACCCGAGAGCAGGCCGGGCAGTTGGTTTTGCAGTTGTCATTGTTCTGCACCTGAATGCGCTGCTGCTCGTCCACGCCATAAACACCAAACAAGCAGAAGCTCAGGCACTGCATGCAATTCGTGCAGCGGTCGTAGTCGATGACCGGGAACCACGGCTTCCAATCACCGTGCTTCGCGGCGTTGGTCTCAGCACGGACGGTTTCAACGATTTCCGCGACGCGGTTTGCATCGAAGCCATCGATGTCCCGAAAATGGAGGTTCACCTGACCGTCCGCGTCTTCGGCTTGCGGCGGTCTGCCGCCGTCAAATCGTCCCAACACCAGAAGCGAAGTGCGGTCCGCCGCCGCGACTCTTCCCTCGCCGGCCACGTGTGTGACCGCGAAGCCTTTTTCCAATAGCGCGGACATGGCGGCGAAGCGGTCCGTCGCTTCGAGGGGCTGCGCGCCGTCGCCTTCGTAGAGGACGATGCGGAGGGTGGATTGGTCTCTTAAAGACATAGTTTCGTATTTCGGGTTTCGGATTCCGAATCAAGCAAGCGCAGGCGCCGGCGCGTCCGCCGCGTTCACCTTTCCCGCGGGCAAGTTCGGGTTCAGTTCGGCGCTGAACAGCGCCGCGCATACTTCGTCAGCGTTCTGCACGCGCATGTTCAACACTTCGGTCGCATCCGTCCGAAGGTCGGCTTTGGCCGCGTGAAAGAGCCACTTCACGGCGCGAGGGTAACAGGCTGCGATTTTCACCGCCCCCCCTTCGGCCAGGCGTTTCAGCGACGGATCTCTGCGGGCGGACATTTCGCAAAGATCGGCGGCGGCATCAAACGCCACGCCCGATTCGCAAAGGTTCTTCAGGACCGCTTCCTTGACCTCCTTCGGCACGACCTGGGCGTAAGTGCAGTTGCAGTACAGGATGCGCGGTGTCTTGGTCATGTTTTGCCCGCTCAGTCTAACATCGTTTGCTCTTGCCGCAACGTCTGGTTCAACTCTCACGCCGGCCGCTTTTGTGCCATCAAACCGACGCGGTATCGCGATGCGTCGGAGTCGGTTTGCCCGGACGGAAATGCTCAAGGTGTTCCACCTTCGCCCTCACGCCGCCAAAGCGATCCGCCAAGGTCGCAACGGCGCTTTGCACTGCGTCCCGCAGAATCTCCGGCGACGCTTCGGCGCGAAGGTTGATGATGAATTGACCGCTTTCCACCGGGTCTTCGAGAGTTAATGACACCTCGGGCACATAATCGTTACGGACGAGGTTGACCGCGGCAATGTCGCCCAATCCGGTGTCCGGGCTCAATGTCATTTTCAGGTGGGCAATCTCGCCTCCTTCGCGTTGCACGCGCTGCTGGATTTCCGCGGCCACGTGTTTCAAGAGCGCATCGGCATCGAACCCGTCCTCCGACGAGAGCTGTACCGTGCAATTCAGCCAGCCCAATAGCGCTTCGCCTTCGGCATAAAGCTCGTAGTCCACCTCCATCGCCATACGAGCCGTCTGCTCACCGGTGTTGATGTGATTCAACCACGCCTCCATCCCTTCACCGCTGCGGGCTGATGTCGCGAAGATCGCTGCGTGGGGAACCTCATCGGCGAGCGCTTTCCGGAGTGTGTGAAGCTTCGCCGCATCGAGCAGGTCGCTCTTGTTGATGACAATGACGTCTGCTTCTTCGAGTTGCTTCCGATAGATGTAGAGTACCTTCTCAGAGAATTTTGTTCCTTCCGCCAGACCGAAGATGCGCAGCGCGCGAATCGGGTCCACCAGCACGCTCAACGGCGCGATCGAGAAGTTGTCACCGTAGATACGGCGCAGCGGATAGGTCACCGTTGCGACCAGGTCAGTGCAACTGCCCACCGGCTCGGCAATAAAAACGTCGGGACGCGTCGCCGCCGTCAGCTTGTTCGCGGCGTCCATGAGCGAATTAAACCGACAACAGAAGCAACCTCCCGGGATTTCTTCTGTCGCGAAGCCGCGCGAGCGCAACATGGCCGTGTCCACGAGTTCGCTGCCCTGGTCGTTCGTGATGAGACCGACCCTTCGGCCTTGATCGACCAATCGTTGCGCGACGCGTGCCACGGAAGTTGTCTTACCCGCGCCAAGGAAGCCGCCGATCATGATGTAGCGGGCTTTCCCCGAACTCGGAACTCGGAACTCGGAACTCGGAACAGGGGTGCTCACTTGATTTCCTCGGTTTTCTGTTTTTCCAGGATCTTGTCGATCGTTTTGTCCAGAATGGCGCGATAGGCGTGCACATCCACGCACTTCGTGTCAGGCTTTCCTCTTATCCTGTAAAGCCAACCCGTGCCATACGGGTCTTTGTTGATTACAGAGATTCTGTCCTTTAAGACAGGGTTGGCACCCGCAAAGGCGCCCTCGGCGATGCAGAAGATGTCGGAGATCGCTTTGAACCCTTCGACCCACCCGATGATTTGACCGGGCGCGACGGCGGCATCGATCTCGATTTCAAAACCGTGATCCACCATCTCGCCGAGCATCCGCGTAGCGAACTTGGTCAAACCGATGCGCCACGAGTCGCCGTCGTGCCTCGCAATCCAGCAATGCGACGGCGCGTAGAAGTAATCCACCGGCAACTGCGTCGCGAAGTGCGAGCGTTTGTAGTGCAGAGTCCTGGACGGCTCGATGGTCACAATTTCCGCGAACATTGAGTTGTCCGGAAAGCGCTGGCAAGGCTTGACCGGGCGAGGGGACGTAGTCCGGCAGGAGTCATATTCCCTGTGAAATGGAGGGATGACTGCCGAAGCTCCTGTGTGCAATCTGCAACCGAAGGCGCCGCGAGCATTGCAACTTGCAGCAAGCCTGCGAGTCCGGCGCGCGCGAAATCGTCGAATTCTCCCGTCTTTTCTTCGGAAAGAGCCGCAAACCGTGCTGGCACGCGCCCGGCTGACGCGAGGTTCAAATGCTGACGCACGCCCTGGGAACGACTGCGTCAACAATAGGCAAGAAACGTGAACGCATAAGGACAAAACGTATGAAACGCATCACCGCAATGCTTGTTGCCGTGGGTTTGGCTTTTGCCGCTGCAACCGGTGTCTATGCCCAGGCCAAGAAAGAAAAAGTGAACTTGCCGGATCTCCCGGAGGCGGTCCAGAAGACGATCACTCAATACTCCAAGGACGGAACCCTCGACAAGATCGAGAAGGAGACCGAGAGCGGCAAGTTGGTCTGTTATACCGTCGCAGTGAAGAAAGGTGACAAGACGGATCAATTCCATGTTGCCGAAGACGGCAAGT
>Ga0075421_100010283_pt1 | contig 11561 bp, 10 predicted proteins | sample SoiMetdeltSBSDD5_FD_75292 | JGI IMG/M metagenome (GOLD analysis project Ga0075421, IMG submission 75292) | Bulk soil microbial communities from a Populus tree surrounding site in Tennessee, USA - Soil MetaG P. deltoides SBSDD5 | ecosystem: Environmental > Terrestrial > Soil > Tree plantation...
GTGGACAGCCACTTGGCGAGCACGACCTTCTGCTGGTTGCCGCCCGATAGGTTCGACACCGGATCGCTCAGCCGGGCCGCCCTCACCCGCAGGCGATCGGTCCATCCCCGCGTGGCGCGCCGCTCCGCCCCGGCGAGCAGAAGGCCGAGGCGACTCAGCGCCCACCGGCGGGGCAGGGTGGTGTTGCGCTCCACCGAGAGCTCCATGATGAGGCCCTGCTGACGGCGGTCCTCGGGGACGAGCGCGACGCCCGCCGAGATGGCCGCCGCCGGGTTGCCACGGGTCAGGCGGCGCCCGTCGACGAGCACCTCCCCGGCGTCGTAGCGGTCGACCCCGAACACGGCGCGCACGACCTCGCTGCGGCCCGCACCGACTAGGCCCGCCAGCGCGACGATCTCACCACTGTGGACGGTGAAGCCGACATCGGAGAAGACGCCCGTCCGGGTCAGCCCGCGCACCTCCAGCCGGGGCTCACGGGCCGCCGTGTCCACCTTCGGGTAGAGGGAGGAGACCTCGCGGCCCACCATCCGCCGTACGAGCTGGTCGATCGTGAGGGCGTCCGCGCGATCCGTGGAGACCCAACGGCCATCGCGCATCACCGTGATCCGCTCGCACAGCGCGAACACCTCGTCGAACCGGTGCGAGATGAACAGCACCGCCGCCCCGCTGTCGCGCAACGACCGGGCGACCGCGAACAGCCGGTCCACCTCGACCCCCGACAGCGCCGCGGTCGGCTCATCCATGATGAGGACGCGCGCGGAGAACGAGAGCGCCTTGGCGATCTCGACGAGTTGCTGGTCCGCGATGGACAGTCCCCGCGCCGGACGGTCGAGGTCGAGGCGCACGCCGAGCCGGACGAACAGCTCCGCCGCCCGGGTCCGCATCGCCGCCGTGTCGATGCGTCGCAGACTGCGCAGCGGCTGACGGCCCATGAAGATGTTCTCGGACACCGACAGGTCGGGGAAGAGCGTGGGCTCCTGGTAGATGACCGCGATGCCGGCCGCGCGGGCGTCGGCCGGCCCGTGCAGCACCACCGGCTGGCCGTCGAGCATGAGCGTCCCGGCGTCGGGTGTGTGAACGCCCGAGAGCACCTTCACGAGTGTGGATTTGCCGGCACCGTTCTCGCCGACCAGCGCGTGGGCCTCACCGCCGTAAAGCTCCAGCCGAACGTCGCGCAGGGCCTCGACGGCCCCGAAGGACTTGCTCACGCCGCTGAGGGCGAGCAACGGCACGGTCACGACCACTCCTGAGGCACCGACGGCTTGAAACGTTTCACCAACTTGTTATCGATACCGTACGACCGTGGTCTCTGCTCGGTCAAGGTTTTCAAGCAGTTTTCCGGTCTGTGACCTCACCACGAACCCGCCGTGGCCGGGCGGCCAAGGGTTGACACGTTTTAGCACCTCCGTAGGGTGGAGGGCAGCTGTTCCCGGGCTGTGCGGGAACCGACGACGGTCGACGCCGAGGAGAGATGGGCACGACGACGAGCATCAAGGAGGTCGCGCGCCACGCCGGGGTCTCGCTGGGCACCGTCAGCAACGTGCTGAACCGGCCCGACACCGTGTCAGCACCGACCCGCCAACGCGTCCTCGATGCCATCAGCGCGCTCGGCTACGTCCGCAACGACTCGGCCCGGCAGCTGCGGGCGGGGCGCAGCCGGCAGATCGCGATCGTCGTGCTCGACGTCGCCAACCCGTTCTTCACCGATGTGGTCCGCGGTGCCGAGGCCGCGGCCGAGGGCAGCGGCGTGATGGTCGTCGTCTGCAACAGCGCCGAGGACGCGGGCCGCGAACGCCGGCATCTGGAGCTGCTCGAGGAGCAGCGCGTCCGGGGCGTGCTCATCACGCCGGTCGACGACACCCCAGGCTCCCGGCTCGAGCAGTTGATCCAGCGCGGCACCCCGGTCGTCCTCGTTGACCGCGGCTCGGGCTGGCCCAACCGCTGCTCGGTCGCGGTGGACGACGTGCTCGGCGGGCGCCTCGCCGGCGCCCACCTCGCCGAGCAGGGCCACGCCCGGATCGCGTTCGTCGGTGGTCCGTTCTCGATCCAACAGGTCTCCGACCGCCACAAGGGCTTCGCCGCTTCGCTGCGCGCCACGGCCGCCGGCGGCGGGCCGGAGCTGACCGTCGTCCGTACGCCCAACCTCACCGTCGCCTCCGGCCGCGTCGCCGCGGGCCAGATCGCCGATCTGCCCAAGGTGGATCGTCCCACCGCCGTGTTCTGCGCCAACGACCTGCTCGCGCTCGGAGTCCTGCAGGAGATGACCCAGCGTGGGCTGCGCATCCCGCAGGATGTCGCCATCGTCGGCTATGACGACATCGAGTTCGCCGCCGCGGCCGCGGTGCCGCTCTCCTCGGTGCGCCAGCCGCGGGAGCAGTTGGGTCGCACGGCCACCCAGCTCCTCCTCGAGGAGATCGAGCAGGACGGCCGTCACGAGCACCGGCACGTCGTCTTCCAGCCCGAGTTGGTGGTCCGGGACTCCAGCAGCCGCAGGTCCGCCCGCCGGGGCCGGGCCACGGGGAGCCGGTGACGGCGTGCGCGTGGCGCTGTTCATCACCTGCCTCGCCGACGCGCTCTTCCCCTCCGTTGGCCAGGCAACGGTGAGCCTGCTGGAGCGGCTGGGCCACGAGGTCGTCTTCCCGGAAGACCAGACGTGCTGCGGCCAGATGCACATCAACACCGGCTACCGGCGCGAGGGACTGCGGCTCATCCGGCACCACACGGAGGTCTTCTCGGGCAGCGACGCCATCGTCGCGCCATCGGGTTCCTGCGTGGGCAGCGTGCGCCACCAACACGCCGAGATGGCGCGGCGGGCCGGGGACGACGCCCTGGCCGCCGCTGCGGAAGGCGTGGCGGCCCGCACGTACGAGCTGTCCGAGTTCCTCGTCGACGTGCTGGGCGTCACCGACGTCGGTGCCTACTACCCGCATCGGGTGACCTACCACCCGACCTGCCATTCGCTGCGGCTGTTGCGGGTTGGCGACCGTCCACTTCGGTTGCTGCGAGCGGTGCGGGGCATCGACCTGGTGGAGCTGCCCGCGGCCGAGGAGTGCTGCGGGTTCGGGGGCACGTTCGCGGTGAAGAACGCCGAGGTGTCCACGGCCATGCTCGCCGACAAGATGCGTCACATCACGAGTACGGGTGCCGACGTGCTCACGGCGGGCGACTCGTCCTGCCTCATGCACATCGGCGGAGGGCTGACCCGGCTGCGCGCCGGCACCCGGTCGGTGCACCTGGCCGAGATCCTGGCGGCGACCGCATGACGACGTTTCTCGGGATGCCGTCGTACGCGCCCCGGGGGGTCGGTGCGCTGCGCGGGTTCGACCTCTTCCCGGCCGCGGCCCGCGAGGCCCTGGGCAACGCCCAGCTGCGTCGCAACCTTGGGCACGCCACCGCGACGATCCGGGCCAAGCGCGCCGCGGTCGTGGGCGAGGTGGCCGACTGGGAGGAGCTGCGGCTGGCCGGCGAGGCGATCAAGGCGGTGACGATGGCCCGGCTCGACGAGCACCTGGTCCGGCTGGAACGCGAAGTGACCGAGCGCGGCGGCACCGTGCACTGGGCTCGCGACGCGAACGAGGCGAACCGGATCGTCACCGACCTCGTGCGGGCCGCCGGGGCAGACGAGGTCGTCAAGGTGAAGTCGATGGCGACCCAGGAGATCGGGCTCAACGAGGCGCTCGCCGAGGCCGGAATCGCGGCCTGGGAGACCGATCTGGCCGAGCTGATCGTCCAGTTGGGACACGATCGCCCGTCGCACATCCTCGTGCCGGCGATCCACCGCAACCGGTCCGAGATCCGCGAGATCTTCCTCCGCGAGATGTCCGATGTGGACCCGGGCCTCACGGACGAGCCGCGCCAGCTCGCGATGGCGGCCCGGGCTCATCTGCGCCGCAAGTTCCTCACCGCGAAGGTGGCCGTCTCCGGAGCCAACTTCGCCGTCGCCGAGACCGGAACGCTCGCCGTCGTCGAGTCGGAGGGCAACGGGCGGATGTGTCTGACTCTCCCGCAGACCCTCATCACCGTGATGGGCATCGAGAAGCTCGTGCCGACCTGGCGGGACCTCGAGGTCTTCCTCCAGCTGCTGCCACGCTCGTCAACGGGCGAACGGATGAACCCCTACACGTCACTGTGGACCGGCGTGACACCCGGCGACGGCCCGCAGACGTTTCACCTCGTGCTGCTCGACAACGGGCGGACGGCTGTTCTCTCCGACGAGGTCGGGCGGGCGGCGCTGCACTGCATCCGGTGCAGCGCCTGCCTCAACGTGTGCCCGGTCTACGAACGCACGGGTGGTCACGCGTACGGTTCGGTCTACCCGGGGCCGATCGGCGCGATCCTCAGCCCACAGCTGACCGGCATCGAGGACAACGCGTCCCTGCCCTACGCCTCGTCGCTATGCGGCGCCTGCTACGACGTGTGTCCCGTGCGCATCGACATCCCCACGATCCTGGTGCATCTGCGTGGCCGGCACGTCGAGGAGCGATCGCGCCGGAGGCTGCCGTCGCCGGAGGCGGTCACGATGGCCGCCGCCGGCTGGACGATGGCGCGGCCGGCCCGCTTCCGGGGTGCCGAACGGCTGCTGCGCGTCGGCCGGGTGCTCGGCCGCCGCCGCGGGCGCATCGGCGCCCTGCCACCGCCGCTGTCGGCCTGGACCGCGAGCCGCGACCTGCCCCGACCGCCGAGCGAGACGTTCCGCCAGTGGTGGCGCCGGACTCGAGGCACGTCGTGACGAGCCGCGAGATCGTGCTCGCCCGCATCCGGTCGGCGAATGCCGCCGCGACCCACGGCGCGCCGCCGTCGGAGCCCGAGGTGCCGCGGGCGTACCGCGTCCGCGGGGAGCACTCCCCCGGCACGAGTGAGTTGCTCGACCTGCTGACCGGACGGCTCGTGGACTACAGGGCGGGCGTGCACCGTTGCCCGACGGCCGCTGTACCGGAGGTCATCGCTGGCGTGCTCCCCCGAACGGCCCGGCTGATCGTCCCCAGTGGACTGCCAGACGGCTGGGCGCCCGCCGGTGCGGTGACCGACGACGGGTCGCTCGACCCCACCGCGCTCGACGCCTTCGACGCCGTGCTCACCGGCTGCGCGGCCGCCGTCGCGGAGACCGGCACGATCGCCCTGGACGGTTCGGCCGGTCAGGGCCGGCGGGCGATCTCGCTCGTCCCGGACCGTCACGTCTGCGTCGTGCGGGCCGACCAGGTGGTTCAGACGGTGCCGGAACTCCTGGCTCGTCTGGACCCGCGCCGGCCGTTGACCCTCGTGAGTGGACCATCGGCCACGAGCGACATCGAGCTACAGCGGGTCGAGGGCGTGCACGGCCCCCGTACGCTCACCGTCATCATCGCGACCGGCTGAGGTGCCGCCACTCGGCTGATGGCGGGCTGACCGAAGCGCCGTTGACCTTGAGCCGAATCGTCTGACATTCTCCGGATGTCTTGATGAGTACGGGCTAGGCAGGGTGGCCGTGGCCTCGGAAGCCGCTGGGAGTCTGCGCGTCGGTCGGTGGTGGGACCGCACCGCTATCGTGCTCGGGGTTGTCGTCCCTCCAGCGGCCATTGTGGTCGCCGCGATCCTCACCTGGAACCGGTTGACGACCTGGCGTGACCTGGCCATCTTCGCCGGCATGTTCGTCGCCACCAGCCTGGGCGTCACCATCGGCTTCCATCGCATGCTCACCCATCGCAGCTTCCAGGCACATCCCGTGGCGAGGTTCGTCCTGCTGGCGCTCGGTTGCATGGCGGGTATGACCGACCCGGTCCGGTGGACCGCGATCCACCTGCAGCACCACGCGAAGTCCGACCGCGAGGGCGACCCGCACTCCCCGCTGAACGGGCTCTTCCACGCGCACATGGGGTGGTGGATCCCCGGATTCGAGGCCGACCAGGACACCTACGCCCGGCGAGTGCGCGAAGACCCGATGGTGCGCTTCTTCCAGCGGACGTACTGGGGTTGGATGGCGTTGACCTTCCTCGTCCCGTTCCTCCTCGGTGGATGGACCGGGATGCTGTGGGGCACCGGCGTGCGGGCGTTCTTCGCGATGCACCTCAACTTCAGCGTGAACTCCATCTGCCACACGTTCGGGCGGATCGAGTTCGCCACCAACGACCGCAGCCGCAACCAGTGGCTGTTCGGGCTGCTCGCGTTCGGCGAAGGCTGGCACAACAACCACCACGCCTTCCCGCGGTCGGCGCGGCACGGGCTGCACTGGTGGCAGGTCGACATCTCCGGCTATCTGATCCTCGGCCTGGAGAGGCTGGGCCTCGCCCACGACGTGCACCGGGTCAGCCCACAGCAGCTCGCCGCGAAGCGGATCGAGCGGACGGTCTCGTCGAAAGGGAGCTGACCGGTGCCGAACACCCGTGGACTGCGCGTGCTCTTCTTCCTGGTGCTCGGCCAGGCGGTCCTCATTGGACGGTCCATCATCTGGCCGGAGACGATCAGCGAGACGTTGCCGTGGCCAGCGAGCCCGCTCAACACCCGCTTCGTCTCCGCGCTCTACCTGATGGGCGCGGTCACCTCGCTGTTGGCGATGCTCGCGCGAACGTACGCGGAGGTTCGGGTCTCGCTCATCACCGTGTGGATCATCACGGGCGGGCTGCTGCTGTTGACGCTGCCCCATCTCGGCGAGTTCACCGCGGCGACATTCCCCTACCGCTGGGTCATGTTCTACACGCTCGACGCGGTCATCGTGGGCGTGGTGCTGTGGCGGATGCGTGGCCGTGACCCGGCACCATCGGGACGCAACCGAATCGCGCCCCTGCTCTACGTGTACGCCGGAGTGCTGGCCGTGGCCGGGGCCGTGATGCTCGTGGCGCCCGCGTTCGCCGTCGACGTGTGGCCGTGGAACGTCAGCCCGATCCTGGCCCAGGTCTACAGCGTCTTCTTTCTCACGTTCGCTGTCGGCGGGTTCCTGTGCGCCCGCGATCCCCGCCCGGAGGCGTCGCGGATCTACCTGGCCGCCAACGTGGTCATGCTGGTGCTGATCCTCGCGGTCTCCATCGCGTACGCCGAACGCTTCCGGACCGGCGTCGCGACCTGGGTGTGGTACGTCGTGTGGGGCGGTGGGCTGCTCACGCTGACCGTCGCGTTGGGACTGACCGGTCTGCGCGGCGCGCGTCCCGAGCCGGCCGCGGTGCGGTCATGAGCCCGGGGCTGGTGCGCGGCTACCTGTACGTGTTGATGGGTGGCCTGTTCCTGCAGGGCGTGGGCTCGTTGCTGTTCCGGACCGTGTCGTCGCTGCCGGCGCACTCGCCGCTGCTGGTGCGAGGCGTGTTCGGCATCGACTTCTGGCACTCCTGGGTCCACATCCTCTGGGGCGCCGCCGGTCTCGCGTTGCTGATCGCACGGCCGGGCGCGGAGGTGGCGACCCGGCTCGCGCTGGTGTTCGGCGTCTTCTACACCACGCTCGGCGTGCTCGGGGTCGGCCTGCATCACCCGTTCGGTCTGCAGCTGGGCAACTTCGAGAACAGCTTCCACCTCACGGCCGGGCCGCTGACCCTGTTGATCGGCGCGCTCGCCGCCCGGTCGGGCTCGGCCGCCCAACCCCGGCCCTCGTCCTCGTCCTCGTCCTCGTCCTCGTAGATCTTGGATGATCTGTGTCGCTATAGCAGCACAGATCATCCAAGATCTACGGGGTAGGGAGGGCCAACTAGCGCGGGGGGCTCAGGTAGAGCAGCGCCAGAGCGGTCTTGATCTCTCCGGTCAGCGTGAGCGTCTGTGCGTCGTGTTGGCCGGCGGTCAGAAGGTGAAGGATGCCTGTCTCATCCTCCGACCGGGTCTGGACGAGCAGGCTGCCGTCGCCCGCGAACAGCACGTGCGAGAGGGCCTGGCTCGGCGAGACGCCCGGCAGGCCGATCTCCCGACCCGACGTCAGGTCAACGACGCGCATCGTGCCGCCGACGCCGCCCGGGTCGCTGGGCGCGTAGTTGACACCCACGTAGCGACCGTCGATGGAGACACCCTGCACCGAGAAGCCGCCCGTGCAGCAGCCAATGTCGTACGGGACGCGGTACTTGACCGTGCCGCCCGCGGTCTCGACGACGATTGCGCCGCCCTCGCCATAGGCGACGAACTCGCCATTCGCCGACCAGGCCACGTATCCGGCGAAGCGCTCGGGAAGCGGCGCGAAGGCATCGGTCTCGACGTCGATGCGGCCGAATCCGCGGTCGGGCGTGAACACGGCCAGGGATCTCGAGTCCGGCAGCCAGTACGGTCGGGTCCCGCAGCCGATCGGACCGGCCAGACGCCGCGGCGCGCCGCCCGACAGCGACGAGACCACCACCTCGCCGCCGGCGCCACCGGCGTCGCCGACGAGCCAGGCGATCCGAGTGCCGTCGGGCGAGATGCTCAGCGTCGGGCCCAGGCAGTCGGAGCGGGGCATGTCGCCGAACCAACGCGTCCGGAGTTGGCCGTCGCCGAGGGTGCCGATGCCGATCCGCAAGCTGTCGGGTGATTCGCCATTCGCGGTCAGCAGGAAGAAGGTCGTCCCAGGCAGGGACTGCGCCGCCCACACGGATTGAGGGCCGAGCGTCGGCGAGATCGGTGACGGCACGGTGGCCGTCGGGTCCGGCGTCGGCGCCTGAGTGACGGTCGGTGCGACCGGCGGCAGCGCCTCGTGCCGGCCCGGCCGGGCCAGGAACGCCACACCCGCCACCACGAGCGCGACCGCCAGGGCCGAGCCGACCACGGCCCGCCGGTTGCGGATGCGTCGGGAGCCGGCCAGGGAACGGTCCCGCAGATCGACCAGGAGCACCTCGTCCGCGAGGTCGGCGAGGTCGGTGCGCAGTGCGTTGAACTCGCTCATCGGACACCTCCCGCCAAGTAGAGGTCGGCCAGTTCGGGCGCGACGTGTCGCAGCCGCTCCAGCGCCCGGGTCGTGTGGGTCTTCACCGTTCCGACGCTCACGCCGAGCAGGTCGGCGATGTCGGCCTCCGACAGATCCTCGAAGAACTTGAGCACGAGTACGGCGCGCTGGTTGGGTGTCAGCCGCTGCAGGGCCTGGCGCAGGGTCGCCCGCACGGCGGCCCGGTCGCCCACGTCGATCCCGCCGTCTGACCGCTCGGGAAGCACGCCCGGCAGAGACTCCGGCACCCGCCGGCGGCGCCACCACGAGACCTGCGCGTGGTACATGACCCGGCGGGCGTACGCCTCCGCGTTGCTGGTCTCGCGCAGCCGCCGCCAGGCCACATGGGTCCGGGCAAGCGCCGTCTGCACGAGGTCCTCGGCCAGGTGCTGGTCCCCGGTGAGCAGGTACGCCGAGCGCAGCAGCGCCGGGGTGCGCGCCCGCACGAAGGCGTCGTACTCGCCGGCGGCGTCGTAGGAATCTCTGACGGTGTCCACGGACCCTTCCCTCGGGGAAGCGACGCGACGGTAGCAGTGCGACCACCAAGACGCGCGGACGGTCCGGCCGCGTTGACATCGGCGTGCAAGATCTTCTAGCCGTCGCCCGGGTCATGCTCAGCACACTGGCGACGCCGGATCAACCCGGAGCGCTAGCGGACGACCTCCATCTTGACGATGTGGGCGTGCTCCCCGGGACCACAGTTGATCTTCAGTACGAGGGGCTTTATCTTCACGATCACCGTCTCTCCGGCGGCGACCGTCAGGCCTTGGTCGCCGTAGAGCGCCCAGGGCTGCCCGTCGTCGGTGACGAGGCGGTAGCAAGGGCCCGATCCGCCCTGCGTGACCCAACCCACGACGATGTCGCTCGGTAGCTGGTCGGTTGCGGTGCGGGGCGGCACCGTCGGCGGCCGCAGGGTGGGCAGGCCACTCGGTGGAACCGGGCGAGTAGTCGGTGGCGGAGCGGTCATCGAGGGCGAAGGTGACGTCGGCAAGGGCGGCGCGGCATCCCCGGAGCCGGTCTGGCCCCGCGATGTGGCACACCCGGCGAGCACCATCAGCGATGCCCCGATCACCGCCAGGAACCGGTTTCGGATCGCTAACACTCCCCTTCGACGTCGTCGACGCGGGCCTGGGTTCCGGCCCGCGTCGACGTCGTTCACTTACGAAATGCGGATCTTCATTGAGGTGCCGTCCTGCTCGAGGACGCGGATCTTCACGCCCACCGCGGGGAGCTTGACCCCGTGGTTAGGCAGCGAGGCGAACCAGTAGGTGCCCCGGTCGTCGAACAGCGGCTGCCCCGCCAGCCCGCCGAACGTCATCGCCACGCTGTTGTGGTGCAGGGTGAACGTCTCCGCCCGGCGCAGGCCGAACGGCGCGTCGTACACCTGCACGCGCGCTCGCCAGGCCGGCCCATCGGCCCGGAGGAACGGCTCCGGGTGCGAGTCGATGATCATATTTCGACCCTGGCCCGGGTGCTGGAACGTGTCGTTGTTGTCGAACGAGGTGTCCCAGTACGAGATGAGCAGGCCCGTCTGGTAGTTGTAGTGGTCCACGAAGTCGGGCAACGTGTTGAGGTAGCCGAAGTAGTACGGACCACCCCGCAGGTACCGGTCGTACGACACGTATGAACGGTTGCCCGCGATGTAGAAGTGGTCGAACTGGTGGCTGATGGACGAGCCCGCGATCGCGAATCCGCTGGCGGTCCACGTGCCGAGCCCGCCCTCGGCGCCGTCGCTGAATCCGCCGGTGACGGTGATGTCATCGACGAACAGGCCATTGGGGGCGGCCGGGTCGTTGCCGGCCGCCGCGCCGTCGGTGTTGTAACGGAAGCGCAGCCCGACCGTCTTACCGGCGTACGCGGACAGGTCGAACGTCGCCGGCACCCAGTCACTCGTGCCGTCGATGCCGTTGTCCTCGGCGGCGTTGGTGATCGAGCCGGGGAGCGCGACGAAGCCCGACCCGTCGTCGACTTCGACGAAGGCGTAGTCACACGGATCGGGTCCGCAGTCCTCGATGTCCCACCGGGCATTGAAGCCCAGCGTGACCGCCCCGGCCGGCAGCGCGATCTGGCGGGTCAACGTGTTGTTCATGTTGTGGCCGTCGCCGCTGTAGAACTGGTTCGCCCCGGTCTTCGGGGCCCCGAGCTCCGTGACCACCGTCTTCTTCGGCAGCACCACCACCGCGGCCTGTGGCGAGCGGGTGTTGAACTCCTGCGGGCCAAGGTTGATCGTGCGGTTCTGTCCGGCGCGGACGCTGACGAAGTCGAGCCAGCCAAGCTGCAGCTTGTTCCAGGCACCGAGGTCGCCACCGCGCTCGCCGATGCCGCCGTCGTTGCGGGCGCCGAGCCGGCTCTGGGCCATCAGGGTCCAGTGCTCGTTGTTGTTGTCGCCGCCGCTGAGGATGTTGTAGTCGTCGGGCAGGCCGAGGTCGTGGGCGTACTCGTGGTAGAAGACGCTCCGGCCACCGTTCTCGGGCTGGATGGTGTAGTCACCGATCCACACGCCGGTGTTGCCGATCTGCCAGCCGCCGACCGGGTTCTGCGGCGGGCCGACCGTGCCGTCGAAGATCTGGTTGACGTACCAGCGGTGGCTCCAGATCGCGTCCTCACCGAAGGTCGGGTCGCCGTCGGCCTGGTCGCCGCCGGAGTGCACGATCTGGAAGTGGTCGATGTAGCCGTCGGGCTCGTTGAAGTCGCCGTCGCCGTCGAAGTCGTAGCGGTC
>Ga0075421_100010284_pt1 | contig 11561 bp, 8 predicted proteins | sample SoiMetdeltSBSDD5_FD_75292 | JGI IMG/M metagenome (GOLD analysis project Ga0075421, IMG submission 75292) | Bulk soil microbial communities from a Populus tree surrounding site in Tennessee, USA - Soil MetaG P. deltoides SBSDD5 | ecosystem: Environmental > Terrestrial > Soil > Tree plantation...
GCCCTTCGAGGATTTCCTGCCAGTTCATGTCTTCAGCAAGCCCCACTGCCGCAGCGCGCAGAGCGGTATGAACCGAATGACGCCCGATCAAAGGAATTTTCACATGCAGGGTCTCACCCTGATAGTGTATACGGAAGCGAATCCCTTCCAACCCAAGCCCAACGACCTGATCTGCCCAGAGATGAGCCTCAGGAGATAAACCGTAGAAGAAGACGCGCGCTTTGGTCTGCTCCTCCATTTTGCGGACCCATAAATCATCAAAGTTGAGGATGGCGACTCCTTCAGGAGCGGGAGGCAAAGCTTGAACCAGTTCGGATTTCCCGCGTGCGATGGCTTCCTGTGAGCCAGCGCGTTCTGCATGGACTGTGCCAATATTTGTAACAACGCCCACTTGTGGCAAGGCAATATCGCACAGGAACGCGAGCTCGCCGGAAACATAGAATCCCATCTCCATCACAGCACGTTGATGCCCCGAACTCAATCGCAACATCGTGAGCGGCAGGCCAATTTCATTGTTCAAATTACCCGGGCTTTTCAAGGTACGGTAGCGTGTGCTAAGCACCTCGGCGATCATCTCCTTGGTAGTGGATTTTCCAACACTACCGGTGATACCCACCACACGCAGGTCCAATTTCCGACGCCAGAAACGAGCGATCTGTTGCAGAGCAGCAATGGTATTATCCACACGTAGGCAGAATGGTGTGGTAAAGTCGAATTGAAGGAAGGAATCGACTGAAGTAACAGCACGCAAGTCAAGAGTCCGATATGAGGCGTCCATTTCTCGCTGGATTAAAGCAAAAGAGGCCCCCCGCTTGAAAGCCTCTCCAATAAAATCATGTCCATCGGCCTTTTCACCGGGGATAGCGACAAACAAGGAGCCAGGAATCGTCTGACGTGAATCGACCACCGCTTCGGTAATGACCACCTCGGATGGAGGGCGAAAGCCCGTAATTGCTTCGATTGCATCAGCGATTGTTAACATGTCACCTTGAACCGTATTGATTGCGGACCAAGTCCGGCGGAATGTTGAGCATGATGACAGTCTGTTCGGCTACCTGCGAAAAAATAGGTGCGGCAGTTTCCGAACTCCAGATGGAGGCACTGGGTTTATTAAGCCACACATAGACCATGAACTGTGGATCATCCACCGGCCCCCAACCGATGAAGGAGGCGTTAGTCTGAGATTGGTTGTAACCAAACTCAGTAGGAATTTGCGCAGTACCAGTTTTGCCGGCGAGGCGATAACCAGGCAGGAGCGCCAGTGAGGATTCCTGCTCCAAAGAAATACTAAGCATCTCACTGAGTGTCTTGGCAGTTTCGGCCCTGATGGGTGAACCGGCATATTGCGAGGGAACATTATACTGATGACCATCACGCAGCATCGCGTATAAAACATGGGGGGTAACCATCTTTCCATCGTTTGCTATGGCTGATGCAGACATGAGCAATTGCAGAGGTGTAACTGTGACACCCTGACCAAAAGCATTGGTGCCAAGATCAACAGGATACCAATCCGTATCACCCGGGACCTTGAGCCTGCCCATCGCTTCACCGGAGAGATCGATACCGGTTTGGTGACCCAGACCAAAACGCTCCATATATCCGTAAAAGGCTTGTGGCCCCATCTGTGAAGAGACCCACGCCAGGCAGACGTTTAGTGAATGTTGCAGGCATTCAATCATGTTTTGCTGGCCCCACGGCTGACGGTTCCAGTTCCAGATGGTGATACCTCCCACTTCAATGGAGCCAGTATCAATAAAGGTGGTCCCAGGCGTGACCGTACCCGTGTCGAGCGCAGCCGCCATGGTCAAAATCTTCAAAACAGAACCCGCTTCATATGCCATGCCAATGGCGGAGTTGTATTGAGAGCCATTATCATAGAGGGAGAAATAGTTGGTGTAGTTGTTCAAGTCAAGGCGCGGCGTGGTCGCCATGGCAAGAATATCGCCTTTACGTGGGTCCATGACTATGATCGCACCGTTCTCTGCGCCGTAATTTGTCAGAGCCTGGTCTAAAATCGTTTCAACCTTGGCCTGCAGATCGCGGTGCAAAGTGAGCACAAGCGTTGTGCCATTGGGAACTCGGGGAATCTCGCTGGCTTTGTTTGGGTCGCTGGGCACCCACACCTGAACCGGGTTTCCAGCGAGCAGGTCATTGTACTTTTCTTCAATGCCAAAGTAGCCGCGTCCATCACGGGTAACAAAACCAAGCACATTCGAAGCTAGGGCATTTTCAGGATAGCTGCGCTGGAAGTGTGGTCTGAAGCCCAGACCATTCAGACTGTTATCATCAGCCGTTTCATACTGCTCCATGATTTTCTGAACGGCGGCGACCGTCTCATCTCCCACGTAATCCTGCACGACAATGTATTCCCATTCCTTCGGCGAGTTGGTTAGCTGGTTGTAGACCTCTTCGTAGGTCTTTCCGAGATAAGCACTCAACAGGGATGCAAGCGCCATTGCGTTCTTCATCTGACCCAGGCTCACACCCACCTCATAGACTGTGCGATTACCCGCCAGTAAATGTCCGTTGCGGTCATAGATCTCGCCACGTTCGGGGTAGAACATGTTGAACTCGCCAGAATATTGGTCACCATGCGAGAGGAAAATCTTGGCCTGTTCGCTGTTTTGGATACGAATCATCTGTGCGATGACTGCCAGATCAACCAGGACGAAACCGATAATGAGGATCAAGGAACGGACGGCATATTGCTGTCTCATCGAATCACTCCGGACATAATACGCTCATCGAACCACTCGATGAGGGATTGTGTGTACTCAGCAGGCAAAGGTTGAGGGAAGTACCCAACATCTTCCGCCGCGCGCAGGATGGCAGGCTCAGGTGGGACGTATCCCTGTATGGCAACATAATGCAGTTCGCCGGGTTTGACGGGGCGGTAGCCCAATGCCTCGGCGCGGCGTTGCATCTCGGCTGAGGAGGTTAGCCTGGCGAGCTGGGTTTCCAGGTCGGCGTTGGCACGTTGTACAGCTGTAATCTGGACACGCATTTCCTGAATCTCACGTCCAGCTCTGGCCGCGCGCGCGGTTACCTGTAGATATAGCGCGGCGATCATGGCCGTCCCAATGACAGCCAGCAGGAACGCGCCAACATACTGGCGTTGGACACGCCAGGGAGCCTGTTTGTATGCGTGGATGAGTTGTGTTGCCTGTACCTGCATGACGACCTTTTTGTTTGGGCGATTGGTCGGAAATTTTTTCACCACAAAGGACACTAAGATCACTAAGGAAAAATCTTAAGGGCTTGATTTCTTTCCCCTTCGTGTACTTTGTGCCCTTCGTGGTAAAACGGCAGAATTAGGTTTTTTCGGCAATGCGAAGTTTCGCACTGCGTGCTCTCGGATTGTCTTTCGTTTCTTCTTCCGAGGGCGTAATTGGTTTTCGGTTTACCTCTTTCAGCGTTGCTTTTCGTTCCTCTTCATATATTCTTTCATAAGGCGGGTTGACCAGGTCCTTGCTTTGCTCGCGGAAGAAGTCTTTGACGATTCGATCTTCCAACGAGTGGAAGGAAATCACTGCGAGTTTGCCTCCGAACCTCAGGGCCCCTACTGCTTGCGGAAGAACTGCCTTCACTGTCGCCAGTTCGTCATTGACGGCGATGCGAAGTGCCTGGAAGGTCCTCGTCGCGGGGTGAACCCGATCTCCTCTTCGGGGAGAAACGGCTTCGATGGCAGCGACCAGTTCACGGGTAGTGTGAAGCGGTCTGGCTTTGACGATGGCTCGCGCAATTTTGCGAGAATCTCGTTCTTCGCCGTATTCGTAAATCAAGTCAGCCAGTTCCCGTTCGGAATAACTGTTTACGATATCTGCGGCGGTTTGCGGGACGTGAGGTCCAAAGCGCATATCGAGCGGGGCATCCTGCATGAAGGAGAAACCTCGTTGGGGTGTATCGAACTGCATCGAAGAGGCACCGAGGTCGAGCAGAATGCCATCCACTTCCTCCCAGCCAAGTTGCCTGAGCTGTGCAGACAGAGACGTATAGGAGGCTTGCGCCAGATGGATGCGATGCTCGTAAGGAGCCAAGATCTTGCGAGCGATCGCGAGCGCCTGCGGGTCTACATCGAGACCCAACAGTTGCCCATCTGGCGCAGATGCCTCCAGGATGCCACGGGCATGGCCGCCCGCGCCCAGTGTTCCGTCTACATAGCGCCCACCATTATGTGGTTGCAACGCGTGTATAATCTCTTTGTAAAGTACAGGTTGGTGCGGTGAGTCGTCCATTATGTAGTAACGACATTCGTTGTTGACGACTTCCTGATACCGTCCGTTCCCTGACACCTTCCCGTCAGGGACAGGTGCAGGACAGGTGCAGTCGTCGCTATGAACCGTAGCTCTTTGAAAAGTCAAGCGTGGCGAAGCGTTGTTCGTTGGCTTCCACATCCTGCATTTGATCCATTTGGGTCTTCCAGTCCGCAGGGGTCCACACTTCAAAGTAACCACCCTGCCCCGCTAACACGAGTTCTCCGCTTTCGATGCCGATGAACCCGCGCAGGTTTTGCGGAACAAGGATGCGCCCAACTTTATCCACCTCAACAGGATACGCATTCGAAAGAATGAGGCGGCGCACCATGCGAGCAGTGGAATCCGCCATGTTCATGCCGTTGATGCGTTCATATACATCCTGAAAGTACGCATCTGGCATCACCATCAGACATCTATCGAAGCCTTGTGTGATGAACGCGCCGGCCGCCAGCAAATCGCGATAACGCGCCGGAATCATCAGGCGACCTTTATCATCGAGATTGTGCTGGAACTGGCCTAAGAACATTTGTGCTATAATCCTATTTAACTGGTGAACGCCGGGATTGCCGGCGTTCTTACCACTTTCTACCACTTTTCCCCACATTATACGCCGTTTGAGGGAAAAAGCAAGTGGGTGTAACAAATTTCCCCACTCCCTCTGTAGTCCTATTCTTATATGACCAATACGCTCCCATTCACTTTGCTCGAGTCAACGCGCTGGAAAGACTACGCCTTGCTTGATAGCGGCTATGGTTTGAAGCTCGAACGCTTTGGCGAATATGTTTTTGTGCGACCCGAATCACAAGCCATGTGGAAGCGCTCGCTCGACTCTGAATGGAAGCACGCGGATGCAGTCTTTGTTCCCACGGGTGAAGAAAGTGGCGGACATTGGGATTTCAAAAAGAAGGTGAGTGAACAATGGGAAATGCAGTATCCACTTCCCCATGCCAGACATGGAATGAAATTTAAAGTAATGACGACTCCTGGTCGACATCTTGGGGTCTTTCCTGAAGTTGCTGCGCATTGGGATTGGTTCAGTGACTTGATAGCTCAATCAAATCAAGAAGTCAACGTCTTGAATTTATTCGGATATACTGGACTAGCATCTCTCGCCACCGCATCGGTGGGAGCCAAAGTGACTCACGTGGACGCCTCGAAGAAAGCTGTAAGCTGGGCGCGTGAGAACCAGACCTTATCCAGGCTGACAGAGTCCCCCATCCGCTGGATCGTGGACGACGCGTCGAAGTTCGTTCAACGCGAAGCGCGGCGCGGAGTGAAATACGATGGCATCATCCTCGACCCACCCAAGTTCGGGCGTGGCCCCAAAGGCGAAGTGTGGGAAGTGTATAAGTCTCTGCCAAACCTTTTGGAAGCCTGCCGCGCTTGTTTGAGCACTAATCCCCTTTTTGTTGTTACGACGGTTTACGCGGTGCGCGCGTCGGCAATCCATGTGGCACAGGCGATGGATGATATGATGAAAGGGTTTGGGGGAAATATCGAAATGGGAGAACTGGTCACGCGCGAGCAAAGCGCTGGCAGGTTATTATCGCAGGCAGTGTATGCAAGGTGGGAGAAGAATTCGTAGAGCGGGTGCCCCCATCGGGGACTGCCCTACGAAATAATTCATTTCTTATTTCTACGTTTTGGTCTCACCGGATTTTCCAACTCCCTCAACCATTCCAACGGACTCTCCCAGCGCTGGCGCTGGTAAATCATAAAGAATTTATCAGGTCTACGCCATTTCGGTCCGGGTGGCCCCGACTCATCGGCAAGCCGGCTCTTCACACCCCAAAGACCCTGGTACTGAACCCAATCCAATTCGGGGGATAAGATGATCTGTTTCCACTCGCTCGAGCTGGGATGAGTTACCGGTCGGTTGGACATCACGCGCTTGAGATAACTGCTTGACCTGCCAACTTCCTCATGCCTATGATTGCCATCCATCCCAATGCGGAAGCCGTCCCCCGTTGCGATCTCCATCGGCAAACTGACAACATAATGATCCTGCTCATCGCGCAAGTGGGCAAAAGTCTCCTCCGTCAGTGCCGTAGCTGGATGCATGGCCAACTCTCGCAGGGCGATCTGCCTTTCCTTCTGGCTGGGGTTAATGAGCATGAACAGAAAATGGAGCAGGCCATCGGTCCAGTAAAGGAAGCGTTGGACAAAGCCCTCATTCACCAGGTGATACATGCGGATCACCTCCGGTTTGCTGTAATTCGCGTGCGAGCCCAGCGCGGCATAGACGAGCGGATGTGTGGTTTCTTTCCCGTTCTCATCTTTCACACAACGCACATTGCTCCATAATTGCATCGCGCCGGAACCATGTTGAGAGAACAACATCGCATACGGCTGGTCATTTTTTAGATAAACCGCCACCATTTCCCAATCGCCCTCATGATGATTGATACCATTTGCCGCCAGCCGCCAATCGTTGAATGCATAAAAGAAATGGTATTGCAGGATCTTCCAATCATTGCCTTCTTCATCCTGCTCGCTTATCACCTGTCCATAGTAAACGGGCTGGCGTTCCTGCTCAGACATCTCCGCATATTGATAATAAGATTTCCGCGCCACCGACTCGTTCGCCCGTGAAAGTATATCCAGCACAACGCCAGGCAGCTCAGGGATGATGTGATCGAAGATGAATTTCATCGTCCGCAGCGAGAGATAAAACAACCCCAATAGATAGATCGGGAATAAAACCAAATATTCAATCTGAACACTCAGGAAGGAATGCGGCGTGAGAAAAAACCAAAGAGGGGCAGCCTCCAATATAAAAAAGAACAGCGCAGCAAAGATGGCAGGGAAGATCCGCAAACGAAGCGGCGAGGCCTGGATGAAGATAATGAACGCGGCGATCAAAGACAGAGCAATCACAAATCCGACGCTGTCCCAGCCGACGGCAAACCAACCCAAACCCAGCACAGCAGCTGACAGGATTCCCCACCACACCCAGATGTCCGTATCGATCAATGGATCGTTTACAAAACGCAAAAAATATTCCCCACTCCGCAATCTTCCAATAGATGTGATCAGCGGCTCATTCAGATGTGCTAATAACCCCACAACTCCCTGGGGCCCGCTTGGAAAGATCGAACACCTTTCAAGATAAGGCTCAACCGCCATCGGAAAAAACCGTTCGCTCTTTGCAAAACGCAGAACTGGTTCATATTTCTTCAACAGTTCACAGTCGTCCATAACTAGAATTATATAACCGAATAAACAGCTATCCTAAAAGTGTAAAATAGTGACTTTTATCCTCTTTTGATTAATCCTCCCTAACTTTCTCCTAGACAAAACCATGTGGGCATGGGAAAATCTGCGCCGAAACACATTTGCATCGAAGGAGTCATCATGAAGGAAGAGAAGAAGAACAAACGCCAGGAACGCCGTGATAAGGCAAAACAAAAGGAACAGGCCAGCCGCGTACGCACTATGATCTATATCGCCATCGGCGCGGCACTTCTAGTCTTTGCATTTATTTATCCATCGCTTAAACCTATTACTGGAATTGTAACGGTAGATTCTGAACCCCGTCCACAAGCTGCGGGCAATTCGGCGGGCGATCCAAACGCACCCATTCAGATTGTTGAATACTCTGATTTCCAGTGTCCATTCTGTGATCGATTTTATACCGAGACTGAACCACTTCTTGTAGAATATTTTGTGAAGACGGGCAAAGTCCACTTTACGTATCGCTCAGCAGGCAACTGGGTCAGCGGCAATCTGGGTGGCGTCCGAACCGAATCACAGGATGCTGCGGCGGCCGCCTATTGCGCGGGCGATCAGAACAAATTCTGGGAAATGCACGACGCGCTCTTTGCCAACAACCAAGATGTGGAAGACAAAGGCTCGTTTACAGACCGGAGGCTAAAAGCCATTGCTGAAAGTATTGGCCTGGATATGAACGCCTTCAACGAGTGCTACGATAGCGGCAAGTACGAAGAGCAAGTGCAGCAGGACCTGACCGACGCCCAGGATGCTGGCATTGAAGGCACGCCCTATTTCGTCATGACCTACAAGGTCAACGGTGAGGTCCAGACCGAAACCATTAATGGCGCACAGCCCATTAATGAGTTCCAGCAAAAGATCGAAGCGGCATTACTAATCGCAGATAAGTAATACCCTTTGCAACCAAAAGGACACGAGCGTATTCGTGTCCTTTTTGATTCCATCCCTGTGTATAATCCTGAATAGCAGGAGTCATCATGTCAAAAAATCAGATCTATATCATCGTTGGTGCAGGCTGTCTGCTGGCAGTCTGCGCGGTAGCGGCTTTGCTGGCAGGGATTTTCTATTTCACACCTTTATTCGGCAATCAGGTTGCCTCGCCCATATCCGACATTGTGAGTGTTGAGTCAGACACGCGCCCAAATGCGGATGGCAACTCGATGGGCGACCCGGATGCTCCAATCCAGATGGTGGAATATGGTGATTACCAGTGCCCATTCTGTGAAAGATTCCATACAGATACGGAACCGTTGCTGGTTGAGTACTTTATCAAAACTGGCGAAGTACACTTCACATACCGATCGGCCGGAAACTGGGTCAGTAGTAATGTAGCTGGCAACACAGAGTCACAGGATGCCGCACTGGCCGCTTACTGCGCCGCTGATCAAAATCAATTCTGGGGAATGCATGACGCGCTCTTCGCCAATAATCAGGATGTGGAAAACCAGGGAGCATTTTCCAGCAGCCGTCTGCTGGCAATCGCTGAAAGCATCGGCCTTGATACGACGAACTTCCAGGATTGCTATGACAACGGCAAATATGCAGATCAGGTGCAACAGGATTTGAAAGACGCCCGTGCATCCGATATTCAAGGCACGCCCTTCTTCGTTCTCACCTATCAAGTCAACGGCGAAACCAAAACTGAATATATCGGTGGCGCACAACCCATCAACGTCTTCCAACAAACCATTGAAGCGATATTAATGGTCGCAGATAAATAATCATAATCAAAACGGACATGGGAAATCCCATGTCCCATTTTTTTATCATCGTCACGAAGAAATCTCCTGCACGATGAAATTGATTGGTCAGGCTAAAGCCTTCCTCGCAATAACGAATGTGAAGTTATAATGACAGCAGACAATTCTTTTTCTTAAAGGATGTATGATGAAACGCCGCTTCCTGCTCACTTTGAATTGTTTCCTGCTTGTCAGCTTGATCCTCGCCTCCTGTTCAGGCGCACCGAGCATACCCATCCCAAACTTTATCGCATCAACCGCGACCTCTCCCGCGCCAACGAGCTCAACAACCTCAGCAATCCAACAGGCGTTTCCCCCCGCTCTCGTTGAAACGGATCCGCCACTAAACACGGTCATCGGACATCTCTCTCCCATCACATTTTATTTCAATCAGGCGATGAACAAACAATCCGTTGAATCAGCCTTCAGCGGACTGCCTAACGGCACATTCACCTGGAACGATGAAGCGACGCTCGTATTTACTCCCACACAACCCTATCAATCGAATACCGTCCTGAACCTCACACTGGCAAATACGCTTCAATCTGCAACGGGATTCGGCATCCCGGAATCGATTGAAATTTCATTCACCGTCACCGATTACCTGCACACAACAAATATCCTGCCACAAGCCAACGCTACAGACGTCAATGTCCAATCTGCGATTGTGGCTTCCTTCAATCAACCGATTGTGCCCCTCGGCGCGGACCCTGACTCGTTACCGCCTGCGTTCACGCTGGTACCATCTGCTTCGGGGAACGGCGAATGGATCAACACCAGCACGTACATCTTCTATCCCGACCCGGCATTGGCTGGCGGAACAGAATACGCTGTCAGCCTGGATGGGAATCTGAAATCAGTCACAGGCGTCGGCTTCGCGGGCAGCGAAGGGAATGCATGGAAGTTTGTCACCGCCACACCGCAGGTCGTGTCGGTCAGTCCCTCTGAAGCTGAGCTCCTCCCACTCGATCCGCAAATCAAATTGACGTTCAATCAACCCATGGACACCAGAAGCGTGGAAGCAAATTTTGTTTTCAGCGGCACGGACGGTGGGGTGAGCGGAAAGTTTACATGGAACAAGGAGGCCACCGAGTTGACCTTTGTGCCCGATGAACTGCTCACACGCAATGTGGGCCACATCTTGAATGTGGGCGCGGAAGCAAAGTCGCGTGGCGGTATGACGTTGGGTACAGCTTATGGCGCAGTGTTGAAGACCTACGACAACTTCGCTGTGACTTCGTCTAAGACTGAATTCAACACCACCTCTTTTACATTCAGCGCGCCACTTGCTAAAGGCGATTATGATGAGTTGATAGCTGTGACTCCAGCTGTGGATGATCTTCAAGTGGATACGACTGAAGATGGTCTGGGGCTGACGCTATACGGGAGTTTCACACCGGATGCAAATTATGTGATTGATTTATCCGGGAACATCCAAGACGTCTGGGGACAATCATTGGGCGACACTTTCCAACTGGAGCTGCGAACGCCGCCTCTGCCAGCCGCGATTACACCCCAGGTGTATACGTCGAACGTAGCATTGGTGCGGCCTGATGAACCTGTCTTGTATACCAATATCGTGAACGTTCAAAATGTGGATGTAACAGTGGCGCCGCTATCACTGCCAGATTTCTTTTCACTCCAAAACTCGTATGAGGGTCAACAGGCTTATGCCCCTGCGAATGCAGTGACGATTTCGCAGTCTTTCGATTTGACCTCAGGCCAACCCCAGGAAGCACAGCTCAACCTCACAGAGCAAAATGGTCGGTTGCTTACAGGCTTGTATTACATCAGTCCTTCTTCGCCGCAAATACAAGGTCAACCGAAAATGGTGTATTTCGCCGTATCGAGCCAGGTGAATCTCACATTCAAACTCGGGGCAACGGAGGCCTTCGTTTGGGCAGTTGACCTGCCATCCCAAACACCCGTAGCGAACACGCCCATTGTGATTTATGACAATATAGGCCTTCAGCTTGCATCAGGTGTTACCAATGCCGATGGAATCTGGCAGGGCGCAATCGGTGAGCGCGAACCATACAGCCAGACCTATGCAATTCTCGGCGCGCCCGGAGATGAGAACTTCGCGCTGGCAATCAACAATTGGAGTCTGGGCATCAGCGCCTATGATTTTGGATATTCACAGAATATACAAAGACCGCATACTGAAATTTACATGTATACAGACCGGCCCATTTATCGCCCCGGGCAGACGGTTTATTTCCGCGGTGTGGCGCGTGAGGCCTTCAACGGCCGATATCAATTGCCAACTGTGAATGCCATTCCCGTCACACTCACAGATGCGAACGGCACAATGCTTTCAGAATTCAATTTG